>Ga0183260_10000171_pt1 | contig 49410 bp, 40 predicted proteins | sample AntDrymUQ4972206_2_FD_129768 | JGI IMG/M metagenome (GOLD analysis project Ga0183260, IMG submission 129768) | Polar desert sand microbial communities from Dry Valleys, Antarctica - metaG UQ497 (22.06) (version 2) (version 2) | ecosystem: Environmental > Terrestrial > Soil > Desert | place... | reverse complement strand
CTGGTTGCATGAGTCGAAGGATCGCTCTTCTGGTTGCATGAGTCGAAGGATCGCTCTTCTGGTTGCGGGCTCACTCGCCGGGATGACGTTCGCTGTCGGAAGCCCGGCGCGAGCGTTCGAAGCCGGCTGCCGGCCAACGGACTGGGGCTGGCGCTGCCTGTACCCGATGACGATCAAGTACGATGGCATGACCGAGGTCTTCGATCTCGTCGAGTCACCGGGGGTTCCGGGATTCATCACGTCCGCCCGCGCAACCCTCATAGACGATGAGGGCGACGGATCGGCCACCACATGGCCCATTTGCATCACGCGGTGTGGGTCAACCCACAGAAGCAGGATCTCGCATGCCCGGAGTGGCCCGACCGCTTCTTCGGGTCGGGCAAGGAGCGGACGCCGATGCGGCTGCCCGATGGTTATGGCTATGAGGTGGGAACGAACGACTGGGGTTTCACTGCTCACATCGACGCCATGCATTCCGGACATCCCGGCACCTTCGAGGCTTTCATCAGGCTCGACCTCGGCTTCGCTCCTGCGGATTCGGGACTAACCGACATAGCACCGGTCTGGTTCAGTGTCACCGGCGAATGTGACGCGGACGCGGAGTTCGATGTCCCGGGCGGAAGCCGCTATTCCGAGAGCGATCGCTGGAGCGCGACGGAGTCAGGCCGTTTCATCGCCGCTGCGGGGCACCTGCATGATGGCGGGCTCGAACTCGAGTTGAAGAACACGACGACGGACGAGAGCCTCTTCACGTCCCGCGCGTTGTACGAACGCCGGCCCCGCGAGTTCTGGTACCTCACGCGGATGACGTCGTTCGCCCGAACGCCGGGTGTTGCAGTCGACGAGGGGGATGACCTCCGCCTGACCGCCGTCTACGATGGCGGTCGCCGCCGGCGGGGCGTGATGGGGATCATGATTGGAGCCTTCGTGGCGAGCGATGAGCCAACCGGGTTGGCTTACGCGTTCTCCGCGCCCGATCTCGGCTGATCAGCCCTGAACGACCTCCTGGAAGAGGTCGTTCCACGCGTCCTCTTCGTCCGCCGAGAGAAGCCCTCCATGCCTTCCTCGGCGAGGGCGTCGCGGGCTGCGTCCAGGATGCGGTTGCGGGTGCCGGCTCCTTTGGCCGATCGGACGGTTGCCATCAGGAGTTCAGATAGGGCCGATCGGGGCGAGGGACACCCTCGACGAGCGTTGCATCGACGATGACTTCTCCTCCCAACGGATACAGGAGGCCTTCCGCGCGAACCCACTGATCCGCCTCGAAGCGTCCGGGCGGCGCGCCTACGACCCGGACCTGGATGCTGAGAGCGTCTGCTGCACAACACGAGACGAGGAAGCGTGTCAGGAGGAACTCGTCGGCGGGCATCCCAGGATCCCTGGTGACGAACCCCACGAAGCCCACCTCGGCCCCCGCCCGCTTGGTCAGCTGCTGCATGCCTTCACCGGACCTGAGCGCGGAGGCTACATCCACCAGCGTGACCTCCCCGCTCGAGATGTCGCCCGCATCGCCCGAGAAGCCGGCCGAAGCGAGACTCGACCGGCGATCGGCGGCGAACGACCCCAGAGAAGCCGGCGGGAGCGCAAGGACCGTAACGACGGGCAGGATCGTCAACCCGATCGCAAGCGCTTCCCTGCGCGTTAGGGCTTCAGGCCGCGCGGTTCTGAGAGAGAGCAGTCGGCCCGCGAGCGCAGCGGTGAGGACGATCGCTCCCACGGGAACCACCCAGTCGGTGCGGGAAGACAGATAGAGAGACGTCCGCCCGGACCCGATGAGGAACCAGAAGAGCCCGGCCCACGAGGCGAGCGCAAGAGCGCTCGCGACGCGCACGGGACTCAAGCCGGCACGGTGCACCCTCTCCGCCGGACGATCGAGTCGAGTATCGAGAGCCCTATCCAACCAGGACCTCGATCCACAGGGTTCCCATCAGCGTCACGGTGCCCACCACGAGGACGACCATTCGAAAGAATCCTTTGCTGAACGTGGCCGAGTACAGGATGCCGAGTTTCGTATCTACCATCGGCCCGAAGACGAGGAAGGCAAGCTGAGCGCCGACGCCGAACTGAACGAACGAGGCTGCGACGAATGCATCGGACTCGGAGCACAGGGACAACACGAACGCGAGCCCCATCATCGCGACGAGGGCGAGGACGGGGGTATCCGCCACCGAACCGATGATCGATTGGGGGACGAACGTCTGCAGCAGGGCCGCTGCCGCCGCTCCGATCACGAGATAGCGGCCCATGAAGAGGAAGTCGCCGGCGAGGTGCCCCGCGAAGGAGCTCCACCGGGGGCCGGACTCATGGTGGTGCTCCTCATCCGGACGGGGTCGCAGGATCTCGGAAGAGCTCCGGCCGGCCACCACCCACCCGACCGCCATCGCCGCCATCAGTCCCAAGAACGAGCGGCCCAGAACCATCGGCCACAACGTGTCCCGCCCCCGATATGCGACGTACGTCGATGCGATCACGATCGGGTTGAGGATCGGCGCCGACAGCATGAACGTCACCGCCGCCGCGGGGGACAGACCTTTGGCAGCGAGCCGTCGCGCTACCGGAACGGATCCGCACTCACAGACCGGGAACGCGAACCCCGCGATCCCCGCGACCGGAAGCTGCAGAGGTTTGGGCAGGGCGGCCATACGGTCGAAGGCGCGCGCGGGGACGAACACCTCGATCCCGGCGGAGACCACGGCGCCCATCACGATGAACGGAACGGCCTCGATCAACAACGAGCCGAAGATTATGAAGAAGTTCTGAAGACCGGCTATCCGACCCGGATCGATCGCGCGAAGAACGAGCGCCGCGAGGGCTAACCCCCCTCCCAACAGAAGGACGTTGGTCCACGACCCGGTGCGCGGCGGCGCGGGCCTAGCGAGATCGACCATCAGCAGTACCTCGCGAACGACACGGCGATGGCGGGGAAGACGTCGGCGAAGACCCGCCGTCCCGAATGGTCCATCCGGGCGATCCGGTCGATCACTGAGTCCTCGGAGATCTCCTCGCGCGCGAGGATTCGCTGATCCAGGAAGAGTCCCCCCGGCGTCGTGGCCTCGACGATCCGCTCGCCGGTCGCGAAGCCACGCTCCACCCAGGAGGCAACGAGCCGGTGATCCAGGCGCTCTCCGGCCGGCGGCGTAGCGGACCCGGTCGCGGTCACTATCACCAGCGGGGGCCTCGGATCCCGCGAGATCGCCGCATCGATCGCGCCCAGTTCGGCGTTCATGGCCGCGGCGGAGCCATCGAGGACGATCGCGATCAGGTCGGGCACCGCATCCCGCCCGTAGCCTCGCTTCAGCAGCGCACGGACGGTCCGGGCCGCACGCCTTTGCCCGATGGTGACGTCATCGCGATCGACGTCGACGTACCAGTGGCCACCGATGAGCCCCCGGTCGGACGGATCGGGTGCCACCAGCCCGATCTTCGGCTCTCCACTCCGCTCCTCATCGAGGTCGTCCGCGAGGGTCGCGACCACCGACACCGGAGCGCCCGGCCCCCACGCCCGGACCAACCGCCCCTCATCATCCCGAAGGTTCGTGCCCGTGATCCCGTGTTGCGCCGGACGTGCCCCCGTCCCGATCGTCGCAAGGATCGCCGCCGGGTCGAGCGGCAACGACCCCGCATCGGCGTCCATGGTGAAGGTTCCATCGGCCAGCAGCTTCTCCAGATCGGGCCACGCGCCCGGAGAGCGCTCGACATCGATGCTCCCTATCCCCTTCAACACCACCTCGACCACCAAGCGCGCGGATGCGCCGTCGATCGCATCGAGCGGCCGGCCCGAGCGCACCTCCGGGTGTGGCCGCTCGAGACCGATGGCCCCGGCGATCGAGGGTGCCAACGAATCCAGCGTGGCGCCGCTCTGGAGCGTTGCACCTGCCTGGACCCCCGGCCCCGAGAAACCCAGTGGGACGCGGGCGGCGTCCGCCTCGCCCGAGGTCGAGGGCCAGATGGGCCGCGGTCCCCCGGGCCCGAACGCGGATCCGCCCCGAAGCGACAGCGGTCCCGCTACGGCCAGGACCTCGGGCGATCGTCCTTCGCGGAACCCAGCCGCGACACGCGCGCGGGTGTCCTCTGGGAGCGAGCAGAAGGGGACCCTAGCTTCCGCCTGCGCGGCCTCATCGCACGAGTGGCCGACACAGAAGACGCGTAGTACGAGGGCGGGAACCGCCAGCAGCGAGGCGACCGCCAGAAGCGCGACGAGACGGGAACGGCCGGCCATCAGGTCACGCTACCGTGTATCCGATGGCCAGCAGTAGCCCCACCGTGATGCTTCGCAGGCCGGCCGGCAACCTGCTTCTAGGCGGGATGGTGGTCATCGTCGCCACCCTGGTCGCGGCGGCCAGGCTCGCCGGGATCGGGCGCTCTGCCCTCGCCGAAACGTTCGTCCTGATATTCACTTCGATCGTTGTCGAAGCGCTTCCCTTCGTGCTGTTGGGAGCGATCGTGTCGGCCGGCATCGCGGTGCTCGTCCCGAACCGCGCGTTCGAACGCCTCGCACGTCTCCCCCTTCCGTTGCAGGTTCCGGGAGCTGCGCTCGGGGGGCTGGCGTTCCCGGTATGCGAGTGCGGTTCCGTGCCGGTTGCTCGAAGGCTGATCTCGCGAGGGATGCATCCCGCGGCGGGACTGGCATTCATGCTTGCGTCCCCGATCATGAATCCGATCGTGCTGGCATCGACGTGGATCGCGTACCAGGGTCGCGGCCTCGCTCTCCAGATGGTGCTCGGTCGCGCTGGACTCGGATTGCTGCTGGCGATGGTGGCTGGATGGGCGATCGGCGGAGAGGGAGCCCGCGACATCCTCAGGGCGCGACCTGATGATGAGCATCCTGCACCTGCGACTCCTACATCTCCGGGCGACAGGATTCGAGCGTTCACGGATCATCTGGCCGCCGATTTCTACTTCATGGGCAAGTTCGTCGTCATCGGGAGCGCGCTGGCTGCGGCTTTACAGGCCGTGGTCCCTCAGACGCTCTTGTCCGGTGTGGCGCGCACCCCCGTCCTTGGCGCTCTGGCATTGATGGCGCTCGCCTTCCTGTTGTCGCTGTGCTCTGAAGCAGATGCGTTCGTTGCGGTGTCGTTCGTTCAATTCCCGATCGGCTCGCAGCTCGCCTTCCTGGTGTTCGGGCCGGTGGTCGACGCCAAGCTGGCGTTCCTTTACGGGGCGACATTTCGACGGCGCTTCGTCGTGAAGCTGGTGGTGGTGGCCGCGCCCATCGTTCTCGCCGGTTCGCTGTGGTTCGAGGTCTTGATGCGATGAACATCGATACGGGGCGAGTTCTGCGCGCTGCCGTATTCGCCGCGTGGGCGATCTTCTTTGCATATCTCCGCATCAGCGGGGATATGACGCGCTATCTGGGCCCTCGTACCTACTGGGTCGTGACGTTCGGGGCGGTGGCTCTCGGCGGAGCGGCCATCGCTCACGTCGCGACGTTGCGAACGCAGACGGAACCTCGGCGGCCGACCCGCGCCGACATGGCGAGCGTCGCTGCGCTCCTCATCCCGATCGTCGGCGTGCTGATGATCCCCTCCGCCGAGCTTGGAGCGCTGGCCGCGTCGAGGAAGCTGTCCTCGGCGGGAGGGGGGGAGGTCGGAGCCTTCGCGCCCGCGGCGCCGGATCCGGACGGCGACATCTCGTTCGCAGAGATCCAGTACGCGAACGAGTCAGAGGAGTACGCGGCTCAAGCCGGCGTCGTCGAAGGGACGCCGATCCGCCTGACGGGCTTCGTGACGCACGCCGCGGACGCACCGGGGGAGGGCTTCGACCTCACGCGCTTCTACGTCTCTTGCTGCGCGGCGGATGCGCTTCCCTTCTCGGTCCGGATAGGTCCTTCGATCGGGCTCGCACCCCTGGAGAACGACTGGCTGGAGGTGCAGGGGCGCGTGGCGAGAGATGAATCCGGCTTCTACGTGCAGGTGCAGGACATCTCGGAGGTACCGGAGCCCGCCGTTCCGTACCTGTATTAGGGTGCCCGCGTCCCCCCTGACATCTCCTTCGGAGGTCGAATCTTGTCCTGGCGCGTTTGGGTCGCGGCCGCAGTCGCCGTTGCGATCGCGCTCGTGGCGGTCTTCTTGCTTCAACCGCCGACCGGTGCACCCGACGATGCTCCGACCCAGGACGAGATGGCCGAGAACATCGGCGCCCCCGTCATGCAGCTGCTACATCGTGGGCACGTGCCGGACAGATCGGCGGAGATCATGCTCGTACCGAAGCCCAACAATTATCTGTACGGACAGCCCGATCTCACCGTCTTGGGAACTCCCGACTTCCAGCCGGGGAGCTCGCATCCGAATCCGTGGCGCTACCTCGTTCACGTGCCCATCGTCTTCTGGGCGCCCGGTTTGATCGACTCCGGGGTCAGCGTTGCTCGTCCTGTCGACATCTCGTCGATCGCCCCGACCTACGCGGAAATGCTGGGTGCCGAGCCACTCGAGGGGGCCGGGGATCCCCTTGACGAGGTTCTGAGCGCGACCGGGGAAAAGCGGAACCCGAAGGTGATCTTCAACGTGGTCATCGACGGCGGCGGGTGGAACGCTCTCGAGGAACACCCAAGCGCGTGGCCCACGATCGAAGCTCTGCGTGACGGCGGAACCGTTTACTCGAACGCCAACATCGGTTCGGCACCATCGATCACCGGCGCGTTACATGCGACCTTCGGAACGGGTCACTATCCGCTCGAGCACGGCTTCCCGGGGAACCAGATGAGAGACCCTGAGGGCGAGGGGCGCGAGGGCGATCCGACGATCGACACGTGGCTCGAGAACGCGGACCCGCGCTACATGGAGGAGCCCGCGCAAGCCGAGCTCTGGGACGAACAGAACGGGAACCGCGCGATCGTCGCGACGGTCTCGTACGAGGGCTGGCACCTCGGGATGATCGGACACGGCGCTCAGCGCGAGGGCGGCGACAAGGACATAGCTGTGCTGTGGGAGAAAGATGAGTTCGAGTGGTTCATCAACGAGGACTACTACACGCTGCCGCCTTACCTGCGCGAGACGGACCTCGCTACCCTCGAGAGGTACGAGCGGCAACTCGACGAACGCGATGGCGAGGACGACGGGCTGTGGCTCGGTAACGATCTTGAATCGATCCAGGATGCAACGGACCCAGAGGATCCCGATCACGCGACGCTGGCCAGCGTGCGCCCGGGAACACCCGCCTTCGCGCGCTTCACTGGAGACGCTGTTGTCGATGTCCTACGCAAAGAGGACTGGGGCCGGGATGCGATCACCGACATGTTCTGGGTCGAGATGAAGATGCCCGACTACGCCGGTCACATCTGGAACATGATCTCGCCCGAGGAGGAGGATGTCATCGCCGAGGTGGACACACAGATCGCCCGCTTCCGAAAGGAACTGGACCGGAAGGTGGGGCGCGGCAACTACCTCATCATGATCAGTGCCGACCACGGGCAGCAGCCCGTTCCCGAGGTGACGGGAGGGTGGCGTATCAACTCGGCGGAGCTCGGGGCCGACATCAAGGAGCGCTTCGGCGAGGATGTCGTCACGAAGGTGACGCCGGTGGACGTGTACCTGGATCTCGAGGTCGTCGAAGAGGAAGGCGTCGACATCGACGAGATCGCGTCCTTCCTCGGCACTTACACGATCGAGGACAATGTCCCCGAAGAGCAGCCCGGCGCCGACCGCGTGCCGGAGGCCCGGTTGGAGGAGACTGTCTTCGCAGGCGTCTTCTCGACCGACTACCTCTCGTCTCTAACGCCCGAGGAGATCGAGGCGTTCGGCGAGGGCGAATACCCGGAGGGACGCCTCGACGAAGACGCCCAGGGGTAGGGTCGAGCGGCTATGGACATGATCAAGCGCGGTCTGAACCTTCTCGTCAAGCGGCCCGACTTCGGGAAGCTGATGGGCGTGCAGTTCTCTGCGCAGGCGGCAGACGGCCTGGTGCAGGGCGCGCTGGCCGCTGTCATCGCGTTCGGCGGTCAGAAGGGATTCGACCTCGAGGGGGCCAAGGATCCCGAGGACATCCTGCGGATCGCCCTCTACATCTTCATCCCCTACACGATCCTCAGTCCGTTTCTGGGCGTGGTTATCGACCGTTGGGATCGACGCCGCCTGCTGATCTTCGTGAACGCGCTGCGCTTCGTAGTGCTTCTCCTCATCGGGGTCGTCGGCGTTTCGGACATCGGCGAGGCGCCGTTGTTCCTGGCCTTCCTCCTGACGCTCATGTGCACGCGCGTCGTGCTTGCTACCAAGGCTGCAGCGATGCCCGAGACGCTCGAGGACAACACGCTGCACGAAGGCAACGCGGTGTCTCAACTGGGCGGTGCCCTCTTTCAACTCGGTGGCACCGGTGTCGCCCTGGTGGGAAAGGCCGTAATCGATTCCGACATCATCGTTATCGCCGGCGCTCTAGTCTATGCGGTGGGCGCGGCCTTCGCGTGGACCTTGCGCCGGGTCGGCGAGCCTCGACCCGAAACGACGTTAGGCCGTGAGCTCGCGCGCGTCGTGGGCAACATCATCGATGGACTCCGCGAGGTGGGTCGCCGGCCGAAGGCCGGGGCGTCCATAGCTACCTACTTCTGGCTTCGCCTGCTGTGGAGCTTCACGCTCGCCGCCGTCGGACTCGTCGCCCGGGAACTACTCGGCGACGATGATCTGCTCCTGGCGGCCTTGACGGGGGGAGCGGGCGCGATCGGAGCCGTGCTCGGCTTCATCTTGGCTCACCGGCTCTTGGAACGCATGAGAACCACCGCGCACCTGGTGCTCGCTGCATCGGCCGTCGCGGGGGCCGGCGTGACGGTCTTCGGATGGTTCGAGAAGGGGTTCACCCTGGCGGCGCTGACCTTCTGTCTGGGGTTCGGGTTCTTCCTCGCAAAGATCTCGCTCGACACGATGGTGCAGCAGGCGCTCGGCGACGATTTCCGAGGGCGGGCGTTCTCGCTATACGACATCGCCTACAACCTGGCTTGGGTGCTCGCCGCAGGGGCATTGAAGATCGCCGGAAGCGACAACATCGACGGTCCGCTGATCGCCGGTGGCGGCATCGTCTTCCTGATCGGGCTCGCGGCCCTCCGCGCGTGGTACCGGAAGGCCGGGCTGCTGGCGCCGACCGGGGACAGCGCGCGAACCGCCTCGTCGCACGGCTGAGCTTTCGTGAAGCCGGCGTTGCGAGCATGAGCAACCTCTCCCGGGCGCGCATCGCCGGTATCGCGGTGCTCGTGGTCGTGCTCGTGGCGGTCGCGCTGTTTCTGCCCGAGTGGCTGCGGGGCGGTGGAGGCCCGGTCCCGTCATTCCGATCTCAGGCGTGCGGGATCCCGCGTCCGTGGCTCGAGCGAACCCAGCGGGGGTTCTACGAGGGTCGCTCTGGGCAGATCTCCCTGCTCCCGCGACAGCCCGCCTATATGGCTTCGGGGGCCGGCGGTTGGAGTCATTCCGGTCCCTGGCCCTATCTCCAGAGGGTGCCTCTCGTGGTCTATGCACCCGGCATCGCGCCTCCCCTCGGGGATGTCGATCGTCCCGTGACGACGGCGGACATCGCCCCCACCTACGCAGCGATGTTGCGCGGGAACGTCGCCACCGACGGCCGGCCACTGCGCGAGGTTGCTGCGCTGAACAAGGCGACGCTGACCGCCGATCCCCCCAGGCTGATCGTCACGGTCGTCTGGGATGGAGGTGGGTGGAACACGCTCGAGCAGTGGCCCGATGACTGGCCTCACCTGCGCCGCCTCATGGAGAAGGGTGCGTCCTACGCCGACGCGACCGTCGGGTCATCTCCTTCCGTCACTCCCTCGGTTCACACGACATTGGGCACGGGGGTGTTTCCTTCGACGCACGGGATAACGGGCGTTCCGCAGCGGGATGAAGAGGGAGAGATCGTGGACTCCTTCCTCAAAGGGGAATCGTCCCGGTTCATCAATGTCGAAGCACTGGCCGAACGGTGGGACGAGCAGAATGGGAACCGCGCTCTGATCGGGATGGTCGGCTACGAGCCGTGGCATCTCGGGATGATCGGCAAGGGAGCCGAGAAGCCGGGCGGTGACAAGGATGACGCGGTCTGGCTCGACGTCGAAACGAACGAGTGGATCACGAACCCTGACCATTACCGTTTGCCTCCGTCTCTGCCCGAGACCAGGGGACTCGATGCCGACATCGCAGAGCTCGATGCCGCAGATGGAGAGGTCGACGACACGTGGCGAGAGAACGTTCGGCTGGATGATCCCGAGCGCACGGAGGAAACCCCCGCTTTCATCGCCTATCACGGTCGCGCGATGATCAAGCTGATGCGGGACGAGGGCTACGGGCGCGATGCGCTCACCGACCTGATGTTCACCAACTTCAAGCAGATCGACAGGATCGGTCACTACTACAACATGGCGTCGGAAGAGGTACACGATTCCGTGATCGCCTCGGACGAGCAGCTCGGCGAGCTCGTCTCGTTCCTCGACTCTGACGTGGGCCGCGGCAACTACGTTCTCACGGTTACGGCGGATCACGGTCAGCAACCGGATGCGGCCGCTGTTGACGGTTACGGGATCGACCCGAACGAGCTGGAGGCGGACATCAACGAGGAGTTCGGTGGGGACATCGCGCTCGCCGCCTGGCCGACCGAGCTCTTCGTGGACGAAGACGTAATGGACGAGCTCGAAGTCTCGATCGAAGAGGTGGCCCGCTACATCGGCGGCTACACCCTGGCCGACAACTCGATCCGCCCCGACGAGGACGTCCTGGGGGCCGGACGGTTCGAACCCGGGGACCGGCTGTTCGCCATGGCCATCCCGTCTGCCTCGCTCCCGACGATGAGCTGCCCGGGTGCCGAGCCCTCCACCACGGACTAGGATGCCCCCGCCTATGACCCAGACGACCCCCAACCAGCCCGCTCCAGAGCGGCCGAGCCCTCGCAGGTCCGGAGCCGTGGACCGGATCCTGGGGCACCCTCTGGCCTACCTGGCGACGGCGTTGCTCCTTCTCGCTGTGTTCGGCTCGACCTTCATCACGAATCCCGACCGGGTGGCTCCCACCAAGGACCCGGCCTACTACACGTGGCGCACGGAAGCCCTCGTGTCGGAGGATCCGGGAACATTGCTCGACGTCCAGGGAGCGTTCGACATGTTCGCCGGGGGCTATCGCGTGGCGGCCCCCGTCCTCGGCGGGTTCCTGCGCGAGGCGGCCGGCTTCTCATCACTGAAGGTCACTGCGTTCCTGATGGTCCTGGTGCCCGTCGCCACCGCGTTGCTCCTCGGCGGCTACGCGTACAGGCAGCGAAAGGATCCACTGATCTTCCATGTCGTCGCGATCGGTGCTGCAAGCCTGTACCTGACTCCACCTTTCGTGGGGTATCTCGACAACATCCTTTGCTTGATGTTCCTTGCAGCGGCGATCTGGTTCCTCGGACCCGCGCGCGAAACATGGGGGCCGCGGATAGCGCTTTTCATCTTCCTGCTGCTCGCGGGATTCACCCATCCCACGACCCTCGTGATCTTCTGTCTCATTTTGGGGGCCATGGCTGTGGTGCGCCTGCTGTTCCGGCGCTTCGATCTTCGCTCCGTCCTTCGAGACGACGGGCCCACGCTGCTGACCGCGTTCGCGGCAGCTGTAGTCACGGTGTTGATCTGGCAGATCGGGCTGTGGGGGACGTCTGCCTCGTTGGGTGAAGCTGCGCTACCGCCGCCCTACGGGTCCAGCTTCTTCGTCGACCGCATGGTTCTGTGGCTCGATGCGATGAGGCCGGCGCTCAACGGACCGTTGTTCCTTATCGGGATCGTGGGTGTGCTTGCGATGGGTCGTCGCTGGGCGGAGGACGACCTGAGCCGCCTGACGATCGTGTGGCTCGCCCCTCTCGCAGGGGCCTTCGGGTTCCTCGCCGGGATCGCCTATCCGTACTACCGCTTCTTCAACACGACCCTCTCGTGGGTCCTGCTCGTCGGTCTGGGTGGCTACTTCCTGATCCGCTTCTTCTTGGACCGGACGGGTCAGACCCTGTTCGCCGTGGGCGCAGCCGTCGTAACGCTCGCCGTGGGCTTCATCTTCGCAACCAACCTCGCCGACGGCTTCAGCGTCCAGGGGTGGAACGACCCGAACAAGGGGTGGCTCGCTCCTCAGACACGCGCGGACCTGGACGCGCTGCGGGGTGCCCTCGACGAGAACGTCTCGCGCGACACGCCAGTTGTATTCGTGATCGATGACGAGGACGCGAGCTTTCAGATCTGGGGTCACACGAAACTTTCGGGAAACACGTCGCGCTATGGGTTGCCCCGCGAGCAGATCGATCAGGCATACCTCTACCTCGGGTCGTTGGAGAGCTTCCTGGGCGGTGAGCCGACGACTCGCGGTGAGGAGACCTACGATGATCTTTCACCCGCGCTGCTGGACGAGAGCGATCGCGCCATCGAGGCCAGCGGCGAGGAGCCAGTGGTCGTGATCGCGAGCGCGTTCAACGTCAGTGGAGCCAACGCCGAAATCGCCACTCGCGAGCGACAGGCATCCGAGGCTGGTGAGGGGCAGGTCTGGGTGCTTCACGACGGCGAGGTGACGACCTTGGATGGCGAACCGGTGGCCGGAGCGCCGGATGCCTCGCCGGATGACCCCGGACCGCTGCACATCCTGCTCGTCCTTGTTGCTCTGGCCTTGCTCCTGGTGCCCGGTGTCATTGCACTGCGCGGGGTGCTGCCCGATGCCGAGTTCCCGGAAGCGCTCGCGCTGGCACCGGCTCTGTCCATGGCGCTCCTCGCTTTGGCCGGCGTGGTTGTCCTCGCCTTGTTGCGCTCGCCGTTCTCGACCCCGGTCGCATGGGCGTCCGCGGTGGTCGCCGCCGTTGCTGGAGCGGCGTTGTGGTTCTTCACCCGGCGACCGGCGCGGGAAAGCGGGCGCGGCCCGGCCCAGGCGTGAACCTAAGGTCCGTCCTCGACCGCCTGGACGTGGAGAAGGGTTCCTCGCAAGAGGGGGCGTCCAGATCATCTACCTTGCGCTCGCTGTTGTTGGGGCTGTCGCTCCCCGCGCTGGTCGCCGGGATCGCATGCTGGGCCCTGGACTTCGGCATCGTCGCGATGTGGTTGTTCGTCGCGGCGGCGGTCGGCGTGGCGCTCGTCCTGCCTCTTCCGCATGCGTTCGTGTCGCCGCTCTACATGTCGCTCTTCGCATGGCTCGTCAACATGGTGCCGCTGGCGTTGCTTGCGGCATGGACCGCCGTCTCGCTCCGATGGGCGCTGGGGCTGTTGAAGGAGCGCCGTCTCCCGCGCGGGGGGCGGTGGATCTGGTTGCCGGTGGCCCTCGCCGTCTGGACGGCGCTGGGAGTGCTGGTCGTCTCGAGCTTCGACATGAAGAGGTTCCTGCTTCTATTCGGGATCCAGGTCGTATCGAGCGCCACGATGCTCGCGGTGGTGGACTCGATGGCCTCGCTCCGGGATCGGATGACGATCGTGTGGGGGTTGCTCGGCTTCGTCGTCCTCTTATCGGTGGCGGTTCTGGCGCAGTGGGTAGGGATCAATATCCAGGCGCTGCAGGACACGAGTGTGGCAGCGCGCGCAGAAGCCGCATACGGACTCGATGCGTTTCCCAACAACATCGGCATGATCAAGTACGCCCGCGCCCAGGAAGGTGGGGCGCCGGCGTTCAGAGGGAAGCTCGAAGCCCTGGCTCGTGAGACGCCGGGGCTGCCGGCTTTCGAGGTCTTCCGACCCGGGTTCAAGGCGTTCGACACCGACCTGGTCGTCCGTTTCGACGGTTCTGCCCGGGAGTTCGAGGAACAGCTGGCACCCCTCGACATCGAACTCATCTACGACAACGTGGGACTGGCGCCGGGGGCGGGGGTTCCTCGCCTTCGCTCGTTCCCCCGTAACGCGTTGACCTACGCGGGCGTCTCCGCAGCGTTGTTCCCGCTGGGTTTCTTCTTCGCGTGGTGGCGCCGCGACCGGTCGAGGTGGTTCGGGGTTCTCGCCGTCGCCTCGTGCCTCTTCGGCGCGGGCTTCTCGCTCGCCCGTGGATCGTGGGCGGCCATCCTGATCGGGGTCATCTACCTGCTGGTCGACGGCGTGATGGATCGGCGGGCGAAGATGGGGGCGGCGGCGGCGTTCCTTGCCGGAGCACTGGTTCTGATGGGCGTCTTCGTCTTCAGGTACAACTCCGATCCGCTGAACGCGCGCGCGGGCGCCGAAGGAAGCGTGACGACGAGGCAGAACGTCTACACGGAGACGGTGGATTCGGTTGTGCAGGGCATCCATATCGTCCTCGGATACGGGACCGAGAGGCCGCGTTCCGACACGGGAACCTCGCACGTGGGCACACAGTACATACCGAACGCCGGCACCCACTCCACCTATCTCAACTACGCGTTCCGGACGGGCATCCCGGGGGCTCTGGCGGTCATCGTTCTGTACGCGATCGCCATACTGCACTCGCGGGCGCGCTCTCGACGTGAGCGAGATGATGAAGGCCTCTTCAGCTCTCTCGTCACGGCTTCCGTGATCATCGCAGCGGCTCACGCGGTGATCCTCAGTCTCTATGTGGAACCGATCTACACGCTAACCATCTCCTTGTTGTTGGGTATCGCCATGGCCGGCGTGGGGTCCTTCCGAGGATCGCTGCTTCCTTGGAAGCGGCCGGCGGCGGTCGACGGGTCTTGACCGGTACGGGGGACCCGCTCAAGGACGAACACACACTCTCGAAGCAGGCTGCCACCGATGTCGGCACCGTCGCCAAGGGCGGCGCCGTACAGATCGTTGGTCAGATCACCGCACGGAGCGCAGCCTTTTTCTTCAACGCGATCGCCTTTCGCGTCCTCGAAGCAGCAGGCTTCGGCCTCTACCGGCAGGTGGCGCAGGTCCTCTCCATCGCCGGACAGTTAGGCCTCGCGGGCTTCAACTACGCCGCGATGCGGTTCATCACTCTGGCGCGCGTACGCAAGGACGCGCCTGCCGTGCGCGGGGCAGCGCGGGTGTCGCTTGCCGGAACGGGTAGCGCGTCTCTGGTGGTGATGGCGGGCATCATCATGGGCGCCGATCTCCTGGCCGGCGTTTTCAAGGTCGGCGCACCTGCCGCCGAACAGGCGGAGCTGGCGGATCTGTTCCGAGTTGGAGCGGTATACGTGCCGCTGTTCGGTTTGATGCAGGTCCTGCGTTACTGCACCCAGGCCTACAAGACGATGGTGCCGTCGGTAGTAGTGGGAAACATCATCCAGCCGGCTGCACGATTCGCGATCGGCGTCGGTCTGCTCGCCGTCGGCGCGTCCGTCACCGGCGCAGTCGGGTCGCTTGCGGCGAGCATGGCCGTGGGCTCCATCGCGGGCGTGTTTGCGTGGCGACGGATCTTGACGCAAGAAGAGCGAAGCGCTTTCCCTTGCAGCACGCCCGGGCCCATGATCCGCTTCGCTCTTCCCCAGGGCGGCTCCTCGCTTCTCGGGGTGCAGTCTCTGGGGCTCGGCGTGATCATCCTCGGCATCGAGGCCTCCGACGCCGCAGTGGGTCTCTTCGCCGTCGCGCTGGCCCTGCAGGGACCTGGAGGGGTATTCCTCTCGGGCATCGTCAACATCTGGGCGCCGGTCGTATCCGACCTTCACGATCGCGGAGCCATCGACCGCCTCCAATCGCTCTACCAGACGATCACACGATGGGTGGTGACCTTCTCGTTCCCGGTGTACGCCGCGCTCATCCTCGAACCGGACCTCTTCGTGCAGTTGTTCGGCGGCAGCGATGCCGCCAAGGCGGCCCCGTACGTCGCGGTGCTGGCGGTGGGAAACTTCTTCTATACCGGCACGGGCCCGACCGGCTATGTCCTGTCGATGACGGGGCGGCCCGGCGTCAACTTCGTCAACTCCCTGGTCGGAGTGATCCTCTACATCGCGGGAGGCATCATCTTCGTGCCCCGATACGGCGTCCTAGGGATGGCCGTCGTGGACGCGGTGGTGACTTCTATTATCAATACCGCTCGCGTGATCGAAGCAAAGATATTGGTGGGGGTGCAGCCGTTCGGCCGATCGGTTCTGAAGCCCATCGCGGCCACGGCTCTCGGGGCGGTGATCCTGCTTGCGTGGCGCCTCATCCCGGGAGATTCCATGGCGCTCGAAGGTGCGGGCATCGTCGTCGCCGGGGCGGTTTACTTCGCCGCTCTGAAGCTCTTCGGACTCGATCCCGAGGAACGATACGTGTGGGAGCGGATCCGGAGGCGAGGCTTCCGTCGCAAGAAGCGTCCATCGGCGGACTCTTAGGATGGGCCGGTGACCATCGACAAGCGGGCTTTGCGCCGCGGCCTGAGGACGAACTTCACGCCCGGCGTTCGAGACCGCCTGGGGCGCGCCAAGCTGCGGCTGCGACAGGCATCTCACCTCCCGTACCTGGTCACCGGTCGGAAGCTGGATCGACCCGTGTTCATCATCGGGGCCCCGCGCTCGGGCACCTCGTTGTTGTACGCGATCTTGCGGACGTCCAGCCATCTGGCGCACTGGCCCGGCGAAGCCCACGAGATCTGGGAGGCAGACCACCATCCCGCCTTGCGAGGATGGGAGTCGAACGTGCTGCGGGCAGAGGACCTCGAGCCCGTTGCCGCCGCGGCGATCCGCCGGAACTTCCTTCTCGTGACGGGCACCCGCAAGCGCTTGATCGACAAGACGCCCCGCAATGCACTGCGGGTTCCCTTCGTCGACGAGTTGTTCCCTGATGCGCGCTTCATCTATCTGCAACGTGATGGGCGCGACAACGTCAACTCTTTGATCAATGCCTGGCGTACCCCTCGCTACCGCACCTACGAGATACCCACTCCGCATGCGATCCCAGGATGCGACCCGCGGTGGTGGAAGTTCGTCCTGTACCCCGGATGGAAGGACGATCTGCGGGGGCCTCTGGAGCTGGTGTGCGCGAAGCAGTGGACGAGTTGCAACGACTTCGCTATGACGGACGGTGGCTCGCTTCCCCCCGAACGTTGGGCCAGCGTGAGGTACGAAGAGCTCGTTCAGAACCCGGTAGACGAGGTCGCCCGATTGCTGAGATGGCTCGGCCTCCCCTACGAGGAGGCCGTCAGTCGACGCGCCGCAGCCACCGCAACGACGCCGATCAATACAGTTACCCCACCGGAGAGGGGAAAGTGGAAGCGCGAGAATCCAAAGGAGATAGGCGCGGTCGAAGACGTCATCGCGCCGACGATGAAGGCGCTTGGATACGAATGAAGACCGACCTCAGAACCTTCGATACGTCGGCCTCACGGTTCGTCGATCTGACCGAGGAAGTAAGCGCGTTCGTGTCCCGGGCCGGTCGTGATGGGCTGGTGAACGTCTTCGTGCCGCACGCGACCGCAGGCCTGGCCCTCGTCGAGACGGGTTCCGGAACGGAGGATGATCTCGAGGCGGCGATCGACCGGCTCCTTCCTCGGGACGACCGCTACGCCCATTCGCACGGGTCGCCCGGCCATGGCGCGGACCACGTCCTACCCGCGTTCCTGAGCCCCTCGCTTACCGTCCCCGTGATCGACGGCGAGATGCAGCTGGGGACATGGCAGAGCATCGTTCTGGTAGACACCAACCGCGACAACCCTCAACGCAAGGTCCGCTTCACCTTTGTAGAAGGCTGATCAGCGTGTGCGTTTAAGGCGGCCTACTGGTAGGCCTGCGGAGCCCAGGGCGGCCATCGCTTTGGCACGGAGTGACGGGTGGGGGAATGCGCGGGGGTATTCGAGGCTATCCAGGAGGTCTCCCGCGACGGCTTCGAAGGTCTCGACCTGGATGCGGGGCATGTCGTCGGCCCACGACCGGACTTTGCTCATCGGCTTGGAGGTGAGGTTCGGGTTGTAGCGCGCGGCGCGATCCAGTACGTCTCCCCGCGCCCGCTGGGTGTAGTCGAGCATCCCGGGGTCGTAACGGACATCGAGGAATGTGCACAAAGCTTTCACGGATCTCTCCGCGTCGACGACCAAGTCTTCGTACCTCAGCTCCATATAGCTGCTCGGCCCCAGGGGGCGTCCATCTCGGATCCCGGCGACGACGCGCCGCGCCCACAGGGTCGCGGCCTTGCCGACGTTCTTGGGCCCGAAGGGGACGTCCGCATAAGAGAGCGCGACGTTCCGTCCGTCACGCACCTGATGTACGAACTTCGCGGTCGGGAACAAGCGGGCTAGGAGCGGGATGCTCTCGACGTATCGGGGTGTCTTGTCACCCCAGCACGCCTTCCCTCGCTCCTGGGCATACGCCCGGTAGGCGGCTTCGATCGCGGTCGCGAACGAGACTCGCGAGTCACCCGGCAACTGGGCGTGCACGGAGCCGATAGAAGTCTCCCACGAGGACCAGCGCTTGTGGGCCTCGAGCTCGCGCAGGAAGCCATCGACCTCCACCTCATCCTGGTCGCTCCACAGCTCGACGATGAAGCGAGACTCGGGAGGGACGGCGATGTCCGAGTGAGCGTTGAGCATCATCCGCACGAGGGTCGTGCCCGAGCGCGCCGACCCGACTACGAAGAACAATCCGTCACCTACAGATAGCCGAGGTCGCGGAGGTGTTGTTCGACGGTGGCCTCTTCCTCGCTGGTCATGCCGGACTCGGCCACGACCTCGGTGGAGTTGACCTGGTCGATCACGCTCTCGAGCCGGCGTGCAACCTCCGGATACTGGCGATACAGGTTGTGTTTCTCGTCCGGAGGCGCGCCTCCGTTCAGCTTGTAGAGGGCGGACTTGCCCGACGGCGGCTTGAGCAGCTTCCAATCCGGAGTTCTCACGCCGGCGATGCGATCGCCGCCGAGCTTGACCCCCACCGCCTCCATATACGCGGGTTCCTCCGCGAGCGAACCGCCCTCCATGCCGCTCCGCAGACTGCGACCGTCGATGCCGTCGGGTATCTCCACCCCACACAGATCCGCGATCGTCGGGAAGAGATCGATATGGCGAACCTGCTCCTCGATCGCGGCCGGCGTCACTCCGGGCCCCGAGATGATCAATGGAACCCGGACCAGGTGTTCGTACAGAGCGAAGCCGTGCCCGATCTCAAGCCCCGCGAGCTTGTTGTCGAGGAACGGGAACCAGCCCGAGAGTTTGAATCCCCGACGGAGTCGGCGGGCGGCCCGCACCAGTTGGAACTCGAGGTGTGTATCCGGGTAATCCTCGCCGTGGTCGCCCGTGATCACCACGATCGTGTTGTCGCCCGCGGCCTCGAATACGGGCGCCAGCCAGTCGTCCGTTGCGTGAACGGCGGCTTCGTACCCGGCCTTGTCCTTCCTCTTGGCGAAGTCGGGCGGCGCGCGGTACGGACGGTGTACCTCCCAGATGTGGAGCATCATGAACCAGGGGTCGGCGTAGGCACGCATCCGCCCGACGACCTCGTCGCGCCATCCGAAGAAGGGAACGCGGTACGCGGGCCGGTGGCGAGACTCCTGGAAGCCGCGCAGGATCCCGGTCGCCGGCAGCAAAGGGCCGGTGACTTCCGCATGGGTGCTGTACCCGGCTGCGGCGAAGGCCTCACTCCACGTCGTCACGCCCCGGGACAACTGGTAACCCTGAAGCCCTCGCACGCCATGCTTCGGGGGATAGCAGCCGGTGAGCATCGATGAGAAGGACGGCGTCGTGGTGGTTGTCGTGGCGACGCATTGCTTGAAGGCCGCACCGCGGCTTGCGTGCGCGTCGAAGTTCGGCGTGGAGATGTGGTCTCCGAAGACCGCGTCGGCTCTCAAAGAATCGATCGCCAAGAAAAAGACGTTTGGGGGTGTCAAGCTTTCCTCCGGTTCCCGTGATGAGCGCCTGCGAGGCTCGCGCCGCCGCTCATCGTGCGCTCCTCGTGCATCCTAGGCCTCATCGATCGAGCACACACCTGTCCCAGATCTCGGGCATCCAGCGATAGGGATACGCAGCGGACATGAGCTTTTCGTCGAGGCGTGAGCGATATTCGCTCGGCACGTCGCCGGAGACGTTGTCCTCCACCCGGTAGTCGAGGATGAACTCCGCGATGGCCCGTTCCGAGATCCCCTCTTGCTCGAGCGTGTCGCGATCCAGCCATAGCGCCCCCGGTCGCTGCTGTTGGAAGAGGTCGTCGACGCCCACTCCGAAATGGTCCGCGGTCTGCCCCATCAGGGTTTGGATCGCGATGGGCCAGGCCCCAGTGGTCTCGGCCTTGGGAGACTGGCCGTGGTCGGCGGTCATGGCGATGACCCATTCGTTACGGCCGACTGTGGCGTTCATGTGTTCCACGAGCTCGCCGAGGGCGTCGTCGGAGTACTTCACCGTGTTCTTGACCTCCGGACTGAGCATGTTCCAGTCGTGTCCGATCAGATCGATCTGTTTGAAGTTCGTGTAGATCAGGTCGGTCACGTCGTCGTTGCCGAACCCGCCCTCGTCCATGAGGGCCTTCAGCAGGCGAGTCTGGAAGAGTTCCCACACCGGCGTGTGCCTGAGGTCGCCGGGGTCGGTCAGCAGGTCGTGCCCCATCCAGGCGGAGTCGACCTGGCCGTCGGCCTGGTCCACGGAGCGAACGTCGTCTTCGAGTCCTTCCGTGTCGGCTAGATAATCGGGGAGCGAGTACCACTCGGAAGTGACGAGAGAGCCGTCGCTGCCCTCGACCATCGCGGCGATGTCCTTGTCGCCCCCATCGATATAGGAGCCGTGCCCGATCATCCCGAGGTGCCAGTTGTTCTCGGCGATCATCGCGACCTCGGCTTCGTTGTTCGTCGTCGGGTCGTAGATGTCCGCGAGGGTGGTGGACTTCAAGTAACGAGGGGACTTCTCGGCGGCGTCCCACGACCCCACGATCCGGTCTCCCCGGCGGATGGGGATGTCGACAATGCCGTGTTGCTTCGGGAAGGTCCCGGTGCCGATCGATGCGTGGATGGCAGGGGTGACCGAGGGACTCGAGCCGACGTCCGCGTTCGTGACCGTCGTTCCCTCAGCCATCATCCTTTTCAGGTTCGGCCACGAGTCGCCCCATCGATCGAGGACGTTCCAGCCCCCGCCGTCCCACACGACCACCACGATCAGCTTGGGAGTGTCTCGGCGATCGTCCGGCAGCAGCGCCTCGGCGACGGGGACCCCCGGGCGATCCTCTGGCCACTCGATCCGAAGAAGCTCGGCGAGTGTGGGCGAGATGTCCGCGACGCTGGATCCGTCGACCGCTATCTCACCTTGCGGCCGGATGAATCCCGGCCCGTAGAACATGACCGGTACGTTCTGCACGTAGTCCCAGGGCCCGGAATGGGTCCAGGTGGTGAACCCGCCGAAGTAGTTGGGCTCCTTCGGCACCACGACGATCTCAGGTGACCTGCCGGGCATGTAGCCCCTACGCAGACGCTGCAACTCTTTGGTGGGAAGGTTGCAAGCGGTTTCAAAGGCGGGGCCCGCAGCGCGTTCGGTGGACGTCTGCGATCCAGTGTCGGGGCCCGGGCCCCCGCTATCGGGGTCGGCGGGATCTTGGGATGACGTGCACGCGGCCAGCGTCAGGCCGAGAACGAGAAGCACGATCGCGCACCGGTGCACGGTCCTATGCGCGCTCACGGACATTCGGCTCCCACGCAGGATCGGATCGCGTCCAGATCCTCACCCAGACTCTGCAGGTCGGGATCGTTGTCCGGGTCGTCGTCCCCGAGGAGGTTCTCGAGCGCGAAGGGATCCGACTCGAGGTCGTAGTACTCGCGATACATGAGGTCCCCGGTTCCCTTCTCGTAATACTCGGTGAATTGGTAGGAGTTGCTCAGGATCGAGGCCCAATCCGGCAAGCCGTGCACCGTGTTCTCGTACTCCTCTAGAAGGATGCGATCGCGCCGGGCGTCCGACAGTAGCGATCGCCCATCGATCGGGAACTCAGCCGATGGTTCGATGCCCGCCGCCCCCATGATCGTGGGCGCGAGATCGATATTCGCAACCATCCGATCGTCCTCGGCCCCAGCCTCGATGTGATCCGGCCACCTAGCAAGCAGAGGTATGGCGACCGACTGATGGTAGGGAACGCGTTTCGCAAAGAGCCCATGTTCACCCAGCATCAACCCATTGTCCGACATGTAAAAGGCGAGAGTGTTTTCCTCGTCGCCCGCCTCGATGGCACGGAAGATCTTGCCCACCAGATCGTCTACCGACATCAGCAGCCGAAGCTGTTGGGTCCAAACCGTCTGAGGGTCTCCGAGCGTGAAGTCGGTATCCGTTACGTACGGAGGTTTATCCGAGACGTCGGTCTCGAGTGCCGCTTCGTCGGGCTCGAAGGCAGGGACCTCCGCCTCCGCGTACTTCGTCTCTGGTTCGAAGGGCTTGTGAGGGGCATTAGGGGCGACGTAGAGGAACCAGGGTTGATCGTCTCGCTCCTCGAACCTCCGTATGTAGCGCGCTGCCATATCCCCCATGAAGTCCGTCGCGTGCCGGGCGATGATCCGTTGCTTCCCGTCAACATTCGTTGGTCGCTCGTAGTACTTGAGTCCGCCCGAGATAGTGAAGTCGTCGAAGTTCGGGGGTCGTTTGATCCCGAGGATGCCCTGCAGGTACTTCCCGACCAACGCGGTGCGATATCCCGCCTCCTGCAGGTAATGCGGAAGCGCCGATCTTTCGTCCATCTCGGGACCTTTGTTGTTGCGCGTCACGCCGTGGTTATGTGAGTACTGCCCGGTGAAGATCCCGGCGCGCGACGGGCAGCACAGGGGAGTGGTGGCGACGGCGTTGGTGAACGACGTGCCTTCCTCCTCGAACAGTCTGCGTAGCGTGGGCATGACGTCCAGCGTTCCCTCCGCTCGCTGATCGTCGGTCACGATGATCAGGACGTTGGGCGCAGCGTCGGAGGTGCCGTTTGCAGGGTCGTCCGGATCCGGGGGCCCTTCCGATCCCGAACCGGTGCAGGCGACGAGAAAAATCGTCACGAGGAGGCCGCAGCCGAGGAGCCGGCCCCCGGCGCTCAATCGCTCTCCTTCACGCAGTTCCATATCTCGCCCATGGCGGCACTGGGGAACGCCGCTTCGAAGATGGGCTCTTTGAGCCGATCGCGGTACTGGCTCGGAAGGTCTTCACCGGCCGGCGCGTTCGCATCGAGCCGGTAGTCGACCATGAAGTCGGCCACTTCTTCCGACGTGATCCCTTCCGCTTCCATCGTTTGCTGGTCGAACCAGAAACCCACGGGACTGGTCTCGACGAACATCTCCTCGACCCCGACGCCGAAGTGTTCCGCTACGTCGCTCTGCAGATATTGCATCCGGATGGGCCACGCGCCGGCGGCCTGGGGGTCGGGCGCGACCCCGTGGTCGGCAGTCATGACGACCACCCACTGCTCTTGCCCCACCTCGCTGTTCAGGAACTCCGTCAGATCTTTCAAGGCCTCGTCCGAGTAGCGCAGGATCTCGCGCATCTCCGGCTGCAACAGGTTGAAGTTGTGCCCGATCTCGTCGATCTGCTTGTAGTTCGTGAAGAAGAGATCCGGTATCTCGTCGGCCCCGAACCCCTCGCGACTCAGTACGGCCTTGATGATCTTGGTCTGGAACAAGGTCCATGCGGGCGTGTCGCGACGTTCCGACGGTTGGTCCAGCACCTCGTGCCCCATCCACTTGTCGTCCAGCTCGCCGTCGGCCTGGTCGACGGTGCGTATGTAATCGTCCAGGCCTGGGATGTCTTCGACGTACGAGGGCACCTCGAAGAGGTTCGGGTTCGTGACGAACTTCTCTTGGGTGTTGGCGAGGATGGCGATGTCCTTGTCTCCACCGGGAGTGAGTGCCCCGTGGCTCATCATCCCCATGTGCCAGCCCTTGAAGGCGAACATCCCAACCTCCGCGACGTTCTCGGTCGTCGCGTCGTACGTGTCCCCGAGCATCGGGACCTCGACGTGGTCGGGACTCTTGTTGTCGAAGGCGATCGACATCGTCCCGTCCTCCTCGCGGATCGGGATCCCAACCGTGCCGTGCTGCTTGGGGAAGGCACCGGTGCCGATGTTCGTGTGGATCGCAGGAGTGACCGAGGGGGAGGATCCGACGATAACGTCTTGAACCGAAGTGCCCCCGGCCATGAGTCTCTCGAGGTGGGGCCATTGATCGGGCCACGTACGGAGCGTGTTCCAACCTCCGCCGTCCCACACGACGGTCAGGATGACCTTCGGGGGCCCCGCGCGCGAGGGATCGAGAACCCCCTCGATCGGTCGGCCTACAGCCGTGGGGAACTCGACGTCGAGCAGCTCGGCCAGGGTCGGGGCGAGATCCGCGACCGTCACCTCTCGGTCCAGGCTCAGGTCACCCTGAGGCTCGATGAACCCAGGTCCGTAGAACACGAGCGGGACTTTCTGGAGGTAGTCCCACGGCCCGGAATGGCTGGTGGAGGTGAATGCGCCGAAGAAGTTCGGCTCGCGTGGCACGACGATGACGTCCGGTGAGCGACCCGGGTAATTCCCTCGCCGGATCCGGCGCACGTATTCCAGCGGCAGGGAACATCCGGACTCTCGCCATCCGGCCGCGGGCTCGGTGACGCGCTCGACCTGCATCGGGGTGAATCGTGCCTCGGGAGCGACGGTGGGAGCAGCGACCTCCCCATCTCCTTCTGGCTCCTCGTTCGTGCAGGCCGCAACAACCATTGACATCAGAAGGAGAAGCGCGACGGCCGTGGTGCGCAGACGCGTAGACGAGGGGATCACTCGTCGGGCAGGGACCACAGCTCTTCGGGCGCGTCCTTGACGACCCGGCGAGCGACGTCGACCCCCATCTTTACGGCGTGGTCCATGTTCCCCATCTCGTAACGCCACGAACCGAAACGGCCCCGCGAATAGATGCCTCGCTCCATCAACCACGGATGGATGGTGGCCAGGGCCGCATCGCGTTTCAGGGTTGGGACCGGATACGCATACGGGATGTCCTCGAGGTGCATCGAGGCCACCTCCGGCCGTCCCTCAACGACGCCGGCGGCGCGTAGCCCGGCTTCCACGTCTTCCTCCAGACCCTCGCGGGACGTGGGCTTGTACCCGGAGTAGGACGTCTCGGTCATGTAGGCGCTGTACCGAGCGGTATCGGAATCGGGAACGTTCGAGGGGGAGTACTTGGCGAAGTTGGTCGACCGATAGAAGGGAGTGGTGTCCTGTGGGTAGTAGCTCCAGGACATGTCGTCCTTGAACGGGGTTTCGTATCCGATGCCGACCATGTACACGCCGTTGTGTTCCAGGTCCTTCGCAGCTTCCCGGAGGGGAACGGGCGCGTTCTGGACCACGCTGACGAGGAGATCGATGGGCATCGTCGAGATGAGGATGTCGTAGTCCTCCTCCGAGCCATCCTCGAACCGCAGCGACTTGGTTCCCGCGTCGACGGAGACAAGGCGGCGGTTGTAGCTGATGTGCTCCTCCAACATAAGGGCCAACCTCCGGTAGATCTCGCCGGTCCCACCCATCGCAGGAAAGACGAACGTGTTGTTGGGCCCCCACGCGACGTCGTCCTCCTGGCTGATAAGCTCTTTTAGGGCTCGCTTGTAGTCGATCACCGCGACCCGCTCGCCGATCCACATGGATTGCATCCTGTCCGCCGGCGTTGCCCACACCTTGAAGTTGTAAGGCTCCATGAAGTGTTTCGTGATGCCGTCGCCAAAGGTGGCGCGCATCCACGTCGCGAAATCTTTCGTGGGATCGCCGCCAGGTGCCTCGATAAGACCAAGCATGCACTCGAGCGCCACCTCCCCGGGTAGATAGCGGAGGTTGTTCTGAAAGGGGTACGGAACCCACCGATCGTCGAAGCGGATGTAGGAGGACCGTTCGTGCCGGTGGACGTCATCTCCCATCACATCTTCGAGCAGCCGGTCGAACTCTCCGAAGTGGCTGAACACCACATGGCCGCCGTGATCCCAGGTGAATCCCTGGGGATCGACGACGGACGATGCGAGACCCCCCGCATGCGGTTCTCGCTCCATCAAGCTCCAGTTGTGATGGCCGAGGCGGTCGAGCTCGCGCCCGCACCCCAGGCCGCAGGGACCCGCGCCGATGATGACTATGCGTGCCTGTTCGTTCAAGGTGTGTCCTATCTCCGGGAACCACCGGCTTCTTGGGCGTCGGGCGAGGCCTCCAGGGCCGGTGGTCATCCCGGGCCGTCGCCGGCGCCGAGTCTACCCGCCCCCCGTGGGGATGGGAGCCGGGCCCGGTTCTGCCGACCGTGCTGGCATACTGCACGCCCGTGAGAGCCGACATCCCCAGCATCGAGATCTCGGGCGTATCCGTCGCGCGCCTCACACCCAGGGGGGCGCTCGATGCCATCGAGGAGCTGGCGGAGACCGCGCCGCCGGTGATGGTGGCTCACGTGAACGTTCACACGCTCAACCTGGCCGTCGCAGACGACCCCTATCGCGAGCTCCTTGGATCCGTGGACCTCGTGCTGAACGATGGAAAGGGGATCATGCTCGGGGCGAGACTGCTACGCACCCCCTTCCCGGCGGATCTGAACGGCAACTTCTTCTCACCGTTGCTCCTCGAGCTGGCGGCCGGGCGGGGGTGGCCGGCCTACTTCCTCGGCGCCAAACCGGGGGTCGCCGAGCGTGCGGCGGAGATCGTGTCCGCCCGGATGCCGGAGCTCACCGTGGCCGGCGCGCGCGATGGTTATTTCGCGACCGGCGAGGAAGAGGAGGTCGCGGCCGCGATCCGCGCGAGCGGAGCCAAAGTGGTGCTGGTGGGCCTGGGCAATCCCAGGCAGGAGCGATGGCTTGCGCGCTGGCTCGGCTCGACCGGTGCCCTGGTCGGCAGTGGGGTGGGGGCGTTCTTCGACTTCCAGACCGGTGAGGTGGCGAGGGCTCCCGATTGGATGAACCGGATGGGTCTCGAGTGGGTCCACAGGCTGGCGAAGGAACCGAGAAGGATGTGGCACCGGTACCTCGTGGGGAACCCGCGCTTCCTGGTGCGGGTGCTACGGGAGAAACGGGCACGAGAACCCTCCGACCGATGACTTTCTCGGCGAGTACCCTGGTTGATGCAAGAGTGCCTGACGACTCATGGTGCGGGTACGGGCATCAGCACTCTCGGGGGTATCAAGGTGTGCGTCCCCTTCACTTGTATCCTTCTCGCGGGTTTCGGTTGACGGTTTCTTGAGAAGGGATATTCGTGGAAGAACGTGGCCTCCCTCAGGCCCTTGATCTACTGCGATCGCAATGGAAGATGGTGGCGATCGTCGCCGTACACGTGTTCGCGGGCGCTACCTTTTACGCGGAGTCGCTGCCTGCGCGCTATGACGCCGAGGCAGTCGTTGCATTCTCTCCTCGTAGAGGCATCGATACCAACGCTGTCTCGGTTGTCGTTCCGAAGTATGTCGCCTATGTAAACGCGGCCACGATAGTCAACGATGTGGCGCGAAGTGTGGGTGTGTCTCCGGAGAGCCTTGCCGCCGGCGTGAACGCAGAGGCTACGGCTGAGTCGGGGAACATGACAATCACCGTGAGGCTGGCTAACCCCGAGGACGCGGCCTCCGCGGCAAATGAACTGACCGATGCCGCCATCACGTTGTCAGCGGACGACCGTCTCCTACGAGGGGACCTCGTGGCAACCGCCGTCGCTCCGAACACCCCAGCCGCCCCACCTCGTCGGTTGCTCGAAGCAGCTGCTCTTGTCGTCGGTCTCGTGCTGGGGTTGATCGTCGCTCTGATCCTCGAGCGGATCCGGCCCCGCGTGCGGCCGTGGGATGACCTAGCGGGCTTAACGGGTCACCCGGTGGTGGGGTGGATCCCGTCTTCATCCAAGCTGCGGAAAGAGCCATTGCAGGCTTATTCGGATCCCTCAGTAGGGGCGGCTTTTCGGACGCTAAGGACGAACCTCGAACCCGCTATCACGAACGATTCAAACGTTGTCGTCGTGACCTCACCGAACTCGGGGGACGGCAAGACGGTCATCGCAGCCCTCTTTGCCGAGTCACTCGCCAGGCTGGGCCAGCGCGTGCTGCTGATGGATGCGGATCTGAGACGTGCGGGGGTCGCGCAGACCTCTGGGCTTGATCCCTCCGAAGGGCTTGCCTCGATCCTGCGTGGCGAATCCGACTTCAGCCGTGGGCTGCGGCCCGGCTGGGTGGACGGGCTGTTGGTCCTTCCCACGGCTGCCGATGAGGATGCCGGGGACGCCCTCGCCAAGCATTTTTCGGACGTCATCGAGGAGGCCAAGAAGCGATTCGACATCGTCGTGGTTGACTCGCCTCCGGTGCTCGGCAGGGATCAGGCGCGCATCCTTGCTGCGCAGGCTAGTGGCGTCCTTCTAGTCGTGAGACCCCACACGGCCGTGAATTCGGTTAACGAAGCAGTCCTCACGCTCGACGCGTTGCACGTTCCTGTCCTGGGCGTCATCGGTAATCGCATGGGTGAGTCGAGGACGACTTCTACCAAAGCGTAGCAAACCTCACGTATCCCGCCCATGCGCACAAGGCTCGCGGACGTGGCTTCAGGACTTCCTGCTCCAACATTGGTTCGGGCGTGCGACGGTTCATTGTGACGAAGGCTCAAGATCCCACGGGTCGTTGTGTTGTCACCTTGTGGTGTCTCTCAGCATCGGCGGTTCTTCGTTGGATCGAGGTGGCGGCCAGCAGGGCGCCGAGCACGCCACAGATCGCGAGGAACACAATCGAGTTGCGCCACGTGAAGTCGACCGCACCCTGTCCTACCATCGCGATGAGACTCGCGACTAGCCCGGCGATGATGGCGCGGTCTTGAAGCGAGCCTCGTTCCGCTGCGGCTCGACCGCCGCGTCTGGCCTCGAGAGCGATCCCGACACCGAGCGCGATCAGAAAGCAAACCGCCGGCAGACCTGACTCCGCCCCCCAGGTCAGAAGGACGTTGTGCGCGTGGTAGGCGAAGACCCTGATTGCCCCGGCGTCAGATCGGGCACTGGCAACCGGGAATCCTCCGGGTCCCTGCCCCGTCCATGGATCCGCCTGGATCTCCCTCATGGCCTCGGCCCAGATCTGGGGCCGCTCGTCGTAGGGGCTCGGAGTTGCGATGGCTTGGAAGCGCTGCTGCACGACCTGAAGCTGAGGATTGTTCTCGAGCGTCGGCCACAACAACGCGGCGAGCACGGCGAGGGGGATGCAGATAGCCGCGATCGCTCTACGCGCCTGAGGCAACGTGACGGCTAGATAAGCCATCGCAAGCAGGGTACCGATCCACGCGCCGCGCGTCAGGGACAGAGCCAATCCCCCAAGGAGCAATGGGATCGCAGCGGCGGCCGCAAGCCGCGCCCATGTGGTGCGGGCCCCGAGGGTCAAGCCCACCGCAAGCACGAAGGACAGAGAACACACGGCCCCAAGTTGGTTTGGATGGTCGAAGGCGCCGGTCAATCGGCCGCTGACACGGGTTGCTTCGTATTCGGCCTGAAATGTCTCCGCGCTGGATAACCCCACGGCTGCCAGCAGAGTTACGAAGAAGAGAAAACCCCCGATCACTCTCCGGACGTCCGCCATGGTGGGACAGGACGCCATGACGACGATCGTGAAGATCATCCCCCCGGCCCACAGCGCGATCTGCTTGAGAGCCAGCTGCTCATCGACCGCCGACGGGAGCGCAACGAGCATCCAGCAAAACACGGCCAGCGCCCACCAAAGCGAGGGCGACCAGGGAAGTGGAGTGTCCCCCGCCGCAAGACGGCGGATCACGATCAGACCCGCAACGGTGAGGACCGCGGCCTCTGCCAATCCGAGTGACACACCTGGCGTTGGCAGCACTACGGAGCCCATAGGAAAAGTAGCGAACACCGCAAGGACACCAAGGTGAGGGTTCGCCAGGATGCCGGCGAACAAGATCGGCAGCAAGGAGATCACCAGAAGCGCGAGTGGAGCGGCGTCATCAAAGCGAGCCGCGGCCGCGATCAAGCCCATACCCACCAGCCCGCCCGCAAGGGCCAGCGTAGCCGGTTGGATGACCCTGACCTCGCGTATCAACATCCTGGCCCTCTCTACACCACGCCGCGCCCAGCAGCCTCCAGGTAGATCCGCTTCATCGAATCGACCATGCCCTCCACGCGAAAGTTCTCACGCGCGCGCGCCTGCCCGCAAGCGCTCAGCTGCTTCCGCAGAGCCGGATCCTCGAGGATCTGTTGTAGCCCCCCGGTGAGGGCCGGGATGTTCCCCTGCGGAAGGAGGACGCCGCAGTCCCCGATCAGCTCGGGAAGACCCCCGGTGGCATAGGCGACAACTGGGGTGCCTGCAGCCAGGGCCTCTAGGGCGGTGAGAGGGAAGCCCTCGACATCGCCACCGCCACCGCGGCTCCGGCTCGGGATCGCCGTCGCGTCGAATCCACTGATCAGGAGCCGAGCGTCAGCACGATGGCCCAGAAAGTCCACCACATCCACGATGCCGAGATCTGCAGTCAGCCTGCGCAATTCTTTCTCGTAGCCCATCGCGGACGGGTCCTCGCCCCCGACGAAGACGATCCGGAAGCGTCGCAGTTCTGTGTTTAGGCGGGCGCCCGCCTCGAGCAGATCCGAATGCCCCTTGACCGGATGCAAGCGGCCGACAAGTCCGACCACGAACGAATCAGCTGCCCCCCCCAACGCCTCGTTAACTGCGGCCTTCCCGCGCTCGCGGTCGACCGGCCCCACCTCGATCCCGCTGTGAACCACGCGTATCTTGTCCCGCCGCCTCCTTAATGAGCGCGTGACCGCAGCGCTCACTCCAACGACGAGGCGGCAGCGACCAGCGAGAACCCGCGTTAACCTCCCGTCGTAACTGAAATCATGCTTGACCCAGACGATCGGAAGCCGTGTGCCGAGGGTGGCAAGGGAGCACACCACGGCGGCCTTGAGGCCGTTTGCGTGCACGACCAGAGGCGGAGTTCGCACAAGCTCTCGTCGGACCTTCAAAGCGGAGGCAACTAGGCCACTGATTCGGTTACCGGTTGGCACGACGCTAACTGCCGAGTGCTTGGCGCGAAGGCGCGACACGAGTGGGCCCTCCTCGAGACAGACGACCTGACCGATCCACGGTTGCCCGAGGCGGTCGAGCAGGGTCTCGAGGTAGCTTTCCGAGCCCCCCAACTTGGAGTGTGACGAGATGAAGGCAACCGGAACCCCCGTACCGATCGCGGAGCCTCCATCGCGCCGCCCCTGGCGCCATGCCAGCACCGAGCCCTCCGCGAGACCCAGGACCTCGCGCCAATCGCGATTCACCGCGCGATGGAGGAGAAGCAGAAGAACGAGAAGGCCGAACTGCATCCTCGCTAGGGGGGTTCGGATGAAGTTCTTGCGGAAAAGATAAGCGCGATTCACGACGACTTGCCGTCCGAATGCTCGGGGGTCCCGCGACCCGTGTCCGGCTTTGGCATGGAACAGCTCTGCCTCGGGGACGTACCGGATCCGCCCGAAGCGCGACACACGATAGGAGAAGTCCTCGTCCTCCGCGAGGCCGTATCCAGGAAGGTTCTCATCGAATCGAACGGCGCGGGCCACCTCGCTCCGCACGGTCATGAATGACCCGTAGAGAAACTCGATGTCGCGCGGCGTGTCCGTATCGACCAGTCGGCGCGGGTAGCCGTACCGGGTGAATCTCCCATCCACGCCGCCTCCTGGGAGTAGCCGCCGGATCGGGGAGTGCTTCCCGACGATGCGGTCAGAACCGGGTTCCGTCACCCGCCCCGTCGAACCCACAATGGATCTGTCCTCGTAAACGTGCATAAGGACCCGAAAGACCTGCGGATCGACTTCCACATCGTCATCGAAGAACACCAGAACGTCACCCGTTGCACGTCCCATCCCCACATTGCGCTGCCGCGTGAGCCCGGGTTCGCTAGACACATAGACGACGTTCTCAAAAACGTCTTGCAGGCTTTCAGTAACGGCCCGCGCCGATTCATCGGGGTCACCATCTACCACGATGACTTCTTCGGGTTGCGGCCGGCACCTGGCGACGCTGCCGAGGGTTTGGCGCAAGAGATGCGAACGTCCAAGTGTGGGAATGATCACTGAGAAGTGCATAAGTTGCTCCTATTTCAAAGGTGTTGCCGGTTGCAACGCCGGCGTGGTCTCTTGGGAGGATGGGGAGAGTAAATCGAACAGATCCCTAGATTTCATGGAAGGCATCCCCCTGGAGCGGGACGCGCTCAAGCACCTTGGTATAGATGGCGGCAATCTGTGCCGTGGCTCGAGAGAGGTCGTACCAAGATTCGGCGCGCTCGCGCGCTGCGCTGCCTTCCGCTTCCCTCAGCGCTCGGTCCTCGAGACGTTGGATGATCGCGCGGGCAAGCGAGGGGGGATCCTCGACCGGAACGATCGCACCGAGGCCCGACAGGGCCTCGGATGCTCCGGCGACGTCGCTTGCGACGATGCTCTTCCCCCGTGCCATGGCCTCGAGCATTACCAACGACATACCCTCCCATCTTGATGGCATGGCGATCACATCTGCCGCGCCGAACCACTCGCCAACATCCTCACGCTCCCCTGCGAAGACCACGCGTGGGCCGGCTCGAAGCCCCAAAGCCGATCGGTCGGGCCCCTCGCCGACGAGAACGAGCCGGGCTTCCGGGATCTGCCGTAGTACCCGCGGCCACGCATCCAACAGCACGTCCTGACCCTTCTGTTTGCTGAGCCTGGCGATGCAGACCACGAGGGGATCGTCACCAAGAGCGAGTCGCCGTCGCGCAGCGTTCTTTTCCGCGTCGCTATAGGGGCGATGCGCTTGAAGATCGACCCCATTGCGCACTACCTGCCATAGCCCCGGAACGCCGATATCGACGCCACGCCTCATCTCAGCCGTGCTCACACAAACGATCACATCGGTCCATCGGGCCGCCCACCGCTCCCATGCCGCGGCGACCCCGCGCGATCGCCCCTCGGCGGCTTCCACGGACCAGGCGTGGGGCTGGAAGATCGTCGGGCGTCTCCGTCTGATAGCAAGCCGACCTGCGAGTCCGGCCTTGGCCGAGTGGAGGTGCACGATAAGAGGGCCGACACGCTGAGCCACGCGTTGAAGCGCGGTCGCTTCGGCGAAGACGCTCAGCCCGGGTTCACGCCGTGCCGCCCAGTGGACGTGTCCCGCCCCGGCGTTATGGACCCATCCCGGCAGGCGTCCGGCTGAGGGGCTCGCCACGGTCACGTCCCATCCTCTCCGGACCTGATCCCCGGCGAGATCTGCGACGCAGCGGGCCACCCCGCCGTCCACCGGTTGTGAGACGTGGAGGATCGAGACGGTTCGAGGTGGAACCTTCATGAACGGTACAAGGGGCGCAAGGCCTCGGAACATCCAGCCACATCTACCCTCGTCGATGTCCGCCGGCCATTCGCATTGATCGAGTTGCATCGCATGGGTCCGACCCTATTACCCGCCTAGGCAGCAACACTTAGCTTAGTCGCCCACGGAACTCCTATCGCGAGGAGGGACCATTACGGGACTCACCGCCCCGCGAGTTAAATCCCAACGCTGCCGTGTACGAATATCAACGCCAAATAGCCTAGTTTTTGGTTTCTTTCCTTGCTCCTTAAGCTACTGTGAGTGACTGAGCGTATCTGAAGAGTAGTTGCCTAACGGACGGTGGGAACGTCCGGTCCCGTGCTCTTGCGGGGTCTCGGCTGAGGTCGGAAACGAGATTTCAATCGATAAGGCTCACATATTCCCTTCAGCGCGCTCGTAGATAGGGACGGGACAGAACAACAGGGGAATTTTAGATGGGGGCATCCGCATCGCATTTGTATCGATCCCACGATGGGATCAAATCGATCTCACCGGGAGTCGGCCCAGGAGTGGCTCGACGGACCCTCGATGTAGTCGCCGCAGGGATCGCGCTGTTGCTCCTGTTGCCGCTGCTCGCCTTGGTTGCTCTGGCGATCCGTCTGACCAGTCCGGGGCCCGCCATCTTCCGCCAGGACAGGGTTGGACAAGCGAGGCGGACGTTCACCATCTACAAGTTCCGCACGATGAGCCAGCGTTCGACCGGGTCGATGATCACGAAGCCCGGCGACGCCCGCGTCACCGGGCTTGGTCGGCTATTGCGAGCAACCTGCATAGACGAGCTGCCACAGCTGATCAACATCCTCGTCGGCGACATGACCCTCGTCGGCCCCCGCCCCCAGACACTTCCACTCGCGGCCCAGTATCCCGAGGACGTCGCGGTGGTGTTAGAGCATCGGCCCGGCTTGACCGGTCCGGGCGTTCTTCTAATGAACGATGAAGATGTACTGCCCGGAGCGGCACACGATGTCGAGGACTTCTACTTCCGAAAGGTCGTACCGCAAAGGGCCGGGCTCGACCTCGCTTACTTGGCGGATCCGACCATGAGCAAGACCATCTCGCTCATCGTCCAGAGCGCTCTTGTCCCCCTAAGGGCCTTCCGACCGGCGGGGGGGGTGGCGCCTATCACGCTCGCCCCAGGTGACGCCGAGATCTTTGCGCCGCTCGTCCTCTCCGTCGTGGATGTCGATCCCCCGACGAACGTAATCAACCTCAACACCGCTATGGGGATCGATATTGACCTAACAGCCGAGCGGGCGTATCCCGCTGCTGATGTCCCATCCAGCGTCTCGAGGTGAGGTCGGCAGGAACGGAGGCTGCGAGATCGGGGCTTCTTCCGCCCTACCCGTTCTGAAGGAGCTCGATAGCCGACTGCCTGTCGTTCACGCCTAACTTGTTGAGGGTCGCGGCGATGTGACTCCGTACCGTCGCCCGAGAGATGAACAGACGGTCACTTATCTGGGCCGTCGACAGATTTTGCTGAAGCAGGTGGAGAACCTCCCATTCCCGGGTGGTGAGCCTCGCCCGGGAATGCTTCATCGACACGATCTCGCGATTGCCCTCTTGACCTTGAAACTCATGTACCAGATCGGAGACCAGCGACCGTGGGATTACAGCCTCGCCGGCAAGGACACGTTCTAGCGAGATAGGGAGGCGATCGAGCGCTATATCCTTGATGAGATACCCCGCGGCTCCCGACCGAAGCGAATCCAAGAAATGGGTGCGGTTCTCCGAGGTGGCGAGCATCACCACTGCGGTCTTCGGAACTCGCGCGGCTAGCTCCCGTGCAGCGGCGATGCCGCTACCGGGAATCTGGACCTCTATCAAACAGAGGTGGGGCTGCATCTCGATGGCCATTTGGACCGCGCTGGCCGCATCGGGGACCTCAGCGCACACCTCGAAGCCATGCTCCTCGAGCGCGACTTTGATCCCGAGGCGCGTCGGCGGATGGTGGTCCGCTATCACAACGCGCGTCGGTTTGTCGTTAATCACACCGTCGGACGGCAAAGCCATTTAGATTTCCCCTCAACCCCTGTGGTGGTACAAATTTAGATTTCCCCTCAACCTGTGGTGGTACAAATTGCCAAGCTACTTGCTCATCATCCCCCATTCGAGGGAGAAGATGTTCCCGGATGGGGGACTCTTCGGCCGATTGCTGGCAATTTCTAACAAATCCTGTTGTTTCTTGCTCCTCGGTAGGAGATGGGAACCCCCCCTTCTCCGGAGAGGCTCCGGGTACGAAGACGTTTCTCGAGTCGCCCCTTCGGCACGTGCCGCGTGATGAGACCTTGGGAGCATCGCGATTCCGAAGAGCTTTGCCCTCCTGAGGGGGCACCGGGAGCCGTTGGCCCCCTTTTCTCTGGCGGCTAGGGACGCCGGCGTATCGCCGTTCTCAGCAGAGGCTTGACCAGGCCATACCCCCTATCAACCACGGGCGAGTTACGCATCCGGAGATAATGGCCGCTTGTCTTGAGAGCGAACGTGATGGGCCCGTCCAACGGTGTCACTTGCACTCGCTCATACTCGAACCTGCCGCGGTGCACCTTGTCGATCGTGAACGCGGCGCGGATTCCAGTCGATGCGGCGACGTTCGCGTTCTTCGTCGTGATTCGTCCGTATGGGTAGGCGAGGTAACGGGGGCGCCGCCCAGTCAGGTTCTCGAGTAGGTCGAGTGAGGCCGTGATGTCCTCTCGAACCTCCTGCGACGAGGCCGCCCCCATATCGATGTGAGCGTGTCCGTGGCTCTCGAGTGAGATCCCTCGTTCCTTCGCTCGTTTCAACTCGACATCGTCCATGATCTCCAGATCACAGGAGCTCGGCTCGATCCAACCGTTTACACGACCTCTCCAAAGGGTGGGTACGAAGACGGCGGCGGGGAATCCATGATGGTCCAAGATCGGACCGGCATTCCGCAGGACGTTGCGATAGGCATCATCGAAGGTGATGGCTATCGAAGGGCGTCCCCGGTCCATTCCGCGATCGACGATCTCATCGAGACCGACCACGCTTCGACGGCGGGCGAGGAAGGACATCTGTCGCTCGAACGACTCCGTTGCGACGAAAAGGTTGTGCCGATCTTCCGCAGAAGGGCAGTCTCCAACCGCGTGGTAGGCAAGGATCACCGGCCGAGTCAATCCAGCCCCCAGCCATCCAGAGATGGCTCCAATTCGCGCAGTCGTACAACGTCTTTCCTCAATGCCTCTTCTAGTCGCTTCCGTGTCTCATGAGAGATCGTCGTAGACGTGACGGCCTCGACTCCGACCTTTCGGCCTAGTTTCCCCTTCACGGATCCCGGCACGAAGCGACCTCGCCACAGCCCCACCGACCCTGGGAATGCCCGCTTGAGGACTCGCCGAACCGCGGCGACTGGGGATGGCATAGCGGGCCTCTCTTCAGTCTTGTAGAACTCCTCCGCCAGGTTTGAAATGTCTGCGTTCGGATCGACGCCGAGGAATTGAAAGACCCTTTGGATCGTGGAGGCCCGAGCGTGTCGCAGGTCCTCAGAGGAGAAGATCAGAACCTGATCGCGCGCGAAGTGATCGAGATAATGTTCGATCTGCATCGCGTAACGCGAACAGTCCAGGTATGAGGGATTGGTAAGGAGAGCGTCGTCGATGGAAGCGTTCTCCTCGCCGAGGACAGCGTTGTGTTGGTAATGAGACCTCATGCGATCTATGGGGTCGCGAACGATGTAGATCAGCTTGACGTCGGGCAGGTGCTCGGCTATCCGTTTCGCAACGCCCTGATAACGGGGATATTTGGTGTAGCTCGTCGAGGCCTCGCCCAACATCCGCTCGCTAGGTGAGGCGCTCGCGAACTGCCTCGCGTACCAGTGCCGCCCCTTACCCCAATTCAGCTCGGATGTGAAGTAGTCGACTTCTTTCAGGTCCGGCATGTAGATCTCCGGATGAGCTCGCAAGTAGTGATAGAGGCTAGTGGTGCCGGACTTCATCGCACCGATCACGAGGAAGTTCGGGGAGCGCGCCTCGGAGGTGCGATCAGCTGTGTACATTCACCCGCCTTTCGAGACCGATCGGTGGGCCATAGCGCGCCTGGGCGATTATGACTAGTCCTCCCACGGTAGTTTCGATCGATTTGCCCCGAAATGTAGCTCAAGAAATCCGCAAAAGCCCTTCATTCATCACCGTCAACTGTCGACGACTCTAGTGCAAGACCAAACGACAAAGGCAAACCCGTCGCAAGGCGGGGACGCAAAGCCAGGGACCCGGGATGACTGGGTTGCCCAGCCGCCGAAAGGGAAACTCATGTGTAAATTCGCCGTTCGATTCCTCGTATGCATTCTGATCGCCACAGCAACAGTCACCTTCTTACCTCCTCCCGAGGCCTCCGCTGCTACAACGATCCCAGGTGTAGGCGCCCAGGCCCATCTCATGTGGAGCGACTACACCGACGCAGAGCGCATCGCCGTCGTCAACAAGATGGCGGACGCCGGACTCACGTGGCTCCGGATCGACTTCGGGTGGGCCTCGATTCAACCAACGAACGGCACCTCGTACGCGCAGTGGTACTTCGACCGCGCGGACCGCGTTATCAACGCGGCGCGGGCGCGGGGGATGAAGGTCCTGCTCACGTTCTGGCGGACCCCCAACTGGGCCAACAACAACATGGGCGTCTACGCCCCGCCGAATGACCCCAATGACTTCGCGCGCGCGGCGCGCTACACGGCTGAGTACTTCAAGGGCCGGGTGAGCGCTTACGAGATCTGGAACGAGCCCAACCTTAAGGGCGGCGGATTCTGGACAGGGACGATCGCTCAATACGCCGATCTTCTCAAGGCGTCCTACGATGACTTCAAAGCGGTTGACCCGAGCATCCAAGTGGTAGCCGGCAGCGTCGTCTACAACGACGACGTGTGGCTCAAGGCGATGTACGACGCGGGGGCGGGCGGATATTTCGATGTCATCTCGACGCACCCGTACCAGGGCATCGCGAACGAGGCCCCAGAGCTCCCGGATAACGGGACGAAGTGGCGACTTACGCACGTGTCGGCGGTGCACAACCTGATGGTGGCGTACGGCGACGGAAGCAAGCCGATCTGGTTCACCGAGTTCGGATGGTCGAACCACGAGAACTACGATGGTCTCGGCAACTGGCAGCTCGGCGTCACGGACCAGCAACAGGCTGACTACTTCGTCCGGGCGATCGAGCATGTCGCTGAGAACTACCCCTACGTCAAGAACATGTTTTGGTACAACGACCGCAACCAGGTGTCCGGCAAGATCCAGCTCGACAACTACGGTCTTCTTAATTCGGACCTCTCGCCCAAACTCGTCTACGACCGGGTGAGGTCTTATCTAACGACGCTCCCCCCAAGCCCGAGCCCCACCGCGACCCCAAGCCCCAGCCCCAGCGCGACCCCCAGCGCGACCCCAAGCGCGACCCCAAGCCCGAGCCCCAGCGCGACCCCAAGCGCGACCCCAAGCCCGAGCCCCTCACCTAAGCCGCGTCGCAAGCCAAGGAACCTCCTGGCGAATGGGGGCTTCGAGAGCGGACGCGAGGGTTGGGTAGCTAAGGGTGCGCGTTTGCGATTGGCCACGACATCGCATCGGGGGGACGAGGCCGGTCGTGTCGTCCGGCCTCGTCGCCGAGCTCGCCTGCTCAGCACAACGCGGATGATCCCGGACGGAGTAAAAAGGCTCCGTGTCACCGGTTACGTGAAGTCGCGGGAACCGGGTCGAATCCTGCGGATACGCGTGCGAGAGATCGCCAAGGGGCGGGTGATGTCCGAACGATCCATCCACTTTCGCACGAATAATGGCTCGTTGTGGCAGGAGATCCCGGCGATCCAGTTCCGTTCGCGTTCTCGCAGCGGCGCTCGCCTGCACGTCTCGATATGTTCATGGCGACGGGGGGCGAAGCATCTCCTGGTCGATTCCTTCCGGGTGACCTCTCTCTGACCCGGATATACGGATCCCCGTCATCGGTTAGTCGACCGTGGGCGATTTCCCGGGATTACGAAAAAGCCTTTGAAGGGTCTCCCGATCGGATCGCCAATCGTCACGGATCCAGGCTTCGATGAGTTCGAGACCCATAAGGGTGTCTACTATCTGATTATGGTTCTGGATCCCAGCGATAAGCGCGCACCGTGCCTCGGCGAAGCCTGGTGACGGATCGCAGATATGTCCAGGTCCACTACCCATGGGAAGCGACGTTCGACGCTGAATCCGCCGCTCCTTCCGCTTACCTTGCTTCACTGATCCGGCAGTCGCTGCATTACGGCATGCCCGCCCGTAGGTACGGCGTATTAGGTGCATGGGTCGTGCGGCGTGGAATGCCGTCTCGTCTTCTCTTGAGGATGCTGAGGGCATCCCACAAGGGAACGCGGCCGGACGTGGACGCCATCCTGCATGACGTCTCAAGTGGATGGAATGGATTGTCCGAAAAGTGCTCGCGGCTCCCTCGCACTGTCCCGTCACATCTTTCCGCACTGATGCTGAAGCGTCGGGCCGCAAACACGACCTTCGTCTTTGGCGATGGACCCCAACCGCTGATCGTTTGCAAAGTTGCTCACGGCCCGGTGGCATCTCTCGAGAACGAAGATGCTGCGCTCCGGGAAGCCGAGCCCTCCGGCATCGCGCCCCGGTCGCTGGGGAAGATCGGGGAAATGTTCGTCCAGCAGGCGCTCGCCGGCGCTCCGCTCGAGGTTGCAGCCGTTACTGTGCAGAGCGCCCAGCACCTTCGATGGAAACCAGAACATAGAAAGCTCGCGGGCGCCCTAGTCCGATTGGCGGAAACCACGAGGCGACCGGGCGCACCGAGGGAGTTCAGTCCAGACATCGCGGGCGCGCTCGATGGCAGCGATCTACCCCGGAAAGCTCGCGCTATTGCCCGCGGTGCGCTGCGCGATCTCGAGCGTTTCGACCTCTCCATTCTCCGCCACGGCGACACGTCTGCGCAAAATTGCCTCTTCGACGATGGGGAGCTTACTGGGCTGGTGGATTGGGAGATTGCTCGGCCACAGGGAGCCCCAGGATTCGACACGCTGAACTCGGCAATCGCCCTCCTTGACCATGGAGTCGGACTCGTTCGGTGGTCCGAAGAGCGTGCCCTGGAATGTTTCCGTTCAGCATGGCAACGGTCGTCGTTCTTTGACGATGCGCGCGCTGCGGCGCGCGATGCAACGCGTGCAGCGGGAGCAAGCGACCAGGACTATGAGCGTCTTGAGGTTGCCTTCTTCGCTCGACGTTTGGCGAGCCGCATTGCACGTCCATCCTCCTACGCAACAGGACCGCGCACCGCAGCGTTGATGCTGGAGGTGGCGTGCGCGCACTGATCGTTGGCCCCGCAGCAGCTCGCGGAGCGATCGCTGCTGCGCGGGCATTGCAGGGTAGTGGGTGGATCGTAGGGATCGGCTCTCCGACTAGGGGTCCAGTGGCAGGGACAAGATCCGCTCAGCGCGTCCATCAAGTGCCCCCTCCACACGACGCGAAGCGTTTCCTGAAAGCGGTGAACGGAGCGATTCACGCTGGAGGTTACGAAGTGATCTTCGGCTCTGGCGATGCTGAGGTGTTAACGCTATCGGCGATGCGCAAGGGCGTTCACGGGATCTTCCCATACCCTCAACACGAGCGCCTACTCGAAGTACTCGACAAGAGTAGGTTGGCCGCCGCCGCTCGTGCTGCTGGTCTGAGCACACCCACTGCGATCGAAGCGACTGCCGACGCTCTAAGCGAGGCGCGCTACCCGGTGATCGTAAAGCCCCGTCTGCATTGGTCGCCAGAGAATGGCGGAGCACCCGTCCGCATCGAGGCCGAGATAGCGACGAGTACTGAAGATGCGCTGCGGATCGTCCGCTCACTCTTGGAGCGTGGTGGGGCCCCCTTCGTTCAGGAGATCCTTTCAGGAGACTTGCTTGCCTACACTGTGCTCGTGGGGCACGGGAGTGAGGTGATCATGGATGTTCAACAGCGCGCGAACCGGCTCTGGCCCCCTGGTAGTGGAGTGAGCGTGCGAGCTCGAACGGAACCGGTCGACCCGTGGCTCCGAGAGCAGGTCGGACGACTGCTACGGCACTGTGAATGGTTCGGGCTCGCGCAGCTTCAGTTTATCGCTTCTGCCGACGGGGCCGTCCACCTCATCGATCTGAACGGTCGATTCTACGGCTCGCTCGCCTTGGCTCTGGCGGCCGGATCTGATCTGGTGAGCGGCTGGGCCAACCTGGCGACAGGTCGGCCGGTAGAGGTAGCCAAGGCGCGAGTAGGGACGCGCTACCAGTGGCTCGAAGGAGACGTGCGACGGGCCGTCGTTGAACGTCGTGGAGGACTCACTGAAGACCTGGCGAGTTGCTTAAGGTACGCACACGGTGCGGTTCACAGTGTTTGGAATATACGTGATCCGGGCCCCGCTCTTTTTTATGTGACATCTCTGTCCGGGCGGTTCTTACGGAAGGTCGTGCGATGAAATGTGCTGAGATCGTCGACGGCGCGGCCTCGGGACATCTGCTCGTCTTCGGGTCATTGCCGCCAGATGGTCGGGACCTCGACCTACTCGTTCGTTCCGAACACCAGAAAGAGATCGAAGGCGCACTCGCGAAAGCTGGCTTTCTGCAGCGGGGTACTCAGTGGGTGCGGTTCGAGGGATGCTCGGCCGAAGCCCTCGATATAGTTCCTGCCGGAGGATGGGGGCTCGCCCCCGAAGCCCTGGACGATCTCTACGCCAAGGCTCGGAAGGTCGAAGGCTACAACCACCTCGTGGAACCCGCGCCTCATCATTCTCTTCTGATCTTGGCGCGCCGGATGGTGCTGGCCGGCGGTGAGCTAGATCACAAGAGGCGAGAACGTGTTCGCCGGGCGCTCACCGAGGATTTCGCTGCGTGGGAGCGCGCTCAGCAGGTCGCTCATGGCTGGTCGTCAGGGAGGGCTGCGCTGGCGCTCGAACGCCTCTACAAAACCGGCGTGCCGATTAGTCGGCGCGTGCGCGCCGCTGCCTTGTCAGAACGGGGCGGAGGTTCCATCGGCGCGCGGGTGCACGCCTGGCGAACCGTCCTCGTTCGCAGACGAGGTCGCGGCCTCGTCGCTTTTTCCGGACTAGACGGCTCCGGGAAGAGCACGCAAGCCGAGGCTTTGAAGGAAACGCTCGAACGGGTCCGTGGCGACACGGTGATCGTTTGGACCAGACTCTCGTACAACCCCTCGCTGAAGATGCTGGCGAAGCCCGCTAAAGTCCTGCTCAATCGGCGTCGGACCTCGTCGAATGGGGAGACCGGCGTGGTCGATGCGATCGACCTAGGCACGGAGCTGCGTCGAAAGAATCCTGCCGTTACGCAAGGGTGGGCGACCATGGTGGCCGTCGCCAACGCTGTGAGCCAGGCCCGACTTGCTCGCTATCACCTGAGGCGAGGACGTTTCGTTGTCTGCGATCGTTACACGCTGGACTCGAGGGTCCATCTCCGCTACCGGTATGGAACCCAACAGCGTTTCGGACTACAGGCACGGATCATCAACACCCTTTCGCCGCGACCCATCCGAGCATATCTTGTCGAGGTTCCGCCACCCGTCGCCAATCAACGTAAAGCGGAGCAGTATGACCTCGATCAGCTGGGTGTTCAAGCACGCTTGTATGCGGAGGAAGGCGATGGGCTCGACACCAAGCGCATCGATGGAACCCGCCCGAAGGATGAGCTCTGCGAGGAGGTCGCCGAGGATGTCTGGCGAGCCCTCGCTCAACCGAAGCCTTCTTGGAGGTCACGCCTCCACCTATTCGACGTGTTTCGCCGATCCGATCATTGATCGAGCGGCGGCCGAGTGGCTGCGGGACGTCGCAACGATCGCACGGCGCGCTTCGTTGCATCCGGCGCGAGCAGCAGAGCGCCGGCGGCGATGACGAGAGCGTAGACGACGGGGCCGACGAGTAGCACCGTTCCCCCAGAGGAGTCGCTGATCCAAAGGATTCCGGCCATCGCGGCGCCGGCCAAGAGAGGGACGGCAATGAAACTTTCCGGTCTGAATCCACCCGCCGCGCGTACGAAGAGGACAATGAGCAGGGTGGCATCAACGACCTCAGTAGCGAACGTTGATGCAGCGGCAGCCATGAAACCGTACCTCGGGATGAAAACGAGGTTCAAAGCAACGTTCATGATCAGCGAGACCACGGCCACCTGCGCTACCCCACGGCGTGTGCCCAAAGCGATGGTCGCTGTTCGGGCAAGGTAAGCAACCCCGTAGAGGACGAGGGCTCCTGTTAGCCATCGAATGGCAGGTGCCGCGGCCGCATACCTCGGGGAGAAAACTTTGATGACGATCCATTCGGAAGCGAAGAGTGCTCCTATCGCTAAAGGAACGTAAAGGGTCAGTACGAGCGCTAGCGCCATCTGGAACGGCTGTGTCGCACTGCTACCTCCATCGGAGCGCGCGACGCGAGGAAGAATGACATTGGCCAGGCTCCACGAAACGAACAAGAACGATTCGAAGAATCGGTATGCGATTCCATACATCGCGACAGCGATGGGTCCGCGCATCACCTGAAGCAAGACCACATCAAGTCGGAAGGTGAGCATGTTGACGGTGCTCGCCACACCGATATGAAGTCCGCGCTTCAGGATTCCTTTCATCTCGGAACTATCTGCATCGCGGAACCGGACCGGCGGGAAGAACCTGCGCAAAGCGATCCAGGCGAATAACAAAGCCCCGACGGAACCGAGTAGATACGCTGCGGTGATCAAAATAAGCCCCCCGCCGGAAGCAAGGGCTACGCCCGCAAGAAGGGTTGACATGGTCCGATTCACGAGTACGACGAGCGCATGGAAGCGCATCCTCTCGAAAGCAATGAACACCGTTCCAACGAGGCGCGACATCTCATCGAGGAAAAGAGCGACCGCCACGAGCACGAGAGCCAGCAATGCAACACCGCCTCCCAGCACCAAGAACCCGATAGCCGCCGAAAGCACGAGCGCGAGAAGCCCGAACGAGCCGCGTAACACCAGGCCGCTGGAGAACACCTGCGATAAACTCGACCTGTCGCGGGCTATCGCACGGAACACCTCCACGTTCACGCCGAGTGTCCCAAGGAAGAGAAAGATCGGGACGAACGACACTGCGAAGTTGAAGTAGCCGTACTCCTCCGCGCCCAGGCCCCTGGCGATGATGATGACGAGGATGAAGCTCGCGACCTTAGAAGTGAGATCCGACAGCAGCATCCAGAACGCGTTGTGCGCGAAGGCGCGGGTCCCGCCCGGCTGATCTGGATGAGAAGACGCGCCGCTGGGAGCGTCCGGAAACTCGCCCGGCTGTCGCATCGACTCATGTTCTCATGAGGGCACTCCGGAGCATTTCTGCCGCCACCGTACGAGCTGGATGAGACACTGGAGCGGTGACGCGGATCAACGAAGTGACGGCTGAGGTACCGATGGCGTGCGTCATGGGTGAGATCGACCTCGTGAGCGCGCTTGGCCATGCCGGCATCCCCTGTGCCGTGGTTGCCATCAAGGGCGACCCCGCGACCTACTCTCGCCACGCGCGAGATCAACTTGCCTGGTATGACCCCTGGGAAGAGAGCGAGGTCATGCTCGCTTCGCTCATCGACTGGGCGAGGCGGCAATCGGAACGACCGGTGCTCTTCTTCAATGGGGATCACGACCTTCTCTTGGTTTCCCGCAATCGGACACGGCTCGCAGCCTTGTTTGACTTCGTCATCGCGGAGGGGGAGCTGGTGGAGGATCTCGTTGATAAGGATCGCTTCATGACGCTCGCTCGGCGACTACACCTTCCCGTGCCGGCGACCATCGCCTTCGAGACTAAAGCCACGTCGCCGGAGGCGATCGAGCTCGACTTCCCAATAATCGTAAAGCCGCTTACGCGGCGCGAATCTACGTGGCGTCAGGTTTCGGGAGGCAGCAAAGCGCTGCGTTTCGATGACCGTAAGGAGCTGGAGAGGGCTTGGGAGCATCTGGCTGGCCAAGGTCGTGTCTTGGCTCAAACGTTGATCGTAGGGCCAGAAGCGCGGATCGAGAGCTACCATGTGTATATCGCTCCTGACGGTGAACCTCTTTGTGAGTTCACCGGACGCAAGATAAGAACCCTTCCGGAAGCATTCGGCGACACGACTGCGCTCAAGACGACCGACTCAGAAGACGTCCGCTCGCTTGGACGTGACGTAACCGAGGCATTGACACTGACTGGCGTAGCGAAACTCGATTTCAAGAGAGACAACGCGGGGCGACTCTGGCTCTTGGAGGTGAATCCGCGTTTCAATCTATGGAATCATGTCGGCGCGGTTGCCGGCGCCAACATCCCGGCTGCTGTGTACGCGAATCTCACTGGTCGGCAGCGTGTACCCACATGCGCGCCTCGCCCGGGAGTGACGTGGTGTCACCCCACGCGTGACGCTCGGGCCGCCCATCGCAGCGGCATCGGCTATTTGACTTGGGCTCGCTGGGCGATTCGCTGCGACGCACGATGGGCGCTATCCGTACGGGATCCGATGCCGTTCGTGCGAGGCGTGCTAGTAAGAAGGATGCGATCGAGGTTCGGACGGCCCTGAGGTGCGTTACGGAATCATCGCCGACCTCCACGCGAACCTGCCCGCTTTAGAGAAGGTTCTTGCCCACCTCGACCGTGAGCGGATAGACGGTCTCGTCTGCCTGGGCGATCTAGTGGGGTACGGGCCCCATCCTGACGAAGTCGTTGCGATGGTTGCCGAGCGTGAGATCCCGACAGTCGTCGGAAATCACGATCTTGTCGCCGCGGGTTTGGACGATCTTGACCGTTGCGGTGAGGATGCACGAGCCACATTGGCGTGGACGCGGGCGACGATCTCAGCATCGACACGCGACTTCTTGCGCGCTCTGCCACATCGGCTCGAGCTCGATGGTGGCATAGTTGCGGCTCACGGCTCGATCGACGACCCATGGCGTTACGTGCGGCGGCTCCCGGACGTCCTCGAACAGCTCGATGAGGTGCGAAGACTAGGTTTAGGTTCGATGCTGCTGTTGGCCCATACCCATCGACAGATGGTGGTCGACGAGACCTCGAGGAAAGTAGCGACATCGGAGGGTCTTCTTGCCAGGCGCCGACGTACAGTCGCGGTCAAGCGACCGGCCTTCGTGAATCCGGGGGCAGTAGGCCAGTCACGAGAGCTTCGTCAGATTTCACGGTGCGCGATCCTGGATACTGCATCCGGGAAAGTTCATCTCTATTCGATGCGGTACCCATACGAGCGTTGCGCCGATGACCTTCGTCGCCGCGATCTTCCGCCGGAGTGGTGTCATGCGCGGCCGTCAGTCACGAAGGTAGCAAAGCAGACGATGCGGGACGCGCAAGACAGGCGGTATGGACGTTGGAAAGGCGATCGGTTCCGACAGAGGGTGAGGTCATAGCTACCGCCCGGCTGATAGAGGACGTCGCCGAAGCGGAAGCGATCCACGAGGCCTGGGACGGGCTTGCAGAGGCCTCAAGGAGGCCTTTTTGCTCGCCGGCGTGGATGCTCGCGTGGTGGCGCAACGCACGACCAAAGGGAGCCAGCCTGCGTCTCGTAGCGGTACGCGAAGGAGAAGACCTCGTCGGCATTGCCCCCTTCTTCTCCATCCGAGGCCCCGGGGGTATCCATGAATTGCGGCTGCTTACGTCGCGGACATCGGTTCGCGCCGAGCCGTTGGCCAAGCCGGGGATGGAGGTAGAGGTCGCGAGCGCGGCCGTCGATCTCTTACGGACGGCGAAGCCGCGTCTCGACCTTGTCTTGTTCGAGGGAGGTCCAACCACCTCACCGTGGCCACTCTTGGTGCACAACGCCTGGAACCTGGGCTCCGCCCCATACAGACATCGCTCGCATCCCACACTCGCTCCGACGCTCGATCTGAGGGCTCGTGATTACCAGGAGTGGTTCATGTCAAGGCCCTCGCATTTCCGACAGGAGGCGCGGCGGCGCCGCCGACATCTGGAACAGCAAGGAGCAGAGTTCAGGCTTGCGAAGAATCCGAGTGAGGTGGCCGGCGCTCTCGATGCATTCTTCCGTCTTCACCACTCGCGCTGGCAACAGCGCGGTGGATCCCGCGTTCTGACCGATCGCGTTCAAGCGATGCTCTTGGAGGCTGCTCTGCTTCTCATAGAGGGGGGGCGGTTTCGGATCTGGACGATCACGGTTGCCGGAGAGGTGATCAGCGCACACATATTCATCGCGGCGGGAGGAGAAGTCGCTTACTGGCTGGGGGGCTTCGACCAGAAGTGGGCGAAATACGGCCCCGCGATTCAGACCGTGCTGAAGGCTTTGGAGCACGCATGGGAGCAAGGCGATGAACGCATGGATTTCGGAGCGGGACCCCAGGAATACAAGTATTCGTTTGCTGAGGGCCAAGATGTCTTGGAGTCGGTCATGGTGGCACCGAGAACCCCTCGCTATCCCATCACGCGGATACAATTGACTCCGCGTCTGATGAGGGAGTATGCATCGATGCGGATGAGCGTCAAACTTCGCGATAAGTTAAACCGTCTGCGTCGCGGGCAAGCCTAGGCCTTGGGGTTGTGGCGCAGGATGCGCTTGACGAGCGGTCGTGCGACCGCTCGTTCCAGCCACGCTACTCGTCCGCGGATACCCGAGCCGAAGATCCTCAAGGCGATGCGATCTCTGCAGGCTTTCGTCCAATTCATCTTGTAGGCCTCGTCAGCTCCCAGGAACTCGTACCTCGCTAGGCCCTGCTGGAACGCATGCCTGACTGTCTCATGCTGCAACAGAAGACCCGGTGAGAACCGTGCACTCACTGGGTCGTAGCCGCCTTTGAGGTGGTAGTAGACCCCCTCCACGATGAGGTCCATGCGGAAGGCGAGGGGCGCGCCAGCGACGCGAAGGAACCAGAGTCTCAAGGCTTCCTCTTCTGACAACCAGCGTGCGATCGCTTCGTAGAAATCCCGCGTCTCCACGCGAGAAGCGATTGCGGTTCCTTGCTCGGCCTTCCACCGTGACGATTCAACCTCCAGCCCCTCACGAAACAGTTCTTCTAGGTTCTCCCTTCCGTCGTAACACTCGACGGCTACCTCACCCTCGTTTTGCAGCCGCCGTCCTTTGCGCCTCAGGCCCTGCCGGAAGCTTGGGCTCAAGGAACCTTCATACGAGTCCCAATCGCCTGTGAGCTCGAGGTAGGGGGATCTCTGAATGACTTCCTCGCTAACGCGGCGGTCCGCTGCGGCGTTCCTGATCGCATCGGAGAACTCTCGCCCCACCTTCAAGAAATCACACGAGGTGTTGCCCTCGATAAGGATCCCTCTAATGAGTCGGTCGCGCGCTGATGGAGTCACGGCGACGATCTCGAACTCCGGGCTCTCCTCATTGACCGGAGCTCGGAGGCGTCCCCCGCGCCGAATCACGGCGGCGAATGCGTCCGAGCCGTGGACTGCAGCAACCTCCACCTGAGCCTCGAAGGCGCGGGCCCAAGCGCTGAACCAGCGGTGTCGTGCGAAAGGTCCAGCCGCGGTCGCCTGCGCGAGCTCATCCCACGCCCGCGCGATGCCGGGATCATCGATCGGATGGAAAGAGACCTCGTTCACGTGACCCCGCCGGCGTCGGTGCGGGCCTGCTCCATCCGAGAGAATGTAGCCGAAGCCGCCCAGGCGATCCCACTGCCTGTCAGACCTGGGCCACAAGCAAGGCCAGGTTTTCTCTCTTTGTCAGTAGCCGTCCGACGAGTCGATACTGCTATGGTTCGGACCGATTCGTCGGAAAGGACCTCGGAACCGCGAGAACAACCTCCCTGGACAGTTCGAAAGGCCCGCGATGAGGGCAGCCTCAACGACAAGGACAAGAAGAATCAGCCACGCGGGCGCTAGCGAGAGACCCGTATGACCCCCAGTACCGCTACCGTGAAAGGAAGGCATGCCCAAGGTCGCTGTGCGCCTCCTGATGTGCGCACTGATCGTCGCAGGCGCCGTCACCATCTCACCCATTCCCCAGGTTTCGACCGAAGCAACGATCCCGTCAGTTGGCGCCCAAGCGCATCTCATGTGGGGGGACTACACGGACGCAGAGCGCATCGCTGTCGTCAACAAGATGGCGGACGCCGGACTCACGTGGCTCCGGATCGACTTCGGGTGGGCGTCGATCCAGCCGGTGGACGGAGCTTCGTACGAGCAGTGGTACTTCGACCGCGCTGACCTCGTTGTCAACGCGGCGCGGGCGCGGGGGATGAAGGTCCTGCTCACGTTCTGGCGAACCCCCAACTGGGCCAACAACAACATGGGCGTCTATGCCCCGCCGAATGACCCCAATGACTTCGCGCGCGCGGCGCGCTACACGGCTGAGTACTTCAAGGGCCGGGTAGACGCGTACGAGATCTGGAACGAGCCCAACCTGGAAGGTGGCGGATTCTGGACGGGAACGATCGCTCAGTACGCCGATCTTCTCAAGGCGTCCTACGATGACTTCAAAGCGGTTGACCCGAGCAT
>Ga0183260_10000170_pt1 | contig 49445 bp, 53 predicted proteins | sample AntDrymUQ4972206_2_FD_129768 | JGI IMG/M metagenome (GOLD analysis project Ga0183260, IMG submission 129768) | Polar desert sand microbial communities from Dry Valleys, Antarctica - metaG UQ497 (22.06) (version 2) (version 2) | ecosystem: Environmental > Terrestrial > Soil > Desert | place... | reverse complement strand
TCTGATGCTCGTCAACATTCTTCTGTTGCTGCTCGGTACCTTCATGGACCTGGCGCCGATGCTGCTGATCTGCACGCCGATCTTCATGCCGGTCATCGCCAAGTTCGGTATCGATCCCGTTCACTTCGGCATGATCATGATTCTGAATCTGGGCATCGGGCTCATCACGCCACCGGTGGGGTCGACGCTGTTCGTCGGCTGCGCCATCGGCAAGGTCACGATCGAGCAGGTGACGAAAGAACTCTGGCCGTTCTATGGCGCAATGTGCGCCGCGCTGCTCCTCGTCACCTACATCCCGGCGATTTCGCTTTGGCTGCCGGGGTTGATGAAATAACGCGGCACCATGAAGCTCAACCCGATCAGTCGACGCGCGCGCCGGAAAACTTCACGACGCTTTGGTACTTGGAAAGCTCGCTGCGCACGAGCTCTGAAAATTGCTCGGGTGTCCCGGGCGCGGGCTCGGCGCCCATGCGCGCCAGACGCTCGCGCATCTCGGGCGAACGCAGCGCCGTCGTGAACGCTGCGTTCAGGCGCGTCACGATATCCCTCGGCGTGCCGGCCGGCGCAAACACGCCGAACCAGGTCGATACATCGAAGCCGGGCAGGCCCGCTTCTGCCATCGTCGGCACGTCCGGCAAGGCGTTCGCGCGCTGAGCGGTGGTGGCTGCCAGCGCGCGCAGCTTTCCGGCCTTGATCTGCGCCGTCGCAGACGCCAGGTTGTCGAACATGAAATCGGTCTGGCCCGCCAGCAATCCGAGCTGCGCCGGCGCCGCGCCGGCATACGGAATGTGGACCGCCGATATTTTCGCCTGCGACTTCATCAGCTCGCCGGCCATGTGCCCCGCGCTGCCGTTGCCGCCCGACGCGTAGTTGAGACGCGCCGGATTCTTGCGCGCGTAGTCGATCAGTTCGCGCGCCGACCGAATGCCGAGCTGATTGGAGCGCTCGGGCGTCATCACCAACACGTTCGGCACGTGCGCGATCAGCGTGATCGGAGCAAAGTCCTTGACCGGGTCATACGGCAACTTCGAGAACAGCCACGGATTGACCGCGTGCGTAGCGACCGCGCCGATGACCAGCGAATAGCCATCGGGTGGCGACTTGGCGACGTGATCGACACCGAGATTGCCGCCCGCGCCGGGTCGGTTGTCGACCACGATAATGCCAAGCGTGTCCTTGACGCGATCGGCCAGCGCACGCGCCGCCGTATCGAGCGGACCTCCGGGCGGGTAGGGCACCACCAGGCGAATCGGTTTCGTCGGGTATGCCTGAGCAGCGACACGATGCGAGAAGCTGGATACAACGCCCAGCGTTGCGATAACCCCAACAGCACGCAATGCACGTCTTCGATTCACGAGGCCTCGCTGAAGAATGATTGAGAGTGACTAGTATCGCGCATCGTTTGTTTGTCCCGCCCGATGCCTCGAGCGGGTGCATGGGTGAAGGATTCCGCGGCGGCAGCGCAAGCGGTCAGGTTGCCACGTTGCCTAAACTAGCACTGATGCTTTCAAGACTGTCACCTCGCACATTGCGCGTCGTGCTCCATATCTGGCCGCCGTTTGTCGGCGCCGGAATTCGCGTCCGCCACGTTGCACCCGATTTTCGCTGCGTCATCGTCGACATGACACTGCGCTGGTTCAATCGCAACTATGTCGGTACGCACTTCGGCGGATCGCTGTATGCAATGACCGATCCGTTTCTGATGCTGATGTTGTTGCATGTGCTGGGCAGCGAATATCGGGTATGGGATAAGTCGGGTTCGATCGATTACATCGCGCCTGGGCGGGGGCGCGTAACGGCGCGCATTGATCTGCTCGAGGCCGACCTTGTACAAATACGCCGTATGACCGAGTCCGGCGACAAGCACCTTCATTTGTTCAACGTCGATGTAAAGGACAGCGAAGGCATGGTGGTCGCCCGGGTCGAGAAGGTCATTTACGTGAGACGCAAACGTGAAGCGCCTCGAGGTGACGCCGCATGACGGCGCGGTGGCCGTATGCACGAGTGCTGGCGCACCGGGGCGGCGGCGTGCTTGCGCCGGAGAACACGATAGCCGCGATCAAGACAGGTCTTGATCATGGCTATCGCGCGGTCGAGTTTGACGCCATGCTGGCTGCTGACGACACGCCGGTGTTGATGCACGACCCGACGCTGGAGCGCACGGGATTGATCGGTGGCGCGGTCAGCGCGCTGACGGCGACCGCATTGGCCGCTGTCGATGTTGGCCGGTGGCACTCGAAGGGTTTTTCTGGAGAGACGGTTCCTACGCTTGATGCCGCCTTGCGGTTCTGCCGTGCGCACGATGTGTGGCCAAATATCGAGATCAAGCCTGCGCCAGGTCACGAAAGCGCTACGGGCAGTGCCGTCGCGCGCGTTACGGCAAACGTTTACGCAGATCTGATTCTTCCGGGCGGCGATCGCGCAGACCGCGTTCACCCAGCGGTTCCGCTTCTGTCTTCATTTTCGCGCGCAGCGCTGTGCTCAGCGCGAGAGGTGGTGCCGGATTTGCCGCGTGGCTGGCTGGTCCGACGCGTCCCTTCGGGATGGCGCACGGCAATAGCGCAAATGGGCTGCGTGTCGCTGCATGCTAATCACCGCTATTTGACGGCACGGCTCGCGGCTGAAATCCGCGAAAGTGGCACGTGGCTCTTTTGCTACACAGTGAACTCAACACACCGCGCGCAGACTCTTTTTAGCTGGGGCGTCGATGCGTTCTGTACCGATTCGATTGCGCGTATTTCCGCGACGATGCAGCCGCTCGAAAGGTAAGGGCTAAGCGGGCGGCTGCGTGTCCGCAAATGACGGACGGGCTGCAAGTTTGTCGTAATGCCGCGCCAGGTTTGGATGAGCCGATCGCCAGTCAATATGCTTGAATCGAAAATCCAGGTAACCCATCACACAGCCAATCGCAATGTCGGCGAGCGTATACGCGTGCCCGTTGCACCACGGCTTCTCCGCCAACCCGTGTCCCATGGACGCCACGCCGGCATGCACCTTGTCCATCTGGCGATCGATCCACTTCTGGCTCTGCAGTTCGGCAGGACGCTGCGTCTGCTCGAGCCGTATCAGGATCAATGCGTCGAGGACGCCATCGGCCAGCGCTTCCCATGTACGAACCTCGGCGCGCTCGCGTCCGTTTGGAGGAATCAGCTTTGCCACGGGCGTCAGCGTGTCCAGATACTCGACGATCACGCGTGAATCAAAGAGCGCTCCGCCGTCTTCCATGATCAGACAGGGGACTTTTCCAAGCGGATTGGAGCTATAGATGGTCGTACCCGGTGCCCAGACGTCCTCGAGCTCAAGCTGGTACTCGAGTCGCTTTTCCGCCATGACGATGCGCACCTTGCGTACGTAGGGGCTGCCTAACGAACCGATCAAACGAATATTTTTGGACACGTGCGCACTGTAATTGAACGGAATTTGAGTATATCGACGGCGCGCCCTCGGGCAATAGCAATGCGCTGGATTAAGGAGCAACGATGCGCCTTTGATACACTGCATCGCTCTGAAGTCTTCAAGACATTTGGCGTTCTCTGCAGAGCGCTTAACCCACGGCAAACGATTCCGCACGCAAAGTGCCCGTTGAGCTCGTTTCGCTGACTGCCACTTCGCCGCTGGACGGCCGCTATGGTCGTCAAACCGTCGAGCTGCGCGAAATTTTTTCCGAGTTTGCTTTCATGCGCGAGCGGTTGCGCGTCGAAATTGCATGGTTGACTGCGCTTTCGTCCGCCGGGTTTGCCGAGCTGCCGCCGCTAGGGGCTGACGTCGCCCCGGCGCTACAAAAGCTGGTCGCCGATTTCACTATCGATGACTGCCTGGAGATCAAGGCAATCGAGGCCGAGACGAATCATGACGTCAAGGCGGTTGAGTACTTCATCAAACGACGCTGCGGCGCCTCGCTTGGCGCAGCCGCGGAGTTCATTCACTTCGGCTGCACCTCGGAAGACATCAATAACGTGGCGCACGCCCTGATGCTGGAGCGCGGTCGTGAGGTTTTGATCCGGCGCCTGCGCGCCATTCACGGCGAGCTGCGCGACAACGCACACCGGCATGCCGAGGTCGCAATGTTGTCGCGAACGCATGGACAGCCCGCAACGCCGACGACGGTCGGCAAAGAGTTCGCAAATGTCTCGATGCGGCTAGCGACTGCAATCGAAAGCATCGAGCGGGTGACGCTGCTAGCGAAAATGAACGGGGCGGTGGGCAACTACAACGCCCACTTGGCTGCTTATCCGCAGATCGATTGGGAGTCAGTGGCGGGCGGGGTCGTTGAAGGCCTGGGACTGTCTTTCAATACGCATACGATCCAGGTCGAGCCACACGATTCGATGGCGCAGCTGTTCGATGCCGTCGCGCGCGCAAATACAATATTGCTGGACCTCGACCGCGACCTTTGGGGTTACATCTCGCTCGGGTACTTCAAGCAGAAGCTCAAGCCTGGCGAGATCGGGTCGTCGACGATGCCGCACAAGGTCAACCCCATTGACTTCGAGAATTCGGAAGGCAATCTGGGGCTCGCCAACGCAGTGTTGCGGCACTTCTCGGAAAAACTTCCGATTTCGCGCTGGCAGCGGGATCTGACCGACTCGACGGTGCTGCGCAATCTCGGCGTGGGGTTTGGCTACTCGTTGGTCGCTTATGAATCGTGTATGCGGGGGCTGCGCAAACTCGAGATCGATGAGCCAACGATCGCCGCCGACCTGGACACCGCATGGGAAGTACTGGCCGAGCCGGTGCAGACGGTGATGCGGCGCTACGGCGTTGACAATCCTTACGAGCAACTCAAAACGCTGACGCGCGGGAAGGGCATCACGCGCGAAACACTGCATCAGTTTGTTCGCAGTCTTTCGATTCCTGCGCAAGCGCGAGATGAATTGCTCGCGTTGACGCCTGCGACATACATCGGCAAGGCGGCCGAGCTTGCGCGGCGTGCCTGAGCGGCCTGTCGGTTATCCTTTTTGGATCCATGGAACGTTGGTTTGGGAGAGGTTGATGCATCGCAAGTCAAACGTAAATTCGCCGCGCGCGCTTGGAATGGTCGTCGCCTGTGGTCTGTTCGGTGCTGCGGTCGCTCTGCCGGTTGCGGCCCAGTTCTCGAAGCCCGATTCAGCGGTCAGGTATCGGCAGTCTGTCTTCAACGTAATGAACAACCACATGGGAAGGATCAACACACAGTTAAAATCGTCGACGCCGAACGTTCAGGTGATTCAGACCAGTGCCGTCGTGGTCGACACAATGTCCAAGCTACCGTGGGACGCGTTTGCTCCGAACACCGAGTTCGTGGCCAATACCAACGCGCTGCCCGCACTGTTCAAAAACGAGGCCAAGATCAAGGAGTTGGCAGACAAGATGCAAGAGGAGGCGGCCAGGTTGAACGCGATCGCCAAGGCGGGGGATGTCAAAGCCGTGCGAACGCAGTTCGGTGCTTTGGCCAAAACCTGCGACAACTGCCACGACGACTTTAGGGCGAAGTAGCGCTACCCAGCGGAAGCAAGCTACAGACCGGCGGCACCGCCACGCCGCCTCGGGCTGATTTCCATTGGGTATGAAAACGGTCATGTCGATCATTGCCATCTCCAATCTGACCAAGACGTATGCCTCGGGGCTGCGGGCGCTGAAGGCGATCGACCTGCAGATCAACCAAGGCGAGATCTTTGCGCTGCTGGGACCCAACGGAGCAGGCAAGACCACGCTGATCAGCATTGTCTGCGGCATTGTGACCGCCACCACCGGGACGGTGACGGTCGGCGGCGCGGACATTGTTCGCGACTTCCGTGAATCGCGGACGAAAATCGGTTTGGTGCCGCAGGAACTGACGACGGACGCGTTTGAAACTGTGTGGGCCACCGTTAATTTCAGCCGCGGCTTGTTCGGGCGAGGGTCGAATCCATCTTTCATCGAAAATTTGTTACGCGAGTTATCACTGTGGGACAAGCGCAACGACCGCATCATGACGCTCTCTGGCGGCATGAAGCGCCGAGTGATGATTGCAAAGGCGCTCTCGCACGAGCCCGAGATCCTGTTTCTCGACGAGCCGACCGCGGGCGTCGATGTGGAGCTGCGCCGTGACATGTGGGCGTTGGTACGCGGTCTGCGGGAGCGCGGGGCAACGATTATCTTGACGACGCATTACATTGATGAAGCGGAGGAAATGGCTGACCGCATCGGTGTGATTAGCAAAGGCGAGTTGATTGTCGTTGAGGAAAAAACGGCGCTGATGAAGAAGCTCGGCAAGAAGCAGCTGACGATTCTTCTGCAGGAGCCGATGAAGGCAATTCCGGCAGGTCTATCGGACTGGAACCTGACGCTGGCGCCGGACGGCTTCCAGGTCGAATACACCTTCGACGCACATCAGGAGTCCACCGGAATCCCGTCGCTGCTGCGCAGAATGGACGAGCTTGGCATCTGGTTTACGGATCTAAACACGACGCAGAGCTCGCTCGAAGACATTTTCGTCAGCCTGGTCACTGACCGCGCAGGCTAATGAGCAGAACCACGTTTAACTGGCACGGCGTGTGGGCGATCTACCGGTTCGAGATGGCGCGCGCTGCACGCACGGTGTGGCAAAGCCTGGTGGCGCCCGTGATCACCACCTCGCTTTACTTCGTTGTCTTTGGCGCCGCAATCGGCTCGCGAATCGCGCAAGTCGACGGTGTTACCTACGGCTCGTTCATCGTGCCAGGACTGATCATGCTGGCGCTCTTCACGCAGAGCATCTCAAACGCATCATTCGGAATCTATTTTCCGAAATTCACCGGCACCATTTATGAGTTGCTGTCGGCCCCCGTGTCTTACCTCGAGATCGTTCTGGCCTATGTAGGCGCCGCGGCGACCAAGTCGATCGTGTTGGGCCTGATTATTTTGGCAACCGCCGCGCTGTTCGTTCCGATACAGATCCTGCATCCGGTATGGATGATCGGGTTTCTGGTGCTCACTGTGACAACGTTTAGCCTGTTCGGCTTCATCGTCGGGATCTGGGCCAATAATTTTGAGCAATTGCAGTTTGTTCCGATGTTGGTCGTAACTCCGTTGACCTTTCTCGGCGGGGCGTTCTATTCGGTTGACATGCTGCCGCCGGCTTGGCGCACGCTGGCACTGTTCAACCCGGTTGTCTATTTGATCAGCGGATTCCGATGGAGCTTCTACGGCACCGCAGATGTCGGCGTCGAACTCAGCCTTGCGATAACACTGGCATTCTTTGCAATCTGCCTGGCCATGGTGGCGTGGATTTTTAGGACCGGCTATCGGTTGAAGAATTGACGCGTCCACGGCCATCGGTCGCGGGATTCGACACTTTCGTGGATATTTAAGTCCAAAAAGATTTTTTTTAAGAAGTTGTCGATTTGGCTTCAGGTCGTTCGTCGTATCGAGGTGAGCGCACGGTGGACGGCAGGTCCATCCCGGCTTCTTACCTAAGCCTCAATGGAGATGACGATGAAATTTTTGGTAATTGTTAAGGCGAACAAGGATTCCGAGGCCGGCGTGATGCCGAGCGAGAAAATGTTGCGCGACATGGGCAATTTTAATGAGGAACTGGTCAAGGCTGGCGTGATGCTGGCAATGGAGGGACTGCACCCGACGTCGAAGGGCAAGCGGGTCAGGTTCTCGGGAACCCAGCGCACTGTCGTTGATGGGCCGTTTGCCGAGACCAAGGAGCTGGTCGCGGGGTTCTGGATCTGGCAGCTGCGATCAATGGACGAAGCGCTCGAATGGATCAAGCGCGCTCCGTTCGAAGATGGAGCAGAAATCGAGCTTCGCCCCATGTTCGAAGCCGATGACTTTGGCGCTGAATTCACGCCCGAGCTGCGAGCACAGGAGGATCGGCTGCGAGCCCAGGCCGAAGCAAACCAGGCCAAGCGCTGACTGTCCCGTTACCCACCCTCGAAGGAGATGCCATGCTGATTCAACCGTATCTTTTCTTTGACGGCCGCTGCGAAGAGGCGTTGGAGTTCTACAAGAAAGCGCTGGGCGCCAAGGTCGAAATGCTGATGCGCTACAAGGAGTCGCCTGATCCGCCCGCCGGGAATGGTGGCGCCGGGTTCTCAGAACAAGGTGATGCATGCATCGATGCGCATCGGCGAAGCGGTCGTCATGGCGTCCGACGGATGCAACAGCGGAAAGCCCAGCTTTGCCGGATTCTCGCTATCGATCACGGTGCCCAACGCAGACGAAGCAAACCGCGTATTCAGCGCGCTTGCGGACGGTGGGCAGGTGCAGATGCCGCTTGGGAAGACTTTCTGGGCGCCACTCTTCGGCATGGTGGCCGACCGCTTTGGCATTGGCTGGATGATCAGCGCCGCAACCTAGTCATGAATTTCTTCGTAGCCGCAATGCTGCCGGGCTCTTATGCGAGACACATGAAATACATCTGCCTTGTTTACAGTGAAGAAAAAAAGCTGGCCGACGTTCCAGACTCCGAGTGCGTGGCGCACGACGCAAGCTTGCGCAAAAGCGGACACTGTCTCGCTTCCGAGGCGCTGGAACCGATCAGCACCTCGGCCACGGTGAGGGTGCGCAAGGGTAAGGTGACAATCGTTGATGGCCCCTTTGCCGAAACAAAGGAAGTGCTCGCAGGGTTTTACCTGATCGAAGCGCGCGATTTGAGCGAAGCGACGCAGTTGGCCGCGAAGATTCCACCGGCGCGGGTTGGCAGCATCGAAGTTCGTCCCGTGCGGCCGATTCGCGAAACCGTGCTCGCCGAAATTGCTCGGGACCAGGCAGCGCAACGTTAGCGACGATCGTGACGCGTGATAGCGGCTGATACGCATCGGGCCATTGATGCCGTCTGGAGGATCGAGTCGGCCAAGATCATCTCCAGCGTTGCGCGCATGGTGCGCGACATCGGGCTCGCTGAGGAGCTGGCACACGACGCGCTTGTTACTGCACTCGAGCGCTGGCCTGAAGACGGGGTGCCGGACAACCCCGCTGCGTGGTTGATGAAGACTGCCCGGCACCGCGCCATCGATCGCCTGCGCAAGCGCAAATTGCACGAGCGCAGCGAAGGCGAGCTGACTTTCGAGATCGAGGCTCAGCTGATGAGCGTGGCGCCCGATGTGGAGGCCGAAGTCGCCGCCGCGCTTGACCCGCATATCGGCGACGACATGCTGCGGCTTGTCTTTACCTCGTGCCACCCGGTGCTGTCGCCCGAGGGACGCGTAGCGCTGACTTTGCGGTTGCTCGGTGGGCTGACAACGGATGAGATCGCGCGCGCGTTTCTCGTACCCGAGGCAACCATCGCACAGCGCATCGTGCGCGCCAAGCGCACGCTCGCCGCTGCGCGTGTTCCGTTCGAAGTGCCCGACGCCGACCAGCTCGAAGTGCGCTTGTCATCGGTGCTCGAAGTGATCTACCTGGTCTTTAACGAAGTTATTCGGCTACCGCGGGAAGCGACTGGATGCGGCCCCAGCTGATTGAAGAAGCGCTACGACTCGGCCGCGTGGTTGCCGAACTGACGCCGCACGAAGCTGAAGTCCACGGACTCGTTGCACTGATGGAAATCCAGGCTTCCCGCATGGGCGCGCGCACTGGGCCAGGGGGCGAGCCCATTCTGTTACTTGATCAGAATCGTGCTCAGTGGGATCGGCTTCCGATCCATCGAGGTCTGCGGCGCTCGCGCGCGCCGAGGCATTGAGCGCGCTGCATGGCGGGCTCGGCCCGTACGCATTACAGGCGGCAATCGCTGCACACCATGCGCGCGCAGTGACTTCCGAAGATACAGACTGGGCGGGCATTGCGGCGCTATACGACGCGCTGGCTCAAGTTGCGCCGTCACCGGTGGTTGAGTTAAATCGCGCCGTCGCGGTTTCGATGGCGTTTGGTCCGGCCGCTGGGCTTGAGGTGGTGGATCGCCTCGTCGCCGAAGCGCAGCTTAAAAACTATCACCTGCTGCCGAGCGTTCGCGGCGATTTGCTGGCCAAACTCAATCGGGCCGATGAAGCGCAGTCCGAATTTCAGAGAGCGGCATCACTGACCCGCAACACGCGCGAGCGTGAGCTGCTGTTGAAGCGCGCCGCGGCCTTGCGTTAAAGGATCACCAGGGAGTACACGATGGCTACCGCAAGGCCCGCAAGCACAATGGCGCGCTGCCGGATCGCGCTGCCATCTTCTGCGGCGGGCGCTGCAACGCCGAGTTTGTCGCCGGTCAGCATTGGCGTGATCAGGTCCTGCCGACGTATCAGCAGATAGAACGCAATTGCGGCGACGTGCACCGCGACGAGCGCGACCATCAGCCAGTGGTTGTAATAGTGCAGCGCTGACAGCCTGTTGCTCGTCGCTTCTGATACCCATCGCACCCACGGGCCTTCGTTAAACGTCCCATCGTTGCTGAAAAGACCACTGAGGCCTTGCGCCAGCAGCACCAGCAGCAGCGCATAGACCGAGATCGTGCCAGTCTCGCTGTGGCCGGCGTTCACCGATGGTGGCGCAGTGTCTGTTGGTCGCAAGGTGCGCCAGATGCGGGCCGGCGATGGCACAAAACTCGTGAATCGTGCGTAACAGGAGCCGGCAAATCCCCAGAAAAGCCGGAACAGCAACAGCGCGAGAATCACGTAGCCGGATCTGAAGTGCCATTGAAGCCACTCGCCGCCTAGCTTGCCGGTCGTAAACGAGAATACGACCATCGCCGTCAGCACCCAGTGAAACAGACGGGTCGGCAAGTCCCATATTCGAACCCGTTCAGGCGTGTCGATCATCCTCCAGCGATGAGCCTACGGCAGGACTTGCTGTTCGTCCTCGCGCTTGACCGGCTTGACCAGGTCTTCGCGCTTGACGCCAAGGTACATCGCGATTGCCGCTGCGACGAACACCGAAGAGTAAATGCCGAACACGATGCCGATCGTCAGCGCAAGTGCAAAATAATGCAGCGCCGGCCCGCCGAAGAAGAGCATCGAAAGTGCCATAGCCAAGGTACAGCCATGGGTGATGATCGTTCTGGAAATCGTCGCCGTAATGGCCGAGTCGATCACTTCGACGACAGACGCGCGCCGCATCTTTCGGAAATGCTCCCGCACTCGATCAAAAATGATCACTGATTCGTTGACCGAATAGCCGAGCACTGCAAGCACCGCGGCAAGCACTGGCAGCGAGAACTCCCAGCCAAAAATCGAAAACACGCCAACGACGAGAATCACATCGTGCAGGTTCGCGACGATCGCTGCGACCGCAAATTTCCACTCGAAGCGGAACGCGAGGTAGATCATGATACCGACGACAACCATCAGCAAGGCAAGCAAACCGTCCTCAGCGAGCTCGGCGCCGACTTGCGGGCCTACGAATTCAACCCGGCGCAGTTCGACATTCTTGTTCTGCGCGCGCAGCGTTTCCATCACCTGCTCGGCCTGCTGGCCTGAAGTGAAGCCGGGCTGTAGCGGCAGACGAATCAACACATCGCGCGATGTGCCGAAGTTCTGCACTTGAAACTCGCCCGCTGCCTGCCGCTCGATTGCACCACGGATCTGTTCGAGCTGAGCCGCCTCCTGATACGCAACCTCCATCACCGTGCCGCCGGTGAACTCGATTGATAAATTGAGGCCACGGAAAACCAGAAACCCGACTGCGATAGCAAACGACAGCGCCGAGATTGCATTCAGGATCAGCGAGTACCGCATGAACGGAATCGTGCGGCGAATCTTGAAAAATTCCATGGCGTTCCCTGGTTATCCGCTACCGGGCGCAGCCGCGCCCGGCTTCCACACCTGGCCTACAGAAATCGACGGCAATTTCTTGCGCGTGCCGTAATACAGGTTGACCGCTGCGCGCGATACGTAGACCGCCGAAAAGATCGACGTCAGAATGCCGAGAACGTGAACCACCGCGAAGCCTCTGACCGGGCCCGACCCAAATGTCAGCAGCGCAATACCCGCAATCAGCGTCGTGATGTTCGAATCCAGAATCGTTGCAAACGCTTTGTCATAGCCGTCGTAGATCGCCTGTTGTGGCGTGCGGCCATTGCGCAGCTCCTCGCGCACGCGCTCGTTGATCAGTACGTTGGCGTCGATTGCCATACCTAGAGTCAGCGCAATCGCCGCGATGCCTGGCAACGTCAGCGTCGCCTGCAAAAGCGAAAGCAAGGCCACCAGCAGCATCAGATTGACGGTCAGCGCGGCCACTGAAATCAGCCCGAACAAACGGTAATAAGCGATCATGAAAATTGCGATCGCGGCAAATCCATACAGCGTCGACTTGAATCCTCGATCGATGTTTTCTGCGCCGAGGCTGGGGCCGATGGTGCGTTCTTCGATGATCTCCATCGGCGCGGCGAGCGAGCCCGAGCGGATCAGCAGGGCAAGGTCGGCGGTTTCCTGCACTGTGAAGTTGCCTGTGATCTGGAACTGGTTGCCAAACTCGCCCTGAATCGTTGCGACCGAAATCGCTTCGCCTTTTCCGCGCTCGTACAACACGATCGCCATCAGGCGTCCGATGTTTTCGCGCGACGCCGCTCGCATTGAGCGGCCGCCCGTCTCGTCGAGTCGCACCGATACGGCGGGCCGCTGATTCTGGTCCAACGTTGCGGAGGCGCCGTTGAGCTGCGTGCCGCTCGCGACGATGTCGCGCTTAAGCGGAATCTGCCTGATCACGCCGCCATCGCGCTGCGGCACTGTCAGGGCGCCGGGTGTCCCGGCCGCCATCGCATCCTGATCGACGAGACGAATTTCAAGGGTTGCGGTGCGGCCAAGCAACGTCTTGGCGCGCGCGACGTCCTGCACGCCAGGCAGCTGCACCACAATCCGATCGGAGCCCTGCTGTTGGATTACCGGCTCGGCGACGCCAAGTTCGTTGACGCGGTTGTGCAGGGTGGAAATATTCTGTCGAAGTGCCGAGTCCTGAATCGCACGCTGCGCCACCGGGGTCAGCACCGCAATCAGCATCAGGTCGTCGCCCTGGCCACTTTCGCGTAGCGCGAGCTCCGGCACCTGCGTGCGGAGCACGTCCTGCCCGCGCGCACGCATGTCGGCGTCACGAAAGCGGATCTCGATCGACGCGGGTGTCTTGGTGATCCCCGAGTGCCGGATATTCTGCTCGCGCAACAACGTGCGCGTATCGGACGTCAACGTGTCCAGCCGCTTGTCGACTGCGGTCCGCATGTCGACCTGCAGCAGAAAATGCACACCACCGCGCAAGTCGAGTCCCAGATACATCGGCAGCGCCCGCACCCCAACGAGCCAGCTCGGCGTATTCGAAACCAGATTCAGCGCGACGATGTACGCGGGGTCTTCAGCGTCGGGGCTCAGTGCCCGCTGCACGACATCTTTCGCTTTCAACTGCGTATCGGTGTCAGAAAAGCGGACGCGCACCGTTGCATTGGTGCCGATCGTGTCGAACACGATGCCGGAGTGCGCAATGTTGGCGTCTTTGAGGACCGACTCCACGTTCGACATCAAGGCCGGATCGACGCGCACCGTCTGGCGTCCCGATGAAACCTGGACCGCGGGCGATTCGCCGTAAAAGTTCGGCAGCGTGTAGATCGCGCCTAGTACGAGCGCAATGGCAATCGCAACGTACTTCCAGAGCGCATAACGATTCATGACTGCAAGTTCATGCAGGCTTGAACGTGTCTTTCGGCAACAGTGTCTGCACCGCCATTTTCTGCATCGAAAGCTGCACCGGCTGGCCATTGACCGCCGCCACTTGCACGGTCACGAACTGGTCGTTGATCTCGGTGATCTTGCCGACAATGCCGGAAGCGGTAATCACCTCGTCGCCCTTCTTCAGGGCATCCGCCATCAGCTTGTGCTCCTTCTGCCGCTTGACCTGCGGACGGATCATGAAAAAATAAAACACGACGAAGATCAGGACCATGAATCCGATCGACATGAACGACGATTCGGCTCCGCCTTGCGCGGCCGGGGCCGCCTGTGCGAACGCATTGCTGACAAAGAACATGATGATTGCCCTTCAAGGCTGATTCAAAAAAGTGGCAGAGCCCGAGCGAGTCCGGGTTGCGGCGGCGGATTATAGCGGCGCTGCTTGCGATCATCTGGCCCCGTTACTGCAGCACGCCGGTGCTCTAAACGCCACGTGACCGGTCGCGAGCAAACTCGGTCTGAAACGCCGAATAGCGCCGTTCGCCAATCGCCGTACGCGCCTGGCGCATCAGGTCGAGGTAATAGTAGAGGTTGTGAATGGTGTTCAATCGCGCTCCGAGAATTTCATTGACTCGCTGCAAGTGGTGCAGGTACGAACGGCTGAAACTTCGACAGGTCGGGCAGCCGCAGGTTTCATCCAGCGGCCCAACGTCCGCGCGATACCGGCTGTTGCGCAGCTTCAGGTCGCCAAAGCGGGTAAACAGCCAGCCGTTGCGTGCGTTCCGTGTCGGTAGCACGCAGTCGAACATGTCGATGCCCAGCCCGATCGCTTCGACCAGATTCTCCGGCGTGCCTACGCCCATCAGGTAGCGGGGCGCATCCACCGGGAGGCGTGGCGCCGTGTGCGCCAGGATCCGCAGCATGTCGTTCTTCGGTTCGCCGACCGACAACCCGCCGATCGCGTAGCCGTCGAAACCGATGTCGAGCAGACCGGCGAGTGACTCATCGCGCAGCGCCTCGAACATTCCGCCCTGGACGATGCCGAACAGACTATTACGGCTTGCGCCGACCCGGTGAAATTCATCGGCGCTGCGTTGCGCCCAGCGCAGCGACAGGCGCATCGAACTGCCAGCTTCATCCGGCGTGGCCACGCGCTGATCGATCAAGTACGGCGTGCATTCATCGAACACCATCGCTATGTCCGAGTCGAGCGCGCTCTGAATGCGTACCGATTCCTCGGGCGCTAGAAAAAGCCGGTCTCCGTTGACCGGCGACGCAAACTGCACGCCTTCTTCGCTGATCTTGCGCGTTGCGCCGAGCGAGAACACCTGAAAGCCGCCCGAGTCGGTCAGCAGTGGGCGGGACCAGTTCATGAAGCGATGAAGCCCAGCGTGAGCGATGATCACATCAAGCCCTGGACGCAGCCACAGGTGAAATGTGTTGCCAAGGATTATTTGCGCGTCAAGTGCCACCAGCTCATCCGGCGCCATCGCCTTGACGGCGCCGTAGGTGCCCACCGGCATGAATACCGGCGTGTCGACGCTGCCGTGCGCCAGCGTCAGGCGACCGGTGCGCGCGCCACCGTCGCTCGCGAGCACGTCGAACTTCAGACTCACGACGCCCGCTCGAGCAGCATCGAATCGCCGTAGCTGAAAAATCGGTAGCGCTTCTGTATCGCGTGCGCATACGCGGCGCGTATTCGTTCGACTCCAGCGAAAGCGCTTACCAATATCAGCAACGTTGACTTCGGCACATGAAAATTGGTAAGCAATGCATCTACAACGCGAAAGCAATAGCCCGGCTTAATGAAGAGACTGGTGTCGCGCGCGCCCGCTCTGACCTCGGCGTTCGGGGAGCACGCTGAGGATTCCATTGCACGAAGGGTGGTGGTGCCGACGGCGACGACCCGCCTGCCTTCAGCGCGCGCAGCGTTGATTGCCTGCGCGGTCGATTCGGAGATCTCGTAGTGCTCGGAATGCATCCTGTGCTCGTCGATGCGCTCGGTTCGCACGGGCTGGAAGGTGCCTGCACCGACGTGCAGCGTTAGGTGAGCGAACTCGACCCCGCCGTCGCGCAGTCGATTCCGCAGCTCCTCGGTGAAATGCAGGCCCGCGGTCGGTGCTGCCACCGCGCCAGGGCGCGCCGCATACACCGTCTGATAACGGCGCGCATCCGTCGAGTCGGCGGCGTGCTCGATATACGGGGGCAACGGCACGCTGCCATGGGTGGCGAGTGCTTCAAGAACATTGCGGTCGAAGCGAAGGAGAAAAAAGTCATCGCGCCGCGCCTCGACCACTGCGCTCAGGGTCTGGTCGAACACAAAGCGCGTACCTGGCGCGGGTACATGGCTGGTGCGGACCAGTGCCCAAGCGGTGGTCGATTCGACAATTCGTTCAATCAGCACCTCGACCTTGCCACCCGTCGCCTTGTGGCCGCGCAACCGCGCGTTGATCACCTTTGTGTCGTTGAAGACCAGCAGATCGCCGGGACACAGCAGCTGTTCGATATCGGCAAAGTTGCGATCACCAAGCTCGCGTCCGACGTGCAGCAGCCGGCTCGACGCACGACATTCGAGCGGGTACTGCGCGATCAATTGGCGCGGAATGTCGAAATCAAAGTCCGCGAGGGCGAGTCCGCATTCGGTGTGCATGGCTGTACCGGCCACTGACTAGCGCAGACCGATGCAACGGCATTGCCTGCGCATAATGGTGCCGGGCGAGGGAATCGAACCCACACTCTGTTTCCAGAACCGGATTTTGAGTCCGGCGCGTCTACCAATTCCGCCAGCCCGGCATCGAGCTTGGGCGCGGATTATCGCCGAAAGCCGAAAATTCCGAATACGGTCTGGAACGGCGCTCAAACTTCCAGGTTGTCGATCAATCGCGTTGTTCCGAGCTTCGCCGCAGCGAGGATCACCAGTGGCTCGCCGGCCACGACTTCTTCGGGCGTTGCCTTGCGCAAGTCACGCTGACGGCGCAGCGCGATGTAGTCAACTTTCCATCCTGCCGCCGCCAGTGCGCCTCGCGCATCGGCCTCGATCCGCTCGACGTCGTGTGCGCCGCCACGTATTTCGTCGCGCGCCTGATTGAGCACACGGTACAAATGCGGTGCTTCGACCCGCTCCGCGTCTGACAAAAAACGGTTGCGCGACGAAAGTGCAAGTCCGTCGGCATCGCGTACCGTTTCGTGCGGAATGATTTCAGTGGGCAGCGCGAACTGACGGCACATGTTGCGCACGATCATCAGCTGCTGATAATCCTTTTTTCCAAAGACGGCCACTTGCGGCTGCACGCAGGCCAGCAGCTTCAGAACAACGGTCGTCACTCCCACAAAGAAACCTGGCCGGAACTCACCTTCCAGAATGTCTCCAAGATCCGACGGCGGACTTACGCTGTAATTCTGCGGCTCCGGGTACATCTCGCTTTCGTTCGGGGCGAACAGCACGTAGACGTTGCTTTGTCGCTGCAGCTTTTCGATATCTTCCTGCAGCGTGCGCGGATACTTCCCAAAGTCTTCATTCGCGCCGAATTGCAGACGGTTCACGAAGATCGAAGCGACCACTGGATCCCCGTGGTGGTGGGCCAGATTCATCAGCGCCAGATGTCCTTCGTGCAGATTGCCCATCGTCGGCACGAACGCAGTCCGGTTCTGGCCTCGCAGCTGATCGCGTAGCTCTTCGATCGAATGGACAACCTTCATCTCGCCCGCTTGTTGTTCACGCAGCGAGATTGAAGTACTCGCGGCGCCCGCGCATTTTGTCGATACGCGACAGCAGCAGCGCGAAATCTTCGTCGCGCTCAATCGGGTTCAGGTTTTCGGTGTTGACGATCAGCACCGGCGCAGCGTCATACTGGTGAAAGAATTTCGTATAGCTGTCCGACAAGGCGCGCAGGTATGTTTCGGATATGCCGGATTCGATGGGGTTGCCGCGCAAAACCACTCGGTCGACCAGCGTGTCAGGCGAAGCCTGTAGGTAGATCACGAAGTCGGGCACCGGTGTCTGCGGTTTTAGCTGCACGAAGATCTGCTCGTAGAGTTTCAATTCATCATCAGCGAGTGTCAGCCGCGCGAACAGCGGATCTTTTTCGAGCAGGAAGTCCGCGACCACCGACGATCGAAACATGTCGAGCTGCTTGACCTCGCCAAGCTGCTGCACGCGCTGAAACAGGAAGAACAGCTGCGTCGGCAGCGCGTAGCGAGCTTGATCGCGATAGAAGCGCTCGAGAAATGGATTCGTTTCAGGTTGTTCGAGAAGCGTTTGCGCCGAATAATGGAGCGCAAGTTTGCGGGCGAGCGACGTCTTGCCCGCGCCGATCGGGCCCTCGATCACGACGTAGTGATACTTGCTGGCCGACGTCACTGCGCCGCGGACTCGTCGAGCAAATCGACGCGTTGGTCACCGACGGCGATCAGGAAATCTGCCGCCGATCCTTGCCCCGGTATACAGATTTCGGGCGCGAGATCGAGCAGCGGCCGGAGCACGAAAGCGCGCTGATGGAGACGCGGGTGAGGCAATGTCAGCGGCGTGCTCTGAATGATCATCTCACCCAGCAGCAGAAGATCGAGGTCAACATTTCGGGGAGCGTTTTTCTTCTGGCTCGGACCCCGTCTTTTGCGACCGAGCATCAATTCGATATCGAGCAGATGCAGCAGCAGCCCATACGGCTCCAGTGCTGTTTCGAGCTTTGCAACGGCGTTGACGTAATCAGGACCCGACGCTTCGATCGGTGCGGACTTGTAGAACGGAGATACCGCCAACAGCTCGGACTGTTCGAGCGAACGCAGGGTATCGACGGCGGCTCTTAAAGAGTCGGCCATCTCGCCCTGATTCGCGCCCAGCCCGATATAAGCGGTACGTTTCATTTTTATCAGTTATCAAACAGCGCTCGGAGCGCCGTCCCCGTTGCCGCCGCGCCGTCGCCGCCGGCGCTTACCTGTCGTCGCTGTCGAGCTGCCCCCCCGCGCTGCCTCCTCGATCAATTTCCCGCGCTCATCCGGGCCTGCCTGCAGGAAACGAGTCCACCAGTCGCCTTGCTCGACCGGGATCTCATCGGCCGCAGCCCTCAAAAGCAGGAAATCATAACCGGCACGGAATCGCAGGTGTTCGACCAGCCGAAATGGCGAGCGGCCGGTTCGCCGCTCAAACCGCGGCTGCAAGCCCCAGATTTCGCGCATGTCTGAAACAAAACGGCGCTGAATCGCCAGTTTTTCGGTTTGCGCTTCGATCGTTTCATCGATTGCAAGGTTTAAAGCGGGAATTCGATGCTCGTTCTTTGCCAGACGCGCGTTCCATTTGGCAAGCACGTCGTTCCAGAGCAGCGTGGCGAACAGATACCCGGGCGAGATCGACTTGCCGGCTCGCACCCGTTCATCGGTGCGTGACAACGCGAGCATCACAAAACGCTCGCCTGCGGGCTGTTCAAGGATTACGTCGAGAAGCGGCAGCAGGCCATGGTGCAGACCCTCGGCGCGCAACCGGGTGATGCATGCCACCGAGTGGCCGCTGGTCAAGAGCTTCAGCATTTCGTCGAACAGTCGAGCGGCAGGAACGTTCTCGATCAGTTCGGCCATCCGGTGAATTGGCTCGCGTGTGGCTTCATCGATCGCAAAGCCGAGCTTGGCGGCAAACCGCACGGCGCGCAGCATCCGCACCGGATCTTCGCGATAGCGATCGGCGGGCTCGCCAATCATGCGCAGGCGGCGCGCTCGCAGATCCTTGACCCCTTCGTGATAATCGAGCACGTCGCCCGTGGTCGGGTCGTAGTAAAGCGCGTTGATCGTGAAGTCGCGCCGCGCCGAGTCTTCGTTTTGCTCGCCGTACAGATTGTCCGACAGCACGCGGCCGTGTTCGTCGATCAGGCGGTCAGCGTTGACCAGCGCACGAAATGTCGACACCTCGATTGTTTCCTGGCCGAACATCACGTGCACGAGCTTGAAGCGGCGGCCGATGATGAAGGCGCGGCGGAAGTGAGACTTGATCTGCTCCGGTGTCGCATCCGTGGCGATGTCAAAGTCCTTCGGGGCGATGTCGAGCAGTAGATCGCGCACGGCACCGCCGACTATGTACGCGCGGTGTCCGGCTTTCTGAAGCGTCTCGCACACGCGCAGTGCCGAGCGCGATACGAGCTCGCCGTTGATGCCGTGTTCGCGGCTGGAAATACGCTTGGGATCGCGTCCGCCACGCTTGGGCTTGCGTTTAAAAAGCGTCTGCACTCGTGCGATAACGCGATTGATCACGTCGCCACCTGTGCCGCCGGGGTCCCGAATAGCTCGAGCGTCTGCCAACCGCGCTCGGCCGCGATTGCGCGCAGCCGCGCGTCGCCGTTCGTCACGACGGGATGCGTCACCCGTTCCAGCAAGGGCAGGTCATTTATCGAATCGCCGTAGCAAAAGGTCGTCGTGTCATCCCAGCTTCTCGCGTGCGCCGCGAGCCATTCCTCGACCTTGCGCACCTTGCCTTCCTGATACGAGTGCGTGCCCACATGGCCGCCGGTGAAGCGTCCGTCCGGAGCATCGCGTACCACTTCCGGCTCTACCGCAAGCACGTGCTCGATGCCGAACTCGCGAGCAATCGGTGTCACCACGTAGGCGTTGGTACCGGTAACCAGCGCCAGCTCATCGCCGCGCAACCGATGCGATTCGACCAGCGCGCGCGCCTCTGCGCGGATGTGCGGACGCACGTGTTCGTCCATGAATTGACGCTGCCAGCCATCGAGCGTTGCGCGCGGGAACAGCGACAGCAGTTCCATCTGAAATGCCACATAACCATCGACATCGAACGTGCCGGCCTGGTACGTCCGCGCAAATTCCCGGATCCGGGCGCCATAGGCAATCGGATCGAGCCCACCGTGCCTGACGACGAAGTACGACCAGGTGTCCGCGCTGTCGATTGGCAGCAGCGTATGGTCGAGGTCAAACAGAGCAAGGCGCATTAAGCAGCGGCGAAGGGAGAATCGCGAATCTTACGGCGCGTTGCCTAGGCGCCTCGCATTGCATCTACGGAGCTCCGTGCGAGCGGCCGTGGTTTATCCAGTCTCGCACCAGGGGTACGGTGACCGCCCGCTGAACGGAAAGTGCATAGCCGTCGAGCGCATCAACGATCGCGACCAATGTCCGCATGTCGCGCGGCATATGGGTCAACAGATAATCGATCACCTCGACTGACAGTGCGAGCCCCCTTGACGTTGCATGTGCGGTCATCGCTTGCGCTTTCTCGTCATCGGTCAGCGCGTGAACCTGGTACACCAGCCCCCACGCGAGTCGGGTTCGCACATCGTCGCGCAGCGCCAGATGCTTTGGCGAAGCATTGCCGGCGCCGACAAAACGCGCAGCTCCATTCGCGCGGATCTCATTCAACAATACGAACAGTTGCCGCTGGTGCGTTTCCGTGCAGCGGTCGATATCGTCCACCACATAGAGCAACTTTCCCGGATCGAATGACGGTACGGCTGACTGATGCGGCCCAGCATCAAGTGCCTGCAACAGGTGCGAGCGGCCCGAACCGGCGTCACCCCACAAATAGATAAAGTGGTCACCGCTTCCCGCCGCAACTTCCTGTAAGGCCGCCAACACTTCCGCGTTGCGCCCGCCCACAAAGTTAGCGAGCGACGGCTGCGGCGGGTCGACAAGTTCCAGCGTCAGTTGGCGCGGAGTGCTCACGATCGAGGTGGGTCCGGCGCAGCCCGTGCCAACTACAATTGCACTTCGACTGCGCGTTAAATCCAGAGGTGGGCGCGGCAGTTTACCGGCGTACCGATGACTCAACTCGACTACAAACGATCCGGCGTCGATTACGCAAAGATCGACCCACTGAAGGTGCTTGCGCAGCGCGCGGCGGCCGATACCTCGCGCAACCTGGCGCGCCATGGACTGACCGAAGTTGCCGCCTCTCGTGGCGAATCGGCTTACGTTGTCGACTGCGGCGAGTTCTACCTCGCGTCGATCACCGAGTGTCTTGGCACCAAGGCGCTGGTGGCCGACGCAGTCCGCGCACTTCCAAGTAACAGCGCCGGTCGTACCTACTACGATTCCATCGCACAGGACACGCTCGCGATGGCGGTCAACGACATCATCACGGTTGGCGCTACGCCTGTTTCGGTCCATGCCTACTGGGCCGCTGGCAGCAGCGATTGGTTCGCCGACGGGGCCCGAGCGCGCGATCTGGTCGAAGGCTGGCAGCAGGCGTGCGATCGCTGCGGTGTTGCGTGGGGTGGCGGAGAAACGCCGGCGCTGGCCGGCGTGGTCGAATCGGGGCGCATCGACCTTGCCGCATCGTGTGTCGGAATCGTGCGGCCGAAGTCGCGTTTGACGCTGGGCGACAAGCTCTCCGCGGGCGACGCAATCGTGCTGCTCGACTCGAGCGGTATCCATGCCAATGGGGTATCACTCGCGCGCAAGCTCGCCGAGCGCTTGCGTGATGGCTACGCAACGCGGCTTGATGACGGGACTCTGTTCGGCGACGCGCTGCTGGCGCCGACGGTGTTGTATGCGCCGGTCACCGAGGCACTGGCGGCGGCGGGCATCGTGCCGCATTACTGCGTCAACATCACGGGCCACGGCTGGCGCAAGCTGATGCGGCATCCGGCCGCATTTACCTATTCCATCGATGCGCTGCCGGCCGTTCCACCGGTACTGAATTTCATTCAGCGCCAGGCTGCCATCGATGATCGCGAGGCATACGGCAACCTAAACATGGGCGCTGGATTCGCGCTCTTCGTCGCGCCGTCGGACGCCGAGCGCGCCGTCCAGGTCGCGCACAGTGCCGGCGTCGGCGCACTGATTGCGGGCCGAGTCGACACCGGCTCGAAGTCTGTCGTCATCGAACCGTTGCGGCTTACCTTCAGGGCGGACGAGCTGCACGTGCGCGCCTGATGCTGCCACCGGCCACCCGCCTGCATTGCATGTCAATACGACATCGACAGCGGCTCGACCGGAAATGCCATAGTGTCGACAGCCTCGATACCCTTGTTGCCTTCATTCCCGCCGTCGCCGTCGTCAGACCCCAGACCGGCAAAGACGGCTGAATCGGCTCGGGAGATCGTGTCCGCGACGGGTGGAGCGAGCACCACTGCGATCAGGACGATGATGCCTGCGACGACGCGCGCCAACACGAGACGGCGGATGGCGGTTTCCGATGAAACTGATTCGAATGACTTCATGGCTGCTCTCTCCTGGGTTGCCGCGGCACCTGCTGCGGATGGAAAGAAGCTTCGGGTGTTGCATCCCACGGATGCCCCACGAATTCAGAAATGAGCGCGCACCGGTGAATTGTCGACGTGACCGAACCTGATTTCTCCCGTCGCACGGGACTGGAGGAGGCGGCTGACGTGCTTGTTGTCGGCGCGAGCTTTGCAGGCGTGGCGTGTGCAATCGAAGCGGCGCGTGCAGGCCTGCGCGTCGTGCTGATCGAGCGCAAGACAGACGCCGGCGAAAAGCTTCACACCACCGGCATCGTGGTCAAGGAAGCCGCCGATGAACTGGCGCGACTCGGGCCGCTGCCGTCCGACCTGATCCTTCCGATCGGCGGAGTCCGGCTTTATGGATCGCGACTCCACAGCGTCGCACTCGACTCGCCGGGCTACTTTTTTCTTGCCACCGACACGCCGAACCTGATGCGTTGGTTGCTCGCGCAGGCAATCGCTGCAGGGGTCGACGTACGTCTCGCAACACTGTTTACCGGCGCGCAGCGCGAGGGGGCCGGATTTGCGGTGAACCACGTCGGCCACGTGCGCTTTATTGTCGGAGCCGACGGCCCAACGTCAAAAGTAGCGCGCGCGTTCGGGCTCGGCATCAATCGTGAATTTCTGTTCGGCATCGAAGCCGAGCTCACCGGCGTCTCGTTGCCGGAGCCTGGGCGTCTGCACTGTTTTCTCGATCGCCGGCTTGCGCGCGGCTACATCGGTTGGGCATTCGGCGGTGTGGGTGTTACGCAGATCGGGTTGGCCGCCCGGCAACGGCGCGCGGGCGACACCGTTGATCTCGACGCATTTCTAAAGAAGCTGGCGCAGATTTTTGATTTGACGTCGATGAAGGTCGTCGCGCGACGCGCGGGCCTGATACCCGTCGGAGGACCGGTCGACCCCATCGCGGGGGATCGCGTGTTGCTGGTCGGCGACGCCGCGGGCCTGGTCTCGCCGCTGACGGCGGGCGGTATTCATACCGCGCTCGAATCGGGCCGTGCGGCAGCGCATGCAATTGCGGGCGCACTCGCCAGCGACGACGGCGGCGCGGTTACCGCAACGATCGATGTACCCGGCTTTCGCAGCAAGCAACTGTTGCGCTGCGCGTTCGACCGCTTTCAGACCGATTGGCTGTTTGATGTTCTGCTAAAAACCGGGCTGCTGGCGATCGCCGCGCGCCTGGTTTACTTTCATCGGCGCGGGCTGCTTTCACGCGCGGCGTGGAAAGACCTTGCGCGACGATAAATTGATCTAGCGGAGCATCTCCGCACTGTCCGGCACCTCATTGAAACTCGCCAGAATTTCCCTCAGAGCGGCCTCGGCGGTCGGTTCGATAAAACGCGCGTCGCGCATCGAGCGGAGCCAGGTCATCTGCCGCTTAGCGAGCTGTCGCGTGGCAGCGATGGCGGATGCCCGAAATTCTTCGTACGTGCACTTGCTCTCCAGAAAAGCCCAAGCCTGTCGATAACCGACGCTGCGAATCGAAGGAAACTGCGCATGCAGATCGCCGCGCGCATGTAGGCTTCGCACTTCATCCAGCAGACCCGCGTTCAGCATCGCGTCAAAACGTTGCTCGATGCGCCGATGCAAGGTCGGCCGATCGGGCGGAAGCAGCGCAATGGTGTTGACCTTGACCGGCCGCGATTTTTTAACTGAAAGCAATTCCGACATCGGCAGGCCGGTCGCCTCGAAAACTTCAAGCGCGCGTTGAATGCGCTGACTATCGTTTGGCTTTACGCGCGTGGCGGTTGGCCCATCGATCTGCGCAAGTCGAGCATGCAGGGCGGGCCAACCAAGCGCACTTGCGTCCGATTCAATTCGTTCGCGAATCTCGGTATCGGCCGAGGGCAAACTGGACAACCCTTCGCGCAATGCCTTTGCGTAAAGCATCGTTCCGCCGACCAGCAGAGGCAATCTTCCGCGCGCACGAATCTGCTCAATGGCGCAAGCAGCGTCAGCAACGAACGCGGCCGCCGAATAGGGCTCGCTTGGATCGCGAAGATCGATCAGGTGATGCGGAACAGCGGCGCGGTCTGCCGCGCTTGGCTTGGCTGTACCGATGTCCATGCCGCGGTAAACCTGAGCCGAGTCAACCGCCACGATCTCAACCGGAATCTTTTCGGCGATCCGCATTGCGAGCGCGCTCTTACCGGTTGCAGTGGGCCCCAGCAGCAGCACCGCATCAACCGCTTCAGTCATGTGCAGCGATGCCGCCGTCCTTGCGAACCAGCGTGAACGCGATGGCCGCCGACGCCAGTCCGCACGCGCACATCGTAAGTGTCAGCGGGTAGACCGTCGCGTTGTAGCTCGCACCGATCCAGATACCGATGCCAGTTGCCACCACCATCATCGTGAAGCCGAGCAGGGCCGCTGCTGCCCCCGCGGCATGTGGAAACGCTGCAACGGCTCCCGACTGCGTCGGTGGCTGTATCAGTCCGTGCGACATGCCGATGAAAAAAATCGGAGCCGCGATCGCGAGCGGTGCGTGCACCCCGGCCAACGCCAGTGCCACCATCGTCACTCCGGCTGTGGCCTGAAGCGTCGCTCCGACGCACACCGTGCGCTGAATGCCGTAAAGCTTCAAAAGTTTCCGACAAATCAGCGTGCCGATCAGGTAACCCGACACCATGGTGGCGAACGTCAGTGCGAAAACGGTTGGCGACTCGCCGAGCACGTTGGTCAATACGAAAGAAGATCCGGACAGAAATGTGAAGAGACACGCGTAAGTGGCGGCCGCAGCAAGCGTATACGCGCGGAATGCGGGCGCGCGAGCAATCTCGGCATAGGTCCGCAGCATCGGCGCCCATTGCATCGCATGCGGGTTGCGCCGCACGTTGGTCTCCTTCAAGCGGGAAACTGCGACGCACGCGAGCACCAATGAAACCGCAGAGAGCAGTGCGAACGATGAGCGCCACCCGTAGCGAACGTACAACGCTGCACCGATCAGCGGAGCAATCAATGGCGCGAGGCTCATCAACGTCGCAGCGTTCGCCAGCATGCGTGCGCCTTCAACCGGCGAATACAAATCTCGTACCAGCCCGCGTACTCCGACCAGGCACGTGCAGGCGCCAACGGCCTGCAGGACCCGCGCAACGATGAGAACTTCGAGCGAAGAGGCAAGCATTGCGAGCACGCTGGCCGCGCAGTACGCGAACGCACCGGTGATGACCACTGGGTAGCGGCCGAGCCGGTCGGATAAAGGTCCCGCTACCAATTGCCAAACACCGAACGCAGCGATGAAGGTCCACAGCGTCGACTGCACTGACGCAACGCTGGCGCTGAAATAGGTCGCTATGCCGGGCAGCGTGGAAAGGTAAACATCGGTGGCCAGCGGCTGCAGCATCGACAGCCCAGCAGTCAGCCAGAGGATTGTGGTGGCCGTCAGGCCGGCGGCGGCGAGTCGACTATTCGAATTGGAGGCACGTTCAACGCTCGCACTGCTCATCGTCCGCGCAAAAAGAGTTTGTCGAGATCGCCCACGGCCAGTTGAACCCACGTCGGACGTCCGTGGTTGCACTGATCAGCGCGCTCGGTTGATTCCATCTCGCGCAGCAACGCGTTCATTTCTTCGATTGTCAGGCGACGGTTCGCACGCACCGCGCCGTGACACGCCAGCGTTGACAGCAATTCGTTGCGGTGTTCGGTCAGCACGCGCGTACCGCCATAGTCGCGTACATCACGGAGCACATCACGCGTCAGTTCGGCACCGTCAGACTGCGACAGCAGCGCCGGCACTCCTCGCAGTGCAATCTGCGTGGGCGATGCGAGCGAGACATCGATCCCGAGTTGTTCAAGCAGTTCGCCGTGCTCACTGGCGGTCGCGATTTCGACCGCCGACGCCGTAAACACCTGCGGAATCAGCAATCTCTGCTGAGGAATCTGGCGCTGATCGAGCTGGCGCTTCAGTTTCTCGTACACGATGCGCTCGTGGGCTGCATGCATATCGACGATGATCAATCCACGCTCGTTCTGCGCGAGGATGTAGATCCCAGAAAGCTGAGCGACTGCAAAACCCAGCGGCAGATCGGCGGATTCATCCTTGGTGTCCCCGGCAAAGGGAGCAGGGCGTTCGGCCAGAAGTGCCAGGTAATTCGCGACCGTCTGCGCAACACCAAAGGACGTCTGATGCTCGGAGGTCAGGCGGTAGGCATGCTCTGCCATCGGCGCCGAGGCCTGCGGCGCCTCTTGCCAATGCAACGGTTGCACCGGTTGGGCCAGCGAGGCTTGCACCGCGTGCATTACGAACTGATGAACGCTCGATGAATCCCGAAATCGGACTTCGGTCTTGGTTGGATGCACGTTGACGTCGACCCTCTTCGGATCGATCGTTAGATAGAGGCAATACATCGGCTGCGAAGCACCGTGCAAAACGTCTGCGTACGCCGCACGCACCGCGTGCGTCAGCACTTTGTCGCGCACGTAGCGGCCGTTGACGAAAAAATACTGCGCATCAGCTCGCGCGCGACTTGCGGTGGGCGCCGACGCCCAGCCATGCACTCGCAGCGCACCGGCGTCCTGCTCGACCTCGCGACGCGCGGCGGAAAACTCGTCGGGCATCAGGCGTAATGCCCGCTCGCGCGGCGCCTGTGCCGGCAGCGCGAGCATCGTGCGCCCTTGATGCGTGACGGTAAATGCCACCGATGAATGCGCGGCTGCGGCGCGCTCAACCTGTGTCAGGCAATGCGCCAGCTCGGTCGCCTCGCTACGCAGGAACTTGCGGCGCGCCGGCGTCTTGTGAAACAGATCCGACACCTCGATGCGTGTGCCGACCGGGCCTGCTGCCGGTTCGATCGCGGTGGCGCCCTCATGAGTCCCGCCACGAACACAAAACGCGCTGGGGCTGTTAGCGGTGCGTGAGGTGATGGCTACGTCGGATACCGAGGCGATCGCAGCGAGCGCTTCACCGCGGAATCCGAGCGACTCCACGCCCTCCAGTTCTTCGAGGCTGGCGATTTTGCTGGTCGCATGCCGCGCCAATGCAAGCATCAACTCATCGCGCGGAATGCCGCCACCGTTGTCGGCCACGACAATGCGTTTAATACCTCCCGCGTCAAGCCGGACGTCAATCTGCGTTGCACCAGCGTCCAGGCTGTTCTCAAGCAGCTCCTTGACGACCGAAGCAGGGCGCTCGACGACTTCGCCCGCGGCGATTTGGCTGATCAATGCGTCGGCCAAAGGCCGGATCGCGCGACGAAGCGTGGCATCCATGCAGCGATTATAGGAAGGAGTTGCGCGATTCCCGAATGGGATGCGCAGCGCACTACGATTTTCCTGACGTATGATCCCGCGCTGCCTCGCACGCCCGCCGAGCACTCGCGCTTGCTACCCCATGGAAGGCATCAACTGGCTTGACCTGTTTTCGGCGACCGATCGCTTTCTGGCAGCGATCGTCGAGCGCAATGTTGTGCTGGTCTACGCCACGCTCTTCGCGATCTTCTTCTCCGAAACCGGGCTTGTTTTCATGGCATTTTTGCCCGGCGACTCATTACTTTTTGTTGCCGGCGCCGTTGCGGCATTGCCTGCTGTGCAAGACAAAGGGCTCAGCGTTCATCTGCTGGTGATCATTACGGCAAGCGCGGCCGTGCTCGGCAACACGGTCAACTATCTGATCGGAGCATGGCTCGGCAAGAAAGTCTATGACGGCACGATCGGCTGGATTGACCAGAGCGCGCTACGCAAGACACACGTTTTTTTCGAGCGACACGGAGGCAAGACCGTGATGATTGCGCGTTTCGTTCCCGTCGTGCGATCGTTCGCCCCTCTGGTAGCGGGTGCGTCAGGTATGGATTTCCGCAAGTTTCAGTTCTTCAACGTCGTCGGCGCCGCGTTCTGGGTCGTGTCGCTGGTCTATGGCGGCTATCTTTTTGGTAACGCGCCGCTGATTCGCGACAATCTCGGCATCATCCTGATCGCTGGCATCGCAGCGGTGGTGGGGCCGCTGGTGCTGGCAACATTGATTCGACTACTGCGCGGCAGAAAAACGACTTCGAAGTAGCGCGTCATCAAGTGAGTGGACTGCGAGCGAGCGGCGGATTCTTCGCAAAGTAGCGTTTGATGCCCGCCAGAATCGCGCGTGCCATCTGGTCCTGATACGCATCGTCTCGCAACCGCTTTTCCTCTTCCGGATTGCTGATGAATGCAGTCTCGACCAGGATTGACGGGATATCGGGCGCCTTTAAGACCGCGAAGCTTGCTTGCTCCACGCGCGGCTTGTGCAACCGGTTGATGCGCTCGAGTTCTCGCAGCACGGCATTGCCCAGCTTCAGACTGTCGTTGATCTGCGCCGTGGTTGAGAGGTCGAGCAGCATGCGCTGAAGTTGTCGATCCTTTGACCCGAGGTTGATGCCACCTACCAGGTCGGCGTTGTTTTCCTTCTTTGCCATGTAGGCCGCCGCGCTGCTCGAAGCGCCATGCTCGGACAGCGCAAACACCGATGAGCCGCGAGCGTCGGGCCGAATCCATGCATCGGCGTGGATCGACACCAGCAAATCCGCGCGAACTGCGCGAGCCTTTTCCACGCGTGTGCGCAGGGGTACGAAGTAATCACCATCGCGCGTCATCGCGACCCTCATTGTCGAGTCCGCCGCAATCAGGCCGCGCAGGCGTTGACCAATCTCGAGTGTCACAGTTTTCTCATATGTTCCGCCGCGACCGACGGCGCCCGGGTCCTCACCGCCATGGCCGGGATCGAGTGCCACTGTGATGATTCGTTGTACATCGGGATCGCGGCGTGGGGTGGGGCTCGCCGGAGCGCGCTGTGACGGTGCGGGAGGCGGTTGATTGTCAGACCGCGCGGGATCCGCGTTGCGCGGCCTCGCCTGCTCGCGCAACAACGCAAGCAGCGGATCGGGCGGGTTGACCGGATACAGATCGAGCACGAGACGATGCTGATACGGTGCGACCGGCGCGAGCGAGAAGACCTGCGGTTTGATGTCTTCCTTCAGCTCGATCACTAGGCGCGCAACCTTGGGCCGGTTTTGACCCACGCGGACCAGCGCGATGTACGGATCGTTCGCTTCGATTTTGCCAACCAGTTCCTTCAGCGTCGACGTCAGATCGAGACCGTCGATATCAACAACGAGGCGCACTGGCTGTGAGGGGTCCCGCACCATAAAGTGCGTAAAGGCCAGCGGGCCGTCGTGCTCGAGGGTCACCCGGGTGTAATCCTCGGCCGGCCACACGCGCACCGCGAGCAGCGTCGCGCCTGCGGCGATTTCGTGATGCGTTAACGCGAGGACGAGTGTGCCGGCGCCGGCAGTGATAAACCGTCGTCGAGCATTTGAAGATTCGCAACCGCGTGGTTTAAACACCGCTCGCCCAGTTCACTTGAAGTGTGGAGTGCCGCCAGACGCCCTTCACCGGCCACAGTCAGTTCGACCGAGATGTCTGCTTTTGCTAAACGCGCACCCGCGCGTTCGGGCCATTCAACCGCGCAAATGCGCCCGGGCCCGAACCAATCACGAAAGCCTGCGCTGTCGAATTCGGCAGCACCTTTAAGTCTATAAAAATCAAAGTGGTAAAAGTCTAAGCTCGAAACCGTATAAGGTTCAAGCAGGGCAAACGTGGGGCTTTTCACGGCGCCACTTACCCCCATGCCGCGCAGTAGGGCGCGCACTATTGTGGTCTTACCAGCACCCAGATCGCCCGACAGATCGAGCTGGAAACCTGCGGCGCCGATCGCATCGACGTTGTCAAGCAGCGCCGCCGCCAGCGCGCCGCCCAACGCATCTGTAGCGAGCGGATCTATTAGCTTCAATAGCTGCTTCACGGGTTCGGCTCCAGCGTTGGCCATACTTTGAAGGCCATAGTGAAACACGCTAACGTAAGACACGGGGCTGACCGGCACATTCACGGCAATATGACTTACCGCTCACGCTAATACTTTTTGAAAGACTCATCGTGCACGTGATGCAGACGCCGCTGAATATTTCTCGCAGCGGACCCTACTTTGCGGTTTTCTTCTTGGTTGCGCTGATCGCGTTCTGGCCCAGTTATCTTTCGCCGGCCACCGCGCCGACCAGCATTTACACGCATGGGCACGCAATGACTTCGTCACTGTGGATGCTGCTGCTGATTGCGCAGCCGCTGGCTATTCGTACGCGGCGCCTTGGGTTGCATCGCCGGCTCGGCAAAGCGTCGTACGGATTGGCCCCGCTTGTTCTGGTCACAATCGTGCTGCTTGCGCATAGCCGAATCAGCGGGGTCAGTGGAGAAGCGTATGCGATACAGACTTACATCCTGTATCTGCAGATCTCATTGGCCATTCTGTTTGGCGTGTCTTATGCACTCGGCATATTCACGCGGCACACCGCCGCGTTGCATGCTCGCTTTATGGTGTGCACCGGGCTTACGTTAATTGATCCGGTTGTGATTCGCATGATGTTCTGGATCGATCCGACGCCCACCTGGAACTATCAGTGGTTTACTTTCGGACTCACGGACCTGATGCTTGTTGTGCTGATTGTTCTGGACCGGCACAGCCGCGTGGGCCGCGCAGTATTTCCAGCGATGCTGGCGGCTTTTGTGGCGCTGCAGGTGCCTGCGCTGTTTGAGCTGACCGCCGGGGCACCGTGGCAGCAGTTCGCGCGCTGGTTTGCGGCCCTTCCGCTGACTTAACTCGCCAGGCCGAGTCACACTTCTGCCATGCAATCTGCACCCGCGCCGACCGCTGCGGCAAACGGGAACGCTAGCGCAGCCAAGGACGGTAACGGCGGCTGCGATCTCGCTTCTTTGGCGCTGGACATACGAACGTGGGCGAAGCAGCTCGGCTTCTCTCAAATCGGAATCACGGATGTTGACGTCATACAGGCTGCTGAGAGGCTCGACGCGTGGCTCGCCAGTGGACATCATGGCGACATGGACTATTTGCAGCGACACGCAGCTTTGCGGGCGGATCCTGCGCGCCTGGTACCCGGCGCACTGCGCGTCATCACCGCGCGGATGAATTACCTGCCACGCGACAGCGCAGCCGACTGGGCTCGACGGGAGTTCGATCGGATTGCGATCCCGAACGCGGCGGTTGTGTCCATCTACGCTCGCGGCCGCGACTACCACAGGATATTGCGTCAGCGCTTGCAGACGCTGGCGTCGCGCATCGAGCTCGAGGTTGGCCGCACCGGCTATCGCGTCGCAACCGACTCCGCACCTCTGCTCGAAGTGGAACTTGCGCGCAAGGCTGGGCTCGGATGGCGTGGCAAACACACGCTGTTGCTGTCGCAAGACGCAGGCTCGATGTTTTTCCTCGGCGAGATCGTCACCGATCTTCCACTGCCCGTCGATGCGCCCACGTCCGACCATTGTGGAAGCTGCGCGCGCTGTATCGACATTTGCCCGACCCGCGCGATCACCGCGCCATATCAGCTCGACGCGCGGCGCTGCATCTCGTATCTGACGATCGAGCACCGAGGCTCGATCCCCATCGAGCTGCGGCCGCTGATCGGCAACCGGATTTATGGATGCGACGATTGTCAGCTCGTGTGCCCTTGGAACAAGTTTGCACAGACAGCGGCGCTGCCGGATTTTGACGTTCGAAACGACCTTGACTCCGCGACATTGATCGAGCTCTTTGCGTGGGACGAAACGGAGTTCGACGAACGCCACCAGGGATCGGCAATCCGCCGAATTGGACACGAGCGATGGCTGCGCAATATCGCAGTGGCGTTGGGCAATGCGTTGACGTCGCCCGAAGTTATCGTCGCATTGCAGGCGCGCGCGGACAACAGCAGTGAAATTGTTCGGGAGCATGTGTCGTGGGCATTGCGCAAGCACTGCGCGACCCCTGCACCAACTGAATCGACAGAGACCGTGCCTTTATACTGCGCGCCTTGCCAATAGCGGTTCGGACTCTTGATTCTGTTGGCGATACGGGCCGCTGTAGCTCAGTTGGTAGAGCAGCGCATTCGTAATGCGAAGGTCGGAGGTTCGACTCCTCTCAGCGGCACCCCTTCCAAATCAATGACTTAGCGAACATTCAAGACCAAGGCGCGGGCATGTGCGCCACTTTTTGTGCCACGAATTGGCCGCACCGCTAACGATTCTGCGGCGCCCGGCGACGCGCGCCCAAGCTGAACTTATCGCCGTGGTCGGTTACCAAGTGTTGGTCGCGGCGACCGTGGACCACGCGTCACGGGACGAAGCAATCCGACGTGTCTTAGAGCAGGCCCAGGAAGGCAACCCTGATGCTGAACGCTCGAAGTGTCTGAAGTCTTTAAGGTGGCGCACCCCGACGACCCGTTCTATGACGGTGTCGACGTAACACCATAAAATTTTTATACCGATTCAGTTCGGCAGGCGAACTATGTCCCCTACATGAATCGCGATCCGTGCATGGGAGTGCGACCCCTGTAAGAGCCCACATCCTTTCGGATGATGCGCTCTGACGCGGAATGGGTATATCTTCATGCCCCTAGGAGTCGCAGATGCACGAGAGAAAGCCTAACCGCCGCTGGGCGCTGATTGCCATCGGCTTTCTGGCGGCAGGCGTAATGTTCTGGCTTCTCGCCAGCGATCGTGTCGACATTGCGGTGCTTACCAACAGTCTCGGATTCAAGTCCGCGGCCAACAACAAGAGCGCGGGCGCAACGAAACCGATCTGCGTGTCCGAAGCGGTGCCAGTGGGCGACTGCATCCCGCAACGCATGGCGAATCTGCCGCCCGATCCCGGTCCTGCCGGCATGAAAACTATCGAGGGCATCGACGCGGACAAGGACGGCGTACGTGATGACGTGCAACGGTATATCGCTGCTAACTGGGGCCACTCAGCATTGGCGACAAATACACTCACGGTGATCGCTAAGTCCAAGCAGTTACAAGTCAATTACGGGGACTCGTTAGGCCGCGAAGATTCAATCAAGCTTGCGCCAATCATGCTTAAGGCAGGGGACTGTTACGCACGCACTGCGACTCCAGAAATGCGCCAGAGGCAAGCAATGCAAAACGTACAAGTAGAAGTCACTAACACACCTGAGCGCTACAAGCGGGCGCACGCATTTAACTACATGCTTGCGCACAACGTGTACCCATTAAGCCAAGATACAACAGCGGAGATGTGCGGCTTTGATCCAGCCAAGATGCCAAACTAAAATCAAGGAGGGGCACAATGAAGAAGCTATTGCTATTCCTCTTACTCAGCATTACGTCGATCTGGGCCAGCGCAGAAACTATTGATCCGCTGCTGGCAAAGGCCGATGTGTGCGGACGCTATGAAGTGTTCCACATCAACGGCATATTGACCGACATTGATGGAGCGCAAGCTATCTAAGAACTTTGTCGGATACCTATGGCAACGGTCACGATGGGCACCTTATTGCCTATGCGCTAGCTTATAACCAGACGCGCGGTCTGCAAGACTTACTGGATTCGTATGATCAAGTACTACTGGACTTTCCGGGAGTCACCTTTGCGCTGTTTTTGCGCGCCGTCGTTTTTGGGGTAATTAGAGATCCTCTGACGGCTGAAATGGTAGCAACCATTGCCGCGAGCCTTGCGCTTGCTACCGATCCTGAAAGACCAGCGCCCTATATGGATACCGATCTATTGAACATTCAATCGGCCATCCTAGGCAATCATGTTGGGAATGGCCGTATTCTGCTCGTGCCGCACTCACAGGGTAATTTGTACGCCAACATTGTTTATGACCGCTTGATTACTGATGGGCCTCAGCAAGTGGATGTAGGGTCGATTGGCATTATGGCTGTCGCTACGCCCGCGAGCAACGTTCGCGGCACTGGCAGTAAGTACGTTACGTCCGATAATGATCGCGTCATCAATGGCGTTCGCTTCGTGTTTTCCAACACGTTACCGCCCACCATCACGATTCCCGTGGTGGATCGGCTAGGGCACAACTTTATCGACGTGTATCTCACTAATCTGTTTTCCAAAGCAACGATTGTGGAAGAAATGAGTTTGGTGTTGTCGAGTTTGACATCGCGTACGGGTCCTCTACCAAACATTTGGTTGCGCTCTAACTCAGTACTCTACTACTGTCCTCCAACCAATTTTTATTACTGGCAATCGTGTTGGTTTAGTATCCCGGCTGGAACCCCTTGGCGAGTCATGGATGAAAATGTGATTCGATATTCAGTGGCCGGGGGCGACGACGCGTTGCGCGTGGGTGCTGTGTCAGAGCTTGCAGATGTAACGCGAGCCCATGCGGTAGGGTGCTACAGCTTATTTCTGGACGATATGCTGCGGCAGAAGAAATATGGCATTGAGCCGTACCATGTCATTCCCGGTTGCGGTGCCGCCTATCCTTGGCAAGCTCCCTACGGACGGGCTGATGCTGCTTGGGTGATCTATTCAAGCGATGGTGTGAGGTATGAGGAATTTAGTGAACCTTATATAGACATACGCGGCTCTACTGAGTCCTACCGAGTTGAAACTTTCGCGGTGTGTCGTCGCCCAATGTAACAGTTACTTCTTGGCGGTGCTCATCTTCCAGTACGTGACTTCGCCTTCCCAACATTTGTCGGGGTTGTAGAGGCGAAATCCACAAGCGATCAGGTTGTTCCCGCTGTGCGCGTTGCTCACCGTGTAGGAAATCACGCGCCGCTTGCCAAGTTTGCGGGCCTTCTGCACGCGCACACGAACCATGCGCCGCTGCAGCCCGTGACCGCGATGTTCAGGTACAACGCCGGACAAACACAGGAACGTGGCGTTGTCGAAGGTCTTCGCGTCACGCAGCTTGTCGGTCACCGCACCTGTCGAGATCGCGAGTACGGGCGCAAGACGAAAACAGTCATGAAGTATCCGTTCGAAGGCGGCGCAACTGCGCGTCAAGCGCCCAATGCACGCGCGGAACTAAGGAAATCGCACAGCGCCTCGGTGCCCAAGTGATCGATGACATCGATCTTTAACCGTCTTATGAATTGTGCTAAATCTATGCTAAAGAGACGGTAGTCTATGGTTCAGCATGGTCTCATTACGGCCGAGGCGTACCACTCCTGAATTTCAACCACATACACACGTCCACCTCACAATCTAATGCGTAATGCGAAGGTCGGAGGTTCGACTCCTCTCAGCGGCACCAAACGGACATTCCTCGAAGGAATACTCATGTTCAAACATCAGCTGCTGGCGGCAATCTCGATGGTTTTGTTTTCCTGCAGCGCTCTTGCGCAGGACAAAGTCGTCTATCACTTCGGCGAAGGGCTTGCGCAGGCAAGCAATGGGTTACGCAACATCCGCAACCATCTCGAGGTGGATCCGAAGGCCAAAATTGTTGTGGTGGCGCACGCGCAGGGCGTCGATTTTCTAATGGCGGGCGCGCAGGATGCAAACAAGAATCCATTTAACGTGATCGTCGAAGATCTCAAATCGCAGGGTGTTACCTTCGAGGTCTGCAAGATCACGCTGCGCAATCGCAAGCTGGAAGAAAAGCAATTCATCCCTGAGGTGACCTACACGCCGTCGGGCGTGGCGCGAATAACCCAGCTGCAGAGCCGCGAGGGGTACGCGTATTTGAAGCCCTAGCGTTGCATGGGTTTCAATGTCACGGTTCGCCCCAGCGGGAGCACGTTCAAGGTTGAAGGAAGCGAGACCGTGCTCGAGGCGGCGTTACGCAGCGGAGTCGGGCTCGCCTACGGCTGCAAGAACGGTGCATGCGGTACCTGCCGCGGGAAAGTGACCGCGGGCACGCTTACCCACCGCACGCATTCAGCCTCAGCGCTTTCGCCGGCCGACGAAGCAATCGGCTTTGCACTTTTCTGTTCTTCGTTTCCGCAAAGCGATCTGGTGATCGAAGCGCGCGAGCTGACCGGCTTCGGCGACATCCCGATCCGCAAAATGCCCACCCGGATCTCAACGATCGAGCGTCCGACGCCCGATGTCGCAATCCTCCGGTTGCAGTTGCCCGCCAATGAGCGTCTGCAGTTTCGCGCCGGTCAGTATCTGGACTTTATTCTGAAAGATGGAATCCGGCGCCAGTATTCGATCGCAAACGCTCCTCACGCTGATGGGCTGATTGAATTGCACGTACGCCATACGCCCGGGGGGGTATTCACCGACCGATTGTTTGGCACGCTCGATCCACCTGTCAAGGAGCGGGATATTTTGCGCATCGAAGCGCCGTTGGGCACCTTCTTTCTGCGTGAAGACAACGTGCGCCCGATCGTGCTGTTAGCCGGCGGCACCGGCTTCGCGCCGATCAAGGCGATTGCCGAGCATATATTCCATCAACGTATCAATCGAGGCGAGGGCGAGAAGCCCGCGCGACCGGTGCATCTCTATTGGGGCGTTCGCAGTGCCCGCGATTTGTATATGGCGCAGCTTCCCGAAGCATGGGCTCGCGACGAGCCCAGCTTTCACTATGTACCCGTGCTGTCCGAGCCGCAGATCGCCGATGCCTGGCGAGGTCGAACCGGCTTCGTCCATCGCGCGGTGATCGAGGATTTGCCGGATCTTTCGTCATTTCAGGTTTACGCGTGCGGCGCGCCATTAATGATTGACGCAGCTAAACGCGACTTCGTTGGACAATGCGGGTTGCCGGTTGATGATTTCTTTGCGGACGCGTTCACAACGCAAGCCGATCTTGTCAACGCGTAGCAAGCCAGGCAACGCCCCACGGAGTTTGAAATGGCCAAACCGAAAGTATTCATTGACGGCGAGCACGGAACCACCGGGCTCGAGATTCGCGAGCGGCTTCTCGCACGTGATGACATTGAGCTCGTGAGTCTGCCGATTGAAGAGCGAAAGAATTCAGCGGCAAAGCGCGATGTCATTGACGCGGTGGACCTGGTGGTGCTGTGCCTGCCGGACGACGCCGCAAAGGAAACCATGGCACTTACCGGCGACGGCGCGACACGCTTCATCGACGCCAGCAGCGCGCACCGCGTTTCCCCGGGATGGGTTTACGGCTTTCCGGAAATGACCAAGACGCAGCGGACAACGATTGCGACTGCGCAGCGTGTGTCGAACCCCGGGTGCTATCCAACCGGTGCCATCGCGCTGCTGCGCCCGCTGCGTGAACGCGAGATTCTGCCGCCCAGCACCTTGGTTACCGTCAATGCAGTGTCCGGGTACTCGGGTGGCGGACGCCGTTTGATCGAGGCTTACGGGCGCACCGAAGGTCGCCCGGCGCCGATTGTTCTATACGGCCTCAATCTTTCGCATAAACATTTACCCGAGATGCAGACGATGAGTCTGCTCGATCGAGCGCCGGTGTTTTCTCCGTCGGTCGGCGATTTCGTACGAGGAATGCTGGTATCAGTTCCGCTTCACACGGGTCAGCTTCCAGGCCGCGTTACCGGTGAAGCGCTGCACGCTGCATACGCGGAACACTACGCGGACGAGCTGTTCGTGACGGTCCGCCCGCTGAATGACACATCGGCGCTGCGCGACGGCGCGTATCTCGAACCTGAACCGCTGAACGGAACCAATCAGCTCGAAGTGTTCGTGTACGCCAATGACAATCTCGAGCAGGCGTTGCTGATTGCGCGCCTTGATAACCTCGGCAAGGGCGCGAGCGGCGCGGCGGTGCAGAATATGAACCTGATGTTCTCACTGCCGGAGCGCGCTGGACTGGCTGATTAGCCGGCCCCATGTCTACAACGCCGGTCTCGAAAATACCAGAGTGATGCCTTGGCAAGTTCGTTAACTTCGCTCGCAGTCGAACACGTCACCACATACCGCTATCACAAGCCCGTGCGCTTTGGGTTGCATCGGCTGATGTTTCGGCCGCGTGAAGGACATGATGTTCAGGTCGTCGAAGCAGGTCTCGACGTCAACGTGCCAGCGCGCATTGACTGGATGCAGGACACGCAGTCGAATTCCGTGACGCTGGTCACGCCGCAGGCTGTCGCGGCCGAGTTAAAACTTGAATGCCATTTCAAGATCGAACATCATCGCGTGAACAGCGCGCAGGATCTTCCGCTTGCTCCGCACGCGCAGCGGTGGCCTTTCGACTACAGCGCCGACGAACGGTTTGACCTGAGTGCGATGCTCGAGCCGCATTATCCGGACCCCGATGGCCGTCTTTATGAATGGATGCGGCCGTACTTGTCGCGCGCCTCGCGCCCCGACACCAAAGAGTTGCTGATGTCGATGGCCGAAGCGATCAAGAGCGGGCTCAAGTACGAGGTGCGTAACGAAGAAGGCACGCAAACGCCCGACCAGACGTTGACGCGCGGATCGGGCAGCTGTCGCGACTACGCCTTGCTGATGATGGAGGCCGTGCGACGTTTGGGCATGGCGGGCCGCTTTGTGTCGGGTTACCTATATGACCCCGCGCTTGATACCGGGGCGAATGAAGGCGTGGTCGGCGCCGGAGCGACCCATGCGTGGCTTGATGTGTACTTGCCGGGTGCGGGCTGGGTGCCATTTGACCCCACTAACGCCGTTTTCAAAGGTACGAATCTAATTCGCGTTGCATTTGCACGCGACCCGAAGCTTGCGGCGCCATTGACTGGAAGCTGGTTCGGTAATCCATCTGACTACATTGGAATGGACGTCAAAGTTTCAGTGCGCCGCGTCGAGTCTCAGGCGCCGGCGCGGCGCACGACATCTGCTGCGAATGAGCGGTGACCAGCTCCTCGCGCTGGTCATGTTTGCGTTCGCAGGCACGTTCACACCCGGGCCGAACACCACGATAGCGACTATCACGGGCGCCAATTTCGGCTTGCGGGCGGCTGTCCCGCACATGCTCGGTGTGCCGGTTGGGTTTGCGACGATGCTGTTGGCTGCCGCGGCGGGAGCTGCTGCAATAGTGCTTGCATTTCCCTTCGCAGCGCAGGTATTGAAATGGGCGGGTGTGGCCTATCTGATATGGCTTGCGTTGATGTTGGCCCGATCGAGCACCAGTGGCCTCGCGCAGCTATCGGGACCGTTCAAGTTACCGCTGACGTTCGTGCAATCGGCCGCGTTTCAATATCTGAATCCAAAGGCCTGGATGCTTTCGGTGGCTACGGCCGGCGCATTCTTTGCTGGCGATTCACCGCTGACACGAGGTGCGCTTGCGGCGGTTGTATTCGGTATCGCTGCCACCGCCAGTATTGCTGTATGGGCGTCAATCGGCGCTGCCCTGCGCGGTTGGTTATCGCAAGGGGCGCGGTTGCGCATTTTCAACGTTGTAATGGGATTACTGCTGGGCGCCACCGCATTGTGGATGGCGCTCGCGCAGTGAGTCCGGCGGGCTCACTGCGCGAGGCGGACGTCAGTCGCGGTTGCCGCCGAAGATGCCGAGCAGCGCAAGCAGGCTCTGGAAAACGTTGTAAAGGCTCAGGTAGACGCCCAGAGTGGCGCTGATGTAGTTGGTTTCCTCGCCGTCACGCACGCGCTTCAAGTCATACAAGATGAAGGCCGAGAAGATGCCGATTGCAAGCACCATTAACGTCAGCATCAATGCGCTCGACTGAATGAAAAAGTTGGCCAGCATCGCAACGAACACCATGACAGCGCCGATAAACAACCATTTTCCCATCGTCGACAGATCACGCTTGATGATGCTTGACAGCGAGGCCATGCCCAAAAACACGGCGCCGGTTCCCGCGAATGCCACCATAATCAAGCTCGACCCGTTGGAGAGACCCAGCACGGCACCGAGTAGACGCGACAGCATCAGTCCCATGAAAAACGTAAAACCCAGCAACATCGGTACACCGGCAGCCGAATTCTTCGTTTTCTCAATTGCGAACATGAAACCAAACGCACCGGCCAAGAACACCATCAGGCTGATGCCGGGCGTCATGGCACGTGCGATGCCCGTCGACACGCCGATCCATGCCCCCAGCACCGTCGGAATCATTGACAGTGCCAATAGCCAGTAGGTATTGCGCAGAACCCGGTTGCGCTCTACGACCAAGGCGCCCGCGCCGCGGTAGCCGGAAGTGGTTTGCAGACTTTCGTTCATGTGTATCCCATGTGGTTAGACAGCCGTTCGGTGATTCTAGTCCAGAGCAAGCGCGCGGTGAGGCTATCCGACAACCGGCGAAGATCACTAAATCGGCGCTGGCGGGCGCTCAAAACGGCGTGCGCCCTGCGTAAAACCACGCGGCCATAGCGGCCAGCACGGCGACCAATGCGGAACCGATCGAAATCCAGCGGCTGACAACTGCGTCCCGCGCGCTGCGTTGCGCGTGCAGGGCAAACTTTTCAGCGGCGTCGGCGGCCCGCTGGCGGCGGTTCTCGCGGTCAACCCGTTGAGCGATCTTGAGCTCTTCGCGCTCGACGTATCGGATTGCGGTGCGAATTGACTGCGGGTTTGTTCCGAATGTGCCGCGAGCCAGCGCTTCGTTGACAGCGCTGAGGCCACCATGCTGCTTGGCCCACGCTTCCACGTCCGAAAGTGTGTCGAACGAACCCATGCGTTGATCCCGAGCGCAATCAGCGAGCGCGACAGGCTCGAGCGTAAACCGGTTGCAATCAAAAATCAGCACCTTCAACCATCGCAATGTGCGTCAGCTCGGCAACGGACGTCGAACCAGGATGCGCGTGCCGCAGGCACTGTCGCTCGACCCAGCGCTTGCGCGCGCCGTCACCGACAAACAACTTAAGCGGCTTCTCCCAAATAAGCCTCTCTAACCTTCGGATCGTTCAGCAGCGACTTCGCATCGCCACTCAAAGTGATCAGCCCGGATTCCATTACGTACGCTCGATCCGCTGCTTCAAGCGCAAGCCGCGCGTTTTGCTCAACGAGCAGCATTGGCACCTTGCGCTCGGCCACCGAACGAATCACTTCGAACACTTTCTCCACCATGATGGGCGACAGACCCATCGACGGTTCATCGAGCAGCAGCAGCTTTGGCTGGCTCATCAGCGACCGCGCCATTGCCAACATCTGCTGCTCTCCTCCGGAGAGCGTGCCTGCAAGCTGCCTGGCGCGTTCCTTCAACCGCGGAAAGATTCCGAACATGTGATCGATATCGCGCCGAATGCCGTCAGTGTCGTTGCGCACGAACGCACCCATCTGCAGGTTTTCAGTGACCGTCATGCGCGCAAACACGCCGCGGCCCTCCGGCACCATTGCCAGCCCCTTGGTCAGCAGCTGAAACGACGCCTGCCCCCGCGTGGAAACGCCCATGTAGTCGATCTCGCCGCTCCACGCCTGGGTACCGGTGATTGCTTTCAACGTCGTTGTCTTGCCCGCTCCATTGGCGCCAATCAGGGTGACAAGTTCGCCGGCCCGCACCTCGAGGTCGATCCCCTTGACCGCCTGAATGCCGCCGTAGGCGACCTTGAGCCCGCGCACGCTCAGGACGTCGGTCATGCCGGCTCTTTTGTCGCGACGTTTGTGTGCGCCTTGCCGAGATACGCTTCGATGACCGCAGCACTTCGCTGCACGTCGGCCGGAGTTCCCACTGCGATCGTCTTGCCATAGTCGAGCACGGTGACCCGATCGCAGAGCCCCATCACGAGCTTGACGTCGTGTTCGATCAGCAGAATCGTGATGCCGTCCTTGCTGATCGCGACCAGCAAGGCGCGCAGCGCGAGTTTCTCGGTCGCGTTCATACCTGCCGCGGGTTCGTCCAAGGCAAGCAGTTTCGGATCAGTCGCCAGTGCGCGCGCGATTTCGAGCCGTCGCTGATCGCCATAAGCAAGGGTTCGCGCCTGGTAGTCGGCGTACTTCGCCACTCCAACGTACTCGAGCAATTCAAGCGAGCGTTGGCGGATCGCGCGCTCCTCTGAGAGGGTGGCGAGCGTGCGCAGGATCGCGCCGAGCGCGGTGGCCTTGGTTCTCACGTGACGGCCGACCATCACGTTCTCCAACGCAGTCATGTCCGGGAACAGGCGGATATTCTGGAACGTGCGCGCAATACCAGCGGCAGCGACCTTGTGCACTTCGTTTGGCGAATAAGGCTTGCCGTCGAGCTCGAAACTTCCCGAGTCCGGGGCGTACAAGCCCGTCACGACATTGAAGAACGTCGTCTTGCCTGCACCGTTTGGTCCGATCAACCCGTAGATCTGTCCGCGCTCGATCTCGACGGCCACATCCGAGAGCGCCTGCAAACCGCCAAAGCGCTTGTTGACACCCGCGACCTTGAGAACAATGTCAGCCACGGGCGCTAATACTTTATGCCGCAAGGCGAGAATGCCGCTGCTGCACTGGGTTGACGCCATGCTCAGGCGCCGGCCACAGCCCCTTCGGCCGATACAGCATGATCAATACCAGCGCGAGACCGTACAGCATCATGCGCAAGATTTCCGCTTCCAAAATGACTTTGCCGAACATGAAAATCTGCGCGGGTTCGACCGTGTAACGCAAGAATTCTGGCAACACCGCCAGTAGCACGGCGCCGAGAACCACTCCTGGAATGTGTCCGATTCCACCGAGCACCACCATCGCCAGAACGATGATCGATTCGTTCAACACGAAAGATTCGGGCGATACGAAGCCCTGAAACGCAGCGAACATCGCGCCGGCGACACCGCCGAACGTTGCGCCAAGTGAAAATGCAAGCAGCTTGACGTTGCGGACGTTGATCCCCATTGCTTTCGCTGCAATGTCGTCTTCCCTGATCGCCATCCAGGCCCGGCCCAACCGCGAATCCTGCAGGCGCAGGCAGATCACGACCGTGACAATCGCCAGCGCAAGGAAAAGGTAGTAATAAAGCACCAGCGATGACACTTCGTAGCCGAAGAAATTGATCGTTTTCGAAAAGGTCACGCCCAATGTGATCGGATCAATCAGCGTAATGCCCTGGGGTCCGTTGGTGAGATTGAGAGGCGAGTTCAGGTTGTTGATAAAAATCCGGATGATCTCGCCAAAACCGAGCGTGACGATTGCAAGATAGTCACCGCGCAACTTTAATACCGGCGCGCCGAGCAGAATGCCGAAAAACGCCGCGATCGCAGCACCAAACGGCAGCACCAGCCAGATCGGCAAATGCAAACCCGCCGGAAACATCTGCGCGATCCACGCAAACTGCTCGGTCAAATGCGGCGAAGCCAGCAGCGCGTACATATACGCACCGACGGCGTAAAACGCGATGTAACCCAGGTCGAGCAGTCCCGCGAAGCCGACCACGATATTGAGTCCGAGCGCCAGCATTACGTACAGACAGGCAAACGCGAACACTCGAACCCACGCGTTGCCGAATTGCCCAGCGATCCACGGCAGCGCCATCAGAGTTGCGGCAAGCACAAAGGCGGCAATCCATGCAGCGCGTGGGTCCTTGCGCAAACGGGGAAGCAGCGGGCTCATGCGCGACAGTTCAAGCGAGAATCAGGCGCGATCGGCCACGCGTTCGCCCAGAAGCCCGGATGGCCGGAAGATCAGCACGCCCACCAAGACGAGGAAGGCGAAGATGTCCTGGTAGTGCGAACCCAGAATTCCGTTGGTCAGATCTCCAATATATCCCGCGCCCAACGCTTCGATCAGCCCGAGCAGCAATCCGCCCACCATCGCGCCCGGTACGTTGCCGATGCCGCCAAGTACTGCCGCCGTGAACGCTTTTAACCCGGGTGTGAACCCCATGAAGAAGTGCGCAGTTGAATACGTTGCCGCCCACATCACACCCGCCACCGCTGCGAGCCCGGCTCCAATTGCAAACGTCAGCGCGATAACGTAGTTCGGGTTCACGCCCATCAAACCTGCAACACGCGGATTTTCTGCCGTAGCGCGCATTGCGCGGCCAAGCTTGGTGCGATTAACGAGCACCATCAGCGCGATCATGATCACCGCCGATGTGCCAATGACGAGCGCGCGAGTGGTCGTGATAGTCGCGCCGAAAATTTCTATCGGGCGATCGTCAAGCAGCGTCGGAAAGGTCAGAAAGTTTCTGCCCCACACGATCATCGCGAACGTCTGCAGCAGGATCGAGACGCCGATTGCGGTGATCAGGGGCGCCAGCCTCGGTGCATTTCGCAGCGGCCGATACGCTACGCGCTCGATGATCAGGCTGACCACAATGCATACCGGAATCGCAACCAGCACACCCACCAGCAACAGCAGCCAACCGGGTGCACCGACGAAGATCGGCTGCAGAAAAAGAATGGTCGACAGCGCTGTGAGGGCCCCGACCATCAGCACATCGCCGTGTGCGAAGTTGATCAGGTTCAGGATCCCGTAGACCATTGTGTAGCCCAACGCGATCAGTGCATACATGCTGCCTAGTACAAGGCCGTTAATGATCTGCTGCCAAAGGAGTTCCATCAGCGACCCTTACGGTTGACCAGGCTTTGTAGTGACAATCATCGTAGCAAGGCACGGCCGAGGCCAAAAAAACGGCGCCACGCCGGCGCCGTTTTACTGGGTTTAGCAACGACTAGCGGACAGTGGAAACGTACGACAGCTTGCCGTCCTTGACTTCAAATATCGAAATGGCGCCGTCCTTGATGTCGCCTTTCGCGTCAAACGCAACTTTGCCTGTCAGGCCGTCATAACTGGTATCGCGCAGCGCGGCGGTGATTGCGGCACGATCAGCCTTGCCGGCCTTTTTCATCGCCTCGACAATCACATAGACCGCGTCGTAGCTGTACGGCGAATACACCTGAACATCGGTGTTAAAGCGCTTCTTGTACTTGGCTACGAAGTCGCCACCCTTGGCAAGCTTCTCCACGGCCTCACCCGCGTTCGAGCACTTGAGGATGTCGGCGGCGTTGCCGGCCAGCTTGATGAATTCAGGCGTGCACGTGCCGTCACCGGCAATCAGCGTCGATTTCATGCCTAACTGGCGCATCTGCTTTGCCATCGGCGCTGCGGTGGCGTCCATGCCTCCGTACATCACGACGTCGGGCTTCATCGAGCGGACTTTTGTCAGGATCGCGTTGAAGTCGCTGGCCTTGTCGTTCGTGAACTCGCGTCCGACGACCTTCAAGCCTTTTTCCTTGGCGAACTTTTCGAACTCGTCAGCGAGTCCCTGGCCATACGGCGTGCGGTCATCGATCACTGCGACCGTCTTGGCTTTCAATGGACCCGCGGCAAAGTTGGCGAGCGCGGCGCCTTGCTTGTCGTCGCGCGCGACAACTCGAAACGTGGTCTTGAAGCCCTGTTCCGTTAATTTAACGGCCGTTGCTGACGGTGAAACATGAGACAAATTGGCGTCTGAATACAGCTTGGATGCCGGAATCGTCGTGCCCGAGTTCAGGTGGCCGACCAGTGCGACGACGCCATCGTCGATCATCTTCTGCGCGACCAGTGTGCCGTCCTTGGGATCGGCCTTGTCGTCGCCGGTAACGAGATCAAGCTTGACTGTCTTGTCGCCGATTTTCACGCCGCCGGCTGCATTGATTTCCTCAACCGCAAGGCGTGCGCCGTTTTCGTTGTCTTTGCCCAAGTGCGCGATAGCGCCCGAGATCGGCCCGACGTGACCAATCTTGACGACATCAGCGGCAGGAGCGGCCGCGGCTTTAGCGGGCGCAGGCGCCGGGGTGGTAGACGCGGGTGGCGTCTCTTGCCGATTGCAAGCCGCCAGCGACAGGGCCGCGGCAACTGCAAAAGGGGTAAGTCTTAGAAGCGGGTGGTTCATGGATTTTTCTCCTCGGCTGAATGGTTGTTTACCGACGCAATGCCCGGAGCGCCTGACATTCCAGGAGGGCGAGGCCGACGAACGGCGGAATTGTACTCACCGCGCAGAGCGCGGCAAGCAAGCATTGGTTATCGGTCGGTTAACGACGGAAGGGACAAACGCCAAACAGCCTTGTTGTGGCACGGACTTCGTACACTGCGCGATCTCAAAGTCAGCAATGGATAGCTGCCGTGCGGGTATTGGTTCTCGGAGCGGGCGTGGTCGGTGTGACGTGCGCCTGGTACCTACGCGCGGCAAGCCATCAGGTCACAGTTGTCGAGCGTCAGAACGGCGTCGCGCGTGAAACGAGCTTCGCAAACGGGGGCCAGATTTCAGTCAGTCACGCCGAGCCGTGGGCCAACCCGGCCGCGCCCGGCAAAGTCGCGCAATGGCTTGGCCGGGAAGACGCGCCGTTGCTCTTTCGACCGCGGCTTGACTTCGACCAGTGGGCATGGGGCGTTGCTTTCCTGCGCGAATGTCTGCCGACGCGGACCGCTGACAACACGCGGCAACTCGTCGCGCTGGCACTGCACAGCCGCGCTCTGCTGAAGCAGTTGCGGGCCGACCTCGCCCTCAACTACCACCACGTCGAGCGCGGCATTCTGCATTTCTACACGGCTCATGCCGACTATCAGGTGGCAAAGAAGTCAGCGGCGTTGATGCGTACGCTGGGTTGCGACCGCCGTTCCATTTCGGCTGCCGAAGCGCTGAGCCTCGAACCGGCGCTGCGATCGGTTGCGGCCCGGATCGTCGGCGCTGATTACTGCGCTGAAGACGAGTCGGGCGATGCGCACGAATTCACGATGCAACTCGCGCAACGGTGTCTGCAGCACGAAGTTAAATTTCACTTCAACACTACGGTGCACCGCTTGAGGATTGTCGATGGCCGCTGCCAGGGTGCCGAAGTGTTCCAGCAGCAAGGGTCCGCGCCAGGCGTGCCCACCGTGCTCGAGACCGACGCTGTCGTCGCTTGCCTCGGTGTGCAAACACCGGCGTTGCTCAAGCCGCTCGGGATTCGTTTGCAGGTCGTGCCAGCGAAAGGGTATTCGGCTACGTTTGACATCATCGATGCGGCACGCGCGCCTTCAATCAGCCTGACCGATGACGAGTACAAGATTGTGTTTTCGAGATTTGGAAACCGGCTGCGCGTAGCCGGCACAGTCGAACTCGGCGGCGTCGGTATCGAGCTCAACCCAGCCCGTTGTGAAGCGCTAAGGCGCCGAACCGAAGAATTGTTTCCGCGCGCGTGTGACTTCTCGCAGCCGCGCTATTGGGCGGGGCTGCGGCCGCTGACGCCATCAAACGTGCCCTACCTGGGCGAGAGCCGCATCAAAGGGCTTTATCTGAACACCGGCCACGGAACTTTGGGGTGGACGCTGGCCGCGGGGAGCGGAGAGTTGATTGCGAATCTTGTTGCTGATCGACCGACTGCGGTGCCGTTGCGATCATTGGTGGCGTGATTGAGTTGTCGCCTGCAATGATTTTTCGGCGCGTAAAAAAGGGCGCACAGGTGCGCCCTTTTGTGCCGGCAGCGTAAAGCTACATCGACAAAACCCACTTGGAAAGCGCCTGGGCTTCCTGCTCACTCACCTGCGGATTTGCGGGCATCGGAATCTGCCCCCAAACACCCACGCCACCTTCACGAATCTTCTTGGCGAGCGTCACCGGTGCGTTCTTGTCTGCCTTGTACTTTGCCGCGACATCCTTGTAGGCCGGACCTACGAGCTTCTTGTCGCTCGCGTGACACGCGAGACAGTTTTTCTGTTTGGCCAGTTCGGCACTTGCAAAAGCTGGCGTGCTAAGCGTCAGCATGCTGCACGCTGCGATCAGTGCAGCACCCGCGATTCTTTTGCTCATTGAGGACCCCATTTTAGTTCGCCCGGGGATATGCGGACAAATTTGTCCAGCGCCCGGCTTTGTCTTAAGTTTAACGGCAAAGCCTCCGTGCGGTTGACCGGAAATGCGCGTCGTAGGCAGCCCCGTCCGCGGCTATATTCACGCTCGGTACGTGGCAACGGGTGGGGCACCCATGTGGTTTATCTGGCTTGGCGTCATTTTGATCATCCTGAAAGTTCTGGAGATCAGCGTTTTCGCGGAAGTGTCGTGGTGGTGGATCGTGAGCCCATTCGGCGTCGGCTACCTGTGGTTCGAGCTGGTCGAGAAACGGCTCGGAATGGACAAGAAAAAGGCGTTCGACGAAATGGATAAAGCCAAGCGCGACCGCATCAAGAAACGAATGGAAGTCGACAAGAACCCGCGCGCGCGCCGGTAATCAATCGGGAATTTATGTTTGATTGATGCGCTAGCCGAACAGATTCGCGTCGGTGATTGCGCCTTTGCTCGCCGTCGAAGCCATTTTCGCGAACTTTGCCAGCACTCCGGTTGTGTAGCGCGGCGCCGGCGGCCTCCAAGCAGCACGCCGCTTTTCGAGCTCGGCGTCCGACACGTGCAGTTGCAGCGTTAGAGTGTGCGCATCGATTGTGATCGACTCGCCTTCGATAACCAGCGCCAGGTTGCCGCCTACGTAAGCCTCGGGTGCCACGTGGCCTACCACCATCCCCCAGGTCCCGCCGGAAAATCGGCCATCGGTGATGAGGCCAACGCTTTCACCCAGGCCCTTGCCGATCAACGCCGATGTCGGCGCTAGCATCTCGCGCATGCCAGGCCCTCCCTTTGGACCTTCGTAACGGATCACCATCACGTCGCCCGGCTTGATGCGATCAGCGAGGATTGCGTCGAGGGCGGCCTCTTCAGAATCAAAGACGCGTGCGGGCCCGGTAATCGCCGGATTCTTGAGCCCCGTAATCTTCGCAACGCAGCCTTCCGGCGCAAGGTTCCCTTTTAGAACCGCCAGATGTCCGTGCGGATACATCGGATTTGAAAAAGATCGAATCACGTCCTGATCGGCACGCGGTTCGGCGGGGACATCAGCGAGCATGTCGGCCATCGTCTTGCCGGTAATTGTCATGCAATCGCCATTCAGCAGGCCGTTGACCAAAAGAATCTTTAACACCTGCGGAATGCCGCCGGCCTTGTGCAGATCGGTCGCCACATAGCGACCCGATGGCTTCAAGTCGGCCAGCACAGGCACGCGCTTGCGCACCCGTTCGAAGTCGTCCAACGTCCACTCAACATTAGCCGAATGGGCGATCGCCAGGAAATGCAGCACCGCATTGGTCGAGCCACCGACCGCCATGATCAACGCGACAGCGTTTTCGATTGACTCGCGCGTGATGATTTGGCGCGGCAACAGCTGCTTTTTGACGGCGTCTACAAGCACACGCGCACTTTCCGCCGTGCTCGTT
>Ga0183260_10000169_pt1 | contig 49606 bp, 46 predicted proteins | sample AntDrymUQ4972206_2_FD_129768 | JGI IMG/M metagenome (GOLD analysis project Ga0183260, IMG submission 129768) | Polar desert sand microbial communities from Dry Valleys, Antarctica - metaG UQ497 (22.06) (version 2) (version 2) | ecosystem: Environmental > Terrestrial > Soil > Desert | place... | reverse complement strand
CCAGTGCGTAAGCTGCTCATCGCACTCGTCTGGAGCCTCGTGGGCGGGCTTCTCGGCATCGGTGCGCTGGCCGCAGCCGGGCCCGCAGCCGCTGACGGGGGCAGCGGTGGCGAAGAGCTCACCATCAACGCGAAGCTCATCGACACGACGGGTGGCAAGTCCGCTCCCGTCCCCGGCGTCGACATCGTGGTGACCGATGCTGGTGGCAAGGAGGTTGGCACGGCGACGTCCGGCGACGACGGCGTGGCGTCGGTGCCGGTGCCGCAAGGCGGTGAGTACACCGTCACCATCGACGCCGAGACCCTGCCGGAGGGGACGTTCCTGACCGACCCCGACCGGATCAAGGCCACGGTCAACGTCCTGGGCTTCGATGCGACGGTCCAGTTCCCCATCGGCCCGGACACCCGCGACATCGAGACCTGGGTCGACCGGCTACCCGACCTGCTGCTGTCGGGCATCAAGTTCGGCCTGCTGATCGCGCTGGCGGCGCTGGGCCTGTCAATGGTCTACGGCACCACCGGCCTGACCAACTTCGCCCACGGCGAGCTCGTCACCCTCGGCGCGATCATCACCTACACCCTCAACGACTCCGCTGGCCTGCCGGTGCTGTGGGCCGGGCTGCTCGCGGTGGTCATCATGGCCGGGGTCGGGGTCGTCCAGGACCTCGGCTTCTGGCGACCTCTGCGCAACCGCGGCACCGGCAACATCGCCTTGATGATCGTCAGCATCGGCGTCGGCCTGTTCTTGCGCAACGTGTTCCAGTACCTGTTCGGCGACGACACCCGCGCCTACGACCAGTACACCGACCAGGGCCCGCTCGACCTGCCGCTGGTCGAGCCCACCCCCAAGGACCTGTTCATCATCTCGATCGCGATCACCGTCCTGGTCGTGGTGTCGCTGCTGCTGGCGCGCACCCGGCTGGGGAAGGCGACCCGCGCGGTCGCCGACAACCCAGCCCTCGCGGCCTCGTCGGGCATCAACGTCGCCCAGGTGATCACCGTGGTGTGGGTCGCTGGCACCGCACTGGCCGGGCTGTCCGGCGTCCTGCTGGGCGTCGACCAGCAGGTGGAGTACCAGATGGGCTTCAAGATCTTGCTGCTGGTCTTCGCCGGAGTGACCCTGGGCGGCCTCGGCACCATCTGGGGTGCCATGGTCGGCAGCCTCATCGTCGGAATGATGATCGAGGTCTCGACCCTGGTGGTCCCCGCAGAGCTCAAGTACGTCGGTGCCTTGGTGCTGCTCATCCTCATCCTCCTCGTCCGGCCCCAGGGCATCCTGGGCCGGCGCGAGCGCGTGGGCTGACGGCACCGGACGGTCTGGAAGGGACATCCATGAACTGGGACCAGATCCTCGAGTTCTCGCTTCGCTCGGCTCTGGGCAGCGACGCGATCGTCTATGCCATGGCGGCGATCGGCCTGAACGTGCACTTCGGGTACACCGGCCTGCTCAACTTCGGCCAGGCCGGCTTCATGGCCGTCGGCGGTTACGGGCTGGCCGCCACCGTGACGACGTTCGGACTGTCGTTCTGGATCGCGATCCCGATCGGAATCCTCGCCGCGATCGTGTTCGCCCTGCTGCTCGGCGCCCCCACGTTGCGCCTGCGGGCTGACTATCTGGCCATCGTGACGATCGCGGCGGCCGAGATCATCCGCATCGTGGTCGGATCGGTGTCGCTGCAGGAGTGGTTCGGCGGCCGCGACGGCCTGCAGGAGTTCAACGACTCGTTCACGGCGATCAACCCCTACAGCTCGTCCGTCGACCTGGTGGTCTTCACCCTGCGCCCCAACGACGCCTGGGTCTTCACCGTCGGCTGGATCTCGGTCGCGCTGGCGTGCCTGTTGGTGTGGGCCCTCATGCGCAGCCCCTGGGGGCGGGTGCTCAAGTCGATCCGCGAGGACGAGGAGGCCGTCCGGTCGCTGGGCAAGAACGTCTACAGCTACAAGATGCAGGCGCTCGTCCTCGGCGGTGTTTTCGGCGGTATCGCCGGCTTCCTGGTGGCGCTGGACCAGGCCGCGATCAACCCGGAGAACTTCTCCACCGACGTGACCTTCTTCGCCTACACCGTGCTGATCCTCGGCGGCGCTGCGCGAGTCCTGGGGCCGGTGGTGGGCGCGATCATGTTCTGGTTCCTCATCAGCCTGCTCGGCAACTTCTTCACCCAGGCGACCGCCGGGCCGGAACCGCTGATCAGCCCGGCCATCATGGACGGCACCCAGGCCAGCCTGGTGCGCTTCATCGCCGCCGGTCTCGGGCTCGTGCTGCTCATCATCTTCCGCCCGCAAGGGATCTTCGGGGACAAGAGGGAGATCGCACTCGATGCCCGCTGACACCACCGACACCACCGACACCACCGACACCACCGACAGCACCGACAGCACCGTCGGCACCGCGAAGGCCGCCGCTGCGCTGAGTGACGTCGCCCGGGAGCCCGGCGCGACGAAACCGGACGCGATCCTGGTCGCCGACGGCATCCGGCGACAGTTCGGTGGCCTGACGGCCGTCGATGTCGGCCACCTCGAGGTGCAGCGCGGGGTGATCACGGCACTGATCGGCCCCAACGGCGCGGGCAAGACCACGTTCTTCAACCTGCTCACCGGCTTCGACCGGCCCGATGCCGGCTCGTGGACGTTCAACGGGCGGTCGCTCGACGGCATCGCGGCCTACAAGGTCGCCCGGCTCGGCATGGTGCGCACCTTCCAGCTCACCAAGGTGCTCAGCAAGCTGACCGTGATCGAGAACATGCGCCTGGCCGCGACCGGTCAGCGCGGGGAGAGCTTCTTGTCGGCCCTGCTGCCGATGCGCTGGCGAGGGCAGGAACGGGCCAACACCGAGCGGGCCGACTCGCTGCTCGGCCGCTTCACGCTCGACGCCAAGCGCGAGGACTTCGCCGGGTCGTTGTCGGGGGGGCAGCGCAAGCTGCTGGAGATGGCCCGGGCCCTGATGGTCGAGCCCGAGCTGGTGATGCTGGACGAGCCGATGGCCGGGGTGAACCCGGCTCTGAAGCAGTCGCTGCTGGGCCACGTCAAGACCCTGCGTGACGAGGGCCGGACCGTGTTGTTCGTCGAGCACGACATGGACATGGTGCGCGACATCTCCGACTGGGTGGTCGTGATGGCGCAGGGCCAAATCGTGGCCGAGGGCCCCCCCGACAACGTGATGGCCAACCAGGTCGTCATCGACGCCTATCTGGGCGCCCACCACGACTCCGACATCAGCGTGGAGGCAGAGGAGCAACGACTGGCAGCCGAGCGAAACCGCGGGGCCGACCAGAAGGAGACGCCCAGATGAGCAGCCCGCTGAACGACCCCACCCGGCCCGTCGACACCGAGGCAGCACCCGAGCACCGCACCGAACACCTGCGGGCGGCTGAGGGAGCCATCCTCCGCGCCGACGCGCTCATCGCGGGCTACGTCACCGGCGTCAACATCCTGAACAGCGCCGACCTGTACTGCCAGGAAGGGGAGCTGGTCGGGATCATCGGCCCCAACGGGGCGGGCAAGTCGACCCTGCTGAAGGCGTTGTTCGGCCTGGTACGCATCTCAGAGGGGTCGGTGCGGTTGCGCGGTGACGACGTCACCAACCAGCGCGCCGACGTGCTGGTGCGCAAGGGCATCGGCTTCGTGCCTCAGACCAACAACGTCTTCAGTGCGCTCACCATCGCCGAGAATCTCGAGATGGGCGTCTACCAGGATCCCAAGCGCTTCGACGAACGCTTCGACTTCGTGACCGGCCTGTTCCCGCGGCTGGCCGAGCGGCGCGGCCAGCGGGCTGGCTCGCTGTCGGGCGGCGAGCGCCAGATGCTCGCCATGGGCCGGGCGCTGATGATGGAGCCCAGCGTCCTGCTGCTGGACGAGCCCTCGGCGGGACTGTCGCCGGCCATGCAGGACGAGGTTTTCGTCCAAACCCGCAAGATCAACAAGGCCGGGGTCTCGGTGGTCATGGTTGAGCAGAACGCCCGCCGATGCCTGCAGATCTGTGATCGGGGATACGTCCTGGACCAGGGAGCCAACGCCTACACCGCTACGGGGCAAGAGCTCATCCACGACCCCAAGGTGACCGAGCTCTACCTGGGCACCCTCGCCAAGGCCTGAGCGGCTCCCACCGCCACGACCACGACGCCGAAGGGCCCCGACCATGCTCGGTCGGGGCCCTTCGGTCGTCAGCGGCAAGCGGGCATCACACCTGGCCGGTGATGTACTCGAGGTTCTCGAAGTTGTTGTCGGACTTGTACTCGAAGATGCCGATCGTCGCGGCCGACGGGCTGCCGGTGTCGTTGAACTCCAGCGGTCCCGACACTCCGTCGTAGTCGATGTCGGTGCCATCCTCGAGCAGCTTGACGCACTCGGTGTACTCGGTGCACTTCTCACCGTCAGCGGTGACGCCGTTGATCTCGGCAGCGATCGCCTCACCGGAGTCATCGCCGGCAGCCGTGGCAGCAAGCGCGGTCACGACGGTCGCGTCGAAGGACTCCGGACCGTAGGTGAAGTCGGTGAGCTTCTTGTCGACGGTCAGCATCCGCTCCTTGAAGTCACCGGTGAGCTCCGCGCCGGGGTAGGTCGCCTTGACGCCCTCCAGCGTGCCCGGCTCGAAGTCCTTGGAGTAGTCGGCGGTGTTGCCGTCCACGAAGTAGATCTGGACGTCCTGCGGGCCGATGCCCTTGGCGGTCAGCGCCGGGATGATCTTGGTCGTCTCGTTGAAGGCGATCAGGACGATGGCCTCCGGGTCCTTGGAGGCGATCTCGTCGACCTCGGCGTTGAACTGCGACGCGTCGGCGTTGTACAGCGACTTGTTGACGATGCTGCCGCCCTGCTCGGTGAAGACCTGCTCCACCTGGTTGGCCAGCGCCTCACCGTAGGAGTCCTGCCGGGCCATGATGGCGACGTTGCTGAAGCCGTCGGAGGCCACCAGGTTGGCCATCACCGCGCCCTGGAGGACGTCGGACGGAGCGGTGCGGAAGTACAGCCCCTTGTCGTCGTAGGTGTCGAAGGCGGTGGAGGTGTTGGCTGGGGAGAAGTGGACGACTCCCGCTCCGGTGATCTTGTCGATGACCGACAGCGACACGCTGGACGAGGCGGCGCCGATGACGGCGTCGGCGTCGGCGTCCAGCAGGTTGTTGGTCTCCTGGGGCGCGATGTTCGGCGTCCCGTCACCGGAGTCGGCGCGAATCTGCTTGACCGGCTCGCCGTTGACACCGCCGGCTTCGTTGATCTCCTTGACCGCGAGGTCGACCCCGGCAAACTCCGGGGGGCCGAGGAAGGCGAGGTCGCCGGTCTGTGGCAGCAGCGTGCCCACGACCAGGGTGCCGTCACCCTTGCCGCCACCACCGCCGCCCGCGGCTTCATCGTCGGGAGCCGACGACGATGGCTCGTCTCCCGAGGACTCGGGTTCTGCATCGGTGCCGCCGCATGCGGCGAGCACGAGTGCGCTCACAGCAACGACGGCTGCGGCGCGGAGTGGATGGGAGCGCAGTCGCATGGGTCCTCCGTCATTCAGGCGCGCGGGCAGTCGCCCTGCACGTGCGCGTAGCGTATCGGGGTCCAGACGTCGACAGTGTTACGTGACGCTACTGCTGTGCTCTCGTTGTCAATTCGTGACCTCGCCCGAGGGCCCGTGGTCGAGTACGCCCTGTGCGACGTCGCGCATCGACAACCGCAGGTCCATGGCGGTCTTCTGGATCCACCGGAAGGCGTCCGGCTCGGTGATGCCCAGGCTCGTCTGCAGGACACTCTTGGCCCGATCCACCAGCTTGCGGGTCTCAAGGCGGTCGCTCAGGTCGGCCACCTCGGCCTCGAGCTGGGTCAGCTCGGCGAACCGGCTGACCGCCATCTCGACCGCCGGGACAAGATCTGACGGGGCGAACGGCTTGACGAGGTAGGCCATGGCTCCCGCCTCGCGGGCCCGCTCCACCAGCTCACGCTGGCTATAGGCGGTCAGGATGACGACGGGGGCGATCCGTTGCCCGGCGATCCTCTCGGCGGCGGAGATGCCATCGAGCTTGGGCATCTTCACATCGAAGACGGCGAGATCGGGGCGCAGCTCCTCCACGAGCCGGACGGCCTCCTCACCGTCTGCGGCCTGGCCCACGACGTCGTAGCCCTCGTCGGTCAGCATCTCGGCCAGATCGAGCCGGATCAGCGCCTCGTCCTCGGCGATGACGACGCGGCGGGACTCGGGGGTGGCTGAGGCCATGGTGTCGGGCATCCCGAGAGGCTATCGAGACGTCGGTAGAGTAGTCGAAGGCCCTGGTATTCCAACTGGCAGAGAAGGCGGATTCAAGTCCCGCACAGTGTGGGTTCGACTCCCACCCAGGGCACCACCCAGCGGGAAGCGTCAGCAGTTGTCCAGCTCGCGCGGTCCGCGCACCAGCCCTGTGGCGTCCTTGAGCCGCAGCACGCGCAGTGCCGACGCCTCCAGTCGCTCCCGCGTGAGTCTGCCGTCGCGTACCGCAGCCCGGACCCCCGCGGCCGCTGCCGTCGGGGACGGCGACATCAACAACAGGTCGGCACCGGCCCGCAGCGCCTTCACTGCGACCCGGCCGGCGGTGCCCGGCGCCGCGACGGCGCTCATGCTCAGCGAGTCGGTCACGATGACGCCGTCGAACCCCAGCCGGTCGCGCAACCAGCCCTGCGTCATCACCGGTGACAGCGATGCCGGCTTCCCGGTCGGGTCGAGCCGCTCGTAGGCAAGGTGGCCGGTCATGATCATGTCGGCGCCGGCGCGTATGCCGGCGACGAAGGGCGGCAGGTGCTCGCGCCGCCACGTCGACACCGGCAGGGTGAGCTGAGGCAGCTCCTGATGGCTGTCCACCGGGGTCGACCCATGCCCCGGCCAGTGCTTGAGGCTGATCCCGACCCCGCCCCGGTGGTAGCCACAGCCTTGCGCCCGCACCATCGACGAGACCACGCCCGGTCCGGTGCCGAAGGCACGCGAGCCGATCACGCCGGCGCCGCCGACGGTGTCCACGTCGGCCACCGGTGCGAAGGCGACGTCGAGGCCCATGCCACGCATGGCCGCCCCGACGCGGCGTGCACTGGCACGCCCGGCGCGGATCTCGCCGGCGAGATCGCGGGCGGCAGGCTGGGTGCTGGTCACCGGCCCGGGCAGCCGCGACACCAGGCCGCCTTCCTGGTCGGTGAACAGCAGCGTCGGGGACCCACCGCGACGAGACGCCCGGTGCAGTCCGCTCGACAGGCTGCGCACCTGTGGAGGTGACGACAGGTTCTGGTCGAAGTAGACCATCCCGGCGGGCTGGAACGTCCGCGCGACCGCGGCGGGGCTGCGCACCCCGAAGCGGCCCATGTTCGCCGCCGCCTGGTCCGGGGTCACCCGGCGGGGTCGCGTGCCCGCGACCGTGACGACCTGCAGCTGCCGGGCCAGCTGCAGCACGCTCATCGCCGTCACCTGCCGGGTCAGCTGGTCGCGTGGCCGCCGCTCGCGCGCGGACGCCGGGTCAACCGGCAGGTCGCTAGGCGGGTCGGTAGCCGGGTCGCCAGGCGGTGTGGGCGAGCCCGACGCCGCCGGCTGCGAGGGGCCCGCGGCGGGTGTGTCGGCGGTGCCCCCACTGCAGCCGGCCAGGACGGCGACGCCCGCGAGCCCGGCGAGGGTACGCCGCAGCCTCACGGCCTGGGCGTCCTGCGGTACGCCGGCGCGACCTCGTTGATGGCGTCACCCATCCGGTGGATGCGCAGCGCGTTGGTCGAACCGGGGATGCCCGGGGGGCTGCCCGCCACGATCACCACCGAGTCCCCCTCCTGGCAGCGCCCGATCTGGAGCAGGCTGTGGTCGACCTGCATGACCATCTCGTCGGTGTGCTCGACCATCGGCACCAGGAACGTCTCGATGCCCCACGTCAGAGCCAGCTGGGATCGCACCGCCTGCACCGGGGTGAACGCCAGCACCGGGACCGGACCGCGATAGCGGGACAGCCGCCGCGCGGAGTCTCCCGAGGCGGTGAAGGCGACGACGAGCCGGGCACCCACGGCCTCGGCGACCTGCGCCGCGGCCCGGCAGACGATGCCGCTCCGGGTCTGCGGGTTCCAGTCGATCGCCGCCATCTGGTCCAGGCCGTGGTCCTCGGTCGACTCGATGATGCGTGCCATGGTGCGGACGGTCTCGACCGGGTACTCGCCGACGCTGGTCTCCCCCGAGAGCATCACCGCGTCGGCACCGTCCAGCACCGCATTGGCGACGTCGGAGGCCTCCGCCCGGGTCGGTCGCGGGGCAAAGATCATCGACTCGAGCATCTGGGTGGCAACGATAACGGGCTTGGCGTTGCGCCGGGCCTTGTCGACGATGGTCTTCTGCACGATCGGCACGTCCTCGAGCGGCAGCTCGACACCGAGGTCACCGCGCGCCACCATCACGCCGTCGAACGCAGCGACGATCTCGTCGAGGTTGTCCACCGCCTGCGGCGTCTCGATCTTGGCGATCACCGGCAGGCGCACGCCCGCCTCGGCCATGATCTCGTGCACCTGGTCGACGTCTGAGGCCCGGCGCACGAACGACAGCGCGATCATGTCGACCGGCTTGGACAGCGCCCAGCGCAGGTCCTCGACGTCTTTGCTCGACATGGCCGGCGCGCTCACGTCCACCCCGGGCAGGTTGATGCCCTTGTTGTTGCTGAGCACGCCACCCACCTCAACGATGGTGTGCACGTCACTGCCGCTCACCTCGGTGACCCGCAGCCGCAGCCGGCCGTCGTCGAGGAGGACCTCGTCGCCGGCGCCGACGTCACCCGGCAGCCCGTCGTAGGTCGTGGACACCGCGTCGACATCGCCGTCGACCGCTCGCGTGGTGATGGTGAACGCAGCTCCGACCTCCAGCGTCACGGTGCCCCCTGCAAACCGTCCGACCCGGATCTTGGGGCCCTGCAGGTCGGCGAGGATGCCGATGGCGTGGCCGCTCTCGTTGGAGGCCTGGCGGACCATCAGGTAGGACTTGTCGTGGTCGGCGTGGTCGCCGTGGCTCATGTTCAGCCGGGCGACGTCCATGCCCGCGTCGGTCAGGTGCCGCAACCGCTCCGCCGTCGACGTGGCAGGTCCGAGGGTGCACACGATCTTTGCTCTACGCACACGCCACACCCTAGGGCCGAGCCTCGGACACTCCGAATCGTCAGGCTGTCAACGGGCGGTCGGCGGGCCCGACGGGAGCCGGCAGCGAGGTCGAGCCGGTCAGCCACCTGTCGACACCCGCGGCACAGGCACGCCCCTCGGCGATGGCCCACACGATCAGCGACTGGCCGCGGCCCGCATCCCCGGCCACGAACACGCCCGGGACGTCGGTGTGGTACTCGTCGTCGCGGGCGATAGCGCCTCGGTCGTCGAGCCTGACGCCGAGCTGCGCCACCAGCGAGTGCTGCTCGGGCCCGGTGAAGCCCATCGCGAGTAGCACTAGCTGTGCCGGCAGCTCACGCTCCGAGCCCTCGACCTCGGCGAACCGCCCGTCGGTCATGGCGACCTCGACCAGGCGCAGGCCCGCGAGCCGCCCCTCGTCGTCGGCGACGAACTCCTTGGTCGAGATGCTGTAGACCCGCTCCCCGGCCTCTTCGTGTGCCGAGGAGACCCGGAAGGTCATCGGGTACGTCGGCCACGGCTGGGTCGCGAGGCGCTCCTCGCCGGGGCGCGACATGATCTCCAGCTGGGTCACCGAGCGGGCACCTTGACGGATGACGGTGCCGAGGCAGTCGGCGCCGGTGTCACCGCCGCCGATGATCACGACATCCTTGTCGGTCGCGGTCACCTGGTTGTCCACCGGCTCGCCGAGCGCGACACGGTTGGCGGGCGGGAGGAACTCCATGGCCTGATGGATGCCGTCGAGGTCGCGGCCGGGGACGTCCAGGTCGCGCGGCACGGTCGCGCCGACGGCCAGCACCACGGCGTCGTAGCGATCCTGCAGCTCCGAGCCGGTCAGGTCGGCACCGACGTCGACACCGGCGCGGAAAACCGTGCCCTCACGGCGCATCTGGTCCACCCGCCGGTCGACCTGGCGCTTCTCCATCTTGAACTCGGGGATGCCGTAGCGCAGCAGGCCGCCGATCTTGTCGGCCCGTTCGAAGACGGCGACGGTATGGCCGGCGCGGGTGAGCTGCTGGGCCACCGCGAGCCCGGCGGGACCGGACCCGACGACGGCCACCGTGCGCCCGGTGAGCCACTCCGGCGGCTGCGGCCGGACGTTGCCCGACTCCCAGGCCTTGTCGATGATCGACACCTCGACGTTCTTGATCGTCACGGCATCGTCGTTGATGGCCACCACGCACGCGGTCTCGCACGGTGCCGGGCACAGCCGTCCGGTGAACTCCGGGAAGTTGTTCGTCGCGTGCAGCCGCTCGATGGCCGTGTCCCAGTCCTCGCGCCAGACCAGGTCGTTCCAGTCCGGGATGAGGTTGCCCAGCGGGCAGCCGGAATGGCAGAACGGGATGCCGCAGTCCATGCACCGTCCCGCCTGCTCGCTGATGATCGGCAGCAGCGCCCGTCCGATGCCGCCGGGGTAGACCTCGTTCCAGTCCCGCACCCGTTCGTCGACCGGGCGGCGCTCGGGCACGCGTCGCGGCGTGGTGAGGAAGCCTTTGGGGTCAGCCATTGCTTGCTGCCTCCATCATTGCGGTGGTCGTGGCGAGCTCGTCCAACCCGGCCTCCTGCGCCTGGGCGCGGGCCGCGAGCACCCGCTCGTACTCCGTGGGCATGACCTGGGTGAAACGGTGCACGGACTCCGCCCAGTCGGCCAACAGCGCCTCGGCGACCGGCGAGGCGGTCTCGTCGCGATGCTGGCGGACGAGGTCCAGCAGCTCCTCGTTGCAGTCGTCGGGCACGGGCCCGAGCCGCACCAGCTCGATGTTGACCCGCCACGCGTCCAGGTCGAGGACATAGGCGGTGCCGCCGGACATGCCCGCGGCGAAGTTACGGCCGATCGGGCCCAGCACCACGACGCGACCACCGGTCATGTACTCGCAGCCGTGGTCCCCGGTTCCCTCGACCACCGCGACCGCCCCGGAGTTGCGCACGCAGAAACGCTCGCCGACTTGGCCGCGGACGAACACCTGGCCTGCGGTTGCCCCGTAGGCGATCACGTTGCCCGCGACGATCTCGTCCTCCGCGGCAAAGCCCGCCGCGCGGTCCGGTCGCAGCACGATGCGCCCGCCCGACAGTCCCTTGCCCAGGTAGTCGTTGGCGTCGCCCTCGAGACGCAGGGTGACGCCGCGGGGCACGAAGGCACCGAACGACTGGCCGGCGGACCCGGTGAAGGTGAGGTCGACGGTGCCATCGGGCAGCCCGTCGGCACCGAACCGCTTGGTGATCTCGTGGCCGAGCATGGTCCCCACCGTGCGGTTGACGTTGCGGATGGCGACCTGCGCGCGCACGGGCTCGGCGCGGTCCAAGGCATCCGCACACAGGCCGATCAGCTCGTTGTCGAGCGCCCGCTCCAGCCCGTGGTCCTGGTCTGTGGTGCGATGCAGCGAGGCGCCTTCGGGCAGGTCGGGCACGTGCAGCATCGGGCGGAGGTCGAGCCCGTGCGCCTTCCAGTGGTCGACCGCCGGCCGGACGTCGAGCGCGTCCGCCCGTCCGATCGCCTCGTCGAGGCTGCGGAACCCGAGCGCGGCGAGGTGCTCGCGCACCTCCTCGGCGATGTACTCGAAGAACCGCACCACGAACTCGGGCTTGCCGGCGAATCGATTGCGCAGCTCGGGGTTCTGTGTCGCCACCCCCACCGGGCAGGTGTCGAGGTGACAGACCCGCATCATGATGCAGCCCGCGACCACCAGCGGTGCCGTGGCGAACCCGTACTCCTCGGCCCCCAGCAGGGCGGCCACGATGACGTCGCGGCCGGTCTTGAGCTGGCCGTCGGTCTGCACGACGATGCGGTCGCGAAGCCCGTTGAGCAGCAGCGTCTGCTGGGTCTCTGCCAGACCCAGCTCCCACGGGCCCCCCGCGTGCTTGAGCGAGGTCAGCGGTGACGCGCCGGTGCCACCGTCGTGACCGGAGATGAGCACGACATCTGCGTGCGCCTTGGAGACGCCGGCGGCGACCGTGCCGACCCCCACCTCGGCGACCAGCTTGACGTGCACGCGAGCGGCGGGGTTGGCGTTCTTGAGGTCGTGGATGAGCTGCTTGAGGTCCTCGATGGAGTAGATGTCGTGGTGTGGCGGGGGGGAGATCAGGCCGACGCCCGGCGTCGAGAACCGGGTGGTGGCGATCCAGGGGTAGACCTTCGGGCCGGGCAGCTGGCCGCCCTCCCCCGGCTTGGCGCCTTGCGCCATCTTGATCTGGATGTCGGTGGCGTGGGTCAGGTAGTCCGAGGTGACGCCGAAGCGGCCCGACGCGACCTGCTTGATCGCGCTGCGACGCTCCGGGTCGCGCAACCGCCCGGGGTCCTCGCCGCCCTCGCCGGTGTTGGACTTGGCTCCCAGCCGGTTCATCGCGATCGCGAGCGTCTCGTGCGCCTCGGAGCTGATCGAGCCGTACGACATGGCCCCGGTCGAGAAGCGGGCGACGATCGATGACACCGGCTCCACCTCCTCCAGCGGTACCGGCTCGCGCGTGCCCTCCCGGAAACCGAAGAGCCCCCGCAGGGTCATCAGCCGCTTTGCCTGCTCGTCGACGCGGGCGGTGTAGGCCTTGAACACCTCGTACTGTCCAGACCGGGTGGCGTGCTGGAGGCGGAAGACCGTCTCGGGGTCGAACAAGTGCTGCTCACCGCCGCGACGCCACTGGTACTCCCCGCCGACCTCGAGCTGCCGGTGCGACTGCGGGACCCCGTCGGTCGGGTAGGCCCGCGCGTGCCGGCGGCGCACCTCCTCGGCGACCACGTCGAGGCCGATCCCGCCGAGCTTGCTGGTGGTGCCGGTGAAGTAGCGGTCCACGACCTCCTGGGACAGGCCGACCGCCTCGAAGATCTGCGCCCCGGTGTAGGAGGCGACGGTGGACACCCCCATCTTGCTCATCACTTTGAGCACGCCCTTGCCCAGTGCGCGCACCAGGTTGCGGACGGCGACCTCCGGCTCGATGTCGGACAGGAAGACCCCGGCGCGGGCCAGGTCCTCGGCCGACTCCATCGCGAGGTAGGGGTTGACCGCCGCGGCACCGTACCCGAGCAGCAGCGCGACATGGTGGACCTCGCGCACGTCACCGGCCTCGACGACGAGGCCGACCTGCGTGCGGGTCTTCTCCCGGACGAGGTGGTGATGCACCGCCGCGGTGAGCAGCAGCGACGGGATCGGGGCCCGGTCCGGGGTGGCGTGGCGGTCCGACAGGACGAGCACCCGGACTCCGTCGGCGATTGCCGCCGAGACCTCGGCGGCTATCTCGTCCAGCCGGGCGCGCAGTCCTTCCCCGCCACCGTCAACGCTGTAGAGACCTTTGACCACGTGCGCATCGAAGCCGGGCAGGTCACCGTCGTGGTTGATGTGGATCAGCTTGGCCAGCTCGTCGTTGTCGATCACGGGGAACGGGAGGACGACCTGCCGGCAGGCGGCAGGTCCGGGGTCCAGCAGGTTGCCCTCGGGACCGATGGAGCCGGCCAGCGAGGTGACGAGCTCCTCGCGGATCGCATCCAGCGGGGGGTTGGTGACCTGGGCGAACAGCTGGCTGAAGTAGTCGAAGAGCAAGCGCGGTCGCTGCGACAGCACTGCGATGGGGGTGTCGGTGCCCATCGAACCGATCGGCTCGGCGCCGCTGCGTGCCATCGGCGTCACAAGGATCCGCAGCTCCTCCTCGGTGTAGCCGAACATCTGCTGGCGGCGGGTCACCGACGAGTGGGTGTGCACGATGTGCTCACGCTCGGGCAGGTCGGACAGCTGGACCAGCCCCGCGTGCAGCCACTCGGGGTAGGGGTGCTCGGCGGCCAGGCGGGCCTTGATCTCGTCGTCCTCGACGATGCGGTGCTCGACGGTGTCGACGAGGAACATCCGACCGGGCTGTAGGCGACCCTTGCGCACGATGCTGGCCGGGTCGAGGTCGAGGACACCCACCTCGGAGGCCAGCACCACCAGGCCGTCATCGGTCACCCAGTAGCGCCCGGGCCGCAGACCGTTGCGGTCCAGGACGGCGCCGACCTGGCTGCCGTCGGTGAACACGACACAGGCCGGGCCGTCCCACGGCTCCATCACCGTCGAGTGGAACTCGTAGAACGCGCGTCGCGCCGGGTCCATCTCGGCGTGGTTCTGCCACGCCTCTGGGATCATCATCAGCACCGCGTGGGCTAGCTCGCGCCCACCCAGGTGCAGCAGCTCGAGCACCTCGTCGAACGATGCGCTGTCGGAGCCGGTCTGGTCGCAGATTGGGAAGATGCGCTGAAGGTCACCGGGGATCAGGTCACTGGCCAGCAGTTCCTCGCGGGCCCGCATCCAGTTGCGGTTGCCCTTCACGGTGTTGATCTCGCCGTTGTGGGCGAGGAACCGGAACGGGTGCGCCAGCGGCCAGCTGGGGAAGGTGTTGGTGGAGAAACGGCTGTGGACGACTGCGAGCGCGGAGGCGAGCCGCGGGTCGACGAGCTCGGGGTAGAACGCGGTCAGCTGCTCGGGGGTGAGCATGCCCTTGTAGCCCAGCGTCCGGCCCGACAGGGTCGGGAAGTAGACCCCGAGCTCCAGCTCGGCGCGCTTGCGCAGGCAGTAGGCCAACCGGTCCAGGTCGATCCCGGTGCGCTCGCCGGCAGCGTCCTGCACCACCAGCTGGGCGAACGACGGCATGCACTCGACCGCCGTGGCGCCGAGGGTCTTGGCATCGGTGGTGAGCTCGCGCCAGCCGAGGACCTGTAGTCCCTCGTCGGTGGCCAGCTGCTCCACAGCGGCGCGGGCCTTGCCGGCCTCGTCGTCCTGGGCGGGCAGGAAGGCGGTGCCGACGGCGTACGCCCCGGCAGCGGGCAGGTCGAAGTCGCAGACCTCACGCAGGAAGGCATCAGGCACCTGGAGCACGATGCCCGCACCATCGCCGGAGTCCGGCTCGGCACCGGACGCGCCGCGGTGGTCGAGATTGCGCAGCGCTGTCAGAGCCTTGACCACCACGTCGTGCGAAGCCTCGCCGCTCAAGGTGGCGACGAAGGCGACCCCGCACGCGTCGTGCTCGTGCTGGCCGTCGTAGAGACCCTGTGGTGCAACCACGGACCACCTCTTGTCGTCATGGGCTCGAAAGCCGGTGCGTCAGCAGCGGCCGCCGGGGGACGACACTGGCCCTGGCAGGCGTCGATCAGATTACACACTCACCGCGGTGCCCAGCGCGTCCGGGACCGAGGCGTGAGCCAGGCCGCAGCCCACGACCGACGCCGGCGCCGTACGCGCAGCGCCCCCCGGCTGCGGCCGGTCAGCCGAGTCCCACCCCGACAGCACTCCCGATGGCGTACGTCAGCGCGGCGGCGCCGCCGCCCAGCACGAGCTGGCGTACCCCGCCGTACCACCAGCTGCGCTGGGTCACGGTGGTGACCACGGCTCCGCAGGCGAACAGGCCGATCAACGACAGGAGCACGGCCGGCAGCAACGACGACGCACCCAGCAGGTACGGCAGCAGGGGGACGAGGGCACCGACCGCGAACGCCACGAACGACGACACGGCGGCCAGCTGCGGTGAGGCCAGCTCGTCGGCGTCGACGCCGAACTCTTCGCGGGCGTGCACGCGCACGGCGTTGTCCGGGTCGGTGTGCACCTGCTCGGCCACCTCGGCGGCGAGTCGCGGGGTGATCCCCTTAGCGACGTACATCGCCGCCAGCTCTGCCATCTCCCCACCGGGATTGTGCGCGATCTCGGTGCGCTCGATGGCGATCTGCGCCTTGGCGAACTCCGACTGGCTGGCCACCGAGGTGTACTCCCCGGCCGCCATCGAGAACGCACCTGCAGCCAACCCCGCCAGGCCGGCCAGGACCACCGGCTGCGAGTCACCGGCCGTCGACCCGCCCACGACTCCTGCGATCAGCGCGAAGTTGGACACCAGGCCGTCCATCGCCCCGAACACCGCGGGCCGCAGCCAGCCGCCGGTGACGTCGGGGTGCTCGTGCTGGATCTGCCGGGCGTCGGGCGGCCGTTTCGGGTCGGACTGGGTCATGTCTTGGCCTCTCGGTCGGCGGCTGTGGCGCCAAGGGAGTGTTCGACAGCCTCGGCCGGCTCCCGGCCGGGCAGGTAGACGGTGTCCTCGCGACCGGGGCGACGCCGGCCGACCACCACGAAGTACGCAGCCGCCAGGGTGAACACGATGATGGATGTCCACACGTTGAGCCGGAACGGACCGATGACTTCGGCGTCGTCGATGCGCAGGATCTCGATCCAGACCCGGCCGAGGCTGTAGAGCGCGATGTACAGCGCGAAGGCCCGGCCGTGGCCGAGGCGCATGGTCCGGTCGAGGCCGATGACCAGCGCCGCCACGCCGAGGTCCCACATTGACTCGTAGAGGAACGCGGGGTGGAAAGTGGTGAACTGCTCGAAACCCGGTGGACGGTGGATGACGTCGATCTCCAACGCCCAGGGCAGGTCGCTCGGGCGCCCGAACAGCTCCTGGTTGAACCAGTTGCCCCACCGGCCGATCGCCTGGGCCAGCACGATGCCGGGAGCAACGGTGTCGGCGAAGACCGGTAGCCGGACGCCGGCGCGGCGGGCACCGATCCAGGCGCCGACGCCGCCGAACAACACGGCGCCCCAGATGCCGAGGCCCCCGCGCCAGACGTACAGCACGTTGACCAGGTCACCGTCGGCGCCGAAGTACGCCTCAGGGCTGGTGAGGACGTGGTAGACCCTGGCCCCGAGTAGTCCGAACGGGATCGCCCACACCGCAATGTCGTAGACCAGCCCGGGTGGGCCGCCGCGCTGCTGCCAGCGTCGTTCGCTGAGCCACAGGCAGACCACGACGCCGAGCACGATGCACAAGGCGTACGCCCGGATCGGCACGGGCCCGAGGAACCACACCCCTTGCTCGGGGCTCGGGATCGTCGTGGGCGCAAGCTGGTTGAGCATGGCCAAGCCTCTCACCCGCGCTGTCCCGCCAGCCGCGCCAGGTCCGCGGTCAGGTCGTCGACCGCGACCCCCTCGCTCCAGACGAGCACGCCCTCCTTACCCTGGTAGCCGATCAGCTCGGAGCCGTGGCCGACCTCGTAGCCACCACTGGGCAGACGGTGGCCCTTCTCGATGGCGATCCCCATCGTCTGGGCCACGTCGACGATGGTGTCGAGGCTACCGGTGAGGCCGGTGAAGTCGGGGTTGTAGCGCCGCAGGTAGCGGTGCAGGGTGGCCGGGTCGTCCCGGGCGGGGTCGCTGGTGACGAAGAGCACCTGGACCTTGTCGCGGAGCGCGGCGGGCAGCCGGGCGACCGCGAGGGTGAGGTCCGACATCACCAGCGGGCAGACGTCGTTGCACCCGGTGTAGCCGAAGAAGAAGACGGTCACCGGTCGGTCGAGGTCGCGCCCGAGATTGAAGCGGGCGCCGTCATCGGTGGTCAGCGTGGCGCGCGGCAGCTCGAAGCCGGGTTCGACCTCGAGGCCGGCATAGGTGGTGTCGCTGTCGGATCGCTCGTGCACGATGACCGGCGGGCTGCCGACCGGCGTCTCAGGGGTCGACAACCCGCAACCGGCTGCCGCCGCGAGAAGCACCAGCCCGGGGACCAGCGCCCTGCGAGTGCTCATCGGCCGGCACTGCCGGCGCCGCGCACCCCGGCTGCGAGATCGCGGGTCAACCGGGTGACCGCCGCGATCCCGGCCGCCTGGTCGCCGCGGCGCTCGAGCAGCGGGGCGACGAATGCCGACCCGACGATCACGGCGTCGGCGAAGGCCGCAACCTCGGCGGCCTGCGCCCCGTTGGTCACCCCGAGTCCGACGCCGACGGGCAACCCGGCGGTGCCGGTGGCGGCACGGGTGCGGGCCACCAGCACCGGCGCGTCGGTGCTGGTCGCCTCGCGGGCACCGGTCACCCCCATCACCGCGGTGGCGTAGACGAAGCCCCGGCACGCGGCCACGGTCATGGCGATCCGCTCCTGCGTCGACGACGGCGCGACCAAGAAGACCCGGTCCAGGTCGTGCCGGTCGGCGGCGGCCATCCAGTCGCCGGCCTCGTCGGGGATCAGGTCCGGCGTGATCAGACCGGCCCCCCCGGCCGCGGAGAGGTCCCGGGCGAAGCGGTCCACGCCGTAGCGCTCGACCGGGTTCCAGTAGGTCATCACCAGCGCCGGCACGCCGGTGGCGGCGACCGCCTCGACGACCCGCAGCGTGTCCGCCGTACGGGTCCCGCCTGCGAGCGCGGTCTCGGTGGCGCGCTGGATGGTGGGCCCGTCCATGACCGGGTCGCTGTAGGGCAGGCCCACCTCGACCACGTCGACACCGGCAGCCACCATCGCCGCCAGCACGGCGATGGACCCCTCAACGGTCGGGAACCCGGCGGGGAGATAGCCAACCAGCGCCGCCCGGCCGTCGGCACGAGTGCCGGCCAGCGTGGCGCGCACACTCACGGCAACGGGTCCGGCTCGCCGGGCGTCTCGTCGAAGTGCAGGTCACCGGCGCGTTCGTCGGCGACCTGTCGGGCCTCGCCCGGACCGAGCTCGGGGCCGGCCTCGGCGAGGTCGAAGTACTCGGCGGCGGTGTGCATGTCCTTGTCCCCGCGCCCGGACAGGTTGACCACGATGACGGCGTCCGGGCCCAGCTCGGCGGCGACGTCGAGTGCACCGGAGATGGCATGGGCCGACTCGATCGCCGGAATGATGCCCTCGGTCCGGGACAGCAGGGCGAACGCCTTCATCGCCTCGGCATCGGTCACCGGGCGGTACGTCGCACGCCCGGTCTCTGCCAGCCACGAGTGTTCGGGGCCGACCCCGGGGTAGTCCAGGCCCGCGCTGATCGAGTGTGACTCGACGGTCTGGCCGTCGGCGTCCTGCAGCAGGAACGAGCGCGCTCCGTGCAGCACCCCGACGTCGCCACCGGTGATGGTCGCGGCATGCCGGCCGGTCTCGACGCCGTCGCCACCGGCCTCGAACCCGTACAGCTGCACCGAGGGGTCGGGGACGAAGGCCGCGAAGATGCCGATGGCGTTGGACCCACCCCCGACGCACGCGCAGACGGCGTCAGGCAACGCGCCGGTCAGCGCGAGCACCTGCTCGCGGGCCTCGTCACCGATGCCGCGGGTGAAGTCACGCACCATCGCCGGGAACGGGTGCGCGCCCGCGGCCGTGCCGAGCAGGTAGTGGGTGTCGTCGACAGACGTCACCCAGTCGCGCAGCGCCTCGTTGATGGCGTCCTTGAGTGTGCGGCTGCCGGTGCTGACCGGGACCACCTGCGCGCCCAGGACCCGCATCCGGGCCACGTTCAGGGACTGCCGCTCGATGTCGACCTCACCCATGTAGACGACGCAGTCGAGGTCGAGATAGGCGCACGCGGTCGCGGTGGCGACCCCGTGCTGACCGGCTCCGGTCTCGGCGATCACCCGGTTCTTGCCCATCCGCTTGGTGAGCAGCGCCTGACCGAGCACGTTGCGCACCTTGTGGGCGCCGGTGTGGTTGAGGTCCTCGCGCTTGAGCAGGATGCGGGCACCGGCGGCCTGCGACAACCGGGTGGCGTCGTACAGCAGGCTCGGCACCCCGGCGTACTCGCGCAGCATCTGGTCGAGCTGCGCGCGGAAGGTCTCGTCGGCCATGGCCGAGCGCCAGGCCTGCTCAAGCTCGTCCAAGGGGCCGATCAGTGCCTCCGGCATGAACCGGCCGCCGAAGCGACCGAAGTGCCCGCTGGCGTCGGGCCCGGCCGTTTCTCCGGCACCTGGTCCTGGTCGAGCGTCTGCGTAGGTGGTCATCCCTGAGGTGGCTCGCAATCAGTGTCGGGTCTTGAGCGCAGGATGGGCACCCGCGGCCACCAGGTCGGCGACGGTGGCTCGTGGGTCGTCGCCGGTGACGAGCGTCTCGCCGACCAGGACGACGTCGGCACCGCAGCGGGCGTACTCGATGACGTCGTGCGGGCCGCGGACGCCTGACTCCGCGATCCGTACCACGTGGTCCGGCATGCGCGGGGCCAGCCGCGAGAAGGTTGTGCGGTCGACCTGGAGGGTCTTCAGGTCGCGCGCATTGACGCCGATCAGGTCCGCCTCAGCATCCAGCGCCCGCTCCAGCTCGGCCTCGTTGTGCACCTCGACGAGCGGGGTGAGGCCGATGGAGACCGCCCTCTCGACCAGTGACACCAGCACCTGCTGGTCCAGCGCGGCCACGATCAGCAGCGCCATGTCGGCGCCGGCCGCGCGCGCCTCCCAGAGCTGATACGACGTCACGATGAAGTCCTTGCGCAGCACCGGCATCGACACCCGGGCCCGGACGCTGCGCAGGTCGTCCAGCGACCCTCCGAATCGCCGGCTCTCGGTGAGCACACTGACCGCCGCCGCACCGCCGGACTCGTACTCCGCAGCCAGCGCCGCCGGGTCGTCGATGGTGGCGAGGGTTCCCATGCTCGGACTGGCGCGCTTGACCTCGGCGATGATCGACACGCCAGAGGCGCGGAAGGCAGGCATCGGGTCGAGGGCGGGATCTTGTCGATCTGCCTGGCTCTTGACCTCGGCCAGTGGCACGGTCGCCTCCCGGTCGGCGAGGTCGAGCCTCGCTCCGGCGACGATCTCGTCGAGCACGGACATGGCAGACCCCCGGCAGGAACGGTACGTCGGACAGTTCAGGGTACGACTCGGGCGAGCGGCCGGGATGGTCGGGGCGTGCCTCAGGCCGCGTCGGCGGAAGACCCGCGCCCGTTCGAACGGTCCCCGCCGAGACCGGCTGCGGACATCACGAGGCCGACGACCGGCGCCGCGAGCACCAGGCCGCACCCGATCCAGAACAGCAGCCAGTTGGGGCCGATGATCATGGCGATGCCGCCGACGGTGAACCCGACCAGGGACACGGCGACGGCCGTCCACGCGGCGGGGGTGGAGCCGTGGCTGTCCGACATCGGGGCCGTCCTTGGGACTCGAGAAGTGAGGTGTCAGGGCGACCATTGTGACGGGTCGGATGGAGGTGCCCTCAGCGGGTGGGGTCGCGCCCCTCGTCGAGTGCACGCCACAGGTCCTGGGCGTCGGTGCGCTGCTCGGGCTGGCTGTCCGGGTCGGGTTGGCTGTCCGGGTCGGGCTGGCTGTCCGCGGGCTGGCTGTCCGGGGCGGGCTGCCGGGCCGGAGCGGGCTGCTCGTAGCGGCGGCTCATCCCTGGCCATCGCCGGCCGCGGGCGACCACGGCCAGCCCAGCGGCGGCCAACCCGAGCGCTGCACCCACCGTCACCCACTGCCAGCTGCTGTGCGTGGCGGCGCGCACCGCAGCCTCGACCGCTCTGTCGTCTGCACCGGCCGCGGTCTCACGAGCCACCGAACGCATGGTCCGGTCCACGGCCGCACGGCCGGTGACTGCTCCTGCCGCGACGGCCGCGGCGGCAAGCCCCACGACCGCCCCCACCAGCTGGCGCCACCGCCCCGACGTGGCGAGCGTCGCGGCCAGCCCGGCGAGGCCGACCAGGCTCACCGGTCCCAGCCAACCGATGGCGCCGGTGCCGGGGACGGCGATGTCTTGGCGGGGCATCCCAGCGGTCACCACCGCGGTCTCGGCCCACGACCGGCCGACGGCCAGCAGCAGCAGACCCGCGGCGGCAGCGCCGGACACGAGCACGAGGGCGTATTCGGCACCGGCGGTGCGCCCCGGCCGGCTCATGGCCCGGTCCCCGTCGGCGGACGCTCCTGCGCGGGGACCTGCACGGCGGGCAGCACGTCGGCGTCGAAGCAGGTACGGGCGCCGGTGTGACAGGCCGGGCCGTCCGCGTCGACCTGGACCAGCACGGTGTCGCCGTCGCAGTCGAGCCGCACCTGGCGCACCCACTGCCTGTTACCGGATGTGTCGCCCTTGACCCAGCGCCGCTGGCGGCTGCGGCTGAAGAACGTCGCCCGCCCGGTCGTCAACGTGTCGGCCAGGGCGTCGCTGTCCATCCAGCCCAGCATGAGCACCGCGCCCGAGGCGGCGTCCTGGACGACAGCGGGCACCAGCCCGTCGGGGTTCCACCGCACCCGGGCGGCCAGCTGTGGGTCGAGCCGGTTCGGCGCGCCACTCATGCGGGGGCCTCCTGACCGAGCCGGGACTGGGCAACCCAGGAGGCGTGGAGGCGTGCGTAGACGCCACCCGCGGCGACCAGGCGCCCATGCGGGCCGCGCTCGACGAGGGCGCCGTCGGCGAAGACGAGCACCTCGTCGGCGGCCTCGGCGGTCCCCATCCGATGTGCCACCGTCACCGATGTCCTGCCCCGCAGCAGGCCGTCGAGCGCGCGGGCGATCATGGTCTCGGTCTGCGGGTCGACCGCACTCGTCGCCTCGTCGAGCACCAGCAGGTCGGGGTCGGCGAGGGCCGCACGCACCAGCGCGACCAGCTGGCGCTCGCCAGCCGACAGGGACTCACCACGCTGCCCGACCCGGGTCTCGAGGCCGTCGGGCAACCCGGCGAACCACTCGCTCACGCCGAGTCCGGAGATCGCCGCGAGCAGCGTCGCGTCGTCGGCGGCGGGCTGTCCGTACCGAAGGTTGTCGGCCAGGGTCGAGTCGAAGAGGAACCCCTCCTGCGGCACCATGACGACGCGCCGGCGCAGTGAGTCGAACGGCACCGCGCGCAGGTCGACGCCGCCGACGCAGACCTGACCGCGGCCGGGGTCCATCAGCCGGGTCAGCAGCTTGGCGAAGGTGGTCTTGCCCGACCCGGTCTCCCCCACCACCGCCACCCGCCGGCCGGGGGCGATGGTGATGTCGACGTCGCGCAGGACGTCGGGACCGCCGGGGTAGGCAAAACCGACGCCGGCGAAGGCGATGTCGAGGGGTCGGTCGGGCAACCGGGTGCCGGCGGCGCCGGGGTCGGCCACATCCGCCGGAGTGTCGAGGAGTGCGATCACCCGTCGCCACGACGCCACCGCGTTCTGCGCCTCGGTGAGCACCTGGGTAGCCATCTGGACCGGCCCGACCAGGAGCGAGACCAAGAAGGCGAAGGCGATGACGGTGCCGATGCTCAGCTGCCCCGCAACGCCCAGCCAGACCCCCACCACGACCACGCCGGCGCTGGCCAAGCCCCCGGCGAGCCCCGCCGAGGCGAACGTCATGGCAACCAGGCGCTGGGCCTCGACCTGGCGGCGATAGTTGGCGTCGATCGCGGCGTCGACCCGGTCCTGGGTCCGGGCCTCGATGGCGTGCGCCTTGACGACCGACGCACCGACCACCGGCTCGGCGATCACCGACAGCATCTCGCCGACGCTGCGGCGGACCCGGCCGTACGCGCTGGTCATCCGCCCGGTCACCGACCGCAGTGCCAGCACCAGCGGCAGGAAGCACACCCAGACAACGGCGGTCAGCTGCCAGGAGTAGACCGCCATGATGACCGTGGCCACGATGACCTGCCCGATCGAGACGGCGAAGAAGATGCCCCCGAACTGCAAGAACAGCGACACCTGGTCGATGTCGCTGGTCACCCGGGACACCAGCGCGCCCCGGCGCTCGCTGCTCTGGGTGAGCACCGGCAGGTCGTGCACGTGACGGAACGCCTGCACCCGCAGGTCGGCGAGCCCGTTCTCGCTGGCGACGAACAAGCGCACCTTCATGGCGTACGCGGCAACCGTCGTGACGGCGACGACCAGCAGCGAGGCGAGAACCAGGCGAACGACGACCGACTGGTCGATCCTGCCGCCACCGGTCAGCCCCCGGTCGATCGTCTGCTGGATCACCACCGGCACCACGGCGCCGCCGACGGTCGAGACGACCGCGAGCGCCAGCGTGCCGCCGATGCCCTCGCGCAGGCTGGGCGACAGCTGCACCCCGCGACGCAGGGTCTGCCAGGCGCCGGCGTCCTCACCGCTCGCGACGGCGGTGCCCCTCGGCGCCGCTGACGGCGCGACGCCGCTCATGCCGGCACCGGCGCGTCGGTCTTGTCCCCGGCACCGACGGTGCCGGTGCCACGAGCGACCGCCTCGCGGCCGGCACGCTCACGCGCCTGGTCGTAGGCATCGACGATGTCGCGGTACGGCCCGGAGCGGGCTGCCAGCTCGACGTGGGTGCCCCGGTCGGCGATTCGGCCGTCATCGAGGAACACGACCTCGTCGGCCAGCGCGATCGTCGCCTTGCGGTAGGCCACGACCAGCGTGGTGGGCCCGCCGGACGTGCTCTGCTCGCGCAGGCCGGCCAACACCGCCGCCTCCACCTCGGGGTCCACCGCGCTCGTCGCATCGTCCAGCACCAGCAGCCGCGGCCGGCGTACGAGCGCGCGGGCAAGAGCGAGTCGCTGGCGCTGCCCGCCCGACAACGTGGTGCCACGCTCCCCCAGCTGCGACTCCAGCCCCAGCGGCAGCCGGGCCACGAACTGGTCCGCCTGGGCGGTGCGCAGCGCTGCCCAGATGTCCTCGTCGGACACCTCGGCACCCAGTGCCACGTTGCCCCGCACCGTGTCGTCGAACAGGAAGGTCTGCTGCGGGACGAGCGCGATGGTGTCGGCCAGCGATGCATGGGTGAGCTGCCGGGCGTCGTTGCCGCTGAGCAGGACGGTGCCACTGTCAGGGTCCACGAGGCGCACCAGCAGCGACGTCAGGGTGCTCTTGCCCGAGCCGGTGCGGCCGACGAGCGCCACCGTGCGGCCGGCGTCGACCGACAGCTGCACGTCTCGCAGCACCGGTCGGCCGTCGGCGTAGCCGTAGCCGAGGTCGCGGACCTCCAGGGCAACCGGCCCGCTGCCCGCGACGACGCCACTGCCGTACGTGGTGGAGCCGTCGGCGTCGAGCACGGCCCGCACCCGGTCCCAGCCGACGACGGAGCGTGGTAGCTCCCCGAGCACCCAGCCGATCGCTCGTACGGGGAAGGCGATGACGGTGAACAAGAACGCCACCTGGACGACGTCGCCGGGCTGGGCGGCACCCGACAGGACCCGCTGGACGCCGACGACGATGACGAGCAGCACCCCTATCGTCGGCAGCGCCTCCAGCACGGGGTCGAACACGCTGCGGACCCGGCCGGCGGCGACGTTGGCGTCCCGCAGCTGCACCGCCTGCTCCTGGAAGCGATGGGTCTCCTCGACCTCCCGTCCCAGCGCCTTGACCACCATCGCACCGTCGAAGGACTCGTGAGCCACTGCGCTGACCTCGGCACGCAGCTGCTGGGCCAAGGTCACCCGTGGCGAGAGGATTCGCTGGTACCCGACGTTGATCGCGAACAGCAGGGGAAAGATCACTAGACCTACGACCGTCAACACGATGTCGGCGGTGAGCATGGCGACGGCGGCGACGACCAGCATCGCCAGCACCCCGACCGCCATCGGCAGCGGCATCATCACCGCCCAGGCAGCCTCGACGTCGGCGTTGGCGTTGGACAGCAGCTGCCCGGTCGGGTGCGCCTGGTGCCAGCGCATCGGTAGCCGCAGGTACTGCCGGGTGACGGCGCGGCGGTGCTCGGCCATCAGCCGGAAGTAGACGATGCCTCCCACCAGCCGCCGAGCGATCACTCCGAGCGCCCGCCCCACCGCGACACCGACGAACAACAGGCTGACGATGGCCAGGTCGCCCACGTCGACGGCGTCGACCTCGAACGCGGGGGTGATCACCTCGTCGGTGGCCCAACCCAGCACCCAGGCGTCGGCGACGGTGAGGGCGCCGTAGAGCAGGCTGCCGACCACTGCCACGCTGAACAACCTGCGTTGCGCTCGCGCCCCCTGCCCGATCACGGCGAACCCGCGTCGGGTGCTGCCGGGGCGGCTGGACATGCGGGTGCTCCTCGTACGGTGCGATGGCTGGGTCGCGCGGGCGGGCCGAGCGGGGTGACCGGTGCTCGGGTCGGCGGCTCGCTCCGGGTGCCCAGACTACGTCGTCGCCGAGTCAGCGCTGCGCAGCGTCGAGGCGGACTGTCGGTGGTCTCTCCCTAGGTTGACCGCATGAGCAGCCAGCACTCCGCGCACGGCGCATCGAGCGCCGCTCGCGGCCTCGCTGCCGAGGACCAGTGGCCCGACCGTGCCACCGGGGCGCTCGACCGGGTCGTCGACGCCGAGCGGCGACGGGCCGCGATGGAGGCCGAGCAAGCGCGGCTGATGGACCAGGTGGTGGAGCTTCGCCGCTTGGAGGCAAGCCGCGCGGCCGGTGGTCGCGCAGCGGGGAACATTGCCGCGGGTTTCGCTGTCGACGAGCTCGCCGCCGCGCTGGCGTGGACCCGGCGACGCGTCGAGGCCCGGCTCGCGAGCGTCCGGTTCGTCCACCACCATCTACCGCAGGTGTGGTCCGGCTGGCAGGCCGGACTCGTCGACGCCTACCGCGTCGACGTGGTGGTCGGTGCGGCCCGACTGCTCGTCGATCCCGAACACGTGCGCCAGCTGGACGACGCGGTGACCGCCATCATGGGCGAGTGCACCGGCGGTCAGCTGCGGCGCTGGTGCGCCCGGCTCCTCGCGCGGGTCGAGCCCGGCGAGGCCGAGCGGCGGCACACGATCGCGTTCACCGACTGGACAGCCGCGCCCGCTCAGGGTGAGGACGGCATGGGATCGCTCTGGCTGACGACCAGTGCCGTCGACCTCGCGGCGCTCGACCAGCGGCTGACGGCTTGCCCGCGGTCTCGGGGCCGACGACCCACGCACGGTCGACCAGCGGCGCTCCGACCTCGCCACCGACCTGCTGCTCGGCCGGGCCGGGGCGGGCACCCTGCGGGCGGGCTCGCCGGAAGCCGGCCGGCGTCGCCCCGTTGATGACCGCACCACCGGGATCCGGTTGGTGGTCACGATCCCGTGGACCTCCTTGCTCGGCGCCGACGACGCTCCGGGCGACCTCGTCGGCGGGACCCCGCTGCCCGCCTCGGTGGTCCGCGCTCTCGCCGACGCACCCGGGACGGTGTTCCACCGCCTGCTCACCGATGCCCGTGGCCAGGTCCTCGACGTCAGCCAGCTGGGCCGCTTCCCGGACCCACCATTGCGGCTCGCGACGCAGATTCGCGACGGGACCTGCGTGTTTCCCACCTGCAGCACGCCGGCGGAGCGCTGCGACTGCGACCACACCGTCGCCCATCCCGATGGCCCCACCTGCTGGTGCAACCTGGCCTGCCTGTGCCGGCGACATCATCGGCTCAAGCAGCATCGCGGCGTTTCTCTCGAGCAGCTGAGTCCCGGCCTGCTGCGCTGGACGCTGCCCTCGGGCCGTACCTACCTCGTGTGCAGCGACCCGGCGGCCGAGCCAGCCGTGCCGTCAGCGGGCGAGGCGGGGCTGTGCGCGCTGCTCGCGCTGGCCGCCTAGTCCCGGCTCAGCGCACGAGATGATGACCCGCCCGCAACGCGTCCTTGACCTCGGCGATCCGCAGGTCGCCGAAGTGAAACACGCTCGCGGCGAGCACGGCGTCCGCGCCGGCGCTGACGGCGGGGGCGAAGTCAGCGACGGCACCGGCGCCACCACTGGCCACCAGCGGCACGGTGCAGACCGCACGCACCGCCGCGAGCATCTCCAGGTCGAAGCCCGCTCGCGTCCCGTCGGCGTCCATCGAGTTGAGCAGGATCTCGCCCGCACCGAGCTCACAGCCCCGGCGAGCCCACTCGACCGCGTCGAGCCCGGCCGAGCGTCGGCCCCCGTGGGTGGTGACCTCGAAGCCGCTCGGCTGGTCAGCGCTGCGCCGCGCGTCGATGCTCAGCACCAGCACCTGCGAACCGAAGCGGTCGGCGATCTCGGCCATCACCGCCGGGCGCTCGATCGCCGCGGTCACCATGGCCACCTTGTCTGCGCCGGCACGCAGCAGGCGGTCGACGTCGGTCACGCTGCGCACACCGCCGCCGACCGTGAGCGGGATGAAGACCTCCTCCGCGGTCCGGGAGACGACGTCCCAGGTGGTCTCCCGGGAGTCCGACGACGCGGTGATGTCGAGGAAGCACAGCTCGTCGGCACCTTCGGCGTCATAGAGCCGGGCCATCTCCACCGGGTCCCCGGCATCGCGCAGGTCGACGAAGTTGACGCCCTTGACGACCCGGCCGCCCCGCACGTCGAGGCACGGGATCACCCGCACGGCAACGCTCACGGCGTCGCCCCGACCGCTGCCAGGGCCTCCTCGAGGGTGAACGCACCGGTGTACAGGGCGGTGCCTACGATGGCGCCCTCGATGCCGATCGCGGTCAGGCCAGCCAGGGTCACAAGATCGGCGAGGCTCGAGATGCCGCCGGAGGCGACGACGGGACGGTCGGTGCGCCCGCACACCTCGCGCAACAGGTCGACGTTGGGTCCGGCGAGCATGCCGTCCTTGTGCACGTCGGTCACCACGTAACGGGCACAGCCGTCGCGGTCGAGCCGGTCGAGGACGCGCCACAGATCGCCACCGTCACGGGTCCAGCCCCGGGCGGCGAGCGTCGTACCCCGCACGTCCAGGCCGATGGCAATGCGGTCGCCGTGCTCGGCGATGGCCCGCGCACACCACGTCGGGTCCTCGAGCGCGGCGGTGCCGATGTTGACCCGGCGGCAACCAGTGGCGAGTGCGGCGCGCAGGGAGTCGTCGTCGCGGATGCCACCGGACAGCTCGACGTCGACATCCACTGCACCGACGACATCGGCGAGCACCCCGCGGTTGTGCCCGCGGCGGAAGGCCGCGTCCAGGTCGACGAGATGAATCCAGGAGGCACCGCCTGCCTGCCAGCGCCGTGCGGCCTCCACTGGGTCGCCGAAGACCTGCTCGGTGCCGGCTACACCCTGCACGAGCTGGACCGCCTGTCCGGCGGCGACGTCGACGGCAGGCAGCAGGTGCAACGGTGCGTTCACGTCGCAGACCCTAGGCCGGTCAGCGTGGCAGATCCGGCTCGAGGTAGATCATCCGGGCCACCGGCTCAACCTCGCGCACCCTCGCCTCGGCAGCGTCGATCGCGTCGGCGACCTCGACCGCCTGCGCGTTGGCCGGCACCGCGATCTTCGCCGCCACCAGCAGCTCCTCGGGGCCCAGATGCATGGTGCGCATGTGGATGACCTCGGTGACACCTTGGCCGCCGTCGCCGACAAGGGCCTCACGGATGCGTTGGACCGCTGCCGGGGTGGCAGCCTCGCCGAGCAGCAGCGACTTCATCTCCACAGCCAGGACGACGGCGATGATCACCAGCAGGACGCCGATCATCGCGGTCCCGGCGGCGTCCCAGCGTCCGTCGTCGGTGGCCAGCGTCAGGCTGACGCCGATGAGCGCGAAGACCAGGCCGAGGAGCGCACCGAGGTCCTCCAGCAGCACCACCGGCAGCTCGGGTGCCTTCGCGGTACGCACGAACTCCGCCCAGGAACGCTCGCCCCGGACGCGGTTCGACTCCACGATGGCGGTTCGGAAGGAGTACGACTCCATCACGATCGCGGCGACCAGCACCACGACGGGCACCCACTGCCAGTTCTCGATCGGATGAGGGTCCTGCCACTTGTGGTACGCCTCGTACAGCGCGAACAGGCCACCGAGGCTGAACAGCACGATGGCCACGATGAAGGCATAGACGTAGCGCTCGCGGCCGTAGCCGAACGGGTGCTCCGCAGTGGCGTCGCGCTTGGCACGCTTGCCGCCGAGCAGCAGCAGGCCCTGGTTTCCCGAGTCCGCGACGGAGTGGATGGACTCGGCCAGCATCGACGACGACGCGGTCAGCAAGAACGCCACGAACTTCGTCACCGCGATCCCGAGGTTGGCCACCAGGGCCGCAACGATCGCCTTGGTTCCGCCTTCAGCCGCCACGGCGGTCAGCCTAGTGGTGGCGCCTCGCGCCGTTCCTCACCGCCCGGCGGGCAGCGTATCCAGCCAGTTGCGCAGCAGCCGCGCGCCGGCGTCACCGGACTTCTCGGGGTGGAACTGGGTGGCCCACAGCGGCCCGTTCTCCACGGCGCAGACGAAACGGTCGCCCGCATGCTCGGTCCAGCCGACCCGCGGTGCCGCGATGCGGCCGCCGGTGCGCAACGTCCACTCGCGAGCGGCGTAGGAGTGCACGAAGTAGAACCGCTCCCGCTCGACACCGGCGAACATCTGCGTTGCGGGGGGTGGCTCGACGGTGTTCCAGCCCATGTGGGGGACGACGTCAGCCCGCAGCCGCTCGACCCGGCCCGGCCACTCACCACAGCCCTGGGTGGTCACCCCGTGCTCCACCCCCGCCTCGAACAGCACCTGCATACCGACGCAGATGCCCAGCACCGGCCGGCCGCCGGCAAGGCGCCGCCCGATCAGCCGGGAACCCTGCACGGCGCCAAGCCCCCGCATGCAGGCCGCGAAGGCACCCACCCCGGGCACCACGAGCCCGTCAGCGGCCAGGGCGCGGTCGAAAGACGCGGTGAGCTCGACGGCGGCGCCCGCCCGCTCGACGGCGCGGACCGCCGAGCGCACGTTGCCGAAGCCGTAGTCGAGAACGACCACCGACAGCGCCGAGCCGGTCGGTGTGGTCACGGCGTCATCCGCCCACCAGCGCCGCCGCCAGACTGAGCGCGGCGGCAGCGACAAGTCCGGCGACCAGCCAGATCGGACCTCCCTGGCTGCGCACCGACCAGGCCCCGCCGACGAGGAGACCGGACAGCACGATCAGCAGGGTGTCCACGTCAGTGCACCGGGCGCTGCGTCCGGCCACGGCTCACAGCGAGCCCTTGGTCGAGGGCACCCCGGGCTCGCGCGGGTCGACGGCGACGGCCGCACGCAAGGATCGGGCCAGGGCCTTGAACTGGGCCTCGACGACGTGGTGGGGGTCGCGGCCGGTGAGCACCCGGACGTGCACGGCCATGGCTGCGTGCTGGGCCAGCGTCTCGAAGACATGCCGGGTCAGCGAGCCGGCGTAGTCGCCGCCGATGACGGCGTACTCCTGTCCGGGTGGCTCACCGCTGTGCACGCAGTACGGCCGGCCGGACACGTCGACGGCGCACTGCACCAGGGTCTCGTCCAGCGGCACCAAGGCGTGACCGAAGCGGCGGATACCCCGCTTGTCGCCGAGCGCCTCGCGCAGGGTCTGGCCCAGCACGATCGCGGTGTCTTCCACGGTGTGGTGGGCGTCGACGTGGGTGTCGCCGTGGGTGCGGACGGTGAGGTCGAAGAGCGCGTGGCGAGCCAAGGCGTCGAGCATGTGGTCGTAGAAGCCCACCCCGGTGGCGACCTCGGCGCGCCCGCCGCCGTCGAGGTCGAGCTCGACCAGCACGGTGGACTCTGCCGTCGTCCGTTCGATCCGGCTCGTGCGGCTCACTGGTCGAGCACCTCCGTCAATGCCGTGGTGAAGGCAGCGACCTCGTCGGGCGTCCCGATCGAGACGCGCAGCCAGCCGTCTGGGCCAGTCTCGCGGATGAGGACACCGCGGTCGAGCAGACCCTGCCAGACCAGGTGCCGGTCGTCGAAACGGCCGAAGAGCAGGAAGTTGGCGTCGGACTCGGCCACCTGCAGGCCCCGGGTGCCCAGCCAGCGGGCCAGCCGGTCCCGCTCGGCCCGCAGGGTGTCCACCTGCGCCAGCAGGGCGGGGGCGTGGCGGAGCAGCGCCCCCGCGGCGGCCTGTGTCACCGCCGACAGGTGGTACGGCAAGCGCACCACCCGTAAGGCGTCGACGACGTCACGAGCGGCCGCCACATAGCCGAGCCGCACGCCGGCGGCGGCGAAGGCCTTGCTCATGGTGCGGGTCACCAGCAGCCGGGGATGGTCGGCGAGCAGCTCCAGCGCGGTGGGGGTTCCCGCCCGGCGGAACTCGGCGTAGGCCTCGTCCACGACCACCACGCCCGGCGCAGCAGCCAGCACCTGGCGCACCGTGTCGAGCGGCAGCGCCGTGCCGGTGGGGTTGTTGGGCGAGGCGAGCAGCACCACCGCGGGCTTAGTGTCGCGCAGCAGCGACACCGCGTCCGCTGCGTCGACGGTGAAGTCGTCCGCGCGGCGACCGGTGACCCAGCCGGTGTTGGTGTCGCGGGCGTACTCGGGGTACATCGAGTAGGTCGGGGCGAACGACACCGCGGTGCGGCCAGGGCCGCCGAAGGCCTGGAGCACCTGCACCATCACCTCGTTGGACCCGTTGGCAGCCCACACCTGCTCGGGCACCAGATCGTGGCCGAGGTAGCCGGCGAGCGCGCAGCGCAGCTCCCACGCCTCGCGGTCGGGGTAGCGGTTGAGCTGCCGAGCCGCGTCGGCAACCGCACGGCCCAGGTCGGCCACCACGGCCTCGCCGGGCGGGTATGGGTTCTCGTTGACGTTGAGCCGGACCGGAACGTCGAGCTGCGGTGCCCCGTACGGCTCGACCCCGACGAGCTCGGGACGCACCGGCAGCGCGCTGATGGGAGCGCTCACCGCTGCGTGCGCGAGCGGACGGCGTCTCCGTGCGAGGGCAGGTCCTCGGCCTCGGCGAGGGCCACCACGTGCCCTGCGACCTCGCGCAGGGCAGTCTCGTCATAGGTGACGACCTGCACGGTCTTGACGAAGGTACGCACCGACAACCCCGAGGAGTGGCACGCACAGCCGCCGGTGGGCAGCACGTGGTTGGACCCGGCGCAGTAGTCACCGAGCGACACCGGTGTCCAGCGGCCGACGAAGACCGCGCCAGCGTTGGTCACCCGCAACGCGCGCTCGGCGGCGTCGGCGGTCTGGATCTCGGTGTGTTCGGCGGCATAGGCGTTGACGATCTCGAGGCCGTGGTCGAGGTCGTCGACCAGGACGGCCGCCGACTGGGTGCCGGTGAGCGCCGCGCGGATCCGCTCCGCGTGCTTGGCCGCCGGCACCTGCCGCTCCAGCTCGGCACTCACCGCGTCGGCCAGGGCGACCGAGTCGGTGACCAGGACCGCGGCCGCCATCGGGTCGTGCTCGGCCTGGCTCACCAGGTCGGCGGCCACGTCGGCGGCGTCGGCGGAGTCGTCGGCCAGCACGGCGATCTCGGTCGGGCCGGCCTCGGAGTCGATCCCGATACGCCCCTTCAGCAGGCGTTTGGCCGCCACCACGTAGATGTTGCCCGGGCCGGTGACCAGGTCGACCGGTGCGCACGGGCCGGCGCCGTAAGCAAACATCGCGATCGCCTGCGCGCCGCCAACGGCGTAGACCTCCTCCACGCCGAGCAGCGCGCACGCTGCCAGGATCGTTGGGTGGGGCAGACCGCCGTGCTCGCGTTGCGGCGGGCTCGCCACCGCCAGGGACTCCACCCCCGCCACCTGGGCAGGCACGACGTTCATCAGCACGCTGCTGACCAGCGGGGCGAGGCCGCCGGGCACGTAGAGGCCGACCCGGCGCAGCGGAACCAGACGCTGGTGCACGGTGCCGCCTGGCACCACCTCGGTGCTGGTGTCGGTGCCGCGCTCGGCTCGACAGGTGCGCCGCAACCGGGCGACTGACTCCTCCAACGCAACGCGGACATCGGGGTCGAGGGCGTGCAGCGCATCCCGCAGCGCATCGGCCGGTACGGCAATCGACTTCTGCTCGACACCATCGAGGCGAGCGCTCGCGGCCAGGACCGCCCCGAGACCTCGCGCGCGCACGTCGTCGCAGATCGGACGTACGGTCGCCAACGCCGCTTCGACGTCGACGGCTGCGCGCGGCAGCACATCCGGGCCAGGTGGCAGCGTGCGGTCGGCGTCACGCAGGTCGATGCGGCGGATCACCTGCGCCAGTCTACGGAGATCAGCGCTCGAGGCGCCGCGCGGTTACGTTGGTGGACGTGGGTCACCCGTTGCCGCTGTTCCCCCTGGGGACGGTGCTGTTTCCCGGCATGCCCTTGTCGCTGCTCGTCTTCGAGGACAGGTACCGACAGCTGGTCGCGGACTTGCTGGCCAGGCCGGAGGACGGACGCGCATTCGGCGTGGTCGCGATCCGCGACGGTTACGAGGTCGGCGACATGGCCGTCCACTCCGCGCACCGGATCGGTTGTGAGGCGACGGTGGAGACGATCGAGCACCGCCCGGACGGACGCTTCGAGCTCGAGGTGGTGGGACGGCGGCGCTTCCGCGTCGACGGCATGGACGAGGAGCGGGCCTATCTCACCGGCGACGTGACCTGGTTCGATGAGCCGGCCGGCGACCACCCGGAGACGGCCTGCCTGCAGGCGCTCGCTGCCTTCGAGGCCTACCGGTCCCGACTGAGCGACATCCGCGGAGCCGAGCTGCGCGTCGACGAGCTGCCCACCCAACCGCTCAGCTTGTCCTACGCGCTCGCGGCCGGCGGGTTGTTCATGCTGGCCGACCGGCAGGCCCTGCTCGAGGCAGCCGACGTCACCAGCCGGCTGACCGCGCTCGCTGGGCTGTTGCGCAGCGAGACGGCTGCGATGACCGCGCTGCCGAGCCTGCCGGCCACCGACGTCGTCCGCACCGGCTGGTCCCCCAACTAAGCAGCGGCCGATGCGCTCTACCCCCGCGACCGCTGCGCTGACGCGAGCCGGAGTCGGCTTCGTGGAGCGGACGTACTCCCATCTGGCCGACGGGACGTCGTACGGCGAGCAGGCGGCGCGCGCACTGGGCGTGGACCCGCGGCAGCTGTTCAAGACCCTGCTGGTGCAGGTGGACCAGCGCCTGGTAGTCGCGCTCGTGCCGGTGGCCGGCCAGCTGGACCTCAAGGCACTGGCCGCCGCCGTCGGGGGCAAGCGCGGCCAGCTGGCCGCCCCGGCCGTTGCCGAGCGGGCGACCGGCTACGTCGTCGGCGGCATCTCGCCCCTGGGCCAGCGCCGCCGGCTGCCGACCGTGGTCGATGACAGCGCGACGGCGCATCCGACGGTGTGGGTGTCCGGTGGCCGGCGGGGCCTGCAGCTCGAGCTGGCACCCGCCGACCTCATCGCGCTGACCGACGCGGTGGTGGCGCCGGTCAGCCGGTGACTCAGTCGAACACCAGCCGCATGGTCGCCATGGAGTACTCCCCGTCAACCGACGAGGAGACCCCGAACGCGCTCAGCACCTCGAGCGTCTCGCGCGCGTCGGCAGGCATCTCGGCGCCGGTCTGGTCGCTCAACTGGTTCGCGACATCGAGCATCAGGTCGAAGTCGACGTACATCACGCCGGCGGCCTCGTCGGCGTCGGCGACCGCCGCCTGGTAGTTGGCCGCATCAGCCAGGCCGCCCCCCTCGGCCAGCGCCGCGGCGTAGTCGTCGTTGCTGGCGATCACGCTGCCACGCTCGGACTCCTGCTCGACCAGGTCGGCGGGTGCCACGAACGCCAGGACTTGCTCGAACCTGGCCGCCAGCTCCTGCACCTCGGCGAACTCGCTGCTCGTCCGCAGGCCGAGCCGGATCGAGCGGGGGTCGGGGATCCCCGACGAGTCCAGCTCGAGGCCCTCGGAGTCCAGCGCCAGCACGAAGTCGTCACCAAAGAGGGTCTGCACGTCGCGCGGCAGCACGAAACCGGTCTCGCGCTCCACGGTGGCGGCGAAGTCCTCCAGATCGCCCATGTCGCTGTCCGCCGACGAACTCTGCGCCTGGTCCCAGAGCTTCTGCACGGCCTCGGCTCCACCGGTGAAACCGAACCCGAACAGCGTCGAGGCCGGCAGGTCACCGAAGGAGGTGACTCCGGCGTCGGGGGACATCAGGGTGCCGTTGACGGCCAGAGTCAGCTCCAGGTTGTCCGACCCGGCGGTCAAGGCCATCGCCGCGGACTCGGCCTGCCCGGCACCGGACGCGGCGAAGGCTACCTGCTCGTCGCCGGTGAGGGCCTGGTCGAAGGCGGCTTGCAGGTCGAGCCAGCCCGACGCGATCCCGGCCTCTCCCAAGGCGTCCATGTCGGCCAGGTAGTCGGCGTCGTCGGCCAGCGGTGCCTCCTCGGCCGCCGCGGCGAAGTCGTCGGCCAAGTCCTGGGTCTCGGCGATCAGCGCATAGTCGCCGACGAAGGCCACCCCGGTCCCGTCAGACCCGCTGCACTGGCTGAGCTCGGTGATCCCGGCCTTTGCCGCGTCCTCGTCGGTGACCTGCACGACCACCAGTGGGTCCGGCTCCGAGCCCGCACCGGCCGGCATCGCGGCGAAACCCTCCCGGTCGCCCAGCCACGGCTCGACGCCGTCCTCGTAGTCGGGGCACCCCTCGCCCTCCTGTGCGAACGTGTCGTAGAGCTTCTTGCGGAGGTCGTCGCGGTCGCTGGTGATACCGGTCTCCTCCTCGAACTGCGGGACGCGTCGCAACAGCCGCACAGCATTGACCTTCTGGTCTGCGGACGGGTCGATGTCGATGCGGGCAAAGCCCAGCACGTCACCCGGCACTGCCGAGTCCGGCTGCGCACCGCCCCCGCTCAGCACCTGCACCGCCAACGCCGCGCCACCACCGATGAGCACAACCGTGACAGCCGCGGCGCCGAGCCACAGCCCACGGCGCTTGCCGCCGGAACCGCCGGACTGCTGGATGGGTCGCTCGCTGCCGACCCAGTCGCTGGACATGTCAGACATGTCGTCCCCCTCTATCCCCCAAGTCGCGGGTTCCGCGCTGACCCGGCCCCGCCGTGTTTTGATGCTAGCTCCGTGACCGGTCGGTGAGCCAGACGCCGACCACCAGCCCCGCGAGGGCTCCTACCAGCCAGGTCAGTAAGACCGCCTGGGTGTGCACCGTCAGCGGAGCCGCCACCTGACTGCCTGGGCGCGCCCCCGGCACCGAGGCCGGGGCGTCAGGCCCGAGGGTGACACCGACGACGTACGACGCCGCCGTGGCCAGCACCGCGCCGGCCCGCGACACCGACCACGAGCGGCCAGCCGGCGCTGCGCAGCAGCGCCGAGACTGGCGTTGCGACCACCAGTCCCCCCACCAGGCCGACCACAGCCAACCGCCGAGGAGGCCGGCCGCCGCGAGCAGCAGGACGGGTGCGACGACAGCCTCCCAGCGTCCGCGGTGCGGCACCGTCAAGCGCCGAGGCAGCGCGGGCCGAGCAGTGCCTTCAAGTCGGCCATCAGCGCCGGGGTAGGGCTGACGCGCAACCTCTGGTCCAGCCGCATCACCGTCGTCCCGGCTCGCGCCTGCAGCTTGAGGTGCACCTCCGTGACACCGGGATGGGTGGACAGCACGTCCTTGAGCTGCTCAACCGTCGGACCCGTGCAGCGGGCAGCGGGCAGGGTGATCACCACCGGACGGGCTCCGGCGCGGGTCAGGTCAGGGACCCGGATCTCGCTGGCGTGCAGCTCCGGCACGTCATCGCGACGCTTGATGCGGCCCTTGACGACGACGACGGTGTCCTCGACCAGCAGGGGTACAGCCAGCTGGTAGGTCGCCGGGAACGCCATCACGCCGACCTCGCCCTCGAGGTCCTCGACGGTGACCACCGCCCAGGTGTCGCCCTTCCGGGTGAGCTTGCGCTGCACCGAGGTGATGAGTCCGGCGATGGTGACCGTGCTGCCCTCGGGGCGCTCCTCGTCGACGAGGAGCGCCCCGATGGTGCAGTCGCTCGCCGTCGACAACACGTGCTCGAGCCCGAACAAGGGATGGTCAGAGACGTAGAGCCCCAGCATCTCGCGCTCGAAACCCAGCAGCGTCTGCTTGTCCCACTCGTCGATCTGGTCCGAGACGGTCACCGCGACCCCGCCGAAGGACTGGTCGTCGAGGCCGCCGAACAACGAGTCCTGACCGATAGCCTCATTGCGCTTGATGTCGACGTAGGCGTCCACAGCATCCTCGTGCACGGCCACCAGGGCGCGCCGACGGTGCCCGAGGGAGTCGAACGCACCCGCTTTGGCCAGCGACTCGATGACCCGCTTGTTGCATACCAGCGCCGGCACCTTGACGAGGAAGTCGACGAAGTCGGAGAACCGGCCCAGCTCGGAGCGAGCGGCGACGACGGCCGCGACCACGTTGTGCCCGACGTTGCGGATCGCGGCCAGGCCGAACCGGATGTCGGTGCCCACCGGGGTGAACGTGGCTTCGGAGGAGTTGACGTCGGGCGGCAGCACCTTGATGCCCATCCGGCGGCATTCGTTGAGATAGATCGCCGACTTGTCCTTGTCGTCGCGCACGCTGGTGAGCAGCGCGGCCATGTACTCGGCCGGATAGTTGGCCTTCAGGTAGGCCGTCCAGTACGACACCAGGCCGTAGGCAGCCGAGTGCGCCTTGTTGAACGCATAGTCGGAGAACGGCAGCAAGATGTCCCACAACGTCTGCACGGCGTGCATCGAGTACCCCCGCTCGGTCATGCCCGCGGAGAATCCCTCGAACTGCCTGTCGAGCTCGGCCTTCTTCTTCTTCCCCATCGCCCGGCGCAGCAGGTCGGCCTGACCAAGGGAGTACCCGGCCACCTTCTGCGCGATCGCCATCACCTGCTCCTGGTAGACGATCAAGCCGTATGTCTCGTCCAGGATGTCGGCGAGCGGGTCGGCCAGCTCGGCATGGATGGGCGTGACCTCTTCGCGCGCGTTCTTGCGGTTGGCGTACCGGTTGTGCGAGTCGGCGCCCATCGGCCCCGGGCGGTACAGCGCGCCAACCGCGGATATGTCGGCAAAGCTGTCCGGCCGCATGGAGCGCAGCAGCGCACGCATCGGCCCTCCGTCGAGCTGGAAGACCCCCAAAGTGTCACCGCGGGCCAGCAGGGCGAAGGTCTTGTCGTCGGTGAGCTCGAGGTCCTCCAGCACCACGGTCTCACCGCGGTTGGTGACGATGTTGGCCAGCGAATCGTCGAGGACGGTGAGGTTGCGCAGCCCGAGGAAGTCCATCTTGATCAGCCCGAGTGCCTCGCACGTCGGGTAGTCGAACTGCGTGATGACCGCGCCGTCCTGCTCGCGGCGCATGATCGGGATCACGTCGAGCAGTGGATCGCTGGACATGATCACACCGGCAGCGTGCACGCCCCACTGACGCTTCAAGCCCTCCAGACCGCGAGCGGTGTCGACGACCTTGCGGACGTCGACATCGGACTCGACCAGCGCCCGCAGCTCGCCCCCCTCGTGGTAACGGGGGTGGCTCGGGTCGAACAGCTTGGTCAGCGGGACGTCCTTGCCCATGATCGCCGGCGGCATCGCCTTGGTGATGCGCTCCCCCATCGCGAAGGGGTAGCCCAGCACGCGCGAGGAGTCCTTGACGGCCTGCTTGGCCTTGATGGTGCCGTAGGTGACGATCTGGGCCACCCGGTCGTCGCCGTACTTGTCACTGACGTAGCGGATCACCTCACCGCGGCGCCGCTCGTCGAAGTCGACGTCGAAGTCGGGCATCGATACCCGGTCGGGGTTGAGGAAACGCTCGAAGATCAACCCGTGCACCAGCGGGTCGAGGTCGGTGATCTTCAGGGCGAAGGCAACGATCGACCCCGGTCCGGAGCCTCTGCCGGGCCCGACCCGGATGCCGTTGGTCTTGGCCCAGTTGATGAAGTCGGCGACCACCAGGAAGTAGCTCGCGAAGCCCATCTGGGCGATCACGGCGACCTCGTAGTCGGCGCGCGACCTGACCTCCTCGCTGATGCCGGCGGGATACCGCTCGGCCAGCCCCTGCTCGACCTCCGCGAGGAACCACGACTGCTCAGTGTGGCCGTCGGGCACCGCGAAGCGCGGCATGTAGTTTGCCGACTCGTCGAACGCCACCTCGCACCGCTCGGCGATCAGCAGTGTGTTGTCGCACGCCTCGCGCAGCCCGTACTTGTCCTGCCACAGTGAGCGCATCTCGGCCGGCGACTTCACATAGAAGTCCCGGGCGTCGAACTTGAACCGGTTGGGGTCGGCGAGGGTCTTGCCCGACTGCACGCACAGCAGTGCCTCGTGCGCGTCGGCGTCGTCGGCGCTGGTGTAGTGCAGGTCGTTGGTCGCCACCATCGGCAGTCCGAGGTCGCGGGCCAGCCGCAGCAGGTCGTCGCGGACCCGCTTCTCGATGGCCAGGTCGTGGTCCATCAGCTCGAGGTAGTAGTTGTCAGGGCCGAAGATGTCGCGGAAGTCCGACGCGCTGCGCCTGGCCTGCTCGTAGTCACCGATGCGCAGCCAGGTCTGCACCTCCCCCGACGGGCATCCGGTGGTGCCGACGAGGCCCCCGGCGTACTGGGCCAGCAGCTCACGGTCGGCGCGCGGCTTGTAGAAGAAGCCCTCGAGGCTGGACCGCGACGACAGCCGGAACAGATTGTGCATGCCCTGCGTGCTGGTGGCGAGCAGCGTCAGGTGGGTGAAGGCACCACCACCCGACACGTCGTCGTCACCGCCGGTCGACCACCGCACCCGGCGCCGCTCCGAGCGGTGGGTGCCGGGCGCGAGGTAGGCCTCCAGGCCGATGATCGGCTTCACTCCGGCGAGGGTCGCCTGGCGGAAGAAGTCGTAGGCGCCGAAGACGTTGCCGTGGTCGGTCATGGCGATCGCGGGCATCCCCAGCTCCGCGACCCGGGCGAACAGCTCGGGCAACCTGGCCGCGCCGTCGAGCATGGAGTACTCGGTGTGGACGTGCAGGTGCACGAACGACGAGTCGCTCGACATCCGGTGCGACCTCCTCGGGCAGACGGACGGACAGCGATGACACGATGCGCCGTCGCGAGACGACGGCACCGAACAGCCGGGGAAGGCTCCGCGAGCCTACTGCGCGGCGACGACGGTTCAGCGCGGACGCCACGCGTAGCGGACGTCTGCTGCTCCCTCTTCGTTGCCGGACCCGTCACCGTGCTCGACCGCGACCATCCCCATCGACTCGTACAGCGCCCTGGCGGCGGTGTTGGCGGCGAACACCCACAGGCCGAACCCCCGCGGACGCAACGCCTTGGCCAGCTCGACCAGGCTGGTGCCGATGCCGCCGACGGCGTAGTCGGGCAGCACGTACAGGTGGTCGAGGAACTCGGTGTCCAGCACCAGCACGGCGACCAGCCGGCTGGACACCTCGCCCACCCAGACCTCCCGCTGCGCCGCGACCACCTCGACGAACCACTGCTCCACGTCGGCGGCTGGGTGCAGCGGCCACGGCATCAGTGCTGCCCGGGCGGCCGCCTGGCGCGCGTCGATGAGCACCGCGGCGGCCGCCGGTGCCTCGGCCCGCTCCATCGGGCGCAGCAGCACCGCGGCGGCGCCCCGGCGCGGTGTGCTCACGCTTGCTCGCGTACCTGCTCGAGTGCGCTGGCGAGGTCGGGCGGGTGCGGGGACTCGAAGGCCACTGGCTCGGAGGTCGTGGGATGGTCGAAGCCCAGCCGGGTCGCATGCAGCCACTGCCGGGACAGCCCGAGCCGGTCGGCCAACAACGGGTCCGCTCCGTACATCAGGTCTCCGACGCAGGGGTGGCGCAGGGCGCTCATGTGCACCCGGATCTGGTGGGTCCGGCCGGTTTCGAGGTGCACCTGCACCAGGCTGGCCCACCGGTGCGCCTCGAGCGTCTCGTAGTGGGTGACGCTCGCCTTGCCCGCGGCGACGACCGCCCAGCGGTGCTCGTGCCGCGGGTGGCGTCCCACCGGGGCGTCGATGATGCCGCGCAACGGGTCGAGACGGCCTTGGACAAGGGCGTGGTAGACCTTGTCGACGGTGCGATCGCGAAAGGCCTGCTTGAGCACCGAGTAGGCGCGCTCGGACTTGGCCACGACCATCAGGCCACTGGTCCCGACGTCGAGGCGATGCACCACCCCCTGCCGTTCCGCCGCCCCCGAGGTCGCCACCCGGTAGCCCGCGGCCGCCAGGTGGCCGACCACCGTCGGCCCGCCCCAACCAGGGCTGGGATGGGCGGCAACGCCCACTGGCTTGTCGACCACGACGAGATCGGCGTCGTCATGGACGATCCGCAACCCGTCGGCCAGCTCGGCGGCGACCTCGACCTCGGCGCGCGCATCCGGCATCTCCACCTCGAGCCAGGAGCCAGCCTGCACCCGGTCGGACTTGGCGGGTACGAGCCCGTCGATGCGTACGCCGCCAGCGGCCACGAGGCCGGCCGCACGCGTCCGCGACAGCCCGAGCAACCGCGCCAGCGCGCTGTCGAGGCGATCCCCGTCGAGACCGTCCGGCACCGGCAGGCTGCGCCACCCGGTCACGTGGTGTCGTCGTGGTCGGCGTGGCGCCCGTCGAGGCCGGCGCCGCGCAGCGACTGCACCGCGATGAGCACCGCCGCCACCACGATGCAGCTGTCCGCAAGGTTGAACACCGGCCAGTGCGGCAGCTGCAGGAAATCGACGACGTGACCCCGGAACGGGCCCGGCTCGCGCAGCATCCGGTCGGTCAGGTTGCCGAGCGCACCGCCCAGCAGCAGCCCCAGAGCCACCGCCCAGACCCGACTGCGGATCCGCCCCGCCAGTCTGAGCACCGCTGCCACGACGCCCAAGGCGACCACGGTCAACACAGCGGTCATCGAGGTGGCGACGCTGAAGGCCGCACCGGGATTGCGGGTGAGGGTGAGGGTGAGGACGCCGGGAACCAACTGGACCGGGTCACGGCCGGTGAGGAGGCCGACAGCTGCCACCTTGGTGGCCACGTCGACGCCCCAGCCGACGAGGGCCACCACAGCCAGCAGCGTGAGCCGGCGCGGGGCATCGGCTGCGGCGAGGTCGCCCTCAGGCGTCAGCGCCGCTCCTGCTGCTGCTTGCATGACAGGCACAGTGTGGCACGCGGGAAGGCCATCAGCCGCAGCTTGCCGATCGGCTGCCCGCAGGACTCACACACCCCGTAGCTGCCGTCGTCGAGGCGGGCGAGGGCGTGCTCGACCTGCAGGAGCATCTCGCGGCTGTTGTTGGCCAGCGACATCTCGGCGTCACGCTCGAGCGCCTTGGAGCCGACGTCGGCCTGGTCGTTGCCCGCCCCGTCGCCGCCATCGCGCAACAGGCTCTTGATCTCGAGGTCCGCAGCCGCGACCTCGTCGAGCAACCGGGCCCGATCAGCCTCGAGCTCGGCACGGACGTGCGCGACGTCGGACGCGGTCCAGGAGTCCTCGCCCTGACGTACGGGCAGCGAGGACGGCGAGCGGCGGCTCGCCTTCTTGGCCGACGCCTTGGTGGCGGATGCCTGCACGGGCTCGCTGCTCGACCGCGCGGCCGCCGCCGTGCGTCCGGCCCGGCCTGGTCGGTCCGCGTCTGCTTTGGCCATGGAGCCTCGTCTCGGTCGTCGGTGCGGAGAGGATAGGCCAACTATTCGGCTCACACACGCCAGGCCCGATCACCTCTCCGCGCACACCGGGCTCAGCTGGGTGTGGGCGGGTCCTCGCCGAGCAGGGACTGCAGCCGTGACGGTGGCGGCCCGGTCTGGGCCTCCCGTTCGGCGTCGGGGTCGCCGTCACCGCTGGTCTCGACGGCCACCAGCGGGTCCGAGCCGGTCCCCGTGCCCTCGAGCTTGGCGAGCTGGTCGGCGAAGTAGAGCGTCAGGCGGCTGCGGTACTCCTGCTCGAAGGCGCGCAGCTGCACGATCTCCGCAGTCAGCGCCTCGCGCTCACGCTCGAAGTGCGCCACCATCTCGGTGCGCCTCGTGGTCGTCTCGGCGTCGAGGTTCTCGGCCCGGGCCGAGGCCTCGGCCTCAGCCGCCTCGGCTCGGGCCGCGGCCTCCTCGCGGACGCGGTCGGCCTCGGTGCGTGCGTCGCGCTCGATCTGCTCGGCCTGCTGCCCTGCCTCGGCGAGCACCTCGTCGGCGTTACGTCCGGCCAGCTCCATCAGCCGGGTGGCGGCGGCGGATGCCTGGGTGACCGTGAGCGGGGAGCGCTGCACCGCGCCGTTGTCGCCACTGAGGTCCGGGGTGGCACCAGCCGCGTCCCCCGACTGCCCGCCGTCGTCGGCGGTCGACGCGGTCGATGTCGGGCCCGGCGCAACGGTATCGGCGGCCGCCAGACGCTCCAGCTCGGTCTCGACTTCGTCGAGGAACTGGTCGACCTCCCCCATGTCGTAGCCCTCGCGGAGGCGGACCGGCGTGAAGCGCTTGTTGCGCACGTCCTCGGGTGTTAATGGCATGGCTCACCTGTTCGGGTCGTGGTGGGTGATCGTGGGCGGTGGTTGCCGCCCGACACGCGTACGGCCGATGCGGCCCCACCGCGGGGCGTTTGGGCGGGCACCACCGTACCGGCAACCGCGCGGGCTAGAAGAAGACTGCGCGGTTGATGGCCTGCAGCACCCACAAGGCCACCAACAACACCATCGGGGACAGGTCCAGCGCCACCGACCCCAGTCGCAGCGGCGGGATCACGCGCCGAAGAGCCCGCAACGGCGGATCGGTGACGGTGTAGACCGCCTCGCAGATGACCAGCACGATGCCCCGCGGGGCCCAGGACCGCGCCAGCACCTGCACCCATTCGATGACGAACCTCGAGATCAGGACAACGACCCCCACCCAGAGGATGAAGTCGATGACCTGGCCGACGAAGAGCATGGGTCGATTGTCCGGTGCGGGTGCGGCAGTCGTGAGAGCGGGGTCGCTGCGGCGGTCAGCTCTGGTTGAAGAACCCGCCCTCGGCGATGCGCTGCTTGTCCTCCGCGGCCACGGTCACGTTCGGCGGGGAGAGCAGGAACACCTTGCTAGTGACCCGCTCGATGGAGCCTTGTACCGCGAAGACCAGCCCAGCGGCGAAGTCGACGAGCCGCTTAGCGTCGTTGTCGTCCATCTCGGACAGGTTCATGATCACCGGGATGCCCTCGCGGAAGTGTTCGCCGATCGTGCGAGCCTCGTTGTACGTCCGCGGGTGCAGCGTGGTGATACGGGACATCTCGACCCCAACCGGGCGTGGTCGGCGCTCGGACAAGTGCGCGACCGGAGCGGCACTGTCCGCCCTGACGGCGCGTACCTGCCGGTGCGGCTCCTGCTCACCGGACTCCATTCGCTGGGGGTCTAGCCGCCGGGAGCCGTGCGGTTGCGCCCCCTGCCGCGCGAAGTCCGATTCGCCGGAGTCGTCGCGCTGGCCATCGTCGTCGTAGTCGTCGGCGTCCTCGACCAGCCCGAGGTAGACACCCATTTTGCGCATCGCGCTAGCCATTGCCGTCACCCTCCGGAAAGCGTTGCCGATTCGTCGCCGACACTAGCGGAGCGGAGGTCTCTCCCCGAGCACCGCGCGACCGACACGCAGGTGTGTCGCACCAGCCGCGACGGCCTGCTCGAGGTCGTCACTCATGCCCGCGGAGATGCAGTCCGCGCCGGGGTGGGCGGCGGACACCTCTGCGGCGACAGCGGCCAGCCGCTCGAAGGCCGCGGTGGGATCGGCACCCATCGGCGCGACCGCCATCACCCCTCGCAGCCGCAGCGACCGGGCCGTCGCGACCGCTTCGATGACGGCCGACGCAATCTCGGCCGGGGCACCGGAGCGCTGGCCCGTGCCGCCACGGCTGCCCGAGCCGTCGAGGTCCAGCTGCACCAGACAGTCCAGCTGCCGCTCGGCGCGTCCCGCGGCACCGTCGAGCGCCGCCACCAGCCGCAGCCGGTCCACCGAGTGCACCAGGTCGGCATAACGGGCCACCGGACCGGCCTTGTTGGTCTGCACGGCGCCGACGAAGTGCCAGCTAAGGTGGCTGAAGCCGGCGGCGTGACACTCGTCGATCTTGTGTGCCGCCTCGGGGTGGCGCGCCTCACCGAAGTCGGCGACGCCGAACCCCGCCAGCCGCTCGACGTCGCTGGCCGGATAGGTCTTGGTCACCACCACCAGTGTCACCTCATCACGGTCGCGGCCGGCGGCGGCGCAGGCGTCCCTGATGCGTCGCTCGACCTGGCCGAGCCGGCGGGAGAGCTCACCGGTCCGATCGTCGGCGACGGGGCCACCGTCGTGGTCGGCCGTCATGGCTGCACCTGCACGAGCACACCCATGCGCCCGGACCGGGTGCCCTGGCGACGGTGCGAGAAGAAGTCGTCGCACTCCATGGTGCACACGTTGCGCTCGTCGGCGAGGTCGTGCACCACGACACCGGCACGGTCCAGCTGCTCGCGCACTCCCCCAGCCAGGTCCAGCCCCGGTGTCCCGGCACGGGTCGTGGACCAGGTGGCGGGCTCAACGGCTGCCACCTGGTCGCGCATCCAGCCCGGGACCTCGTAGCAGGCGCCGCACACCCGTGGACCGATCCACGCCTCCAGCTCGGCGGCACCGAGATCACGGAGGGCGTCGACGGCCACTGTCACGACCCCAGCCTGCGTGCCCGCCCGGCCGGAGTGCGCGACGCCCGCAAGGCCACGAGCCCGGTCGGCGATCGCGACCGGCACGCAGTCAGCCGCACGGGCCAGCAGGACGAGGCCGGGTGTGCGCGTCACCAACCCGTCAGCGGCAGGCGGAGCCGCGCCGACCGCGGCCCGTCCGACGACGACGACGTCGCGGCCGTGCACCTGCCGCATGGTCAGCACCTCACGCTCGGAAACGCCGAAGGTCTCGGCCAACCGGGTGAGGTTGGCCGAGACCGCGGCGGCGCTGTCGTGGTCGTCATCGGCCTCGCCACGCACCCCAGCTGCCAGGTTGAGAGACGACCAGGGCCCGGTGCTCACGCCGCCGTGGCGGTGGGTGAAGGCGACCCGGACCCGGCCGATGACCCTGTCGTGGACGAACAACGGTGTCGGTGCCCTACTTCAGGAAGTCGGGGACGTCGAGCTCGTCGTCGTCGAAGTCGACCGGACGGGGCCGCTGCTGGGCCGGCCCGGCCCCGACGCCCACGGGTGCCGGACGGTGCTGGGGCTGCTGCTGGGGCTGGCGGGTGGGCTGCTCCGGCACCGGCTGGGCGACGGGACGACTGCCATACGCCGGCGGCGGCCCCTGCTGGGGCTGGCGGACGGGCTGCGGTGCGGAGTCCCGCCGCAGGGCCGGCTCACTGGTCTCGCGGCGCTTGGGCATACCGCCCTCGAAGCCCGCCGCGATCACCGTCACCCGTACCTCGTCCCCGAGCGCGTCGTCGATCACCGCGCCGAAGATGATGTTGGCCTCGGGGTGTGCCGCCTGCGAGACCAGCGCCGCGGCCTCGTTGATCTCGAACAGGCCAAGGTCGGAGCCGCCCGCGATCGAGAGCAGCACGCCGTGCGCACCGTCGACCGAGGCTTCCAGGAGCGGACTCGACACCGCCATCTCGGCCGCGGCGACCGCACGGTCCTCGCCGCGCGCCGAGCCGATGCCCATCAGGGCCGAGCCGGCCGCTGACATCACCGACTTGACGTCGGCGAAGTCGAGGTTGATCAGGCCGGGGGTGGTGATCAGGTCGGTGATGCCCGAGACACCTTGCAGCAGCACCTGGTCGGCCTGCTTGAAGGCGTCGAGGACACTGACGTTGCGGTCGCTGATCGACAGCAGCCGGTCGTTGGGGATCACGATGAGGGTGTCGACCTCCTCGCGCAGGGCTGCGATGCCCTCCTCGGCCTGGTTGGCGCGGCGCCGCCCCTCGAAGGCGAACGGCCGGGTCACGACGCCGATGGTCAGCGCCCCGAGCGAACGGGCGATCTTGGCGACGACCGGGGCGCCGCCGGTGCCCGTGCCGCCGCCTTCGCCCGCGGTCACGAAGACCATGTCGGCGCCCTTCATGACCTCCTCGATGTCCTCGGAGTGGTCCTCGGCCGCCCGGCCGCCGACGTCGGGGTCCGCGCCGGCGCCAAGACCGCGCGTCAGCTCGCGGCCGATGTCGAGCTTGACATCGGCATCGCTCATGAGCAGGGCCTGCGCATCGGTGTTGATGGCGATGAACTCGACGCCCTTCAGCCCGACCTCGATCATCCGGTTCACCGCGTTCACGCCGCCGCCGCCGATCCCGACGACCTTGATCACGGCCAGGTAGTTCTGTGCTGCCATGACGGCACCTCTCGTCTCGGTTCGACTACGGGTCATCGAGGCGGAGAAACCGTCACCCTCAAGTAGAGGGTTATAGTTATGTCAACCTCGACCTGAAACAGGACCGTACGCAGCGCTGCTGTCTGTGCGCGCACGACACGCGGGACGTCCACGGACTTTGTCCGCGCCTTCGCTCAGCCCGACGTGGTGGGCATCGACGGCACCGACACGTCATAGGCCGATGCGGGCACCCGCATCACCGCGGTCAGCACCTCCGCCTTGGCCGCGGAGTCCGCAGCGCTCCCCCACCGGACCCGTACCCCGTCGCGGAGCACGAGCTCGATGGCGTCGAGGCTGGCCACCTCGACATGGTCCACTCGGCGGGCCACCGAGGCGTCCAGCGCCTCCACGACCGCTGCGACCTCGCGCAGCGCGTCAGCCCGCGCCGCACCGGCAGGTCCCTTGACGGCCGCTGCCAGCTCATCTGCGCGGACCAGCGGCAGCCCCGGCGGGGGGTCGGGAAAGCGACGGAACACCACCCCGTCCCGGTCCAGCGCGCGATAGGTGTCGTTCTCGGCCAGCACCGCCACCGGCTGACGCTCAGTGACGGTGATCCGGACCGTGTGCGGCCAGGCCCGCGAGACCTCGACCGAGGCGACCGGAGCCAGCGCCTGCAGCCGCTCGGTGGCCGCGTCGAGGTCGACCCGGATCAGGGGCTCCCCGACCGGTACGTCGGCGGTGCTGCGCACCGTGGCCTCCGACAGCCTGTCCAGACCCTGGATCGCCACCTCGTCGACCCGCACGTAGGCGGAGAACCACAGCACCCAGGCTGCCCCGCCCACCAGAGCAGCCACGACCAGGACCAGCAGCAGCGTCTTCCAGCGCCCCACCCGGCCCCGCCAGCGTCGCCGCGTAAAGCGGGTGCGGGCAGAGGCCAGCACGGTCGACCCGGACGGGGGCCCAGCGGTCGCCCGCTGCGAGGGACGATGCCGCTCACCGACCGCCATGGCGCCTACCCAGCTCAGCGAGGACCTTCGGTGCCAGCTCGGTCACGTCGCCCGCGCCCAGGGTCAGCACGAGGTCGCCGGGGCGGGCCAGCGACACCAGCAGCGCGGGGACCTCCTCGGGCTCGGGGGCCACGCGCACTTGCTCGCCCGGCAACGGCACCGACCGGGCGACCAGCGCCGCGTCGACGCCCGGCTCGGGATCCTCGCGCGCGACGTAGACCTCCAGCACGACCACCTCGTCGGCGGCCCCCAGCGCCGCGCCCATCGCCGCACCGAAGACGCGTACGCGGCTCACCAGGTGCGGCTGGAAACACACCAGCAGTCGACCCGTGCCCACCAGCGACCGGGCCGCGGCCAGGTCACCGGCGATCTCGACCGGGTGATGGGCATAGGAGTCGTAGACCTGCACACCCGCAATCTCACCCTTGAGTTCCATCCGCCGACGGGTGCCGGTGAACGAGGCGAGGCCGCCGATGAGCAGGTCTTCGTCGAGCCCGAGCCGCAGGCCGACGGCCAGGGCCAGGGCCGCGTCGACGGCGTAATGACGTCCGGGCACCTGGAGCCGCAGGCTGAGCGTCGCGCGGTCCGGTCGATGGATCGGGGTCAGCGAGCCCCCCGCATCGGCGACGGTGTCGCCCAGCCGGAGGTGGTCGCCGGCGCCCGATCCCACCCGCAGCACCTCGATGCCCCGCGAGCAGGCCTCCGAGCCGAGCGCCCGGGCGCCGGGGTCGTCGCCTGCCACCACGAGGAACGCGCCCTCGACCAGCCGGTCGAGGAAGTCGACGAAGCCGTTGCGGTAGGCCTCCTCGCTGCCCCACACGTCCAGATGGTCGGAGTCCACGCTGGTGACCACCGCCGCCTGCGGGGAGTAGACGAGGAAGGCCCCGTCGCTCTCGTCGGCCTCCACGACGAACAGCTCCCCGGCACCGAGGTGCGCGTTGGTACCGGTGTCGGCGAGCTCGCCGCCGATCGCGTACGACGGGTCGACGCCCGCCCCCAGCAGCGCCATCGTGAGCAGCGAGGTGGTGGTGGTCTTGCCGTGCGTACCGGCCACGGCGATCACCCGTCGGCCCTGCAGGACCGACTCCAGTGCGGCCGAGCGGGGCACCAGCCGCAGTCCGCGGCGGCGGGCCTCGGCCACCTCGGGATTGTCCTCGCGGACGGCGGTCGAGACGACCACCGTGTCCGCGT
>Ga0183260_10000168_pt1 | contig 49631 bp, 51 predicted proteins | sample AntDrymUQ4972206_2_FD_129768 | JGI IMG/M metagenome (GOLD analysis project Ga0183260, IMG submission 129768) | Polar desert sand microbial communities from Dry Valleys, Antarctica - metaG UQ497 (22.06) (version 2) (version 2) | ecosystem: Environmental > Terrestrial > Soil > Desert | place... | reverse complement strand
TGGCGCTGCCGCCGAGACCCCACCGGTCCACGTGCGCTGCCCAGGCAGCCTCGGCGGCGTCGTCCCACGTGGACAGCCGCAGGGGGGCTGCCGACAGGTCGAGATCGCGGACGACCCCGACGACCCGCGGCGCCACCGAGAGATAGTCCCCGGCGGCGGCCAGCCGCTTTGCCTGGCGCCCCGCCGGTCCCGTGCCGGCCGCGGCGGCACGCAGGATGCCCCGCAGGTCACCGTGCGCGGCCAGCAGCGCCGCCGCGGTCTTGTCGCCGATGCCGCCGACACCGGGCAGGCCGTCGGATGGGTCGCCCCGGAGCGCGGCGAAGTCGGCGTACTGCTGTGGTTCGACTCCGTAGCGCTCCCGTACGCGCGCCGCGTCGACCACCTCCAGCCGACCCACCCCCCGCGCGGTGTAGAGCACCCGGACGCCACGCTCGTCGTCGACGAGCTGGAACAGGTCGCGGTCACCGGTCACGACGTCCACCGGGCCGGCGGCCTGGGTGGCCAGGCTGCCGATGACGTCGTCGGCCTCGTGGTCGGGCGCGCCGACCACCGGCACCCCGAGCAGCGCCAGGGTCTCGGCGATGACGGGCACCTGCACCACCAGCGGGTCTGGCGTCTGCTCGATGTCGGGGTCCGTGGCGATCTCTTCGACCACCCGGTGCGTCTTGTACGACGCCAGCAGCGCCACCCGCCAGGCCGGCCGCCAGTCGTCGTCCCAGCACGCCGCGAGCGAGCCGGGAGAGTGGTCACCCACCAGTCGGGCGATGAAGTCGAGCAGCCCCCGCACGGCATTGACCGGCGTGCCGTCGGGCGCTGTGAGCGTGTCGGGCACCCCGAAGTAGGCCCGGAAGTACAGCGAGGCGGTGTCGAGCAGCATCAGCGGGGAACCCATGGCCACGTCAGCGTCCACCGCGGTCCGCCGCCGGGGGCGGTGTGCCGCGCTCCAGGATCCCGCGGATGAACGCAGCCTGGCCGGCGTGCTGGATGTCGTCGTCGATCACACTTACCAGTCGGACGGCGAGGGTGACCGGGGGGTCCCACGACTCGTCCACGACCCGTTCCAGGGCGTCGGTGTCGAGGCTGCGTACCCAGCCGGTGGACCGCGCGTGCACGGCGTCGTGGTAGCCCGACAGCAGCTCCGCGGAGGCGCGGACCCGGCCGACCTCGGCGTAGCTGTGTCCGTAGCCGGTGGCGGAACCGTCGAAGCCGAGCCGGAAGCGCTCGACCCAGCCGTCGGACGTCCATACCTGCACCGACCCGGCGGCTTCGGCGAGATGGTCGTCCTGCACCCGGGTCAGGTGCCAGACCAACCAGGCGATGGTGTTCGCCTGAGGAGCGATCCGGGTGGCCAGCTGCTCCTCGTCGAGGCCGTCGACCGCCTCGTGCACGGTGTCCCTTATCCGGCCGAGAGCGTCGACGAGCAGGTCGGTTGCGTGCACGGGCCCCTCCGCGGTCGCAGGTGTGTGTGTCGCCACCCATCATGCCCGTCGCCGGGCTCCATGGCGCTCAACGCCGACCGGGCGCCCGGCAGGGTCGATCGGTCGTCGGCCGGCGCGTATAGCCTGCCGATTGTGACCGAGACCCAGCTGCAGCCAGCGCCCGACGAGACCGAGCATGCCGGCCGGCTGCGGCGCGCCCAGGGCGTGGCTGCCGCCGCGGGCGTCGACGCGCTGCTGGTCTCACCCGGCGCCGACCTCGCCTACCTCACCGGCTACGACGCCATCGCCCTCGAGCGGCTCACCTGCCTGGTGCTTCCGGCCGTCGGTCCTGCGCGGCTGGTGGTGCCGGCGCTGGAGGGGCCGGCCGCGCAGGCCTCACCGGTCGCCGACCTCGGCATCGAGGTGGTGACCTGGCAGGAGACCGACGACCCGTACGCGCTCACCGCCGGGCTGCTGCCCGCCGATGCCACCACGATGGCGGTCGACGACCGGATGTGGGCGGTCAAGGCTCTCGCTCTCGCCGCCGCGGCTCCCCACGTCCGACAGCTGGCCGCCGGGCCGGTCCTGCGCGAGCTGCGGATGCGCAAATCCGCCGCCGAGGTGGCGGCGTTGCGAGCCGCCGGTGCCGCCATCGACCGGGTGCACGCCCGGATGGGGGAGTGGCTGCGGCCGGACCGCACCGAGCGCGAGGTGGGTCGCGACATCGCTGCGGCGATCGTCGCCGAGGGCCATGACCGGACGGACTTCGTCATCGTCGCCTCGGGACCCAACGCTGCCTCGCCGCACGCCGAGCTGTCCGACAAGACCATCGAGGCGGGCGAGCCGGTGGTGGTCGACATCGGGGGGACCGCCGCTGGGTACTGCTCGGACTCCACCCGCACCTACGTCACCGGCGGCGCGGCGCCGGCGGAGTTTATCGCCTACTACGCCGTGCTGCTGGAGGCGCAGCAGGCCCAGTGCGCCGCTGTTCGGCCAGGGGTCTCCGCCCAGGAGATCGACGCCGTCGGCCGCGACATCATCACCACCGCCGGACACGGCGAGCAGTTCCTGCACCGCACCGGGCACGGCATCGGCAGGGAGACCCACGAGGAGCCCTATATCGTCGCGGGCAACGCGGTGCCGATCGAGGCGGGCATGGCCTTCTCCATCGAGCCGGGCATCTACCAGGCCGGCAGCCACGGCGCCCGCATCGAGGACATCGTGGTCGTCACCGGCGACGGTGCGGAACGCCTCAACACCACCTCCCGCGAGCTCACCCGCCTGGACGCCCGATGAGCGCGCCGGTCGAGCAGCCCGCCCCGCTCGACCCGCTCGACCGCCGCATCGTCGAGCTGCTCGCCGCCTACGGGCGGTTGTCGTTCACCGACCTCGGCCGCGAGACCGGCCTGTCGACGTCGGCGGTGCACCAGCGGGTCAAGCGGCTGGAGCAGCGCAGCGTGATCACCGGCTACGGCGCGCGGATTGACCACGAGCGGATGGGCCAAGGCTTGACGGCGTTCGTCGCGGTCCGCCCGATCGACCCCAGCCAGCCCGACGACTCACCGGATCGGCTCGCCCCGTTGCCCGAGATCACCTCGTGCTTCTCGGTGGCCGGTGACTTCAGCTATCTGCTGCAGGTGCGCGTGGCCAGCCCGCTCGCGCTGGAGGACCTGCTGGCGCGCATCCGGGCCGCCGCCAACGTCAGCACCCACACCACCGTCGTGCTGTCGACGCCGTACGAGGACCGGGCGACAGGCTCGATGACCGACCGGTCGCCGCCCTGAGCAGGGCTCAGGCCCCGGCGGCCTGTGCGTGCGCGGCCTCTCGGCTGGACCGAGCCGCCTGCTCCGCCGCAGCGTGGTCACCGGCCGCCTCGGCACCGATCTGCTGGCGCCACCAGTCCTGACCCGTGCTCGGGAGCGTGTGGATCGGGTCGTAGTAGGCATAGGTGCGCTGCAGCGCGTCCAGGTCGTCGCCCTCTAGCGAGGTGCGGTAGTTCTTCGTCCAGTACGAGATGCCGTGCTCGTGGTCGTAGTCGGCGAGCTGATGCACCCAGCGCTTGCCGACGAAGGGCACATCGCACACGATGCGCGGCGTGGCGAAGCCCGGCAGGTAGCCCATGATCGCGTGCTGCAGCCGCTGCGCGGTGTCGACCGAGACCCGCCAGTGCTCGGAGAACGGGATCATGTCGCACATGTAGAAGTAGTACGGCAGGATGCCGGCGCCGTCGGTGAGCGCGAAGCACAGGTCGAGCAGCTCGTGGGCGTCGGCGTTGACGCCCTGCATCAGCACACCCTGGTTGCGCACGTCGCGAATGCCGGTGTCCAGCATCGCCCGTGCCGCCTTGGCCACCAGCGGCGTGACGGAGTTGGCGTGGTTGACGTGGGTGTGGATGGCGATCTGGACCCCGCGCGCGCGAGCCGTCGTCGCCAGCCGCTCCATACCGGCCCGGACGTCGTCTTGCAGCCAGTGCTGCGGCAGGCCCATCAGGGCCTTGGTGGCCAGCCGGACGTCACGGATGTTGTCGATCTCGAGCAGCCTGTCCACGAAGGCCTCGAGGTTCTTGAACGGCATGTTGGCCACGTCGCCACCGGACACCACGACGTCGCGGACACCCGGCGTGCGCTTCAGGTAGTCGATCATCTGCTCGTAGCGGTCGGCCGGCTTGGCGCCGAACCTGAGTTTGACCACCTGCGGGGTGGAGTTGCCGACCAGATCCATCCGGGTGCAGTGCCCGCAGTACTGCGGGCAGGTGGACAGCAGCTCGGCGAGCACCTTGGTGGGGTACCGGTGAGTCAGCCCCTCGGCGACCCACATGTCGTGCTCGTGCAAGGAGTCGCGAGTGGCGTACGGGTGGCTCGGCCAGTCGCCGCGCCGGTCGGAGAAGACCGGCAGCATGTAGCGGCGTACCGGGTCGTCGTACAGGGCCTTGGTCGCTCCGGGCTCATCGGGAGCCACGCCGGGGATCATGGTGTTGACCATCTGCGGGGGCATCAGCATCGACATCGTGGCCCGCTCGGCCTGGTCGCGCTCGAGATCGGCGAAGAAGCGCTCGGCGATGCCGTCGCCGAGCACGTCACGCAGCTGGCGGACGTTCTTGACGCAGTGAGCACGCTGCCACTGGGCGGACTCCCAGTCCGTTGCACTCACGTCACGCCAACCGGGGAGCCTGGTCCAGTCCGGCTCGACGAGTTCCCGGCCGCGGTAGGAGTAGGGCTGCGCGGTGCTCATGCGCGTTAGGGTACGGACAATGCGTGTGCCAGTCCACCGGCTCGCCGGATGATCTCCGGTGAAGCCCATTGTCTGAGAGAGGTAATCCGGTGACTCCCGAACAGGTGGCGACCGGTATGCACCGCGTCCTCGATCCGCCGGGGGTGTTGCCGCAGGCTGCTGAGCGTCTCGACACCCGCCGCGACCTGTGGCCCGACGAGGTGTGCATACGCGTCGAGCGGCTCAACCTCGACGCCGCGTCCTTCCGACAGCTCGAGCAGGCCCACCGCGTCGCCGGGCACTCGGACGGCGCGGCGCTTCGGGCCGCGGTGCTCGACATCGTGCGCAGCCGCGGCAAGATGCACAACCCCGTGACCGGCTCCGGCGGGATGCTCGTGGGCACGGTCGAGGAAGTCGGTCCGGACTCCGTGCTGGGCCTGTCGGTGGGGGACCGGATCGCCACCCTGGTGTCGCTGAGCCTCACCCCGCTGGTGATTGAGGACGACCTTGCCGGGTGGGACGGCCGCAGCGAGCAGGTGCCGTGTGACGGCTACGCCATCTTGTTCGGGCGCAGCATCGCCACCCGGCTACCGGCCGACCTGCCACCGGCGCTGTCGCTGGCGGTGTTCGACGTGTGCGGCGCGCCGGCACTGACGGCACGGGTCGTCGGCGGCTACCAGGCGCCGACGGTGTGCGTGGTCGGCGCCGCCGGCAAGAGTGGCTCGCTGTCCTGCGCGGCGGCCCGAGACGCCGGCGCTGGGCGGGTGATCGGTGTCGTCCCGGTGGGGCGCGAGGCCGAGTCGCTGCGAGCCGCCGGTCTGGCCGACGAGGTGGTGATCGCCGACGCCCGCGACCCGGTCGCGCTGTCCGGGGCGGTCGCACGGGCAGGCGGCCCCGCGGACGTCACCGTGGTCTGCGTCGACGTCCCCGGCTGCGAGGGCGGCGCGATCCTCGCCACCGCCGCGGGGGGGACGGTCGTGTTCTTCTCGATGGCCACCTCATTCAGCGCCGCTGCGCTGGGCGCCGAGGGTCTCGCCGCCGATGTCACGATGCTCGTGGGCAACGGCTACACCCCCGGGCACGCGGAGCTCGCGCTGCGGTTGCTGCGCTCGTACGACGGCGTCGACCAGTTGCTCCGGGCCCGGCTCTGAGCGCGGGTGTGCGGGTGCGGTGGCCCTGCGCCACGTAAACGTGGCGCAGCGCAGTGCAGGGCGGGCGGCCGCGGCAGGGTGAGCGACACTGGGCCGATGCGACCGCACCGGCCAGCGCGTACGACGCTGTACCGCGGGGGAGCGGTGTATTCACCCGCCGACCCGTTCGCCGAGGCCATGGTCGTCGTCGGTGACACCGTCGCATGGGTCGGCTCCAACGCCGCTGCAGCCAACCACGCCGCCAGCGCAGACGAGGTTGTCGACCTGGACGGGGGCCTGGTCACCCCGGCGTTCGTCGACGCGCACGCGCACACGACCGAGACCGGGCTGGCACTGACCGGCTTGGACCTGACCGGCGCGACGGGCGTCGACGCGGTGCTCGCGCTGGTCGAGGCGGCGGCGCGGCGGGGGAGCGGACCGGTCCTCGTCCACGGCTGGGACGAGCGGGGCTGGCCCGAGCGGCGGCCACCGACCCGTGTGGAGCTGGACCGTGCGGCAGGCGGCCGCCCGGTCTACCTGGCCCGCGTCGACGTGCACTCCGCCGTGGTGTCGACCGCGCTGGCCGAACGGCACGCGCTCGCGGAGCTGCCCGGCTGGAGCGACGACGGTCTCGTCGAACGGGAGGCGCACCATGCCGCCCGGGCCCTGACCCGCCAAGGCCTCGACGCCGGCGAGCGGCGACGGATGCACGATGTCGCGTTGCGCGCGGCCGCGGCCGCCGGAATCGGCTGCCTGCACGAGATGTCTGCCCCGCACATCGCGCCGCTCAGCGATCTCGCCGACCTGCTGGGCCTCGTCGACGACGTCAGCGCCCAGCCCGACGGCCCCGCCCTGCCCACTGTCGTCGCCTACCGCGGCGCGCTCGCAACCGGGCCGGATCAGGTGGCCGCCCTGGTCGCCGAGCTCGCGCTCCCGGCCGGACACCGGCTCGTGGGTCTGGCGGGCGACCTGTGCGTCGACGGCTCGGTGGGCTCGCGCACCGCGGCACTGCGGCACCCGTACGCAGACGGCGACACCTGCGGGCACCGCTATCTGGCCGCCGAGCAGATCCGCGACCACGTCGTGGCCTGCACGCGAGCCGGACTGCAGGCCGGCTTCCACGTGATCGGCGACGCGGCGGTCGACGCCGCCGTCACCGGCCTCCGGTCCGCGGGCGACCTCGTTGGCGCCGGCGTGATCCGCGGCGCTCGGCACCGCCTCGAGCACGTCGAGCTCATCGACCAGGTCTCGATCGACACGCTGGCCGACCTCGGGATCACCGCGTCTGTGCAGCCGGCCTTCGACGCCGCCTGGGGCGGACAGGCGGGCATGTACGCCGAGCGCCTCGGCAGCGCACGCGCGCTGGCCATGAACCCGCTGGCCGACCTGAGCCGCGCCGGAGTCCCGCTCGCTCTCGGCTCGGACAGCCCGGTGACACCGTTTGACCCCTGGGCGGCGGTGGCCGCCGCGGCGTTCCACCGCAACCCTGCCCAGCGCGTCTCCGCCCGCGCCGCCTTCCTCGCCCACACCCGTGGCGGCTGGCGGGCGGCAGGCCTGGACGGGCTCGGTCAGCTCGCGCCCGGAACCGCTGCCTCGTACGCGGTGTGGGCAGCCGACAACCTCGTGGTGCAGGCCCCCGACTCCAGGGTGCGGAGGTGGTCGACCGACCCGCGCGCGGGCACACCCGGCCTGCCCGACCTCAGCCCGGGCAGTCCGCGTCCACGGTGCCTCCGCACGGTTGTCCGCGGCCGCATCGCCTACGACACGGTGCAGTGAGCAGGACAGCCTGCGGCGCAAGTCGGCTGTGACCGGACGACCTGCGGCTCGTGAGCGTTGTCGCAGGACACTCACCGCTCGGCTGATAGCCTCCGACTATGGCCGCGCCCACCCGTCCAATCCTGGATCTGGACCCCGCGGCGGTCCGCACCGCCCGCCGGCTGGCCCGGCGGGTGGGCGAGCCGATCGTGGCGATGGCCCGGGAGCATACGACGGTGTCGGTCGAGCGGGCGACGCTGCGGATGGCCGGCCTGGACGGCGCCGACCCCGACGGCACCCCGTGGCCCAACCGGCTCCTCGACACGGTGCGCGCCGACGTCGGTCTCGAGCACGGCGTGGCGCTGCCGGTGTGGGACGCCCTCGTACGCGGCGAGGCCGGCGACCTGCACGAGCTCGCCGCCAAGGCGTCGGTCGGGTCGGTGCGGTTCCGGCTGCCGGCCGGGCGCGGCCTGATCCGCGCGCGCTCGGCCGCGCGCAAGGCCGTCGGGGCCGGCGTACGCGCCATCGATGCCAGGCGCCGCGAGCGCGAGCGGCTGGTCAAGCGGTGGGGCAACCCGCCTCGCCAGCCCTGGATCTACCTCATCGTCGCCACCGGCGACATCTACGAGGACATCCCGCAGGCGCAGGCGGCAGCCCGGGCCGGTGCCGACGTCATCGCGGTCATCCGCTCGACCGGCCAGTCTCTGCTCGACTTCGTGCCCGAGGGCGCCACCCGGGAGGGGTACGCCGGGACGTATGCCACCCAGGAGAACTTCCGCCTGATGCGGGCTGCGCTGGACCAGACCAGTGCCGAGCTCGGCCGCTACGTCCGGCTCACCAACTACGCCTCGGGTCTGTGCATGCCCGAGATCGCCACCCTGGCCGGCCTGCAGCGGCTCGACATGATGCTCAACGACTCGATGTACGGCATCCTCTTCCGCGACATCAACCCGGTGCGGACCTTCGTCGACCAGCGCTTCAGCCGCCAGGTGCACGCCCGGGCCGGCATCATCATCAACACCGGAGAGGACAACTACCTCACCACCGCCGACGCCGTCGAGGCCGCGCACACCGTGACCGTCAGCCAGCTGCTGAACGAGTCGTTCGCCAAGGAGGCGGGGCTCGCCGATTGGCAGCTCGGTCTCGGTCATGCCTTCGAGATCGACCCCAGCGTGGCGGAGAGCTTCCGCCTGGAGCTGGCCCACGCACTGCTGGCGCGCACCCTGTTCCCCGAAGCTCCGCTGAAGTGGATGCCACCGACCCGGCACATGACCGGCGACGTGTTCATGGGCTACCTGCTCGATGGCTTCTTCACCCTCGCGGGCGCTCTCACCGGCCAGGGCATCCTGCTGGTGGGCATGATGACCGAGGCCGTGGTGACCCCGTGGTTGTCCGACCGTGACCTGGCCCTGCAGAACGTGCGCTATGTCCTGAACGCGTGCGGCGGTCTGGCCGAGGACTTTCACCCGCCGACCGACGGGTTCATTGCCACGCGCGCCCGGCAGGTGCTCGCCGAGAGCATCGAGCTGCTGGAGCGCATCCTTGCCCACGACGACGGACTCCTCGACGCCATCGCCGACGGAACGTTCGGGCTGATGCGGCGCCCCGCCGACGGTGGACGCGGGCTCGACGGCGTGGTCCGTCGCGCAGACGGGTACCTCAACCCGGCCATCGACCTGCTCGAGGGGTCGTCGTGAGCGCGGCGAGCACCGGTCCGATCGTCCGCCCGTACGGCGACACCACCGGTGACGGGATGGTGCAGATGTCGTTCACGCTGCCGGTGCAGCACGGCAAGCTCGCCGACGGCGCCGCCCTGCAGCTGGCGACGTCGATGGGCATGGAGCCGGCGATGGTGGTCCACAGCAAGCCGATGGGCGACGGCTACACGTTCTTCGTGGTCTACGGCCGGGTCAACCACCTGGTCGATCTCGGCCGCGTCCAGGTCGTCGAGCGGGACTATCCGCTGCTGTCGCCCAAGGAGGCCAACCTCGCCGTCCGCAAGGGCCTCCGGCGCCGGCTGACGGTGGTGGGGGCATGCATCGGTACCGACGCCCACACCGTCGGCATCGACGCCATCTTGAACATCAAGGGCTTCGCCGGCGAGAAGGGGCTGGAGTACTACCGCGAGCTGCGGGTGGTCAACCTCGGCGCACAGGTGTCGGTCCCGCAGCTGGTCGAGCGGTCCGCCGCCGAGCACGCGGATGCGGTGCTGGTGTCGCAGGTGGTCACCCAGCGCGACGCGCACGTGCTGAACACCCGGGAGATGTCGGCAGCCTTCCGCGAGGCCTATCCCGCAGCGCGCCGGCCGGTGCTCGTCGTCGGTGGACCACGCTTCGACGAGGCGATGTCAGCAGAGCTCGGCGTCGACCGGGTCTTCGCGCGCGGCACCACGCCGGCCGAGGTCGCGAGCTTCCTGGTACACGAGCTCGTGACCAAGGGGCGCGCGGGCGTCGGTGCGCGGGCGAGCGCATGAGCGACCCGCGAGTCGGCCTGCGCGTCGTCCACCGCCGGTACGTGCCGTACGCCCACGCCCACTACGCCGGGCAACTGGTCGACGGCGCGTACGTCCTCGGGCTGTTCGGCGACGTTGCCACCGAGGTGTGTATCCGCACCGACGGTGACGAGGGTCTGTTCGCCTGCTACGACGACGTCCAGTTCCTCGCTCCCGTCCGCGCCGGCGACGTCGTCGAGGTGACGGCCGAGGTGCGGCGTCTCGGACGCCGCAGCCGCGACCTGGCGCTGACCGCGCTGGTCGTGTGCCGTGGCCGGTCTGACCAGGGGGAGTCCGCGGCCGAATTGCTCACGGAGCCGATTGTCGTCGTCACAGCGCGTGGTGTCGTGGTGGTGCCGGACCGGGGCTGACCGACCGGGGGATGCCGCCTCGGCGTGTCGGTGGGCGACACGCCGCCGCAGGCAAACCGAGCGTAAACAGTGCTCGACCAGCTGGGGTCCCCTGACCTGCACTGACACGGAAAGGCCCAGGTCAGGGCGCTGTTGACAGTGCCAAGGGTGGGTCGACAAGATCGCTGAGTCCTCCCTCGAGGGTTCGACCGGTCGGCCACACAGGCGGGCACGTGAGCGGGAAAATCCCGCACTCGCGCCACACGTGCCATGTCGTGACGGCCTGTCGGTCGACGGGGTGGTGCGCGCGGGGAGCACTGCGGCCAGTAGACAACGGTCCGCGGGCTCGCATCCGGTGGGCACGCGATCGGTCCGAAGGTCGCTGAGCTCCCCGTGCGCCACCCCACGGGCCCGGCGTTTGCGATGATGGTGGCGTCCCGCTTTACAGCGCGCCCGAAGCGCCACCGAGCACCACTGGAGCCCACATGCGTCTGCCCGCCCGGATCGCGCTGGCGCTGGCGTCGGGTGCCGCGGTGGCGCTGGCCTTCCCCCCGTACGGGTTATGGCCGCTACTGCTGGCCGGGCTGCTGGGAGTGGTGGCGCTGCTGCACGACCTGACCCCCCGCCGCGGCGCGCTGGTCGGACTGGCCTTCGGACTCGCCTACATGGGCGTGCTGCTGCCGTGGATTCAGGTCATCGGCCCCGACGCCTGGGCCTGGTTGACGCTGCTCGAAGCCCTGTTCTACGGCGTGTTCGGCTGGGCCGCGGCCCTGGTGCGCCCGCACCGCTGGTGGCCGGTTGCGACCCCGGCGCTGTGGGCCGGTGTCGAGTTCGCTCGCAGCCAGGTGCCGTTCACAGGCTTCCCGTGGGGCAAGGTGGCCTTCGCGCTGGCCGACACGCCCTTGCAGTCCTACGTCCGCTACCTGGGTGTGCCGGCGCTGGGTGCGCTCGTCGTCGCCCTCGCCGCCCTCGCGTGGTGGGGACTGCTCCGGCTGCGTGAGCCGGCCCACCGCAGCCCAGTGGCGGCGGTTGCCGCCTGGACCGGGGTGGTCGCGGTCGTGGCGGCCGGCTCGCTGCTGCCGGTCGGGCTGGCGGGCTCGAGCGGCACCGTTCGCGTCGCCGCCGTCCAGGGCGGCATCCCCGGCACCGGTGCCGACGGTCTCGGTGAGCAGCGCGAGGTGGTGACCAACCACGCCCAGGCCACCGAGCGGTACGCGGCCGAGGTGCGCGCAGGCACCGCCGACCCAGCCGACGTGGTGTTCTGGCCCGAGAACTCCACCGACATCGACCCGCTCTCCGACGCGGCGACGCGCACCGCCGTCGAGGGTGCGGTGGACGCCGTCGGGGTGCCGGTGCTCGTCGGCGCGGTGACCGCCGGGTCGACGCCGCAAACGGTGCGCAACGTCGGGATGGTGTGGTCGCCCGCGACCGGACCCGGCGACATCTACGTCAAGCGCAACCTCGTGCCCTTCGGCGAGTACATCCCGCTGCGCGGCCTGCTGGCACCCCTGTTCAGCCGGCTGGACGAGATCCCGCGCGACTTCGAGGCGGGCGACGAGGTCGGGGTGCTCGACCTCGGACCGGTCGTCGTTGCCGATGCGATGTGCTACGACGTGGCCTTCGAGCAGGTGGCCGCCCCGGCCGTCGCCGCGGGTGCCGAGCTGCTGGTGGTGCAGACCAACAACGCGACCTACCAGGGCACCGGCCAACCCGACCAGCAGTGGGCGATCTCGTCGATGCGCGCCATCGAGACCGGCCGTGACCTCGTCGTCGCCTCGACCAACGGCATCAGCGGCATCGTCGAGGCCGACGGCGACGTGCTGGCCAAGTCGACGAACGACGACGCGATCGTCCTGACCGCCACCGTGCACCGAGCCGACGGCCTCACCCCCGCGGTCCGGATCGGCGCCTGGCTCGAGCGGGGCCTCAGCGTCGCCGGCCTCATCGCCCTGCTCGTCGGGGTCGGCACCCGTGCGTGGGCACGACGCCGGTCAGCCGGGCCGCCACCTGCCGATGCTGCCCCGAGCGCCTCCAACCCGCCGCGTGAGCCGGTACGCACCGCGTGACAAGGGTCTTGGTGGTCATCCCCACCTATGACGAGGCCGGCAACGTCGAGCGGGTCGTCGACGAGGTGCGCCGCTGCACCCCTGAGGTCGACGTGCTCATCGTCGACGATGCCTCACCGGACGGCACCGGCGCGATCGCCGATGCGATGGCGACGCGTGACCCCCACATCCGGGTGCTGCACCGCGCCAGCAAGCAGGGGCTCGGCGTCGCCTACGGGGCGGGCTTCCGCTGGGGTCTGGCCCGCGACTACGAGCTGTTCGTCCAGATGGATGGCGACGGGTCGCACTCGCCTCGACAGCTGCCCGCCCTGCTGCAGGCGCTGACCCCGGGCACCGCTCTCGTGCTGGGATCGCGCTGGGTGGCCGGCGGAACGGTGGTCGACTGGCCGCCACATCGCGAGCTGCTGTCGCGCGGGGGCAACCGCTACGCCCGGCTGGCGCTCGGCACCCACGTGCGCGACTGCACCGGCGGGTACCGGGTCTACCGGCGAGGCACACTGGAACACATCGACCTCGACGCGGTGCGTTCGCAGGGATACTGCTTCCAGGTGGACATGCTGCGCCGGACCCTGGCGGCCGGCGGTGACGTGGTCGAGGTACCGATCACTTTCGTCGAGCGTCAGCACGGAGAGTCCAAGATGTCGCTGTCCATCGTCGCCGAGGCCCTGTGGCGGGTCACCTGGTGGCGACTGCGCCGGCGACCAGTCGGGCGCACGGCGCGTACGAGAGTCGGGGGTGCCTGAGGTGGCTCGCTGGTTGCTCGTCGCGTTCCTGGTCATGCCGATTGTCGAGATCGCGGTCATCATCGAGGTCGGACAGGTCATCGGCGCCTGGCCGACGGTGCTGCTGCTGGTTGTCGAGAGCATTCTCGGGGCCTGGTTGGTCCGGCGGGAGGGCCGCAAGGCGTGGGCGAACCTGCGCACCATCCTGTCGGTCCAGCAGGCCCCCGACGTCGCGCTCACCGATGCGGCCCTGGTGCTGGTCGGCGGCGCGCTGCTGCTGACACCGGGCTTCGTCACCGACGCGGTGGGCTTCGCCTGTCTGCTCCCGGTGACGCGGCCGGTGCTGCGCAGACTCGTCACCAGGGCGCTGACCCAGCGTGCGGCGCGTTCCGCTCGGGTGCGTCTGGTCGATCATCGCCGGGTGGACCCGCCGACCTGACACCGGGGGACCGCCCGTTCTGGGGCAGGGGCCGGCTCAGGCGGAGCGCTTGGCGCTACGGCGGGGACGGTGCAGGTGCACCGGCCCGATCTCGCCGGAGCGCAACAGCTCGAGTCGCTCGGTCAGGATGTCCTCGAGCTCGGGGATGGAACGTCGCTCGCGCAACATGTCCCAGTGCGTCCGAGCGGGCTTGACGTTCTTGTCCTCGACGACGCCACCGTCTTGCCGCATACCCTCGGCACCGCAGCGCGGGCACTCCCACAGGGTCGGGATCTCGGCGTCGTGTGCGAAGACCAGGGTGAAGTCGTGGCCCTGTGAGCATTCATACGAGATCTGCGTGCGCGGGGCCATCTCAACGCCCCGCTCGTCTTCAAAACTTTGCGCTCCCAGCCGGGTGCCGCGAAGTGCGCGGTCGGACATGGAGTCCTCCGTTCGTGTCGCTGATGCTCCTATGCGGTGGTTCGCACCACCGGCGCCCACGGTTTGGTCAACGATCCGGAATGACTCAAGATTCCCCCCTTGGCTGGGTTGCCCGTCACATCACACGACAGCGGGCGGCTCGTTGCCTGCCTCGATGATGGCGCGTCGAGGGTCGACGCGCACCAGGAGCACGAGACCGATGGCGAAGAAGACGGCCAGCGCGGCGATCGCCGGCCGATACGAATCGGTCCACTGGTGCACCAGGCCGAAGACCAGGGTGCCCAGCCAGCTGGTGCCGCGCTCGCAGGCTTGGTAGAGGCTGAAGTACTCGGCCTCGCGCCCCGCAGGGATCAGCTGGCTGAACAGCGAGCGCGACAGCGCCTGAGTCCCGCCCAGCACGATGCCGATGGCCGTGGCGAGCGCGAGGAACGCCGGCAGGTTCTGCGCCGGCAGCACGTAGCCGACGCCGACCACGACCATCCACACGCCCAGCCCGGCCATGATCGTGCGCCGGCTGCCCAGGCGCGCGGCCACCCGGCCGAACAGCAAGGCGCCGCCGAAGGCGACGAACTGCACGAGCAGGATGGTGGCAATCAACACGCCGGTCTCGAAACCGAGCTGCTTGTCCCCGTAGACGCTGGCGATACCGATGACGGTCTGGATCCCGTCGTTGTAGAACAGGTACGCCAGCAGGAACGTCAGTGTCATGGGGTACTGCCGGGCCCCGCGCAAGGTGGCAAAGAGCTGGCCGAAGCTGCGTCGCACCAGTCGACCAGAAGCCGGCACGGCATCGCGGGCGGGGCGGTCGCGCAGCCGCAGGTAGGGGATCAGGGTAAACAGTCCCCACCACAGCCCGGCCGAGGCCAGGCTCACCCGCACCGCCATCGTCGTCGACAGACCCAGCGTGTCGTGCAGCGTCACGATGGCCAGGTCGACGGCGAGCAGCAGGCCACCGCCCAGGTAGCCGAAGGCCCACGCCCTGGACGAGACGGCGTCGCGCTCGTCGGGCAGGGCGATCTCGCACAAGATGGCGTCGTACACGACGAGGCTCGAGCCGAAGGCGACGTTGCCGACCAGCAGCAGCACCGCGCCGAGCTGCCAGTTGCTGCCCGAGACGGCGAACATCGCGGTGGCGATCCCCGCACCGGCCCACGCGAACCGCCCCATCAGCCGTCGCTTGGACGGGCTGCGGTCGGCCACGGCTCCCACGATCGGCAGCACCAGCGCCGACAACACCGTCGACACCGTGATGACGTAGAAGGCCAGCGAGCCCGGTGACACCGCGACGCCCAGCACGGCGAGGTCCTGCCGACACGGGTCTGTCACCGTCCCGGCCCGGCCGCAGGCCGCCACCTCCGCGACGCTGGTGAGGTAGGGCGCGAAGAGCACCGCGCCGATCGTGGTGGCGTACGCGGAGTTGGCCCAGTCGTACCACGACCACGCGCGCTGCTCAGCGCGCCGCGCGACGTCGTCGATGCCGGGACCGATGCCGGCCGCGGCCGTCACGCGGTGGGCCTCACGCCGGTCAGGGCGCAGTCCACGAGGTCGATCCGGTCGGTGATCAGCGCGTCGACGCCGTAGTCGAGCAGGGTCCGCATGGCCTCGAGATCGTCAACGGTCCACACGTGCACCTGCAGCCCGAGGAGGTGGGCGTCACGGACGAACGCGGCGTTGACGATCGTGATGCCCCGTGTCCGCCACGGCACCTGGGCGGCCACCACACCGCGCCGCGCGGCCATCCCGCGTACCCAGCCGGTCGGGCCGAACCGGAGCATGGCGACCTCGAGGCTGCTGCACGAGGTGGCGATGCCAGGCCCTGCCAGGCGGCGGATACGGCGCATCCGGTGGTCGGAGAAGGTGGCGAGGCACACCCGGTGCCCGGCGCCGGCGGCCGCGACCGCCCGCAGGGTCGGCACCACGGCGCTGTCGTCCTTGACGTCGATGTTGAGGCGTGCCCCGGGAAAGGCAGTAAGCAGATCGGCCAGGCGCGGCAGCGGCTCCCGGGCATCGACGCGCAGCCTCGACAGCTCGTCCCAGGTCAGGTCCGCAACCGTGACGGGAAGACCGCACAACCGGTCCAGCCGCCAGTCGTGCACGACGACCGCGACCCCGTCGCTGCTGGCCCGGACGTCGGTCTCGAAGACACGGTGCCCCAGCTCCCAGGCGGTCGCGAAGGCCCGCAGGGTGTTCTCGATCCCGGCGTTGGGGGCGTAGGTGGCACCGCCGCGGTGCGCCATCGCGAACGGGGTAGAGACGTCGCGGAACACCGTGCTCGTCGCGGCGACCGCCATGGGGCCAGTATCACCGGCGCCGCTTGCGCCCCGGCGCCGCCCCGACGGGCTACCGTGGCAAAGGTGAGCACCGACGACGGCACCGAGATGACCTGTCCCGTCTGCCAGGGCGGGATGGCCGTCCACGACCGGCTGCGGGTTCCGGTGGCGCAGTGCCAGACCTGTCGAGGCATCTTCCTGCGGCGCTCGAGCCTTGCCGACCTGATCGAGACCGAGAACGACTGGCATGTGTCCCGTGGTCCGCGTACGCAACCGCTGCCAAGGATCACCCCCGACATGACAGCGCCACCACCCGATGTCGCGCCCGCCGCTCAGAGCCGGCCGGCCCGCTCGTTCGTGGACGCCCTGTTCGGCTGACGGGTATCTACCGACGACCACCAGCTGTCCGCGCGCGCCTCACAGGGCTTGCCGGCGTGCACGTGCAGCCGGCCACGAGCGGGCTCCGCGACCACGACCGCCAGCGTCGCGGATCGCTGACCGAGCGGTGCGTCGGGGAACCCGTGGACGCAGACGCTGCGCTCACCGAGGTCATGGGTGGCCAGCTTCTGGGCCAGCTGCTGGGCCAGCGTCTGGGCACTGGTGGTCCCGCTGTCCTCGCGAGCCAGGCGCGCGACCCGGTCGAGTCGCTCGCGGCTGGTGGAGACCTCCGACGTCAGCCCGGCATCGGAGCTGGTGGCGTCGGCGACGAAGTGGTTGGTGTGGGCCAGCCAGCCGCCGGCGGCACCTACGCTCTGCGCTAGCACTGCCGGGCCACCGGGGTGCAGCTCGATGGTGCGGGCCGTCCAGGCGCTGCCGGTCTCGTCCGGTGCCGTGACCGTGACGGCCGCCGACGCGGTCACCTGCGCCGTGCTGGCGATGGCGACCGCCTCCGCGCCCGTCCGCGCCTCGTCGAGCACCCGGCGCGCCACCAGGTGGACCGGCACGCCGCCGAGCCCGGAGTCGGTGCCGTGCCGCAGGGCGTTGAAGTGCACGCCGATCGCACCACGCGAGCTGCCGTCCGGCGCGGTGTCGGTCCGGACCCCGATCTTGCCGACGATGCCGTACTCGGTCAGCGTGCTGACCGTGCGGCCGCCGGGCAGCGGCAGCGTCCACACGAACCAGGAGTCCTGCAGCGACGTGTGCCAGTCCCACGTCTGCGCGGTGACGGGGGCACCCGCTCGTGGCAGGCGTACCAGGGCCGAGCACTCGCTCACCGCTTCGCCGGGCAGCCGGCCGGCCGCGAGCAGCCGCTGGTCACCCAGCGCCAGCAGCTCGCTGCGCGCGTTGAGGGCACCCAGCTGCCAGTCCGCGAGGCCGGACCCGGCGGCGATCCCCGCCATCTCCGCGCGCAGGGTCGAGCTGAACACCTGCACCGGGTCGAGCACGGACTCGCCGACCGAGCGCACCTCGTCCGCGATCACGCCGAACGCCGCCCACAGCTCGCGGTAGCGCTGCCAGGCGGTATGGACCCCGGCACTGCAGGCGACACCGAGCTCGTGCCCCCGGTCGTACGCGTCGGTGGCGGATGTCACGAAGCTGCGGACCGGCATGTCAGCGGCCTCAGATGTCCCGGAAGGTCTCGATCTGCGCGCCGAGCGCGTTCAGCCGCTCCGCGAGGTCCTCGTAGCCACGGTTGATGACGTAGACGCTGCGCAGCACCGAGGTGCCCTTGGCCGCCAGCATCGCCAACAGGATCACCACCGCGGGGCGCAGCGCCGGCGGGCAGATCACCTCGGCCGCCCGCCAGCGGGTCGGCCCCTCGATGAGGACGCGGTGCGGGTCGAGCAGCTGCACGTGACCGCCCAGCTTGTTGAGCTCGGTCAGGTAAAGCGCGCGGTTCTCGTAGACCCAGTCGTGCAGCATCGTGGAGCCGGTCGCCTGCGCCGCGATGACCGCGAAGAACGGCAGGTTGTCGATGTTGAGGCCGGGGAACGGCATCGGGTGGATCTTGTCGATGGGGGAGTGCAGCACCGAGTGGTGCGTGGTCACGTCGACCAGGCGGGTCTGCCCATTGTCGGCCAGGTACTCCTCGCTGCGGTCGTAGCGCAGGCCCATCTCCTCCAGCAGGGCGAGCTCGATCTCCATGAACTCGATCGGCACCCTGCGAACGGTGATCTCGGAGTCGGTGACCACTGCGGCCGCCACCAGGCTCATCGCCTCGATCGGGTCGGGGCTGGGCGCATAGATGACGTCGCAGTCGATCTCAGTGCAGCCGTGAACCCGCAACGTGGTGGTACCGATGCCCTCGATGTGCACGCCCAGCTCGACCAGAAAGAAGCACAGGTCCTGGACCATGTAGTTGGGGCTGGCGTTGCGGATGGTGGTGACGCCGTCGTGCCGCGCGGCGGCCAGCAGGGCGTTCTCGGTGACCGTGTCGCCGCGCTCGGTGAGCACGATCGGTCGCTCGGGGGAGACTGCACGGTCGACGCTGGCGTGGTAGTCGCCCTCGGTGGCCTTGACCTCCAGGCCGAACGCGCGCAGTGCCGCCATGTGCGGCTCCACGGTGCGGGTGCCCAGGTCACAGCCGCCGGCGTACGGCAGCTTGAAGTCGTCGCTCAGGTGCATCAGCGGGCCGAGGAACATGATGATGCTGCGGGTACGGCGAGCGGCCTCGGCGTCGATCTGGTCGAGCTGGAGCTCGGGGGGCGGGATGATCTCGAGGTCGTTCTCGGCGTTGAGCCACCGGGTGCGTACCCCGATCGACTCGAGCACCTCCAGCAGCCGGTTGACCTCCTCGATCCGGGCCACCTTGCGCAACACAGTGCGGCCGCGGTTGAGCAGTGACGCGCACAGCAGGGCCACCCCGGCGTTCTTCGACGTCTTGACGTCGATCGCGCCGGACAGCCGGGTGCCGCCGACGACGCGGAGGTGCAAGGGTCCGGATGCGCCCAGGGACACGATCTCGGAGTCCAGCGCCTCGCCGATACGGGCGAGCATCTCCAGGCTGAGGTTCTGGTGGCCGCGCTCGATGCGGTTGACCGCGGACTGGCTGGTGCCCAGCACGTCGGCGAGCTGGGTCTGGGTCCAGCCGCGGTGCTTGCGTGCATCCCGGATCAGAAAGCCGATACGACTCAGGTAGGCCTCGCTCATGGCGCCAGACAATATCTCATATCTGAGATATTTCCGAGTTTGGCGCGCCGGGTCTGGCCGGGGGAGTCCTGCCTACCCGCGGGCATCGTGGCAGTGGTTGACTCCTGCGCCGTGGACGCGTTCATCGCCGGACTGCCCAAGGCAGAGCTGCATGTGCACCTGGTCGGCTCCGCGTCGGTGCCCACCGTTCTTGAGCTGGCCCGGCGGCATCCGGATGGCGGGGTGCCGACCGACGAGATGGCCCTGACCGACTTCTACGCGTTCACCGACTTCGCCCACTTCATCGACGTCTATATCGCGGTCAACTCCCTGGTGCGCACTGCCGAGGACATCGAGGCGATGGCCGTCGGCGTGCTCGGCGACATCGCACGGCAGAACGTCCGCTACGTCGAGCTGACGGTGACACCGGACAGCCACCTCATGATGGGCATCGAGCCCGACGCAGTGGCCGAGGCCCTGGTGCGCGCCCGTACGACGGCGCGGGAGCGACTCGGCCTGGAGGTGGGCTGGATCTTCGACATCCCCGGCGAGAACGGGTTGCCGTCGGGGGAGCGGACCATCGACTGGGTCGAACGGTGGGCGCCCGAGGGCAGCGTCGGCTTCGGTCTCGGCGGGCCCGAGATCGGGGTGCCGCGGGCGCAGTTCGCCGGGGTCTTCGCCAGAGCCCGCGCCCTGGGACTTGCCAGCGTCCCGCACGCCGGGGAGACCACCGGGCCGCAGACGGTCCGGGATGCGGTCGAGCTGTTGGGGGCGCAGCGGATCGGGCACGGCATCACCGCGGCTGGTGATCCCGCACTGATGGCCGACCTCGCCGCACGGGGAATCGCACTCGAGGTGTGCCCGACCTCCAACATCCGCACCCGCGCGGTGCCGAGCCTTGCCGAGCACCCCTGGCGCACCCTTGTCGACGCCGGCGTCACCGTGACGGTCAACTCCGACGACCCGGGCATGTTCGCCACCACGCTGCTGGCGGAGTACCGGGTGGTCCACGACGTGTTCGGGGTGTCACCGCTGGGGTTGGCCGAGCTGGCCCGGACAGCGCTCGACGTGTCGTACGCGCCCGGGGACGTCAAGGCGCGGATCCGGGCCGAGATCGACGCCTACGCCTTCGAGCACCCGCTGACCGCGTGACGACACGCCGCCGCCCAGGGCCCGCCTGACCCTGCGCCACGTAAACGTGGCGCAGCGACCCTTCACGGGGGCCGGCGCCACGGAAAGGGGCACCAGGCCACGTTTACGTGGCGGAGGCCACGGGCAGTGGGCGCCCGAAGGTGGTGTGAACGCCGGGGCTGAACAGCACCTGGTCGGGCCGGCGGGCGACCAGGTGCGGGAAGCCGGCCGCCTCGACCAGACCGTCGTCCAGGGACAGCAGCTCGGCGTGGTGCAGCGGCCACGGCTCATGCTCGTTGGGCACAAACCAGGTGCGTCCGAGGTGGGCGACGTGGAGCCCCCATCGAGCGCTGAGGAAGTGCGCGAGCTCGCGGTCGACAACGTTCTCGTCCTGGCGGTCGAGAGGGCCGCGGTCGCGGATGACCAGTCGACTGCTGGTGGCCGGGCGGCGCGGCCACCGGGTGCGGGTGACGTACTCGTGCACGGGATCCGCGCCGTCGTCGAGGCGGCGATGCGCAGACTTGGCCCATCGGTACGGCAACCCGAAGATGACTCTCGCGCCGAGGACCACGACCAGCCGGTCCGCATCGAGGCTGCGGAACACGATGCCGCGGCGACCGGTGGTGTCAACGGAGTACAGGCGGACATTGGTCTCCAAGAAGGTGCCGGCCCACGGCACCGGCGGACCGAGCGACACCCCGGCGCCGACCATCCGGAACGGGAGCAGCCCCACGTACGTGGCACCGTCGTGGGTGTCGGGACGGGTGCCGGGTGGCAGGTGCGGCCGCACGAGGTCGGGGTCGACCGCCCAGTGCACCGAGACGAGGTCGTGCCACTGCTGGCGCATGAGAACGGGCGGTGGCAGCGCGGGCGCGGCCGGGTTGACCGGCTCGGTCGGTGACCAACTCATGGCGACGGGCGACGGGTGCCAAGTCCGGCGAGCACCACCCCAACCAGGGTGACGGCGGCACCGGCGGCGGTGAGCGGGCCGAAATGGCCGACACCGACGAAGTGGTCGATGACCAGCGCGGACGTGACTTGGCCGCACACGGTGCACAGGCCGAGTACGAGGACCCCGTGGACGCGGACGAGGACGGCAGCCAATGAGATGAACACGATGCCGATGGGACCGCCGAGGTACAGCCACCAGGTCGTGGGCAGTGGCTGGGTGGGGCCCGCGACCGCCACCGCGATGCCGGTCGCGAGCGCGAGCAGCGAGCAGCCGACGGCGAAATTGATCCCGGTGGCCGCCCACGGCCCACCGGTCATCGAGACCCGCCCGTTGACGGCCTGCTGCCAGGCGATCGCTAGTCCGGCGACGAGCGGCAGCAGCGCGAGCACGAGGGCCGCGGCGGTGAGCGGGTCGGACCCGCCGAGGCGCTGCGAGCCGGACAGGGCCACCGCCACGATGGTCAGCGCGGCCCCGGCGACCCGCAGCAACGAGACCGGTTGCGGGCCGGACGGACCGAGGCCGCGCTGGTCGACCAGGAGGCTGCTGGCGGTCTGACCAGCCACGACGGCGACGGTGAACAACGCGACACCGATCGTGGCGACGGTCAACCCCTGGGTCGCCACCAAGAACGCTCCCGCGCTGCCCCCGACGACTTGCCAGGGCCTGAGCTGGCCCGTACCCAACGCGGCGCGTACGGCGCTCAACCCCGCTCGGATGGGCCGGAAGATGAGCGCGGCGAGGCACAGCAGCCCTAACCCGCTGCCGAAGCTCACCAGCGCCGCCGACAGTCCTGCTGTCGTCCCGCCACCGAGCTCGACGGCCAGCTCGCCGTTGATCTGCGTCTGGAGCGCGACCAGCGCGCCGATCGCCAGCATCGCCGGCACAGCGACCACGCCCAGCCAGGGTGGGTCGTGGTCGGCGGGAAGGGTCTGAGGCCGTGCAGAGGCTGTGGGGGATGCGCTCACCGCACCATGATCGGCGATGTGCTGCTCGCACACCTCACCACTACCTCGTCCAGTGGCGCCAATCGGGGCATCTCAGTGCGACATGTGGCCCAATTGGCACCACTCGGGCGGGTGTGCGGGCCAACCTGCGCACCGGCACCGCAGCCGTGGCCCGGATCAAGCGCCGATAAGCAACATTATGTCAACTACCGCCCTGACTCCAGGCCAACAGGCGGCGATCCTGCGGGCAGCCGTTACCGGATCCGCCGTTGAGCGCAAGAAGGAATACCTTTGACAAGTCGGCCTCGGCTGCTCGAAGGAGGGCATGATTCAAGACCTCGTGAATCCCCCGAAGGCTCGTGCTGGCGACAAGGTGGCGGTGGTGTCGCCGTCCTTCGCGGCTCCCGGTGTCGCTCCGGCGGTGCACGACCAAGCGATGCGGCGCCTCACCGAGGTCACCGGCCTCGTCCCTGTCGAGTACCCGACGACCCGCCGGGTCGGCGCCGACGCGCTGGACCGTGCCGCTGACCTCAACGCGGCCTTCGCCGACCCGGAGATCCGAGCCGTCCTTGCGACGATCGGGGGTGACGATCAGATTGCGGTCGTGCCTTATCTCGATCCCGAGCTGGTGCGCGCGCACCCCAAGCCGTTCCTTGGCTACAGCGACAACACCAACCTCTTGTCATGGCTGTGGACACACGGCGTCGCCGGGTTCTACGGCGGCTCGACGCAGGTGCAGCTTGGGCCCGGCCCAGCGGTCGACCCGTGCCACCGCGCAGCGTTACGAGCTGCACTGCTGACCGGCGAGCGGCTTGAGGTCACCGACCCGGGCGAGTCCGAGGACATAGGCAAGGAGTGGGCCGACCCAGCAGCGCTCACCGAGTACGGGGACCGCGAGCCGACCGAGCCGTGGAGCTGGGCCGGTCCGGCCCGCACTGTGACCGGCCGGACCTGGGGCGGCTGCATCGAGGTCGTCCAGTGGATTCTCACCGCGGGGCGCTTCCCGGCGGACCCGACGGTGCTCGACGGCGGGGTGCTCATCCTCGAGACGAGCGAAGAGATCATCCCGGCTCAGGAGTTCGGCTGGATCCTCCGGTCCCTCGGCGAGCGGGGCTTGCTCGCGGCGGTTGAGGCGGTGATCGTCGCCCGCCCACCGGCGTCCAACTTCGAGAAGCAGCCGTCCGCATCGCAACGCGCGGCCCACCGCGCCAAGCAGCGCGACGTCGCGATCGAGGTGGTCGGCTACTACAACGCCGACGCGGTCGTCTGCGTCGGTGTGCCGTTCGGGCACACGCGACCGCAGTGGATTCTGCCCTACGGCGGGGAGGTCACCGTCGATGGCGTCGAGCGCAAGGTCTGGTCTGACTACTGCTGAACAAGATCTCGGCGACGACTGCCGTGCTGCGCCAACCTGCTTGGGGTGACGTTTGCTCCGAATCATCGCAGCACTCGACTGCCGGCAGGGTCGCGTACCGGCTAGGAAAGGTGCCTACAGGACACCGGCCGGCAGCCGCAGCCCCTGCTCGCCCGTCGTCACCTGCTGGCGCAACTGGCCTCCCTCGGCGCCAGCGGCGGCACCGGTGAGCGAGAACGCCTCCTCGACGACGGTCGGCAACGGCTCCAGGCCGAGTAACCCCAGCGCCCCGCGGCGCACGATGGCGTTCCACTGGCCGGTCCGCGCGAACATGAAGTGGCCCACCCCGGGCAGCTCGAAGCGGGCCACCTGGGCCGACGCGGCGCGAGCACGCACCGACCAGTCGAGGCTGGCCTGCGGTGAGGTCCAACGGTCGTTCAGACCGTGCGCGAGGACGAGCCGCTGGCCACGAGCCGGGTCGACCGGATCCTTGGATGTCAGCCACGGAGCCAGCGCGACCACCCCGCACACGCCTGGCGCGTCGGCCAGGGCGCAGACCGCCCGCCCGCCCATCGAGTGCCCGACGAGCACCACCGGCACCGCGTCACCATAGCGCTCAGCCACCTGCGACAACGCCCAGCGACCGTCGCGTACGGGGTCGGGCTCCCCTCCCGGCACGGCGTTCCAGCCGCGGGCGGCGTAGCGCAGCAGCTCGACTGCCACCCCGGCGGCACCGGCTGGCCCGGCGAGCTCGCGCTGCAGCAGCGCCATCCGCCACCACGAACCGTTGCGGCGCTGCACCGGCTCGAAGCTGTCCGCCTGTCCCCCGTGCAGCATCAGGACGACGGCACGTACGGCCACCCCACCCGCCGGCGCGAGTGTGGTCAGGGAGGGCTGGGCAGCAGCAGGCACCACACCAGGGTGCCATCTCGGTGTGCAGACCGCCGGTCACCCGCAGTCAGGAAACACCTCGAGCCCGGACCGCGGCAGTGCCGGGTAGTCGCTCTTGACCTGCGCGTACGTGGCGGTCGTGGTGGTTGTCCGCTCCTGTGGACGGACGACGCCGGCACGCAGCACGTACGCCGTGACCGACGAGCCGGTGTCGGCACCCGGGGGGTAGGCGGCCACGTCGACGAAGCCACCGTTGGTGCAGCTGAGCAGGCGGGGCGTCCCGCCGCCGTCGTCGATGGTGGCGAACAGCGACCACGGCTTGCCGCCCTGCTGCACCTGCACCAGCCGACCGTCGACCCACGAGAACATGCCGAGCTCGCCACCCCCGCGCGGGCTCCACGAGGTCGTGACCACGATCTCCTGACCGGCGGCCCCGTCGAGCTGGGCGAACACCGGCGTACCGAGCGGGCTGTCGACGACCGCCAGCTGTACGGGAGCAGCGAACGTGCCCTCGGCGGTGGTCACGAGCACCGCGGTCCCGCAGGCCTGTCCCCCACCGGGCACGGTGCCCAACGACACCTCGTCGGGCCGGCCGTCGCCGTCGACGTCGGCACTGCCGACCACACTGGGCTGGCCGAGCGTGTCGGCGGTGACCCCGGCGGGGCACCGCCCCGTACCGTCGGTGCCCCGGACCTCGGTCTGGGACTGGTCCGGGGCATCGTCGTCGTTGGTGTCACGCGTCCCGGCGCGGTCGGCGTCGGCAGCTGAGCTGCTCGTGTCACCGCCTGCGTCGGTCTGTGCGCTCGTACCGCTGTCTCCGCAGGCGGCCAGCAGGACCGCCAGGACGGCCACAGCGCCCAGCCCACGGTGCCTGGTCAGCCCGCTCATGTCGTCTCCTCAACCGTCGTGGCCGGTCGGCCCCGCTGGATGATCTGACGCGCCACGCCCGGTGCCGGTTCCCGCCGTACGGGGCCGCGTATGCCACAGCCACGCGAGCCCGACCACCGGCAGCACCAGCGGCACGTAGCCGTAGCCGGCACCGTAGCCCGACCACACGGTCTGGTCGGGAAACAGTGCCGGGTCCAGCATGGTGAGGGTCCCGACGCCGAGCACACCGACGAGCTCGAGCCCCACCGCCGCCGCGGCGACGCGTCGGGCCGTGGGGGTCCCGCGGGCCAGGGACACCGTCGCCACGAGATACACCACCGCGGCCAGCGCCGACAGCGTGTAGGCGAACGGCGCCGTTGCGAAGTCCGTGGCCACCTGCACCGCCGAGCGGGCGCTGGCAGAGATCGCGAACACCCCGTAGACCGCCACCAGGACGCGGCCCGGGCCCTGGTTGCTCGCGTTCGCCACGACTCAGCCCTGCCAGACCTGGAGCAGCCGCTCGGCGAGCGCTGCCACCGTGACGCAGGCGATGAACAGCACCCCGATCCCCCAGCGAGTCTTCTCCGACGCGGCCCAGGCCACGCCCAGCGGCAGCACCAGCACGGCGGTCAGCAGGTACCCGACGAACAACGCAGCGTCGACGTCACGGTCGGTGACGACCAACGCAATCGTGCCGCCGACGAGCTGAGCGAGCAGGCCCAGCTCGAGCACGGCGAGCAGCCAGACCAGCGGATCGTGCACGCGCTTGTCGCGGGCAAAGAGCACGGCGGACCACAGCGCCCCCGCCGCTGCCGCGGCCATCAGCAGGTACGCCGCCACGGGTGTCACCGATGCATCACCGCTCCATGGTCGCAGCCGTCGAGTCGGCCCGCCGGACGTCGAGCAGCAGCCCTGGGAGCTCGCTCATCTGCTCGAAGATCTCCGCACCTGCCGCCCGCAACGCCTCGGTCGGGGCCAGCCCACCGCCGAAGCCGAGGACCCGCATCCCGGCCGCCACTCCCCCGCGTACACCCGGCTCGCTGTCCTCGATGACGACGCAGTCGGCCGGGTCGACACCGGACCGTCCGGCCGCGTGCAGGAACAGGTCCGGGTGTGGCTTGCCCCGCGCCACGTCCTGGACGGAGTGGACGCGGCCGCGAAAACGGTCCGTGAGGTCCGTCAGGCCGAGCACCAGGCGCAGGCGGTCGTGCCCGCTGGACGAGGCGACGCACATGGCGACGTCGGCGGCCTCCAGCGCGTCGAGCACGTCAACGACGCCCTCGATGGCAGTCAGCTCGGCCCGGAACAGCTCGTAGGAGGCCTCGCGGAGGTCGCCGTACCAGCCAGCCGGCAGCCGGCGCCCGAGCTGGCGCTCGATCTCGGCGACCATCACGGGCTCCGAGCGGCCCATGAAGCGCTCCACGACCTCGTGCTGGCCGAGCGGCCAGCCGAGCGAGGTGATCCATTCCGCCTCCAGCCGGGTCACCAGTCGCTCAGTGTCTACCAGCACCCCGTCGCAGTCCCACACCACCAGTCCCGGCGCCCGCACGGTGCTCACCCTAGGGGCACACCACCGGCGCGCCGCCTAGGCTGAGTGCCGTGCGCACCGACCGCCGGCCCGGGCCGACCACACGGGCACGCGTGGTGGAGTGGCGCGGCGACAGCCGCACCGAGCACGAGGACAGGCTGGCCACCGAGGAGCCCCTCGAGCTCCGGCTGGCCTGGCCCGGTCACCCTCCGCAGCACTTCGTCGTCACGATGCGCACGCCCGGCCACGACTTCGAGCTGGCGGCCGGTCTTGCCCACGGCGAAGGCCTGGTCGTCGGGTCACGCCCGCTGGTGTCGGTGGCGTACTGCACCGACACCACGCTGGCGCCCGACCAGGAGTTCAACGTGGTCACGCTGATGCTGACCGAGCCGCCCCCGGTGACCCCCGCGGTCCGGTCGACGACCATGTCCGGCGCGTGCGGGGTCTGCGGCCGCGAGAGTCTCGACGCGGTCGCGGCGCTCGGCGGGCGGCGGCTGCCGGACCACCCGCAGCTGGACCGCGACGTCGTCGCCACCTTGCCGGACCGGCTGCGTGAGCAGCAGCACATCTTCAGCCGTACCGGCGGGCTGCACGGCGCCGGCCTGTTCAGCGCCGACGGGACGGCCGTCGTGGTCCGCGAGGACATCGGCCGGCACAACGCCACCGACAAGGTGATCGGGCACCAGCTGCTCGCCGGCGCCTCGGCGGAGGGACTGGTGCTGGCGGTGAGCGGGCGGATCGGGTACGAGATCGTGCAGAAGGCGGTGCTCGCGGGGGTCGTCGCGGTCGTCGCGGTCGGCGCACCATCGAGCCTGGCGGTGGAGCTGGCGCGGGACTTCGGTCTGACCGTCGCCGGCTGGGTACGCGGCGACCGGATGGTGCTGCACGCCAACCCCGACCGCATCACCGGCTGACTACGGCGCGGGCTCCCAGGCGTTGTCGGTGCCGCCGCCTAGCGTCTGTGTCATGCGCATCCTGCACACCTCCGACTGGCACCTGGGCCGGTCCTTCCACCGCGAGGGGCTCCTGGGGCACCAGGCCGCGTTCGTCGACCACCTGGTCGAGACGGTGCGCTCCGATCGGGTCGACCTGGTGGTCGTGGCCGGCGACGTGTACGACCGGGCGCTGCCGTCGGTCGACGCGGTTGCGGTCGCCGACGACGCGCTGCGCCGGCTTGCCGGCCTCGGCGTCCCGGTGGTGCTGACCGCCGGCAACCACGACTCGGCGCGTCGGCTGGGTTTCGCGGCGGACCTCATCTGCGCCGCTGGCATCCACCTGCTCACCGACCCGGCTCGCGTCGACCGCCCGGTGTGGGTCGAGGACGATCACGGCCCGGTCGCGGTGTACGGGCTGCCCTACCTCGAGCCCGACGTGCTGCGGGAGCCGTGGGGACTGCCCGATCGCTCGCACGAGGCGGTCGCCCGCGAGGCCATGCGCCGGGTCACCGCGCACCGCGACGGCCCCGGCGGGGGCGCTCGTACGATCGTGCTGGCCCACACCTGGGTTACCGGTGGCCAGCCCAGCGACAGCGAGCGTGACATCACCGTCGGCGGGGTGTCCCAGGTGTCCGCCGACGTCTTCACCGGTGCTGACTACGTCGCGCTGGGCCACCTGCACGGTCGCCAGCGCATTAGCGACACCGTCCGCTACAGCGGGTCACCGCTGCCGTACTCGTTCTCCGAGGCAAACCACACCAAGGGCTGTTGGCTCGTCGAGCTCGGCAAGGACGGCGTCGAGCGGGTCGACTTCGTGGCAGCGCCGGTCCCGCGCCGCCTGGCGCGCGTCCGCGGCACCCTCGAGGAGCTGCTCGCCAGCCCCGCACACGCCCGCCACGAGGACCACTGGCTGCAGGTGACCCTCACCGACACGCTTCGCCCCCGTGCTGCGATGGAGCGGTTGCGCACCCGCTTCCCGTACGCCCTGCTGCTCGACTTCGCCCCCGAGGGGCGGGCGGCGGCGACCACCCAGTGGGCCGACCGCCTGCGCGGTCGCAGCGACCGCGACATCATCCGCGACTTCGTCGAGGTCGTCCGCGACGAGCCGGCCGGCCCTGACGAGCTGGCCCTGCTCGACGCCGCGTGCGATGCGTGCACCGGCGCCCGGGTGCTGGAGGCCCTCCCCGGCGAGGGCGGGGCAGACCGCCGCCGTGGCACCGGCGCCCCCGAGGTGCTCGCCTCATGAGGGTGCACACCTTGCGGGTCACGGCGTTCGGCCCGTTCGCGGGCACAGTCGACGTCGACGTCGACACGCTGTCCGAGCATGGTCTGTTCCTGTTGACCGGCCCCACCGGCGCGGGCAAGACCAGTGTGCTCGACGCGATCTGTTTCGGCCTGTTCGGTCAGGTGCCCGGCGCCCGGCAACACGCCGATCGGCTGCGCAGCGACCACGCCGACCCCAGCCTCGCGCCCGAGGTGCGCATCGACGTCACGCTCGGCGGACGACGCCTGCTCGTGACCAGGTCACCGCGATGGCTCCGGCCGAGCAGTCGCGCCCGCAGCGGTTCGGTCACCCAGCACGCCCGGGTGCTGCTGCAGGAGCGCGCCGGCGGCGGCTGGGAGACGCTGACGACCCGGATCGACGAGGCTCAGCTGCTGCTGGACGGGCTGCTGGGCATGACCGTCGGGCAGTTCACTCAGGTGGCGATGCTGCCGCAGGGGCAGTTCCAGGACTTCTTGCGCGCGGGCGCCGACGAGCGTCGCACGCTCCTGGAGCGACTGTTCGGGACGCAGCGCTTCGGTGACGTCGAGCGCTGGCTGGCCGAACGCCGCAGCCGTGCCCGGGCCGCTGCCGAGGCGGCCGGCAGAGCCGCCTGCTCGGCCGCTGACCAGCTGCACGGAGCGGCGCACCTGACCGAGCCGGTGCCCGCGGACCCCACCGACTGGCCGACCTGGGCCGCCCTCGTCGCCGATGGCACCCGGCGGCGCCGCGACGACCTGTCGGTTCTCGTTGGACAGTCCGGCGACGTCCTCGAGGTCGCCCGCCGCCACCATCGGGCCGGCGTCGAGCTCGCTGCGGCTCGCCGCAGTGGCGAGCTGGCTCTGCAGCGGCTCGCCGACGTCGACGCCACCCGGGCCGAGGCTGACGAGCTGGCCGCGACACTGCGGTCAGCCGAGCGAGCCCGCGAGGTGATGGCACACCTCGAGCCACTGGCCGACGCGACGGCCCAGAACGAGGCGGCACAGGTCCAGACGGCGGCTTCGCTCGCCGACGTCGCCGAGCTCCTGCCGGATGTGGTGGCAGAGGTCTCTGGCGACCTGACCGGGGCCGGGCTCGCAGAGCTGCAGCGCTGCCAGGCGGCCCTGGAGGCCGCGCGCGCCGGCACCGAGCGGGCGGTGGAGCGTGAGCTTCGGTTGGCTGCCGACGTGACCCGGCTCACCACGCTAGAGGCTGCCGTCGCCGCGGCAGAGGGCGCCGCCGCCAAGACCGAGCAGGTGGCCGCGGGGCTGCGCGACGCCGCGGCGGCTGCGCCGGCCGCGATCGCTGCCCTGCGCGCGTCGATCGGCGCCGACCAGCGTCTCGACGCCACTCATGACCACCTGGCGCTGGCCGTGCCGGCCGCGCGCAGGCAGGCCGAGGCCGCCGATCTGCTGCCGGTGGCGGAGCGCAGGCTCCGGGCCGCCGAGACCGCGGCTCGCGAGGCGTTCGCGGCATACCTGACGGCTGCCGATGCCCGCCTCACCGTCTCCCGGCGGCGACTTGCCGGTGCGGCGGCCGAGCTGGCCCGCGGGCTGGTCGGCGGCGCACCCTGCACGGTGTGCGGCTCCACCACCCACCCGGCACCGGCTGCGCCCGACGACGACCACGCCGACGAGTCCGCCGAGATCACTGCACAGCAGCACGAGACCGCAGCCGAGAAGCGCCGCGCGGACGCCGACGCCCTCGTCGTCGAAGTCGGTGGTGAGGTGGCCCGGCTCCGAGCCGCCGCAGGCGACCACACCCCGGCAGAGACAGCTGCCGCAGTCGACGAGCTGACCGCGCAGCTGTCCGCTGCCGCTGCCGCCCGCGCTCGTCTGCCTGAGTCGCAGAGCCGCCTCGCTGAGGCTGAGCAGGACCAGCGGCTGGCCGCCGAGCGACTGGACAGCTCCGTGCGGCGCAGTTGTGCTCTCGCCGCCGAGGTCGCCGCCGGGCGCACGGCGGCCTCGGATCTGCGCTCCGGCCTGGTCGACGCCCTCGGCGAGAGCCTCGACATCGACGGCTGCCAGGGGCACACCCGACGCTGCGGTGAGGTCGTCGGGGCGGCGCTTACCGCCGTGACGGAGCTGTGCTCAGCGCGCACGGTGCACGCCGCAGCGCGCCAGCGGGCGGATCGGTCGGCACGCCGACACGGCTTCGCCGACGCCGAGTCAGCGCAGTCTGCCGCCCTCGACGAGGCCACCCGCGAGCAGCTGCACGGCGGACTCGAACGCCGGAGCCACCAAGCCGACCGGGACGCCGAGGTCCTCGCCGACCCCCAGGTCGTGGCAGCTCTGGCAGCGGCGACCCCTGACCTCGACGCCCTCGCCGCGGCGGAGAGGTCCGCGGAGCAGCTGCACGACGGTCACCGTGGCGACCTCAGCACCGCCCAGCACTCAGCGGCTCGCCTGGACGAGTTGAGCGCCGCGCTGAGCTCGCGGCTCGCCGAGTGGCAGCCGCTGCGCCGCACCCAAGAGGTCACTGCCGGGCTCGCCGCGCTGGCCGAGGGCAAGTCCGGGGACAACACCCTGCACATGTCGCTGTCGTCGTACGTGCTGGCGGCCCGGCTCGAGCAGGTGGTGGCCGCTGCCAACGAGCGGCTTGTACCGATGACGTCGGGCCGTTACGCCCTCGAGCACACCGTCGACAAGACCGCCGGCGACCGTCGCGCGGCGGCTGGCGGGCTCGGGCTCCGAGTGCGCGACGAATGGACCGGCGAGGTACGGGAGCCGTCGACCCTGTCCGGCGGCGAGACGTTCCAGGCCTCGCTCGCCCTCGCCCTCGGTCTGGCCGATGTCGTCGGCTACGAGTGCGGGGGCACCCAGCTGCAGACCATCTTCGTCGACGAGGGTTTCGGATCGCTCGATGCTGACAGCCTCGACGAGGTGATGGATGAGCTCGACCGGCTGCGAGACGGCGGACGCGTCGTCGGTGTCGTGTCGCACGTGGACGCCGTGCGCGAACGCATCCCCGCCCAGCTGCGACTGGTCAAGACGCGCACCGGCTCCGCCATCGCCAGCGCATCGTGACCGCTCCCCCGGGCTCCGATCCACGCCCGATCGCCGTGCTCGACCTCGACGGCGTGCTGGCCGGCGTCGACCATCGGCTGCAGCACCTGCGGCGACGCCCCAAGGACTGGGGCGCCTTCTTCGCCACCATGGCTGACGACCCCTTGCTGCCCGAAGGGTTCGCGGTGGCCACCGAGCTCGCCCGGCGTCACCGCATCGTCTATCTGACCGGCCGCCCGGAGCGATACCGCGACGTGACCGAGCAGTGGCTGCGCCGACACGATCTCCCCGACGGGCCGGTGCTGCACCGCGGGGACGGCGATGGGCGGCCGGCCCGGGTGCTCAAGCCCGAGCTCGTGCGCCGGCTGGCGACGACGGCGCGGGTCGCCGTGGTGGTCGACGACGACGTCGGCGTGCTCGACGCCTTGCGCGAGGGTGGCGTCACCGTCTTTCACGCCGACTGGGCCACCTCGGCGGCGGTCTTGCGCGATGCACAGGCAGCCGGTGAGACGTGAACCTGCACACTGGACACCCATCCACGCGTGAACAGGCGCCGAACAACTGACGGACGAGCCCGACAGGCACCGTCGGTGCGTGCCCGACGAGCAGAGAGGACAACGCCGATGGTTGAGCCCACTCCACTGCCGGTGGAGGGTGCTGGCGTGCCCGAGACTCCGCTCTCGACGCTGATGGTCCGGGTTGCCAAGGGTGACGAGGCCGCGTTCGCGGCGCTCTACGACCGCACCAGTGCTGCAGTGCACGGTCTCGCCCGCCGCGTCGTCCGGGATCCCGCCCGCGCCGAGGAGATCACCCAGGAGGTCTACCTGCAGGTCTGGCGCACCGCTGGCCGGTACGACCCCGACCGTGGGTCGGCCAAGAGCTGGCTGCTCACGGTGGCACACCGCCGCGCGGTCGACGTGGTCCGCCACGATCAGGCCAGCACAAACCGTGAAGCCCGTTACGACTGGTCCGGGGGCCGCGACACCGATGTCGTCGAGAGTGCGGTGATGGTCCGCCTCGAGCACGAACAGGTCCGTCGCTGCTTGGGATCGCTCACAGAGCTCCAACGCGAGGCAGTCACGCTGGCCTACTACGGTGGCCATACCTACTCCAACGTGTCTGCGCTGCTCAAGGTCAACCCCGCCACCATCAAGACCCGTATGCGCGACGGCCTGATCCGTCTGCGTGACTGCCTAGGAGTAGCCGCATGAGCGCCGAGATGCATGCCATGGTGGGCGCCTACGCCCTGGATGCGCTCGACCACATCGAACAGGTGTCCTTCGAGTCACACCTCGCTAGCTGTCCGATGTGCGCTGACGAGCTGGTGGGCTTCCATGAGACTGCCGAGCGGCTCGGCAGCGCGGTCGCGGTCGCCCCTCCCCCGCGGCTGCGCACCGCCGTGCTCGACGAGGTCAGCCGTACCACCCAGGAGCGCCGGGTGATTCCGCTGCAGCGACGCGACCGTTGGCGCCGGCGGATGCCGATGCTGGTCGCCGCTGCCTCCGCGCTGGCTGTCGTGAGTCTCTTCGGCGTCTACCTCGCAGAGCACGACCGCTTCGCGGACGAGCAGAACCAGCAGGAGCAGCAGGCGGCCGTCCTGGCCGCGAACGACGCCAGCACCACCTCCGAGCGGCTCGGTGGCGGCACCCGGGTCAAGGTGATCGCCTCGGACTCGCTGGACCGGGCGGTCGTCGTCATGCACGGCGTCCCGCCGTTGAAGTCGGGCACCAGCTATCAGATGTGGGCTGTCGGGTCCGCGGGTGTGCAGTCACTCGGCGTGATGGGCGGCGAGGACCTGACCGAGCCGACCACCCGCTTGGTCAAGGGCATTAAGAACGCCGACTCCGTGGCGCTCACCGTGGAGCCGGAGGGCGGCTCCGAACGGCCGACCAGCAAACCGGTGATCAGCGTCGATCTGGTCTGACGCCGCGGACCAGGTGCCCAAGCGGCTCCCGGGTCGCGCTTACTCGAACGCCTCAGGTGGCGGGCAGGCGCACACCAGGTTGCGGTCGCCGTAGGCCTGGTCGATCCGCCCGACCGGCGGCCAGTACTTGTCCTGGCCATGTCCGCCCCCCGGCAGCGCCGCCTGCGTACGGCTGTAGGCGCGGTCCCAGTCACCTGTCACCGCTGCGACCGTGTGCGGCGCGTGGCGCAGCGGGCTGTCGGCGAGGGCGACGCGGCCGTCGGCGACGTCGTGGATCTCAGCCACGATCGCGATCATCGCGGTGCAGAAGCGGTCGATCTCAGCGAGGTCCTCGGACTCGGTCGGTTCGACCATGAACGTGCCGGCGACGGGGAAGCTCATCGTCGGCGCATGGAACCCGTGGTCCACCAGCCGTTTGGCCACGTCCTCGACGGTGACGCCACTGCGCTTGGTCAGCTCCCGCAGGTCGAGGATGCACTCGTGGGCCACCAGGCCGTGCGCGCCGGTGTACAGCACCGGGAGGTGCTCACCGAGCCGCGCGGCGACGTAGTTGGCCGCCAGCACCGCGACGCTCGTTGCCTCGCGCAGCCCGTCGGCTCCCATCATCGCCAGGTACAGCCACGGGATCGGCAAGATGCCCGCCGAGCCGTACGGAGCGGCGCTGACCGGACCGACGCCGGCGCGCCGGTCGGGGTCGGGGTGTCCGGGGTGGCTGGGCAGGAACGGCGCCAGGTGTTCGCGCACGGCGACCGGACCGACTCCGGGGCCACCGCCGCCGTGCGGGATGCAGAACGTCTTGTGCAGGTTCAGGTGCGACACGTCGCCGCCGAATGCCCCCGGCCTCGCGTGCCCGACCAGTGCGTTGAGGTTGGCGCCGTCGACATACACCTGGCCACCGTGGGCGTGCACCACCTGGCACAGCTCGGTGATCCCGTCCTCGTACACCCCGTGCGTCGATGGGTAGGTGACCATGACGGCGGCGAGGGTGTCGGCGTGTTCGGAGCACTTGGCCCGCAGGTCGCCGAGGTCGACGCTGCCCGCACTGTCGGCGTTGACGACGACCACGCGCATCCCGGCCATCACCGCCGAGGCCGCGTTGGTCCCGTGCGCAGAGGAGGGGATCAGGCACACGTCGCGATCGCTGTCGCCCCGGTCGAGGTGGTAGGCGTGGATCGCCATCAGCCCCGCCAGCTCCCCCTGTGACCCGGCGTTGGGCTGCACCGACACGGCTGCGTAGCCGGTGACGTCGGCCAACCACTGCTCCAGCTCGGCGATCAGCGCGATCGCACCGTCGGCGTCCGCGGCGGGCACGAACGGGTGCAGGTCGGCCAGCTCGGGCCACGACAGCGGCTCCATCTCCGTCGTCGCGTTGAGCTTCATCGTGCACGAGCCGAGCGGGATCATGCCCCGGTCGAGGGCGTAGTCACGGTCGGACAGCCGACGCAGGTAGCGCAGCATCGCCGTCTCCGAGTGGTGCCGGTGGAAGACCTCGTGGGTCAGCAGCGGGGTCTCGCGCAGCAGCCCGTGCGGAAGGGCGTCGCTGGTCGACGTGTCGAGCGCGTCCAGGTCGGGGTCGTCGAGACCGAATGCCACCCAGACGGTCCGCAGATGCTCGGGGGTGGTGAGCTCGTTGGTGCTGATCCCAACGTGATCGGCATCGACACCGCGCAGGTGGACCCCGCTGGCCCTGGCGGCGGCAACGACGGCGGCGGCCCGGCCGGGCACCCGGGCAGTCACCGTGTCGACGAAGGTGTCGGAGACCACCTGGACACCACCGGCCCGCAGCCCGGCGGAGAGCACGGCGGCGTAGCGGTGCACCCTGCGGGCGATGGCGGTCAACCCTGTTGGACCGTGAAAGACCGCGTACATCGAGGCGGCGACCGCCAGCAGCACCTGGGCGGTGCAGATGTTGGACGTCGCCTTGTCTCGACGGATGTGCTGTTCGCGGGTCTGGAGAGCCAGCCGATACGCCGGCCGGCCGGCCGCGTCGACGGACACACCGACCAGGCGCCCGGGCAGATGCCGTTGCAGCCCCTCGCGCACCGCCATGAAACCGGCGTGGGGCCCGCCGTACCACATCGGGACGCCGAAACGCTGGGCCGAGCCGACCACGACGTCTGCGCCGAGCGCGCCCGGCGACTCCAGGAGGCACAGGGCAAGGGGGTCGGCGACCACCACGACCAGCCCACCGCGCTCGTGGGTCTGCTCGATCAGCTCCCGCGGGTCGCGCACAGCACCGGACGCACCTGGATAGGCGATCACCAGGGTGGACAGCGGCCCGTCCGACAGGCCGTTGTCCAGGTCGGTCTCGGCGAGCTCGATGCGCATCGCCGCCGCCCGGGTGTGGAGGACGGCCCTGGTCTGCGGCAGCAGGTCGGAGTCGACCACCACCGGAGCCGTCCCGGCAGCACCTCGCAGCCCTCGGCGGCTGAGCATCACGGCTTCGGCGGCGGCGGTGGCCTCGTCCAGTAGCGACGCATTTGCCGTCGGCAGCCCGGTCAGGTCGCCAATCATCGTCTGGAAGTTCAGCAAGGCCTCGAGGCGGCCTTGGGAGATCTCCGGCTGATAAGGGGTATACGCGGTGTACCAGGACGGGTCCTCGAGCACATTGCGCCGCACCACTGCCGGAGTGGCCGTGGGGTGGTATCCAAGCCCGATCATCGCCACCCCGGGCCGGTTGGCGCCGAGCGTCGTACGCAGCCGGGACAGCGCGTCCCGCTCGGTTGACGGTGCCGGCAGCGGCACGGTCTCGGCCGCCGCGTCGCCACGGATCACCGCTGGGACCGCGGCCTCCATCAGCGCGGGCAGGCTGTCGTAGCCGACCACGGCGAGCATCGAGGCGATCTCGTCGGCGCCGGGGCCGACGTGGCGGCGCACAAAGGCGTCGGCGCGGTCGAGGACTGGCAGCGAGGGGTTGTCCGACATCAGGCACTCCGTGGGGTCGGGACGGGCGACAGAACGTCCCTCCCCTCTGTCGCCCGGAGGCTCCAGATGGTCTCGTCCGTGCAGTCCTGGTGCCTGAGAGGTTCCGGGGAGGGATTGCCCCTTCGGCGCTGTCGACGGGCTGCCGACCAGCTCTCCCGCACGGCGTTCACAACCAGCCTCAGAATACCAGCCGAGGCCTGCTGAGCCCGTTGACGCCGAACAGGGCAGGATCAGCACATGGGTGCCGACGAGCTGCCGTGTCACGCCGTGCTCTTTGACTGCGACGGGGTGCTGGTCGACTCCGACGCCAGCGTCACCCGGGCGTGGCGACGCTGGGCCGAGGCGTACGGCCTGGACCCGCAGACGGTGCCGTCCATGGTGCACGGTCGCCGGGCCAGCGACTCGGTGGCGCAGCTGATCGGGGCGGACGACCGGGAACGCGCCCTGGCGACGATCAATGCCTACGAGCTCGACGACGCGCCGCAGGTGACCGCGGTCGCAGGGGCTCGCGACCTCATCATGAGCGTCCCCGACGGCCGCCGCGCGGTCGTCACGTCGGGCTCGAAAGCGCTGGCCACCGCTCGGCTACGGGCGGCAGGCATCGACCCGCCCCCCGTGCTCATCACGGCCGACGACATCGCCGAAGGCAAGCCCGCGCCCGACGGATACCTCCAGGCGGCGGCCGCGCTCGGGGTCCAGCCAGCCGACGCGGTGGTGCTGGAGGACAGCCGTGCCGGCGTCGAGGCCGCGCGCTCGGCGGGGGCCGGCGCCGTCGTCGGCGTAGGCCCGGCCGCAGCCGGCAGCAGCGCCGACGTGGTCGTCGCCGACCTGCGTGGCGTGCGCTGGACCGGGTCCGGTCTGCGCATCACGGGGGCCTCCGTCGCGGGCGACCCCTGATCGCCGGCCGCCTCGGGCGACACAATGACCAGCACGGGGGCACCACGCGACCGTCACCGGCAGCGACCCAAGGAGCAGCGACCATGGCACGAGCCAAACATCCCCTCGGCATCGACATCGGCGGCAGCGGCATCAAGGGCGCGCCCGTCGACCTGGACGTCGGCGAGTTCGCCGCGGACAGGCTTCGGATCCAGACCCCCCAAGAGTCCACTCCGGATGCGGTCGCCGACGTGGTCGCCAGCATCGCCGAACACTTCGAGAAGGCCACCGGCGACGCCCCGATCGGGGTGACCGTCCCCGCCGTCGTCTCGCGCGGCATCGTGCGGACGGCGGCCAACATCGACCAAACCTGGACCGGCACCGACGCGGGCGAGCTGCTGGCCAGCCGGCTCGGACGGCCGGTGACGGTGGTCAACGACGCCGACGCCGCGGGTGTCGCTGAGCTGCACTACGGCGCTGCCCGCAACGTCGACGGCCTGGTGCTGCTGGCCACGCTCGGCACCGGCATCGGCACGGCGTTGCTGCACCGCGGCGTCCTGGTCCCCAACAGCGAGCTCGGTCACCTGCAGCTCGACGGTGCGGACGCGGAGACCCGCGCGTCGTCCCACGCCCGGGAGACCGAGGACCTGTCGTACGAGGACTGGGCCGAGCGGCTGCAGCGCTACTTCGCCCACATCGAGGACCTGTTGTGGCCCGATCTGATCGTCGTGGGCGGCGGCGTGTCCAAGCACGCCGAGCGCTACCTCCCGCTGCTGCACCTGCGGGCACCGATCGTGCCGGCTCAGCTGGGGAACGCCGCGGGCATCATCGGGGCGGCGTGGCTCGCGGTCAACGGTTGACCGGCGGCTCAGCCGGTCAGGCGCGCCTTGCGGCGGGCAGCGAGCTCGTCATCGGGATGCGCTCCGGCCGCGTCGCCGGTGCGCTCGCTAGGCAGCTCTGCCAGAGTGCCTTCGATCTCGCGCCAGACGCCGCCGATGGCGATGCCGAAGACACCCTGCCCACCCTGGAGCAGGTCGATGACCTCGTCGGCGGAGCGGCACTCGTACACGCTGGCACCGTCGCTCATCAACGTGACCCGGGTCAGGTCGTCGGTGCCGCGCTGCCTCAGATGATCCACCGCGGTACGGATCTGCTGGAGCGACACACCCGCCTCGAGCAGTCTCTTGATGATCTTGAGCAGCAAGATGTCGCGGAAGGAGTACAGCCGCTGGGTGCCCGACCCGGTTGCCCCGCGCACGGTGGGCTCGACCAGTTTCGTGCGCGCCCAGTAGTCGAGCTGGCGGTAGGTGATACCCGCCGCGTGGCAGGCCGTCGGCCCGCGAAACCCGACATCGTCCGACATCGGCGAGACATCGTCGTCGAACAGCAGCCCCTGATCCCCGGCCAGCCGCGCGGCCTCGGCCGCGGCGGCGGCATCGTGCGCCGAGCGCTGCCCGTTGTCGTCCCGCGTGCCTGCCACCGCGACCTCCCGATCATTGGTCACCGCCGTCGCGCAACTGCGAGTTACACAGGCGGTGTTCGACTCACCACCGTACGGACGCAACCGGCTGCGGGTCAATGACCGAGCCTCGGCGACATCGCGTGTCGTAACCCTCAAGTCGAGGGTCAGGGTTGAGAGTAGCGCGGGTCAGCCGCCGGGATGGAAGTCCTCGGGGGTGACCTGGTCGAGGAACTCACGGAACTTCTCGACCTCCGCTTCTTCCTCCTCAGGCACGGCCAGGCCGGAGCTGTCCAGCACCGTCTCGTCGCACACGATCCGGGACCCGGTGCGCAGGGCCAGAGCGATGGAGTCCGACGGCCGGGCGCTTACCTCGGTGCCGCCGTCGAAGACGAGCAAGGCGTAGTAGACGCCGTTCTTGACCTCGGTGATGCGCACCTCGGAGAGCTCACGACCGAGCGCACCGAGAAGGTCGCGCATCAGATCGTGCGTCAGCGGACGCGGCGGGGTCACCCCTTGCTGGGCGAAGGCGATCGCGGTCGCCTCACCGGCGCCGATCCAGATCGGGAGGTAACGGCCGCCGTCAACCTCCCGCAGCAACACGAGAGGCTGGTTGGTGGGCTGCTCGACCCGCACGCCGACGACGTCCAGTTCTCTCACACTGCTCACATTACCCTCGGCGCGGGCCGCGCACCGAGTGAGACTCAACCCCGGCCCAAACCCGCTCGCACGAGGGTGGTGTGCAACCGCAACACCAACGTGGCGAGCTCGCGCGCGGTCTCGTCCGCACGCGCCTGGGCACCGGCGTCACGCTGGCGCCGCATCGGCGCGACCACCTGCTGGAACAGGTCGATCTCACGGTTGGCCGAGGTCTGCACCGAGCGCAGATGCCGCGGCTCGACCCCGTAGGCGGCCAGCTCGCCGGCGGTCGTCGCGATCAGCAATGCGGTGGCGTCGTAGTGGCCGCCGGCGGCCGTTCGCAGCAGACCGAAGGACTCCAGCTGGTCCAGCAGCGACTCGTCGACTGAGGCGGACTCGCACAGCTCGGCGCGCGACAACCGTAACGCGGCGTGGTCTGCTCGACCGGCATCAGACGGGTCGAGGGCGAGCACCACCCGAGGGGCACGGGGCCGGGCAACAGCCTCGTCCGGGCCGGCGGCCGGCGGCGGCTCCAAACCCCGGTCCATGGCGTCCAGATGGTCGCGAATGACCTTGAGCGGGTAGTAGTTCTCCTTCTGCGCGGTCAGGATGTACCGAAGCCGCTCGACGTCGTTGCGGGAAAACTTGCGGTAGCCGGCGGCGGTGCGCTCGGGCTCGACCAGACCCTCGGACTCGAGGTAGCGAATCTTGGAGATGGACACGTCGGGAAAGTCTGAACGCAGTCGCCCGAGGACTTCGCCGATGCTCATCCGGGCGCTGGCCGAAGGCAGCGACGCGCTCACCGCACCCGCCCGGCGTCGTCAGCGCTCGGGTAGTAGACGAGCCGGTACTTGCCGACCTGGACCTCGTCGCCGCCGTTCAGGAGGATCTCGTCGATGCGATCGCGGTTGACGTAGGTGCCGTTGAGGCTGCCCACGTCGGCCACCAGGTAGCCCTGGTCGGTGCGGCGGAACAACGCATGACGACGAGACACCGTCACGTCGTCGAGAAAGATGTCGCTGTCGGGGTGCCGCCCGGCCGAGACCTCGTCGGTGTCGAGCAGGAAGCGGCTGCCGGCGCTGGGGCCCCGCTGCACCACGAGCAGTGCGTGTCCGGGTGGTAACCCGTCGAGAGCGGCGACGTCCTCGGCGTTGAGCTCGCTGCCCTCCGCCCCGGTGTCGGGGTCGACCGGGTTCAAGGTGATGGTGGAGGTGGCGCCGGAGGGCGCGGGGGCAGCCTCGTGCACGACCAGGCGGTGTCCGCACTGCGAGCAGAACCGGGCGGTGGACGGGTTGTCATGTCCGCACTCGGTGCAGAACGGCATCGTGGCCTCCTCGGCAGGTGGTCCGGCGGTTCACTGCGGGGACCCTCAAGCGTGACTTCACGTTGACGGTGTCTTCAACCTACGGGGTCGGCAGGCACACTTCCACCACCGCCGAGCCGTTCGCTGGTGGCAGGTCAGGTGTCGATCTGCGCCTGGTAACCCGCAGCGTCCATCAGGTCGTCCAGGCCGGCCTCGTCGTCCAGCCGGATCCGCAGCAACCACCCCTCGCCGTACGGGTCGGAGTTGACCAGCTCGGGCGTCTGGTCGAGTGCCTCGTTGCGGGCCACGACGGTCCCGGCGAGCGGGGCGTACAGGTCGCTCACGGACTTGGTCGACTCGAGCTCGCCGACGGAGGCCGCCTGGGTGAGGGTCTCTCCGGCCTCTGGCAGTGAGACGTACACGATGTCGCCGAGCGCGTCCTGGGCGAAATCGGTGATGCCGACCGTGACGATGGCGCCGTCGGCGCCGTCGGCGGCGCTATCCAGTCGGACCCACTCATGTTCGGGGGTGTAGTGCAGCTCGTCGGGGATCACGGGACTCCTCGCTCAGGTAACGGGTTCGGCGAACGACGTGGCCCGCGCCGGAGCCAGGGACTCGACCCGCAGCTCGTCGGACGTGACCACGCTGACCGTACCTCCCAGCGCCTCTGCCTCGTCAGTGAGTCCACCGGGGAAGGCCGTTGCCTCGGCCAGGGTGGCCGGGTCACCGATCACCTCCACGACGTAGGGGGCTGAGACGGTACGGCTGTCCACGACCAAGGAGGCGTCGGCCGGGTCCGGCCCATCACCGAACCAGGTCTGCGCCACGACGCGGGCCGCGTCGTTCACCTCGATGGCCTCGGCGCCGGAGTCGCGCAGCTCCTCGACGGCGTTGAGCAGCGTGGCCGCGCCGACCGTGCCGTCGGGGTCGTCGATGGTGATCCGCACCCCCGGCCCCACCGCTGCAACCTGGCCGGACAGCAGCCGGAGCGAATCCAGGCGCTCCTGGGACTCCAGCAACGCTGCTTGTCGCTGCTGGGTGCTCAGCTGCAGGGCGTCGCGAGTCTCCTCGAGATCGGCGAGCCGGCCAGCCGCACGGTCCTGGGCGACCGACAACGACTGCAACAGCTGGACGAGGTCCTCGCGGCGGGTCCCGCTATAGGCATCGTCGGAGTCCACCTCGCTGACCTGGACGGCCGCGGCGAACCCCAGCACGGCCAGCAGCACGCCCACCACGGCCTGGCCGCGGCTGGGTCGGGCGACCACGCTTCGTGCGACCCGCTGGAGGGCGGTCTGATCAAGCATGCAGCAACTTCCGTCGGATCGCGGCGACGTTGGAGAAGATGCGGATGCCCAGGACCACGACGACCCCGGTCGACAGCTGACTGCCGACACCGAGCTGGTCACCCAGATACACGATCAGCGCGGCGACGAGCACGTTGGATACGAACGAGATGACGAAGACGCGGTCGTCGAAGATGCCGTCGAGCAACGCCCTGAGGGCACCGAAGGTCGCATCCAGCGCAGCCACCACGGCGATGGGCAGGTACGGCTGCAGCGCGAGTGGCACGCTCGGCTCGAGGAACAGCCCGAGGAGGACGCCGACGAGCAGGCCCAGCACCGCGATCATGCGCCGTCCCCCCCCTTCGTGCTCGCAGTGGCGACGTCGAGCTCGAGCCGGCTCCCAGCCGGCAGCCCCAGCTCGCTGGCGGCCTCCACCTCGAATTGCACGCCGAAGTTGATGCTCAGGTCGCTGAACATCTGGCCGGCGGCCGTCTCCAACAGCCGGGCCGGCAACGTCTCCGGGTCACCGATGGCCGCAACGGTGTAGGGCGGCGTCAGCGACCGGTAGTTGACCGTGATCGCCTGACCGGCGGTCCGGATCGCACTCAGCGTCGTGAGCCGCTGCCCGTTGACGGTGATCGCCTCGGCCCCGGCCTTCCACAGACCGTTGACCAGCTGCTGGAGGTCGGAGTCGGTGATCGTGCCCTCCGGCGCACCGTCATCGGAGTCGTCCACGACGACGCGCACGCCCGGACCCCGTACGGGGGCTGATCCCACCGTCGCGCCCTGCGTGTCGAGCTGCGCCTGAAGCGCCTGCACCGTCTCGGTGGCCTCGAGTGTGCTGGCGCGCAGCTCCTCGACCTCGGCCGCCGTGCTCTCGGCGCGCGCGCCCAGTACGGCGACCTCCGTCTTCTCCCGCGCGAGTCGCTCCAGCAGAACCTCGCGATCCCTCTCGTCTTGCGGCTGGGCTGCTTGCGTCTGCACCGCTGCCACCGTCAGGAGCACCGCCAGCGCCGCGGTCGCCGTGGCGAGACCAACTCTGCTGCTGGGCCCACCACGGTCCGCGGCGGCGTACTCGTCGTCGTCGTCGGGTCTCGTCAACCGCGCCAGGAGCTCACGCGAAGCATCAGCGTGCGGCGGCGCTGGGCGGGGATCGGGTGGGGACAGACTCACGTGGCGATCTCGGGACGACGTAATGGTGGCGTGGTCACCAGCAAGGTGCGCACCTGCCAGACGTAGAGCAGGCCGGCCCACCAGTACAACCCGACCCCCCAGATGGTGAACGCCCAGCCGATGACCCGCGCAACGGCGGCCACGGTGCCGTCGTCGTCGCCCAGCAGCAGAAGCGGGAAGGCGTACAGCAGCGCGGCGGTCGCTGCCTTGCCGAGGTAGTGCACCGGCAGTGCGCTGAAGCCGCGGCTTCGCAGGAACGGGAGCACGCAGAACAGCAGCACGTCCCGCAGCGGCAGCGACACCCCCAGCCACAGCGGGATGATGTCGCGCAGCACCAGGCCCACCACGACAGCCAGGATGTACAGCCGGTCGGCGACGGGGTCCAGCACCTGGCCGAGGGACGAGGTCTGGTTGAGCCGGCGCGCTAGGTTGCCGTCGAGGTAGTCGGTGAAACCCGCCACCATCAGCAGCACCAACGCCCAGAAGTCGGCCTCGGGGCCGAGCACCAACCACAAGAAGAGCGGTACGCCGGCAAGGCGCAGCAGGCTCAGCAGGTTGGGGACGGTGAGCACCCGGTCACCAGAGCCCGCGTCGGTGACCACCGCATCGCGGTCGTCGCTCACCTGCCACCTCTCCGTACGCCGTCAGATGCCATCGGATGCCACCGCCAGCCTAGCGAGCACGTGTGCTGGCCGGCCGCTGCCGCGCGCGGGTGCGCCGGGCGGCACTGGGCCGGGCAGGATGGGCGGATGCATCGCGATACCGACACACTCGAGGCGGCCGCGCTGGACGTGGCCGCGATCCGTTCCCAGTTTCCCGCGCTGGGTGACCGGGTGGCCTACTTCGACGGTCCTGGCGGCTCTCAGGTGCCCGCGGTCGTTGCCCGTGCCGTCGCCGACACCATGGCCGCCGGGATCTCCAACCGCGGCCCGGTCACCGCGGCCGAGCGTCGCGCCGACGCGGTCGTCGTCGACGCGCGGCAGGCCGTCGCCGACCTCTGCGGGACGGTGCCCCGAGGCGTGGTCTTCGGCCGCTCGATGACGCAGCTCACCTACGACTTCTCGCGAACGCTGGCTGCGGGGTGGGTCGCAGGCGACGAGGTCGTCGTCACCCGGCTGGACCACGACGCGAACATCCGCCCGTGGGTGCAGGCGGCCGAGCGCGCCGGGGTCACCGTGCGGTGGGCCGACTTCGACCGCGACAGCGCCGAGCTGGCGGTCTCCGCCGTCACCGAGGTGGTGTCAGAGCGCACCCGCCTGGTCGCGGTGACAGCGGCGTCCAACCTGCTCGGTACCCGACCGGAGGTGGCGGCCATCGCCGCAGCCGCCCATGACGTCGGCGCGCTGGTCTACGTCGACGCCGTCCACCTGGCACCCCACGCCGCGGTCGACGCGACGGCGCTGGGAGCCGATGTGCTCGTCTGCTCGCCGTACAAGTTCTTCGGGCCGCATCTCGGTGTGCTGACCGCAGCCCCTGCGCTGCTGGAGACCCTGCACCCCGACAAGCTGGTCGCCTCGACCAAGGATGTCCCCGAACGGTTCGAGCTGGGGACGCTGCCGTACGAGCTGCTGGCCGGGACCACGGCAGCAGTCGACTTCATCGCCTCGCTGGTTGCCGGCAACGGCGACCGGCGGGAGCGGGTGCTGGCAAGCATGGCCGCAGTCGAGTCACACGAGGACTCGCTGTTCACCCGGTTGCTCGACGGGCTCGGGCGGCTGGATGCGGTCACGGTGCACAACCGGCCCGCCCGGCGTACCCCGACCGCCCTGTTCTCCGTACGCGGCCACTCCCCCGGCGAGGTGCACGCGGCGCTCGCCGACGTCGGCATCAACGCCCCCGGCGGCAGCTTCTACGCCATCGAGGCGGCCCGCTGGTTGGGGTTGGGCGATGCCGGTGCGGTCCGAGCCGGCCTGGCCCCGTACACCGACGAGGACGATGTCGACCGCCTGCTGGACGCCGTTGCCGACCTGGCGCGGTGACCCCCTCCCCGGCCATGCCCGCCGAGTTGTCACCGCCTCAGCACGCTAGAACGCTCTGCAGCGGTGACAAGTCGGGGGGTAGCGTCGCCTCCGTGCGCGTGTTGGAGATCTGGCGGTTCCCGGTCAAGTCGCTGCAGGGCGAGCGGCTCGAACAGGCCACCATCAGCGCCGAGGGGGTCGTGGGCGACCGCCGCTGGGCGCTGTTCGACCTCGACACCGGGTTCGGGCTGACCGCCCGCCGCCACCCCGAGCTGCTGTTCGCGTCCGCCCGGACCCGGGCCGACGGCAGCGCTGAGATCACCCTGCCCGGCGGTGGCACCGCAGGCAACGACGCTGCCCTGTCGCACTGGCTCGGCCGCCCCGTGCAGCTGCGCTCTGCGGCAACCCAGGTGGAGCGGCGCTACGAGAACCCCGACAACTTCGAGGACGAGGCGGCCGGCCAGTGGCAGGCGTTTGACGGCGGCCGGGACGCCTTCCACGACAGCGACTGGGCGAGGGTCTCGCTGGTGTCGACCGCGACCCTCGGCGACTGGGACCGGCGGCGCTTCCGCGCCAACCTCGTGCTCGACGGTGCCGGCGAGGACGCGCTGGCCGGGCGCACGCTCAGCGTCGGCTCAGCCCGCCTGCGCGTGGCCGCACGGCTGCAACGCTGCGTGATGACGACCCGCCGACAGCCGGGTGGCCTCGAGCGCGACCTCGACGTGCTGCGTACCGTGCACCGCGACCGGGACGGACGTCTCGGCATCGGCGCAACCGTCGCGCGCGGCGGAGTGGTGAGTGTCGGCGACGAGGTGCAGGATCGTGGCGAGGGAGAGGTGGACTGATGGAGACCCGCAGACTGGGACGGCTGGAGCACCGCAGCTCGGTGCTGCTGTACGGCGCGGCGGCGCTGGGCGACGTCGACCAGCACACCGCCGACGCGTCGGTGCAGGAGGCGCTGGGCGCCGGAATCAACCACTTCGACGTGGCCGCGGACTACGGCGACGCCGAGCTGCGGCTCGGCCCGTGGATGTCGCGCATCCGTGACGACATCTTCCTCGCCACCAAGACCGGCCTGCGGACCCGCGACGAGGCGTGGGCGCAGATCAACGCCTCGTTGGAGCGGCTGCAGACCGACCGTGTCGATCTGCTGCAGCTGCACGCCATCGGCGACCTGGACGAGTTGGACCGCGCCACCGGGTCGGGCGGCGCGCTGGAGGCTGCTTTACGGGCTCAGGATGAGGGGCTCGTGGGTGCCGTCGGCATCACCGGGCACGGCCCCCACGCCGCGCAGACTCACCTCGAGGCCTTGCGCCGGCACCCGTTCGCCACCGTGCTGACCCCCCTCAACCCGGTGCTGTGGCGCGACGCCGACTACCGCTCGGCGTACGACGCGCTGGTCGGCGAGGTCCAACGCCAAGACGCCGGGCTGATGACGATCAAGACGGTGTCGCGGCGCAGCTGGCCACAGGGTCCCGACGGGGCGCCGTACGCCACCTGGTACGAGCCGTTCGACGACGCCGAGCGCATCCGCGGGGCGGTGTCGTGGGTGTTGGCGCACGAGGAGGTCACCGGCATCGCCACCGCCGGTGACGTCCGCCTGCTGGGCATGATCATCGACGCCGAGCAGCGGCGGATGCAGGTCGCCGAGGCCGAGCAGGCGCTGGCCGACGATGCCGCGTACTCCTCGCCGTTCCTCGACATGCCGATCTGAGCCCGGCCAGTCAGGACGCGAAGCGCTCCCCTACCGGCACCGCCACGTCGAGGGTGTTGCCCGGTCCGGGCAGCGGGCACGCCCAGGCTTCGTCGTAGGCGCAGGACGGCTGGTAGGCGAAGTTCAGGTCGATGACCAGCCCGCGCGTGTCGCCGCCGAGGTCGGCGCCCTTGACCGTGTCGAGCACGTAGCGTCCCCCGCCGTAGGTGTGCCTCGAGGCGTCCCGCAGCGGCAGGAACAGCCCGCCGCCGTACCCGGCCAGCCACCACAGGTCGAGGCGACCCAGGCCGGGCAGGTCGATCCGGCCGGCAAGCTCGAGGCTCACGACTCCGTCGGTACCGGTGCCGACCTCACGGACCTCCGGCTCGACGCCGGTGTCAACCACGACCACGAACCGGTACGCCGGGTCGTAGGGCGCCACGTCGGCGCCGGTGAAGCGTTTGCGGGCGTCGGCGGGCACCGGTGAGGCCAGGTGGGCACCGAGCAGCCGGTCACGGCCCTCGACCCAGCACCGGTGTCCTGCTGCCGGGTCGGCCTGAGCGCGTACCTCGCCGTACAGCTGGTGCACCCGTCGGCGCCAGTCAAGCCGGTCGAGCGGGGTGGTCGGGTCCGCGGTCACCCGCCAACGGTAGTGGCCGCGCCGCGGGACCGGCTGTGCGGCGTCGGGACCCGTGGGGTCTAGTAACCCCATGAAGTTCAACCCCAGAGCCAGGCTCAACACCTCCCAGGTGCGTCGGCGCGGACCCAGCGGGGGCGCTGGCGCCGGGGGGCTGGGCGGCGGGCTGGGCGGTGGGTTCGGCCGCGGCGGCGGCGGGATGGGTGGGTTGGCGCTGCCCGGCGGAATCGGGGGTCTGCTGATCGTCGGCATCATCTTCGTGGTGATGCAGCTCGCCGGCGGCGGCGGCTCCGTGGGAGCGGGCTACGACGAGGGTCAGCTGGCTGATGCCGACCTGTCGCAGTGCCAGACGGGTGCCGATGCCACCGAGTTCCAGGACTGCCGCATCCTCGCCACGGTCAACAGCGTGCAGGCGTTCTGGGCGGAGGCGCTCCCCGACCAAGCCGACACCGACTACACCGAGAGCACCACCAACCTGTTCACCGACTCGGTCGACACCGGATGCGGCGCGGCGACGTCGCAGGTCGGCCCCTTCTACTGCCCCACCGATGACTCGGTCTACCTGGACACGACGTTCTTCGACGAGATGCTCGAGGGCCAGCTGGGTGCACGGGGTGGGGACTTCGCGGAGTCGTACGTCATCGCCCATGAGTACGGCCACCACGTCCAGGACCTGGTCGGGACGATGAACCGCGTCCGCAGCGAGCAGGGAGCGACCAGCGACGCGGTGCGCCTCGAGCTGCAGGCCGACTGTCTGGCCGGCATGTGGGCGAAGTACGCGACCACCGTCGAGGACGAGAACGGCGAGGTCTACATCTCGAGCTGACCGAGGCAGACATCAGCGAGGCCATCGACGCCGCCGAGTCCGTCGGCGACGACCGCATCCAAGAACAGGCGCAGGGCACGTCCAACCCCGAGACCTGGACGCATGGCTCGGCGGCGGCCCGCAAGCAGTGGTTCCTCATCGGCATGCAGTCCGGCACGTTGGACTCCTGTGACACCTTCAGCGCCGCCGAACTGTGAATCGAGGCGGTCAGCGGACAGCCCTCCCTCGGGCCCGCACCGCCGAGTGGTCGCGGCTCGGCCGCGCTGGTGCTTCGATGAGGTGACCAGACGAAAGAGGGCTCGGATGACCACCGACAACATCACCCCAGTCGAGATCCCCGCCGTCGGTACGTACCGAATCGACCCGTCCCGTTCGACGGTGTCGTACTCGAGTCGCCACATGCTCGGTCTGGGTGTCGTGCATGCAACCTTCACGATCGGCTCGGGCGAGCTGGTGGTCGCCGATCCGCCCACCGCCTCCACTGTGGACGTGTCCATCGCCGCCGGGAGCTTCAACTCCAGCAACGCCAGGCGGGACAAGGACGTCCGCGGCGCGCGTCTGCTGGACGTCGCCACCTTCCCCGTCATCACCGTCACCTCGAGCGGCCTTCGCCAAGACAGCGGGCACTGGCTGCTCGCCGGCAGTGTGACCGCGCACGGAAGCACGGTCCCGGTCGAGGTGACCGTCGACCGGGCGACGGCGGAGGGCGACGGGATACGGGTGCATGCCAAAGCCGAGCGCCTGGACC
>Ga0183260_10000167_pt1 | contig 49961 bp, 53 predicted proteins | sample AntDrymUQ4972206_2_FD_129768 | JGI IMG/M metagenome (GOLD analysis project Ga0183260, IMG submission 129768) | Polar desert sand microbial communities from Dry Valleys, Antarctica - metaG UQ497 (22.06) (version 2) (version 2) | ecosystem: Environmental > Terrestrial > Soil > Desert | place... | reverse complement strand
GTGCGGCCGGGCCATCCTGCGATGGTCCAGCGCCTCGTCGAGGATGGACTCCTCGACGCCCATCTCGCGCGCCACCTCGCGCGCGGTCTTTCCCGACGCCGCGGCCTCCTTGACGATCTCGGCGGCCTTGTCGTAGCCGATGTGGGGGTTCAGGGCGGTCGCGGTGGCGAGGGTGGCCTCGGCGTGCTTCGTCAGCATCTGCTCGTTCGCTTCGATGCCGCTGACGCACTTCTCGTCCAGGGCGCGCGAGGCTGACGCCAGCAGCTTGATCGAGTCGAGCAGGTTTCGGGCGATCAGCGGCACGCGGACGTTCAGCTCGAACTGTCCCTGGGTGCCGGCGATGGTGATCGCCGTGTCGTTGCCGATCACCTGGGCGCCGACCTGGATCACCACCTCGGGGATGACCGGGTTGACCTTGCCGGGCATGATCGAGGAGCCCTTCTGCAGCTCGGGGAGCAGCAGCTCGGCCAGTCCGGCGCGAGGGCCGGAGCCCATGAGCGCGAGGTCGTTGGCGATCTTGGTCAGCGAGACGGCGACGACCTTCAACGCCCCCGACAGCTCCACGAGCGCGTCGCGGTTGCCCTGGGCCTCGAAGGGGTCGGCGGGCTCGGAGATGTCGAGCCCCGTGTCCTTGGCGAGCTGCTCGCGGACCTTCGCCGCGAACTCGGGGTGGGTGTTGAGCCCGGTTCCCGTAGCGGTGCCTCCGAGCGGGACCTGGCCCACTCGGGGGAGGGTGTCGCGGACGCGTTGGGCCCCGAGCTTCACCTGGGTCGCGTAGCCGCCGAACTCCTGGCCGAGGGTGACCGGGACGGCGTCCATCAGGTGGGTGCGCCCGGCCTTGACGTGGTCGGCGAACTCGTCGCCCTTGCGCTCCAGGGCCGAGGCCAGCTCGTCGAGGGCCGGGAGGAGGTCGGAATGGACCTCGCCGAGCGCGGCGAGATGCACGGCCGTGGGGAACACGTCGTTCGAGGACTGGCCCATGTTCACGTGGTCGTTGCGGTGGACCGGCTCGCCGGCGATGGCCGCGATCACCTCGTTCGCGTTCATGTTCGACGAGGTGCCGGAGCCGGTCTGGAAGCAGTCGACCGGGAACTGGTCGTCGTGGTCGCCCGCGGCGATCTCGTCGCCGGCCTTCGCGATCTTCTCGGCGATGTCGGAGTCGAGCTCGCCCAGATCCGCGTTGGCACGAGCCGCGGCAGCCTTGAGCCTGCCCAGCCAGTGGATCACCGGGGCGGGCACGGGATGCCCGGAGATCTTGAAGTTCTCGACCGCCTTGGTCGTCTCGCTGCCCCATAGCTGCTCCATGGCGGGCAGGCTATCGACGGACTGGTTCAACCCGTCTCCAGCCCGGCCGAGTACCCCTGGCCGAAAGTGCGCTCGAACTCGGCCGGAAGCAGCCCGCCGCCGGGCGTGAAGCGGGCCGCCGAGTTGAGCCTGCGAACCAGGTCGGCGTGGATGCCCTCCGAGCCGTTCTCGACGGCCCCGACCAGGTAGCCGAGCTGGACCGCGGCGAGGCTCGTCGGAGCGTCCCGCGCCTGGGCGTTCAGGACCGTCGCCGCTGCGACCATCTCCTCGCCGACCGTGGCGAGCTCGCCCCCGCTCTGCTCGGGCACGAGGCACTCCGAAATGGTGGTCCCGTCATCGAATGCCACACCCTCAGGGGCGCGCGCGAGAATCCGGATGTAGTCCGTGCTGCCGGTCTGACAGGCCGTCGGCGTCTCCTCAGGCTCGCTCCCGCATCCCGCCGCCAGGGTGGCGGCAACGGCGCCCGCGGCGGCGAGCACGATCAGCTTCCGGGCCATGCACCGATCCTACGGAGGCCCCCTCCTCGGCTGCCCGGGATCGCGTCCGCCCCGCCCCATAACTTGACGCCTGTGAGCGAAGAGGCGACCTCGATTCGCCCCATCGACCCGCTCGCGCACCGTGCCCTCGAGGCGCTGGTGCGCGCCGAGGCGACACTGACCCGGCGGCTTGCAGCCGACCTCGACCGGGTCGGCGTCTCGGCGACCGGCTTCGCGATGCTCGTGCTGCTGACCAGCGCGGGCGGCGAGCTCGAGCTGCGGGCGATCCGCCGCCGCCTCGGCGCCACGAAGGCGACCGCGACCGAGGTTCTCGACACCTTGGAGAAGAGGGGCTTCGTGCTTCGCAGCCGCCTCGAGTCAGATCGCCGGGCCGTCGCGGTCAACCTCACCGACGCCGGCGGCAACCTCGTGAACCACGCGTTCCCCGGCCACGCCGAGCGTGTTAGGGAGTCCTTCGGCGTGCTCGACGAGGACGAGAAGCGCCAGCTCGCGGACCTCTGCCGCAAGCTCGACCGCGCGGCCTGAAGGCCCCTGTGGAGCAGCGCCTCAGCGTCCTCACCCTCGGCGTCTTCGACCTCGCGAGGGCTCGCGCTTTCTACGAGGCCATCGGCTGGACGACACGGGCCGAGCCCGATGACGACGTCGTCTTCTTCCAGGCGGGAGGCATGGTGGTCGCGCTCTGGGACCGCACCCGACTGGCCGAGGACAGCGCGGTCGAGGACTCTCCGGGATGGGGCGGCGTGACGCTCGCCCACAACGTCCGCTCGCCCGCCGAGGTCGACTCTGTGATCGAGGAGGCCCGCGCCGCCGGCGCGAAGGTGGGCCGCGAGCCCGCCGAGACCTTCTGGGGCGGGTACTCGGGCGCCTTCATCGACCCCGACGGCCACCCGTGGGAGGTCGCGCACAACCCGCGCTGGACCATCGAGCCCGACGGCGCGGTCGCGCTGCCCGCCTGAGCGCTCGTAGAATCGCCCGCTGATGGCGGGATTCCGAGCGGTAGACCCCAAGCAGTCGTTTCCGGGCCTCGAGGAGGAGGTCCTCGCCCGCTGGAAGGATCGAGACGTCTTCGCGCGCCAGATCTCGCAGCGCGAAGAGCAGGGAGCTCCGCTCTGGAGCTTCTACGAAGGCCCGCCGACGGCGAACGGCCGACCGGGGTCCCACCACGTCCTGTCGCGGATCTTCAAGGACGTCTACCCGCGCTACCGCGCGATGACCGGCCACCGCGTCCCGCGCAAGGCCGGCTGGGACTGCCACGGCCTGCCCGTCGAGCTCGAGATCGAGAAGGAGCTCGGGATCACCTCGAAGGACGAGATCGAGGAGTACGGGATCGCCGAGTTCAACGCGCGCTGCCGCGACTCGGTCTTCCGCTACGTCGAGGACTGGAACCGGCTGACCGAGCGGATCGGCTTCTGGATCGACCTCGACGACCCCTACGTGACGATGGACGACGACTACATCGAGTCCTGCTGGTGGGCGATGCGCCAGATGTGGGACGCGGGCCGCCTGTACGAGGGCCACAAGGTCGTGCCCTACTGCCCGCGCTGCGGCACGGCGCTCTCATCGCACGAGGTCGCACTCGGCTACCACGACGTCACCGACACCTCGGCCTACGTGAAGCTGCCGGTCACTGCGGTCGCCCCCACCGACGCGATCCCGGAGTCGCCGTTGGAGGCGGGGGACGTGCTGGTCGTGTGGACGACGACGCCCTGGACCCTGATCTCGAACGCCGCGGTCGCGGCGGGCCCCGAGATCGAATACGTCCGCGCCAAGGCCGACGCCGGCAGCGACGAGGTGCTGGTGATGGCCCGCGACCTGGTCGAGAAGGTGCTGGGCGAGGGGGCGCAGGTGCTCTCTCACTTCCCGGGCGAGGCGATCGTGGGCTCCGCGTACGAGCCCCCGTTCGACTACATCACCGACTACGGCCCGCGCGGGCACACGGTCCTGCTCGGAGACTTCGTCACGACCGACGAGGGCACCGGCCTGGTCCACACCGCGATCGCGTTCGGCGAGGACGACTTCAAGCTGGGCGAGCAGTACGGGATCACGCTCCAGAACCCGGTGCGGCTGGACGGGACCTTCGACGAGCGGGTCACGGACTTCGCCGGGCGGAAGGTCAGGGACGCCGACGAGGACATAGTCGCGGCGCTCGAGTCGTCGGGCAAGCTGCTTCGCGCCGAGCCCTACCTGCACTCCTACCCGCACTGCTGGCGCTGCGACACGCCGCTCCTCTACTACGCGAAGGCCAGCTGGTACATCGCGACGAGCCAGGTGCGCGACCGGATGCTGGCCGAGAACGAGCGGATCGGCTGGCACCCCGACCACATCAAGCACGGCCGCTTCGGCAAGTGGCTCGAGGGCAACGTCGACTGGGCCCTCTCGCGCGACCGCTACTGGGGGACGCCGCTGCCGATCTGGGAATGCCAGTCAGAGGACTGCGACGAGCGTTTCTGCGCGGGATCGCGCGAGGACCTGACCTCGCGCGGCGCCGATGTGCCCGACGACCTGCACCGGCCGTTCATCGACGAGGTCGTGCTGCCCTGCGAGCGCGACGGGTGCGGCGGCGAGATGCGCCGGGTCGCCTCGGTCGCCGACACCTGGTTCGACTCGGGCGCGATGCCCTTCGCCCAGTTCCACTACCCCTTCGAGAACAAGGAGCTGTTCGAGGAGCGCTTCCCCGCCGACTTCATCTGCGAGGCCATCGACCAGACCCGCGGGTGGTTCTACACGCAGTTCGCCGAGTCGGTCCTTCTGTTCGATCAGACCGACTTCCTGAACTGCGTCTGCCTCGGCCTGATCCTCGACCCAGAGGGCCAGAAGATGTCCAAGAGCCGCGGCAACGTGGTCGCCCCCTGGGACGTGATCGAGCAGCACGGCGCCGATGCCTTCCGCTGGTACTACTTCACCGCCCAGCAGCCGTGGAACGGCTACCGTTTCTCGGTCGAGTCGGTGGGCGAGTCGGTCCGCCAGTTCCTGCTGACGCTCTGGAACACATATTCGTTCTGGGTGCTCTACGCCAACACCGAGGGCGTCGAGCCCGAGCCGTCGGGTGCCCCGTCCGAGGGCCTGACCGAGCTCGACAGGTGGGCGCTGTCCCGGCTCCAGGGCCTGACCGCCGAGGTGCGGGAGAGGATGGACGACTTCGACTGCACCACCGCCGGGCGCGCGATCGGCGCCTACGTCGAGGAGCTCTCGAACTGGTACGTGCGGCTCAATCGCCGCCGCTTCTGGGAGGGCGACCGCGCGGCCTTCGCCACCCTCCGCCACTGCCTGATCGAGGCCTGCAAGCTCGTCGCGCCGCTGACGCCGTTCGTGGCCGACTCGATCTACGCCAACCTCGTCAGCGGCGAGGCCGGCGAATTCGGCGATGCCCCCGACTCCGTCCACCTCGCCGACTTCCCCGAGCCCGCCGGGGCACTCGCGGACCCCGAGCTCGAGGCCGGCATGGAGGCGGTCCGCCGCACCGTCGAGCTGGGCCGCGCCGCCCGCGCCCACTCGAAGGTCAAGATGCGCCAGCCGCTCCGCAAGGCGGTGGTGGTTGCCACCGCCGAGGAGCGTCCCGCGATCGAGCGCCTCTCCGATGTCGTCGCCTCCGAGCTGAACGTGAAGGAGATCGAGTTCGTCTCGGACGAGTCAGCCTTGGTTTCCTACCGCGTGGTGCCGAACTTCCGGGCCCTGGGGCCGAAGATGGGCAAGCAGATGCCGCAGGCCAAGGCCGCGATCGAGGGGCTGAACGCCGCAGAGGTCACGGAGGTGCTGGACGCCGGGGGATCGGTCGGGATCTCGGTCGACGGGCACGATCACACCATCGGGGCCGACGACATCACGATGGTGATGGAGCCCCTGGAGGGCTACGAGGTCGAGGCGGAGGCCGGACACGCCGTCGCCCTCGCTCTCGAGCTGGACGACGAGCTACTTGCCGAGGGCCTGGCCCGCGAGATCGTCCACGCGGTCCAGAACGCGCGCAAGGGCGCCGGCCTCGAGGTCTCGGACCGGATCGACCTGAAGCTCGGCGGGGACCCCGAGCTGCTCGAAGCGGCCCGGGCGCACGAGGCCTACATCTCGGGCGAGACGCTCGCGACGTCAGTCGGATTCGACGGTGACGGAAAGACCGAGGCCGCCTCGGTGGGCGGGCTCGAGCTGCGCATCTCAGTGACCCGTTCGGCATAGGATTCGGCCATGCGCCGGATCGCTTCCGTCCTCGCGATCGCAGGAGGGGTGGTCCTCGTCATCCTCCCCCTCGGCTACTCGATGTTCGGGCGAACCGCGGACGCCGAGCGCATCCTCGACCGCTTCACGTTCCTGACGCTCGGCGACAACCCCGAGCGTTACCTGGAGGAGGCGGTGATCACCCGTGACGGGAGCAGCCAGCTGGTCGAGCGGGCCATCCCCGAGCTGGCGGCCGAGGCGGGTATCGCCCAGGCAGAGTTGGAGGATCGCTCGCCCACATTGGTCGAGGCGCAACAGACCGTGCCCGAGGCGCGCGACTTCTCGGTCCGCTATTCGGAGCAGCTCGAGGCGGTGAAGGACAAGTTCCAGCCCGTCTACGACATTCCCTCGAGCGGACTTCCCCTGACGGCGGTGCCCTACTTCTTCCTGATCGCCGGCCTCGCCGCGATCGTGCTCGGCGGGATCGCCCTGCGCTCGGCATCCCGCCGGCCGGTCGTGGCGATCGCCGCGCTCGGCGCGGTGCTCGTCCTGGGGCCGGTCGCCTTCGGCGGCATCTCGAAGTCGGCCGACGGCGAGGACGTCAAGGATTTCGCGAGCAACGGGCTCACGGAGCGTGCGGCCACGGCGGCGCAGGATGCCTCGACGGCGCTCGACGAGGTGGTCGCCGAGACCCAGCAGAGCACCCTGCCCTACTTGGCGTCCGCGCAGGGCGTGTCCGTCGAGCAGGTCGAGCAAGAGCTCGCGGCGGGCTATCCGGAGGCCGCGACGTTCCTCGATGAATGGGACACGATCGGACCCAGGCTCTCGCGCCTCGCCGATGCCGTCTCGGAGAGCGTCGCCGAGTTCGAGTCGGCCGACCGACTGCCGATCGCCCTCCCGGTGTGGATCCTGCTCGCCGCCGGAGTGCTGTTGGTGGGTGCGGCGGGCCTGGCCCTGACGCGGTCAGCCGAGCCTAGGTAGCGAGCGCCGGCTCCAGCTCGGACTCGATCCGGCCCTTCGGCATCGCGCCGACTATGCGCTTTGCCTGCTCGCCGTCCTTGAAGAGGATCATCGTCGGGATCGAGAGGACCTCGTACTTCGCGGCGGTCTGCTGGTTGTCGTCGACGTTGAGGCTGACGATCGAGATGTCGTCGCGCTCGGCGTCCATCTCTTCGAGGACCGGGTGGACGACGCGGCACGGCCCGCACCAAGGGGCCCAGAAGTCGACCAGCACGGGCTTGTCGGCGTCCAGCACGTCGGACTGGAAGTTGGCGTCTGTCACATCGGTGAGCTTGCCCGGCACTTTGGTCTCCTCGTTGTCGTTCTCGAACCTGTGTCCACTATACAAACTGAAGCCACGACCCGGCGCATAGATCAGGGCCGCGGCCGTCGCCTCATCCGCATCGCCGGAACCCGCCAGACGGCCTCCGCGACGATCGCCTTGCTCATCTTCGAGGTGCCCTCGGTGCGGTCCCGAAAGACGATCGGGACTTCGACGACCGTGAACCCCGCGCGGATCGCCCGGTAGGTCATCTCGACCTGGAAGGCGTACCCCAGCGACGCGACGTCGTCGAGGTGGATCGCCTCCAGCACCTCCCGCCGGAACACCTTGAAGCCCCCGGTCAGGTCCCTCACGTCGACCCCGAGTATCGAGCGCGCGTAGCGGCTCCCGCCGCGGCTGATGAACCTGCGGACCCTGCCCCACTCGGTCACCCCGCCCCCGGCGACGTAACGCGAGCCGATCGCGAGATCGGCGCCCTCGATGGCGCGCAGCAGCTGGGGGATGTAGGCGGGGTCGTGCGAGAAGTCGGAGTCCATCTCCATGATCAGCTCGGCGCCGCCGGCGAGCGCCACGCGGAAGCCGGCGATGTACGCGGGGCCGAGCCCCTCCTTGGCCTGGCGGTGCAGCACCTCGACGTCGTCGTGCTCCGCCGCCAGGCGGTCAGCGATCTCGCCGGTGCCGTCGGGCGAGTTGTCGTCGACGATCAGGATCCGTCGCGACACGGGTAGCCGCTGGCGCACCGCGACGACCAGACGCTCGAGGTTGTCGCGCTCGTTGTATGTGGGGAGGACGACCCAGACCAAGGGCGCGACGATATCCGTGTCATTAGGTTTGGAGAATGCGCAACGCCGAGATCGCCGCACAGATCAGGGAGCTGGGCGTCCTCTACGAGCTCGACGAAGCGGACCGCTTCCGGGTGCTCGCCTACAAGGAGGCGGCGAAGACGATCCAGGACAGCCCGGTCTCGATCGAGCAGCTCTCCGAGGACGGCCGCCTGACCGAGCTGCCGAACGTCGGCAAGACGATGGCGCAGAAGATCGAGACCCTGCTCGAGACCGGGTCGATCCCCGCCGCGGAGAAGCTGAAGGCGAAGTTCCCCGCTTCGCTGGTCTCAGTCACGCGGGTGCCGGGCCTGGGGGCGAAGAAGGTCCGCCGCCTGTACGACGAACTCGGCGTCACCGACCTCGACAGCCTGCGAGCGGCGGCCGAGCAGGAGCAGATCCGAGAGATGAAGGGCTTCGGGGCGAAGGTCGAGGAGCGGGTCCTGGAGGCGCTCGAGCACCTGCCCGACGAGGGCGACGCGTCCGAGCGCCGGATCCTCTCGAAGGTCCTGCCGGTCGCATACGAGCTGAAGGAGGCGATCGAGGCCCACCCGTCCTCGGGCAAGGTCGCCGTCACCGGCTCGGCCCGCCGGTGGGGTGAGACGTGCAAGGACATCGACCTGATCGCGACGAGCGACGACCCCCGCGGCCTCGGCAAGCACCTTGCCGAGCACGAGCTGGTCGCCCAGGCGAGCTCGGCCGGCGAAAAGGGGACCAGCGTCCTCACCCACACCGGCGTCAAGGTTGATCTGCGGATCACCCCGGAGGAGACCTTCGGCAACCTGCTCCAGCACTTCACCGGCTCGATGGAGCACAACGTGCAGCTGCGCGAGCGGGCGCTGAAGCGCGGCCTCTCGGTCTCGGAGCACGGGGTGACGGAGACCGAACCGAAAAAGGGCCGGAAGGCCAAGGTCCACCGCTACGAGGACGAGGCGGGCGTCTATGAGCTGTTCGGGCTCGATTACATCGAGCCCGAACTGCGCCAGGGCCGAGGCGAGATCGAGGCGGCGGAGTCAGGCGAGCTTCCCGAGCTCGTCACGGTCGCCGACTTGAAGGGGGACCTGCACAGCCACACGACGCTCTCTGACGGGCGCAACTCGCTCGACGAGATGGCCGAGGCCGCCCGCAAGCGGGGCTACGGCTACCTGGCGATCACCGACCACTCCGCGAGCCACGGCTTCGGCGACCACGTGACCCCTCAGCGCCTCGCCAAGCGCATCGAGGAAATCGCAAAGTGGAACGACGGCGGCCCGAAGGGGTTTCGCCTGCTCTCCGGGTCCGAGGTCAACATCGGGACCAAGGGCGAGCTCGACTACTCCGACGAGCTCCTCGGCGAGCTCGACTGGGTCATCGCCAGCGTCCACACCTCCTTCGGCATCTCCGAGAAGGCGATGACCGAGCGGGTCGTGGCCGCGATCGAGCATCCGCTCGTCGACTGCATCGGCCACCTGACCGGCCGCCTGCTGCTGCGCCGCGAGCCCTATGCGATCGACGTCGAGAAGGTCGTCGAGGCCGCGGCCGCCAACGGCACGATGATCGAGATCAACGGCAACCCCAACCGCCGCGACCTGAACGAGGGCCACGCCCGCCTGGCGGCCGACGCCGGGGCGATGATCTGCTGCAACACCGACGCCCACGGCGTCGACACCCTCGAGAACATGGCCTACTCGATCGCCACCGCGCGCCGGGCCTGGCTGACCAAGAAGCAGGTGGCGAACACGCGTGCGTGGCGGAGCTTCGCGCCGCTGCGCAAACGGCACAACGCCTAGTCATCTAGGCCGGCGGCGGCTCCGGTTGGTGGCCTCCGGGCGGCCTGCCTCTGCGCAGGCCCGGCGTCCTGACCAAGCTCACCGGCTCCAGCGCCGACCCCGGCTCGACGTAGAAGCGGACGCCGTCGCGTTCTTCGATCGCCGCGACCGCCCGGCCCCATGCGCGGAGCGTCAGCGCGGCGGCGATCGCGAAGCCGGTGCCGACGGCTGCCACGCCTGGGAAGAAGATGCCGAGCACGCCCGCGACCAGCGCGAAGGCCCCCAGCGGCCACAGGCGCGCGATGGCCACCCGGTTGGGGTTGTCGGTGGGGAGCGTCGGCGTCGTGCGGGCCTCTGCGAGGAGCGGGCGCATCGCGTCGGCGGCCCGGCCGGGGCGGCCCAGGATCGAGCCGATCACGAGGGCGGCGGTCCACCAGACCGCGGCGACGAGCAGAGTTCGGGTGTCGTTGCCGGCGTTCGCGGCCAACGCGGTGATCGCGCCGAGCACGGTGGCACCCCCAGCCGCGAGCAGGACCGTCATCCGCAGGAGGTCGCAGAACTGCACGACGCTACGCGGCCAGCGCCCGCAGGACCCCGGCGAAGCCCTCGGGCCCGTCGACGGTGGCGTCGGCACCGGCCGAGACTTCGGGTGGGGCCTCGTTCGAGCCCACCGCGACGCAGGCGATTGCGTCCAGGTTGCCGTCGTCGCGCAGCGTTCGCAGGGCCGCAAAGGCGTCGGCGTCGGTGCGGTCGTCTCCGCCGTACAGAGCCGCGCGAACCGGCTTGGAGGCGATCATCGCGGCGACAGCGATCCCCTTGTTGATTGCGACGTTCGGGCGGATCTCGAGCACCTTGCGGCCTCGCTGTGCGACCAGCTCCTTCCACTCCGCGGCGGCGGCGATCTCGCTGGCCAGGGACTCCGCTTCGCCCTCGTTCTCCGACCCGCGCCAGTGCAGCGCGACGATCGCTCCCTTGTCCTCGATCCGCATCCCGGCCCGCTCGAGCTCCGCGGCGCCGAGGCCGTCCACGAACCCGGCTGCTTCACGCTCGTGGCCGTTCAGCGACGGGTCCGGGCGCGCCTCGGAATCCCCCGGCAGCAGCAACTCGTAGCCGTGGTTCCCCGAGTAGGCGATCGATTCGAGGCCGACGATCCGCCGCGCGTCGGCAGCCGGCCGGCCGCTGACGCAGGCGACCAGCGCGAAGCGCTCGGCGAGGGCGCCGAGCAGCTCGCGGGTCTCCTCCGGCACCGACGCCGCAGCAGGGTCCTGCACGATCGGCGCGATAGTCCCGTCGACGTCGGTCAGGACCGCGCTCGCGCCGGGATCGGAGAGCAGCGGCTCCAGCAGCTCGTCGAGCCGTGACGGCGCGCTGGACCCTGTTCCGGCTGCCTCCATCGCCCTTAGTATCGCCATCCATGCGGAGGACTTTGCAGCTCGCAGCGATCGGCACCGCCGCGGGGGCGTTCAGCGGGCTCTTCGGCGTCGGAGGCGGGACGATCATCGTCCCCCTGCTGATGATCTGGCTGGCCTATGAGCCCCGCGAGGCCACCGGGACGAGCATGGCCGCGATCGCGGTGATCGCCGGCTTCGCCGTGGCCCTCCAAGCCGCTTACGGCAACGTTGACGTCGCCGCTGCGGCGCTGGTGGGGATCCCCGCCGTGGGCGGAGCGGTTCTGGGCACCGCGCTGCAGCAGCGCATCCCCGAGCGCGCGATCTCGGCCGCCTTCGCCCTGATCCTGGTCGTGATCGCCGTGGAGCTGATCATCCCGTGAGGGGTGGGGGCTGATGGAGGACGTGGCGGCGGCGGTCCTCGGGCTGCTGGGCGGGATCATCGGGGGCCTGCTCGGGGTGGGGGGAGGCATCCTGTTCGTGCCCGCCCTGACGATCTTCCAGGACATGCCCCAGGTCGAGGCCGAGGCCACGTCGCTCCTCGCGATCGTCCCCGTCGCCGCGGTCGCCGCTTGGCGGCAGAGCACCTACGGCAACGTGCGCATCCGGGAGGGGCTGTTGATCGGGGCCCTGTCGCCGATCGGGGTGGCGGCCGGCGTCGTGGTGGCGAACCAGGTGAGCCAGCGGGTGCTCGAGCTCTCCTTCGCCGCGCTGGCGCTGTTGATCGCGTTCCGGCTGGCGCTGCGGGCGATCCGGGCCGAATCCGGGGATTGAAGAATCAGGTGCGCTTGGAGAACTAGGTATTGACTTTTCGCAGTTTCGGGCGATTCTGTACGAAGTTATGGCGACCCATCGAGGGAGCAGCCGGGGAGAGGAGCTCCACGCGCTCGCGCGCGCGGAGCAGGAATTCCAGGCGCTCGCGCTCGCTGCGGCGGGCGAAAACCGCGACGGCGCCAGGGACGACGTGCTGCGGGCCATCGCAGGCGACGCCGGGGCCGCGATGCTGTCCGCCGCCAGCACGTATACCGCCGAGCACTCCGATCACGTTGTGTTGATCGCGGACGCCATCTGCGACGAGATGTCAATCGGAAGCCCCGCCCGCGCGGACCTACTCGCCGCGGCGCGCCTGCACGACATCGGCAAGACCTCGATTCCCCTAGAGGTAATCGAGAAGGCGGGCCCGCTGACCGACGAGGAGCGGGAGCTGATGAAGCAGCACACTCTTGCCGGCCAGCGGATCCTCAGCGCCATGCCCGAGCTCGCCGCGATCGGGACGATCGTCCGACATTCTCACGAACGCTGGGACGGCCGGGGATACCCCGACGGCCTCGCCGGCGATGAGATTCCCCTCGCGAGCCGAGTGATCTTCTGCGCAGACGCCTTCGACGCGATTCGTTGCTCGCGCCCCTATCGGGAGGGTCGCTCCGCCGCGGCTACGCTCGGAGAGGTCAAGCGCAACGCGGGCACCCAGTTCGATCCCGACGTCGTCGATGCGCTCGTCGACGTCACGCGCAGGCTCATTCCGGCCGGCCGCAGAACAGGAAACGCGTCGGGGCTGGCGTCCCTGTTGATGGTCGGCGCGGGCGGGCCCCCGGGCCAGACGAAGAAGCCCTAGCCCCTCAGGCCCTGCTCGAGCGCTCCCTTGACGCCGGCCTCGAGTGCGTTCAGCCGGTGGAGGGCCAGCGCCTCGGGTGACCCGAAGCCGCCGCGCCCGGCTCCGCCCGCCCGCCCTGCGCCGTCGGCGCCGTGGTGGGAGAGGACGCAGTGCAGCAGGGCCGCGCGGCGATCGGCCGGCAGTCCCTGGGTCGCGGCGCCGACGATTTCGGCTCCGATCGCGAGGTGGCCGAGAAGGCGGCCCTCCTCGGTCAGCCCGAACTCGGCCCCGTAGGTGAACTCGCGGGTCTTGCCCACGTCGTGGACCAGGGCGGCGGCCATCAGCATGTCCGAGTCGAGCCGGGGATGGAGCTGGCAGACCTCGCCGACGAGCGTTCCCACGGCGACCGTGTGCTCGACCAGACCCCCCATGTAGGCGTGGTGGCCGCCGCGCGTGCATGGGGCTCGCTTGAACTCGGTCGCGACCGGGTCCGAGAACAGCACGCCCGCCACCACCTCGCGCAGCGCGGGGTCGTGAACCTCCCGGGTGAGGTGCTCGAGAAAGCCCGCGAGCTCCTCGCCGTCGCGGTAGGCCGCCGGCAGGAACTCGCCGGGGTCCACGTCGCCGCCGTCGAGCTTTTGGATCTCGTCGATCTCGGCGACCAGCTCGCCGCGGAAACGCTCGGCGCGGCCGGACACGCGGATCGCGTCGCCCTTGTCGAAGCGGGCTGACAGGCGGTCCACCTCGCGAAACGCCCGGCCCGTGATCGAGCCCGTGCGGTCGCGCAGCTCGAGCGACAGGTACGAGGAGCCGTTTCGGGCGGTCAGACGGTCCTTGCGCGAGCACGCGTAGTCGCCCTTGAAGCGCTGACCGGGGGCCAGCCCCGAGATCGGGGTCAGCTCGGCCCGGGGAGCCTGTTTGGAGTCGGTCTGGGGGGGCATCCATCGATCTTGCCGGGGGAACCGGACGGCGCTCGCGGCCCACGCTGTAGGCTCGCCCCAATGGACGCGCTCCAGTGGGAGGCCGAGCCTCCGCAGCTTCGATCGCCCGCCTTGGTCTGCGCATTCGCCGGCTGGAACGACGCCGCCGGGTCGGCAACAGCGGCCCTCACGACCGCGGCCGACTCGCTGGACGCCGAGCTGATCGCCCAGGTCGATCCCGAAGAGTTCTTCGACTTCCAGGCCAATCGGCCGACCATCACCCTCAGCGAGGGAATGAGCCGCGAGATCGAGTGGCCGGGCAACGCTCTGCTTGCCGCGAAGGCCGAGGGCGCCGAGCGTGATCTGATCCTGCTGGCCGGCACCGAGCCGAACCTGAAGTGGCGCACCTTTTCGGATGGCATCGCCGGCGCGGCCGAGCGCCTCGGCGTCGAGATGGTCGTCACCCTGGGCGCGCTCGCCGCCGACGTCGCCCACACCCTGCCGGTCCCGATCACGGGGCTGGCCTCGAATGCCGACCTCGTGGAGCGCCTCGACCTCGAGCGCACCAGCTACGAGGGCCCCACCGGCGTCGTCGGAGTCCTGCACGACGCCTGCAACCGCCGCGGCATGCCGTCGGCCAGCCTGTGGGCCGCGGTGCCGCACTACGTCGCGGCCGTCCCCAACCCCAAGGCGGCTCTGGCGCTGCTGCGCCGGCTCGAGGGGCTGGTCGGCGTCGCCGTGGAGGCCTCAGAGCTCGAGGAGGAATCGGAGGCCTTCGAGGACCAGGTCTCCAATGCCGTCTCGGCCAACCCCGAGATCCAAAATCTGGTCCGCCGCCTCGAGGCCGAGCAGGCCGACCAGCTCGAGGTCGGAGAGGACATCCCATCGGGCGAGTCGCTGGCCGAGGACTTCGAGCGCTTCCTTCGCCAGCGCGGCTCCGAGGGCGGGCCCAGCTGAGCGTCTAGGCCTCCGAGGCCGGGCAGATCAGCTTGAAGTCACACCACGCGCAGATGACCGGGGAGGGCCGCGGCTCGAAGTCCTGGCCCAGGATCCCCTCGCCGACCTCGAGGACCGTGCCCTCGACGCGTTCGAGGTCGTCCGGCGAGCTGCCGACCGCGACCTTCTCGTCGGCGAGCACGTACCAGTAGCTGCCCGCGGCGCCGTCGAGGCGCCAGGACTCACGGGCGGCGAGGCGGTAGATGGCCAGCTGGACGTCCGACTCGAGCTCGCGCTTGGGCTTCGGGTCGCCGGTCTTGTAGTCGATCAGCTCGTAGCCGCCCTCGGGCAGCGCGTCGACGCGGTCGACTCGGCCGCGAAGGTGGTGCTGGCCGATCTGGAAGTCGAACTTCCGCTCGACCCACTTCGGGCTGGCGACGCTGGAGGACTCCCGCGCGTGGTAGCGGCGCAGCGAGGCGATCGCCTTGTCGCGGAACTGCAGCTCGTCGTCGGACTCGCCGAAGCCGGAGCGGCGCCAGGCCGCCGAGAACAGGGCCATCAGGCGGTTCAGGCTGCCGTCCTCCTCGCCGGCAGAGGTGCCCTGGGCGTGGAAGCGCTCCAGCACCTGGTGGATGACGATCCCGAAGCGCTGGTTGATCGTCGGCTCCTGCGGGATCCCGAAGACGCGCGCGAACTTGTATTTGAGCGGGCACGTCCGGTAGAGCTCGATGTCGGTGGCCGAGAGCGCGAGGCCGTCCCCCCGCCGCGGCAGGAAGGCCTCGAGCGAGGGCTCGTCGCGCGCGGCGATCAGCTCGCTGCGGCGCTGGGCCTCGCCCTCAGCGTCCAGGAGGTATTCGTCGAGCGCTGAGCCGGCCAGCGCCTCGCGCTGCTGCTCCGAGGTCCCCTGCGCGAGCAGGTCGTTGATGGCCCGCAGCGCGTCGGCGGTCGGCTCGTCCCCGGGCCGCTGGATCAGGGCGCTCAGCTTCAGCAGCTCGAGGAAGCGGGTGACCGCCCGGCTCACGTCGAGGTAGGTGTCGAGCCGCGGCTCGCCCAGGGTCCCCCCGGCGCGCCACGCCTCCTCGAGGACGTCATCCTGGACCATCCGGTAGGTCGCGTGCAGGCCCTCGGCGGGCCCGAACAGCTCCTCGTGCTGCGAGACCTCCTCGGCGGCGATCACCGCGCGCGCCTCCTCGTAGAACGGCGAGGCCGCGACGGGCCCCTCGTCGGTCGAGACGGGGCGAGAGAGCACGAGCCTCTGCGATGCGCGCGTCATCGCCGTATAGAGCAGGCGCCTCTGGGCGTCCTGGTGGCCCGCGCCGCCCCCGCCCAGCTTCATCGGCACCTCCGGTGCGCCGGTCGGCACCGGGCCGGGCACGACCTCGGCCTGCAGCCCGACGACGAAGACGCGATCGAATTCGGCGCCCTTCAGCTCGTCGAAGGGGATCACGCGAACGGCGTCCGCGACGGGCACAGCCGGCTCGTCCTCGGGGGAGACCCCCGCCTCGGATACCGCGACGAGGTAGCGGGTGAAGTCGCGGCTCGACCCCTGGGGCTCACGGCGGGTCCAATCTGCCGCCAGGTCGCCCAGCCGGGAGAGGTTCCGCAGGCGCTCGACTGCCTCGGGGTGCGCGGCGAACAGCCTCTGGCGGCGAAAGCCGACCCTCTCGATGAGCCGTCTCACGAACACATCGGTCGGGCGCTCGCCCATCGCCCGGGCCGCGGCGGCGTGCAGGCTCAGGAAGGAACGGATCTTGTCGCGGGCCTCGGGAGGGATCTGGGGGCTCTCCAGCGATGCCTCGAGGGCCGAGATCATGTCGAGCTTTCGGCGCCTGGCGATCGTCGTGCACCGGGCCAGGTCGACCGAGCGCATCGCGACGGGTGGGCGGCTCAGCGCCCTGACGGCCGCCGCCGCGTCGGTGGGATCGGCGAGGAGCCGCAGCCAGGCGATCACGTCGCGGACCTCGGGGCGCTGGAAGAACGCGCCGCCCCAGGTCAGCCTGTAGGGGACGCGGCGCTCCTCCAGCGCGGCCGCGATCCCGCGCGAGCGGCCGGCGGCCGGGGGGACGGCCACGCACACCCGCCCCGCTTCGATTTCGCTCGCCGCCAGCGCCGCCTCGATCTCGCGCGCGACGGCCTGGTCCTCGGCCCGGGAGTTCACGGCGTTCCAGAAGGCGATCTCGGTCGTCGGGCCCGCCGAGCGGCGCGGGCCGTCGTCGCTGCGGCTCGTGACCGGGGCCAAGACGGCGTGCGCGGCGTCGAGCAGGTCGCCGCCGTAACGCCACGAGGTGTCGAGCCGGACCTCGGCGGCCGCCAGGGCGGTCCTCGCCCACTCGGCCCCCGGGCCGCAGCGCGCCCGGCCCTGGTCGTCGTCGCAACTCAGGACGGCGGAGCGCGAGCCCTTCGCCAGGCGCGCCACCAGCTCGCGCTCGGCGGGACAGGCGTCCTCGAGCTCGTCGACGATCAGATGCGGGTAGCGCTCGGAGATCGCGCCTGCCAGCGCGGGCCGCTCGCCCAGCAGTCGGGTCAATTCCAGGATCGCCGAGCCGCCGTCGGTGGCGCCCGCCTCGAACAGCAGCGAGTCGTGGATCGCGTACAGCTCGGCGAACTCGCGCTCGCGCTCAGCGGAGTCGCGCTCTGCCTCATCGCTCGCCTGGCGGGTCAGCTCGTCGGCCCAGCCGCGGAAGCGCTCGGCGCCGACGGCTGCCGCCTTCAGCGCGTCGATCCGGCCGATCACGCGGGCCAGCAGACCGGCCGGGTTGCCCCGGATCTCGTGGCGGCGCAGCGGCAGGTCGTCGACGCGGTCCAGCAGCACCGCGAGGCGCTCCGCGGCGCTCAGAGACTCCAGGAACGGGTCGACGCCGGCCTCGGTCGAATGCTCACGCAGCAGGCGAACGGCCGCGACGCGATGGGGGTGGACCGCCAGCTCTTCGAAGGCCTCGCTCGCCGCTTCCTCGGCGCGGGTGCGCAGGTCCCCAGCGGTCGCGTGGGAGCTCGTCAGGGCGAGCGTTCGCTCGCCCTTGCCGGCCCCGCCGGCCAGAGTGGCGAGCCTCCGCGCGAGCGCCTCGGTCCGCCCCGAGCCCGCGACCCCCGTCGCCAGCAGGATTCCCTCGGCGTGGGAGACGACCGCCGCCTGCGGATCGCTCAGATCCGGCTGGGAACGGTCGGCTGCGCTGGGCATCGAGATGAGGCTACCGGGCGCGGATGGGTGCGGGCTAGAGTCTCGGCGTGCTTTCGGGCCCATCCAGCGGCGAGTGGATCGCGGCCCTGAGGCGGGCCGTCGAGGCCCAGAAGAAGGTTTTCTCCGAGCACGTCGGCATCGAGGCCCGCACGCAGTACGAGGGCATCGGCGAGGGCGGCGACCGCACGCTGGTGATCGACCGGCTCTGCGAGGACGCGCTGTTCGCCGAGCTCGACATGCTCCACGAGGCGGGCCACGAGTTCACCGCGGTCTCCGAGGAGCGCGGCACCGTCCGCTTCGGTGATGGCGGCGGCTCCGGCGACTCGCCGCTCCTGGTCGTGATCGACCCGATCGACGGCTCGCTGAACGCCCGCCGCACCGTCCCGCTCCACAGCCTCAGCGTGGCCGTCGCCTCGGGCGAGTCGATGGCCGACGTCGGCCTCGCCTACGTCTACGAGTTCGGCGCGGGCGAGGAGTTCATCTCCGTCGCGGGCGAGGGCGCCAGCCTCGACGGGCGCCCGATGCGGGTCGCAGAGGGCGACGGCCTCGAGGTCGTCGCGATGGAGGCCAGCAAGCCGGCGCGCATCATCGCCGCCTGCGAGGTCCTGGACGGGCGCGCCTACCGCATCCGCTGCCCTGGCTCGATCGCGGTTTCGCTCTCCTACGTCGCCTGCTCGCGCTTCGACGGGATGATCTCGACGCGCCCCTGCCGCTCGGTCGACGCCGCCGCCGCTCAGCTCCTCGTCTCCGAGGCCGGCGGCGTCGTGGAGTTCGGCTCGCAGGCGCCGTCCCAGACACGCCTCGACCTCGACTCGCGCTTCGAGATCGCGGCCGCCCGCACCCCGGGCGACCTCGCGACCCTGCGCGAGGCCCAGGCGGCCGTGAAATGACCGACGCCGCTCCGAAGCGCGGCCTGGTGGACTGGTCGCTGGCCGAGCGGATCGCACTCGCGCTCTCGGGCGACGGGCCGGCCTGGCCCGGCACCGAGGACGAGCTGCGCTCCGAGTCGCGTCGCGCCGGGCAGCTCGTCGGGCGCTACACCGGCCTGAAGGTCAAGACCCCGCTGCCCGAGGCGGAGTTGATCGGCCGCGAGGAGTGGGCGCGGGTGAACATCGAGTCCTTCAGGGCGATGTCCGGCGGCGTCGAAGCCGTGCTGGCCGAGCGCATGAGCTCGGACGAGGACGGGGGCGGAGGTGGCGGCGTCGGGGCCAGGATCACCTCGGCGGCGACCGGCGCCGAGGTCGGGCTCCTGGTCGGATACCTCTCCCAGCGCGTGATCGGGCAGTACGACATCGCCCTTCTCGGCCCGACCCGCGCTCCCCGCCTCCTGTTCGTCGGGCCGAACCTGTCGGCCGCGCGCGGGCGCCTCGACGTCGACCGCGAGCTCTTCCTGCGGTGGATCGCGCTCCACGAGACGACGCACGCCGTCCAGTTCGCCGGCGTCCCGTGGCTGCGCGGCCACCTGGGCGAGATCGCGGCCGAGCTCTTCGAGCAGGCCGCAATCGAGGTGAAGCCGGGGGAGCTGGTCTCGAAGCTGACCAAGATGAACCCGCGCGAGCTGCTGCGGTCGGCATCGAACGGCGAGCTGGCGACCCTCCTGTGGAACGATTCCCAGAAGGGACTCGTGGACCGCCTGCTTGCGGCCATGACCGTGGTCGAGGGCTACGCCGAGCACGTGATGGACGCGGTCGGCCACGAGCTCGACCCCGGCTATGCCGAGATGCGCCGCCGGCTGGACCGCGACCGCGAGCGCCGCGGCGGGCTCGACAAGCTCGTCTCGAAGCTCCTCGGCCTCGACATGAAGATGGCCCAGTACGTGCGCGGCAAGCGCTTCTGCGACGCGGTGGCGGATCAGGCCGGCATCCGGGCGCTGAACACGGTGTGGAGCGGGCCCGAGGCCCTGCCCACCCCCGAGGAGCTCGAAGCCCCGGACGCCTGGATCGAGCGCACGGGCGCCGCCAAGAGCCGCCTCAGCCGGCTGCTCCACATCTAGCTCCTTCCGGCTTCCAAGGTGCTCCCGTAACCGAATTGGTTCGGGGGTTTACAAACGTGTGTTCGGTGGTACAGTTCCGAACAAGATTAGAACTAATAAGAAACGACAACCATCGAGGGGTTGAGAACAAGAATGTCCAAGAGCAACGGTTCATCCGCAACAAAAAGCACCGGTACCGCGCCCGAGCGCAAGCCGTCCGACCAGGCACTCCAGGTCGTCGACGTCGCCGTCGGAGCCGCACCGCTGGCTGTCGAGAACGCCAAGCGCACCGTCACGCAGCTGCGTGATTCGCAGGGGCGCACCGAGGAGATCGAGCTCCTGCAGAACCGCGTGAACAACCTGCGCGACCCGAACACCCGCCCGGCCCAGGTCGAGACCCTGAAGCTGCTGGTCACGGCCGAGATCGAGAAGGCCGAGAAGCGCGGCAGCGACGTTCGCCGTCAGGTCACCGACCAGGTCGTCGACCAGGCTCGAAAGGCGCGCCAGCGCGTCGAGCCGGTCTACAAGGACCGCGTCGAGCCCGTCGTCAATGATCGGGTCAAGCCGGTCTACAAGGACCGGGTCGAGCCCGTGTACAAGCAGCGGGTCGAGCCGACGGTGAAGCGGGTGCGCGAGCGCATCTAGCCGCTTAGCCCAGGTCGCGGTGAGAGGCGCCGACCCGGAGGGATCTGCTCGCATCATCCTCGCGAGCAGAGAAGCAACCTCTCCTCCCTCGAAAACCGGGCCCTCAGGGGCCCGGTTTTCATTTGACCCCACCGGGGTCTCCCGGTCCAAGCGCTCGACCCGAGATGCGGAGCGATCGGGTGGGCGGCTTGCCTAGACTGGGGTTTCGTGCCCACCGAAGAGCAGATACGCGACAAGCTGACCGCGGTCATCGACCCCGAGCTGCGGCGGAACATCGTCGAGCTCGGCATGGTCCGCTCGATCGAGATCCGCGACGACGGTCGCGTCGAGGTCGTCGTCTCGCTGACCACCGCCGGCTGCCCGATCCGCAACCACTTCCAGCAGGCGGTCGTCCAGAACGTCGCTGAGCTCGACGGGGTCACGGCGGTCGAAGTCGGCTTCGACGTCCTCTCCGATTCCGAGAAGGGCGACCTCCAGCAGAAGCTCGGCCGCAACAAGCTTCCCGAGGGTGCCCTGGCCCAGGTCAAGAACGTGATCTGCGTCGCCTCGGGCAAGGGGGCGTCGGCAAGTCGACGATGACGGCCAACCTCGCCGCCGCGCTCCACGCCGAGGGCCACTCGGTCGGCGCGCTCGACTGCGACGTCTACGGCTACTCCATCCCCCGCATGCTCGGGGTCAACCGCAAGCCCGACGTCTCCCCCGAGCGCAAGATAATCCCGCCGCGATCACCGGCCGGGCCGGTGGTCATGTCGATCGGCTTCTTCGTCGAAGAGAACGCGGCCGTCGTCTGGCGCGGGCCGATGCTCCACAAGGCGATCCAGCAGTTCCTGGAGGACGTCGAATGGGGCGAGCTCGACTACCTGCTGCTCGACCTGCCGCCCGGCACCGGCGACGTCTCGATGACGCTGGCCCAGCTCCTGCCGCAGGCCAAGATCCTCGTCGTCACCACCCCGCAGCCGGCCGCCCAGAGCGTCGCCGCGCGCGCCGCCGAGATGGCCGCCAAGGTCGACCTCGAGGTGATGGGCGTGATCGAGAACATGTCCGCCTTCCAGGGCCCCGACGGCGAGCGCGTCGCCATCTTCGGCGAAGGAGGCGGCCAGCTTCTCGCCGACGAGCTCGATGTGCCGCTCCTGGCCAAGGTCCCCCTCGAGACCGCGCTGCGCGAGCACGCCGACGACGGCAACCCTCTTGCGACGGCGGAGCCCGACGCCCCCTCTTCCCAGGCGATTCGCCAAGCCGCCCGCGGCATCGTCGCCCAGAGCCCGGTCCATCTCCCCGTGATGCAGTCGGTCGCCGCCGAGGGAGTCCCGGCGGCCGCGGTCAGCGGCACAGAGCTCCCGGTCGTCCAGTAGCGGCCTCACGTTCCGCCTCGCTCGCCCGTTGAATCGGTGATGCTTACGACTTGCTCTTGAAGTACTCCGCGTTGATCTCGGTGTACTTGGCCCACTCGGCGGGGAGCTGGTCCTCGGCGAAGCAGGCGTCGACCGGGCAGGCCTCGACGCACGCGTCGCAGTCGATGCATTCGTCGGGGTCGATGAAGAGCTGCTTGGCGGCGTCGTAGTCGGGCTCGTCGGGTGTCGGGTGGATGCAGTCGACGGGGCAGACCTCGACGCAGGAGTTGTCCTTCTCTTCGATGCACGGCTCTGCGATGACGTATGCCACTGGCGCCTTCCTCCGGATCGCTCTTGGAGTCGCGGCGCCCAGAGGCGCCGCAGGAGGTGAGCATTCTAGAAGAGGCGGGCGCGGGGCGTCCTCGCCAGAGGCGCGGGTAGAGTGAGGTCGTGCTTTTGCTGACGGGCGCAACGGGAGTGATCGGCGGCGAGCTGCTGCCACGCCTGCTCGAACGCGACGAGGACGTCAGGGTCCTGGTGCGAAACCCGCGACGCCTGGGCGACAACCGGGTGAACGTGCAGATCTCGCTGGGCGACCTCGCCGACCCCTATTCGATGCGCCACGCGCTGCGGGGCGTGGATACCGTGGTGCACCTGGCGGCCACGATCCGCGACCAGCCCCAGGGCACCATCGAGGAGTTGAACGGGCTCGCCACGCTGCGCCTGCTGCGCTCGGCCGAACGGGGAGGCGTGAAGCGATTCGTCTTCTTCACCGCCATGAACGCGACCCCGTTCCAGCGGACGCGCTTCTTCCGCTCCAAGGCGATCGCCGAGCGCGCGGTGGCCGACTCGCCGCTCCGAACGACGGTGTTCGCTCCTTCGATCGTCTACCGGCCGGGCGATCCGTGGATCAACCTGCTCGAGCGGTTCTCGAAGCTGCCGGCCGTGCCGGTGTCGGGGGCCGGGCGGGCCGCCTACCAGCCCATCTGGGCGCGTGACGTGGCGGCCTGCGTCGCTGCGGAGCTCGAGCGCAAGCCGGCGGCGAAGGAATCTCGCCGCTATGAGCTGGCCGGCCCGGAAACGCTCACCTACGACGGGATCGTCGAGCGGGTGCTGGACTCGAACGGCGGGCGCAAGCCGCTGCTACACGTCCCGCTGCCGGTGGTGAAGGCGAGCCTGCGCGCCGTCGAGGCGTTGAGCGGCTCGGCCGCCTTTGCGACTTGGGAGGAGGCCGAGTTGATGGAGGTGCCGATGGTGACCGCCGACGGCGGCGATGCGAAGTCGCTCGGCGTCGAACCCCGCTCGATGGCCCAGGTGCTCCGCTCGGGCTGAGCTCGCCTCATGGCCGGAGCGGTTAGGGTCGTCCCATGGATGCCGCCGCGGCCTTCATCGCCGTCTTCTTCATCATCCTGGTTCTGGTGCTCGTCTACGGGCCCTCTGCCATCGCTCTCCTGAAGGGTCAGATCGTGTGGGGAGTCCTGGGGATCGTCATCTTCGCCCCGCTGGGGTGGGCAGGCGCCCTGATGACCGCAAAGCCCGGCTCCTGGTGGGCCAAGAACCGATACGACGACGCGCAGCGCGCCGAGGCGATCGCGAAGCACGGCGAGCCGGCGCCGCCGCCGGCATTGGCGACGGCCTCCCCGGACGCGGCAGGGGATTGGAAGTGCCTGATCTGCGGTCAGGTGAGCGCCACGCGGGTCGCCGCCGAGAGCCACGTCCGTGGGTCGCACCCGCCGGCGCCGGTCGAGACCTCGGTGGGGCCGGTGTAAACAGCGAGAGGCCCGGGTCGCCCCGGGCCTCTCGGTCAAGCTCGCGGGGCAAGCCCCGCAGGTGATGCCTGGCTACATCATCCCGCCCATGTCGGGCATGCCGCCGGGCATCCCGCCGCCGCCGTCCTTCTCGGGCGGCTCGGCAACGATCGCCTCGGTGGTGAGGATGTTCTTGCCGATCGAGGCGGCGTTCTGCAGAGCAGAGCGCGTGACCATCGTCGGGTCGATGACGCCGTCGGCGATCAGGTCGCCGTATTCGCCGGTGGCCGCGTTCAGGCCCTCGCCGGCCTTCATGCCGCGGATCTTGTCGATCACGACCGAACCCTCGAAGCCCGAGTTCTGGGCAATCTGGCGGATCGGCTCCTCGAGCGACTTCTTGATGATCGTGGCGCCGGTGCGCTCGTCATCGTCGTCGTAGCCCTCGAGGTCAATCGCTTCTACCGCGTTCAGGAGGGCGACTCCGCCTCCCGGCACGATGCCCTCCTCGAGGGCGGCGCGGGTGGCCTGCAGCGCGTCTTCGACGCGGTGCTTCTTCTCCTTCATCTCGGTCTCGGTCGCAGCTCCGACCTTGACGACCGCAACGCCGCCGGCCAGCTTGGCCAGCCGCTCCTGCAGCTTCTCGCGGTCGAAGTCGGAGTCGGTGTTCTCGACTTCGGACTTGATCTGCTTGATGCGGCCCTTGATCGCCTCGCCCTCACCGCCACCGTCGATGATGGTTGTGGTGTCCTTGGAGACGACGACGCGGCGCGCCTTGCCCAGTTGCTCGATGGTGGTGTTCTCGAGCTTCAGGCCCATCTCCTCGGTGATCACCTCGCCGCCGGTCAGGATGCCGATGTCCTCGAGCATCCGCTTGCGGCGGTCGCCGAATCCGGGGGCCTTGACCGCGACGCCCGTGAAGGTGCCGCGGAGCTTGTTGACCACCAGGGTCGCGAGGGCCTCGCCCTCGACGTCCTCGGCGACGATCACGAGCGGCTTGCCGCCCTGCATCACTCCCTCGAGCACCGGCAGCACGTCGCGGACGGAGCCGATCTTCTGGTTGGCGATCAGGATGTACGGGTCCTCGAGCACGGCCTCCATGCGGTCCTGGTCGGTGACCATGTAGGGCGAGATGTAGCCCTTGTCGAACTGCATGCCCTCGGTGAACTCGAGCTCCATCCCGAAGGTCTGGCCCTCCTCGACGTTGACCACGCCGTCCTTGCCGACCTTGTCGATCGCGTCGGCGATGATGTTGCCGATCTCCTCGTCGGCCGCCGAGATCTCGGCGACGCGGGCGATCTGCTCCTTGCCGCCGACGTCCTTCGACTGCTTCTCGCGAAGGTTCTCGACCACTTGGTCGACGGCCTTCTCGATGCCCCGGCGAAGGCCGAGCGGGTTGGCGCCGGCCGCCACGTTGCGGAGGCCGTGACGGACGATCGTCTGCGCGAGCAGCGTCGCCGTCGTGGTGCCGTCGCCCTCCACGTCATTGGTCGCCGTGGCGACCTCGCGGACGAGCTGGGCGCCCTGGTTCTCGAACACGTCCTCGACCTCGATTTCACGGGCGATGGTGACGCCGTCGTTCGTGATCGTGGGAGCGCCGAACTTCTTGTCGAGGACGACGTAGCGGCCCTTCGGGCCGAGCGTCACCTTGACGGCGTTTGCGACGGCATCGACGCCGGCCTGCAATGCGCCGCGCGCCTCTTCCTCGTACTTCAGCTCCTTGTGAGCCATGTGGTGATCCTCCTTCTTCTAAGTGCGGTTTCTCAGGGGGTCGGCGCTAGCCGACCTTGGCCAGGACGTCGGACTCGCGCAGCACGAGCAGCTCGTCACCGTCAACGGTGATCTCGGTGCCGCCGTACTTCGAGTACAGGACCTCGTCGCCCTCGCTCACATCGAGCGGGCGGCGGGTGCCGTCCTCGGCGATGGCGCCGTCTCCGACGGCCAAAACCTTGCCCTTCTGGGGCTTCTCCTTCGCGGTGTCGGGGAGGACGATGCCACTGGCGGTCGTCTCGTCCTCGTCGCTCGCCTGAATGATCAGGCGGTCTCCGAGCGGCTTCAGGTTCATTTGCATACCTCCATGGGGGTTCAACTCCGTTGCGGAAGTCTTTGGCGGGTGATCGGTGATGCGTTGGCACTCTCGTAGTGAGAGTGCCAGGAACGGGCAGTCTAGCCGTCAGTCGATCGCCAGCAGCTCGGTGCCCAGAAGCCTCGCGAGACCCTCGCCGCCGCCGCGCATCACCCAGTCGTGGTTGACCGCGAAGACCGGCCGCGCGACCGGGGCGAGCAGGTTCATCCACGCCTTGGTGGTGGAGACGTTCCACTCGTAGATGACGGCCGTGACGCCTCCCTGTTCGAACAGGCGCCAGCGCCCGATGCCGGCCAGTTCGCCGGTGGCCTGGCCCTCGAGCAGGTGGGGCCGCTCCACCTTCGTCGAGCGCACGAAGAACTCGACCTTGTAGGGCAGCCTCGACTTCCACACGTAGCGTCCGTACTGCCCGACGCCGTTCTCGTCCCCATCGGCCAGGCGCTCGGTCTCGATCACACCAGGCCACCACTCGGGCCAGGTGTCGGAGTCGTAGATCGCATCCCAGATGCGCTCCCGGTCCGCCTTCAGGAGCCAGGTGGTCAGGAAGCGGTAGCTCGCCACGGGGTCCCCGCTAGTTCTGTGAGGGCGACTCGCCGTTGCCGAACTGGGTGCTCGGACGCTCGACGATCTGCGAGAAGCGGATCACGGTGACCGTGTCCTCCTCGGAGATCGGGCGGCTGTAGATCTGGCCGAGAAACTGGACGGTGTCCTCGAGGCGGCGGAACTCGGGGTTGTCGTGCTCGATGTCGCGGGGCTAGAGCTCGGAGACCTTCTTCACCTCGACATCGTCGATCACCGCGGAGAAGATCTTCTCGCGCGGCTGATGGCGGTAGCCGACGGTGACCCAGACCACCTGGCCGCGTTTGTACTTGCGCGACTTGTCGCCGAGGCGGATCGTCGCCGTCTTGCGGCCGCGCTTCAGCTGGTCGACGAAGACCGCGGAGTAGAAGTTGAGGACGTAGAGGGGGCCGCTCATAGCGAGATCATGGCGAGCCTAGACGAATCGCACGCGGCCCGATCAGGCGTCGAACCCCTCTTCGCCGATCAGGGGAACGAAGCGCACCGGGCCGATCGTCCGCTGCGCGAGATCGCCTCCCTCACGCGCGAACGCCATCAGGACCTCCGAGTTGCCGGCCGCGACCGGCGCAACGAGCCTGCCCCCCTCGCCGAGCTGGTCGAGGAGGCCGAGCGGGGTGTCGGGGGTCGCCGCGTGGACTGCGATCGCGTCGAACGGGGCCTGCTCGGGGAGTCCGCGGCTGCCGTCGCCGATCACGACCTCGACGTTGTCGCGGCCGTCCTCGGCCAGGACGCCGGCGGCCGAGGTGGCGAGCTCAGGGATGCGCTCGACGCTCCATACGCGCTCGGCCAGAAGCGAGAGGACCGCTGCCGAGTAGCCGGAGCCGGTTCCGACCTCGAGCACCGTCTCGTCTCCGCCGAGCTCGAGGCCCTGGCAGATCGCGGCCACGACCCAGGGTTGAGAGATGGTCTGGTCGTGGGCCAGGGGCAGGGCGGAGTCGGCATACGCGCGTTCGCGCTCGGTCTCGGGCACGTAGAGCTCTCGCCGCACTGCTCCCATCGCGTCGAGCACGCGCTCGTCCTCGATCCCCCTCCGGCGCAGCTGACGCGCGACCATCCCCTCACGCGCCTCCCCGAACGGGTCGGGGCCTGCCATCAGACGGGGCCCATCAGAAGATGTAGGCGCTCAATCGGTCGGGCTCGATGACGGTCACCTTCGCCCGCCCGACCTGCACGATGCCGGCGCGCTCGAGCGTCGCGAGGAACCGGCTGACGCTCTCGCGCGAGGTTCCGGCGAGCTGGGCGAGGTCGGATTGGCGCAGCCGGATCGTGACCCCGTCGCGCACCTGCGGGGTGACCCCGTCCTCGGCGAGCAGCTGGTTCAAGACGCCGGCGACGCGGCTGGGAACCGTCTGGAACGACTGGCGCGTGAGGCGCTCGTTCGCCTCGCGCAGCCGGCGGGTGAGCGCCACCACCAGCTTCTCGCCCATCTCGGGGCGTGTCCGGATCAGGGCGCGGACGTCGCTGGCCGGAAGGGCGAGCAGGTCGAGGTCCTCGGTCGACTCGACGCTGGCCGAGCGGGCCTCGCCGTCGAGCATCGCCAACTCGCCGAAGATCGCCCCGGGGCCGAGGTTGGCGAGGGTGATCGCGCGGCCGTCGGGGTGCTCTCGCGTGACCCGCGCGCCGCCGGAGCGAATGATGTAGCAGGCGTCGCCGGGATCACCCTCGTGGAAGACCCGGGTGTCCCTGGGGAAGCTGCGGGGAACCGCCACCCGCCCCACCCGCTCGAGCTCGGGCTCGGACAACTCGGAGAAGAGCGGCACGGCCCTGAGCAGCTCGGTAACGTCGCTCATCGCAGCTCGCTCCCCTCTCCTCTCACGGTCAAGAGACTAACCCTGGCAGTTGGGGCACCAGTAGGTCGTACGGGCGGAGTCCCCCTGGCCGCGGGAGCGGATCGCGGTCCGGCAGCGCGGGCAGGGCCGGCGGGCACGGCCGTAGACCCTCTGGGGGCGACGCCCGGTGTCGACCGCCTCCAGCATCTGGTCCCGCGCGGCCCCCGCCACGGCGGCCAGCTCGTCGTCATCGACCTCTCGCAGGCGCTTCCAGGGGTCGACCTTGACGGCCCAGCAGGACTCGCTCTTGAAGATGTTGCCGATCCCCGCCAGCAGGTCCTGGTCGAGCAGGGCGTCGCCCAACTCCGCGTCGGGCCCCGCTCGCCGAAGCGCGGCTGCCGCAGCCTGCGGCGTCATGCGGGGGCCGAGGATGTCCGGTCCCAGGCGGGCGAGGCGGCGATCCCGGCCGAGTTCGGCCTCGCGCACGATCCTCATCGAGGTCCCGTTGAAGTTGACGGCCTCGGCAGTGGGCCCCGTGATCGCGATCCACGCAGCTCCCGCCGGCTTGCGCCAGCGCTCCCCGCGCCGGTAGACGTGCCACGCGCCCTTCATTCCCAGGTGGCTGTGGAGCACCAGCCCGCCGTCGAAGTGGAGCAGCAGGTGTTTGCCACGGCTCTCGGCTCGGGTCAGCTCTCGGCCTTCGAGTTCGGCGGCCGAGCGCCCCTCGGGCCGGCGGCGCCCCGGGGTCCTCACCGAGACCTCCGATCCGGCGAGGGATGCGCCGATGCGGCGGGCGATGCTGAGGATCGAGTCGCCCTCGGCCATTCGGCCAGGGTAGGCGGCGGCTCATTAGCGCGTAGGAAAGGCTGGGAACCGTGGCGCTGCTGCCGCGGGCAAGGCGCGATACTGCGCGGGCGATGTCGGAAGAGAACGTGGAGATCGTTCGGCGGCTGTTCGACCTCTATCTCGCGGCATCGAGGCGCGGCGACCTCGACATCTGGTTCGACTCCGATGACCTCGCCGAGGATTTCGAGTGGGTCATGCCGCCCGGAGGAGGATTGGGACTCCCGCCGACTTACCGCGGACGTGACGAATTCCGTGAGTTCATGCGTACGTGGACCGAAGAGCAGTTCGAGGATTGGTCGATCGAACTGGAGCGGCTGATCGAGGCCCCCGATGGCCGCGTTGTCGCCTTTTTCCATCAGAAGGCAACCGGCAGAGCAAGCGGAGTCCCGGTGGAGCTGCACATGGGCACGGTCTACGACCTTCATAACGCCCGCGTTGTTCGCATGCGCCATTTTGTGGATCGAGCCGAAGCCCTCGAAGCCGCCGGACTGTCGGAGTAGGCGATGTCGGAGGAGAACGTGGAGATCGTCGACGGAGTGAGGAGGCTCTTTGCCGCGTTCAATAAGCGCGACTGGGGTGCGTTCTCCGCAGAGCTGGATCCCGAGGTCGAGTACACGCCCGTCGAGGAGCACACCACCCGTCACGGCCGCGAGGCGGTCATCGAATACCTGAAGGGATGGTTTGAGGCCTGGGATACGTTCTTGGCGGAGCCGGAGGAGATCGAGATCACACGGGCAGGGGACCATGCATTTATCGCCATGCGCTGCCAAGGCAGCGGCAAGGGGAGCGGCGTCGAGGTCGACGACCGTCTCTACTGGGACGGCGAGCTGCGCGACGGCAGGCTCTATCGCATCAGCGAGTACACGGACCGCCAGGAGGCCCTCGAAGCCGCCGGGCTGTCGGAGTAGGCGATGTCGGAGGAGAACGCCGAAAGAGTCAGGCTCGCCTTCGACTCCTTCACGCGGGGGGATATGGATGCGCTCTCTGAGTTCATCGATCCGAGCTTCGAAGTCGATGATCGGATCATCCCGGAGGCCAGCCCATCCGAGCGAGGAATGGATGCGCTGGTCGCAAATGCGGCCCAGGTATACGAGGCGTTCGGCGAAATCAGCTGGGAGCCGCGGGAGGTCGTCGATGCGGGCAATCGCGTCCTGGTCCGCGTGCACCTCTCGATGCAGGGTCAAAGCACCGCTTTGCCTTTCGAGGAGGACCTCGGGCACGTCTACGCCCTGAACGAGAAGGGCAAGGCGGTGAAGCTGGACATCTTCAGGACGTGGGCGGAGGCCCGTGAAGCCGCCGGGCTGCTGCTGGACTAGATGACCCAGAGGCCTTCGAGTCAGGCGACCAGCCGGCGGGGCTGGCGGCGGAAGCCGGCGTCGACCAGCGCCTGCTCCATCGCGGTGCCGATGACGGGCTCGCCGTCGAGGCGCTCGATCGCGAGCTTCTCGATCACCCCGTCTCGCACGGCCGCCGACAGCTCCTTGAGGACCGAGCCGAGGTCTTCGCCCTCGAGCGGCGCCAGGCGGAGGATCCCGCGCCCGCCCCTCTCGACGTAGAGCAGGGGCACGCCGTCCCGCAGGGTGACATAGGCGTTGGCGGTGCGCGCCGGCCGGCGTGAACCCTCGAGCTTCGGCCAGGGCAAGGTCGCGCCGTAGGGGTTGGCGGGGTCGGTGGCGGCCAGGATCTGCATCGAGCCGTCGCTGCGAGGAAGGCTGCGGAGCCTCTCGACGGCGCCGGGCAGGGCGAACTGGGCACCGCCCAGGCCCTCCACGAAGTAACCCCTCCTGGCGGTTCCCAGGAGCTCCAGGTTCGTCAGCTCGCCGTAGATCGAGGCGAAGCCCCCCGGGATGCCCTCGGCGATCGCCGTCTCGCGGGTGACGATGCCGTGGCGCTCCAGCATCAGCTCGGCCTGGGCCCGTGAGCGCGGCCCCTGGGACGGAGCGCCCTCGAACAGGGCCGAGGTCAGCGACCAGCGGCCGAGCACCGTGGCCGAGGTCGCCGCGCGGCGCTGCGAAAAGCGCCGCCCGCCGCGCGGAGGCCCGCCCGCCGCGCGGAGGCGCGGAGCGCGCAGCGGAGCGAAGGCGTCATTGGTGACCTCTCCGTTCCAGGCCAGGTCCCAGAGCGCCTCGTGCAACTCCTCGGCGGTCGCGTCGATCTGCAGCAGGTCGAGCCAGAAGCTCGGCCCCGATTCGAGGCGGTTTCGGATCGCGTCGTGGACGTCTCCCTGCGGCGCCTCGAGCTTCGCGTTGCCAGGCGGCGGGCCGGCCAGGTGGATGTCCTCGCGGAAGTAGAGGGCGACCTTGCCGTCGCTGCGCCCCAGGCTGCCCGCACCGATCCAGACCAGCTCGCCGCTCGTGCAGAGCTCGTCGAGCCAGCCGATCGAATAGGTCCCGAGTCGCCGCGGCAGCACGTCGCGCTCCCACGTCTTCGGCGTCAAGGTCACGCCCTGAAGGGGGATCAGCGCCTCGCGCAGACGGTCGGGCCCCGCGCCCGTCGGCCGGTGGGTGTCGACGTTCTGCCAGCTCGGCAGGAAGCGCGCGAGCTCGGAGCGGTCGGCCGCCTCGACCTCCTTGCGCAGCTTCGCCAGGCTGGCGCGGCGGACGCGGCGCAGGACGTCGGCGTCGCACCACTCGCGCTCGGTGCCGCCGGGGAGCAGCTCGCCGCGGACGGCCTCGCCCGAGGACTCGAGCTCGCGCAGGGCGGGAGCCGGGTCGATGCCGTAGCGGTTGGCGAGCTGCGCGGTCGGGAAGGGCCCATGGGTCGCCGCGTAGCGGCGCACCAGGGTCGGCAACGGGTTCTCGGGTGCCTCCAAGAAGGAGTCGGGCAGCCCGGCCGGCGGCGGCACCCCCAGCGCGTCGCGATAAAGGCCCGCGTCCTCGGCCGCGATGTAGCGCTCCTCGCCGTTGACCCTGACCTTCGCCGCGCGGCGCTCGGCCACGAGCTTCTCCAGCATCGTCTCGGCCGAGTACCCCTCGGCGACCCGCAGGGCCGCCTCGTCCATCGTGAGATCGCCCAGGCGGCGCAGCACCACCTGCAGCCCGTCGCGGTCCTTTGTGAGGCCCACCTCGGTCAGGTGCTGGAGCGAGGCCTCGACCTCGTCCAGGGCGTCGGGGTCGATCAGCTCCCGCAGCTCCTCCTGGCCGAGCAGCTCGCGGAGCAGGTCGCGGTCGAGCGCGAGGGCCGCGGCGCGCCGTTCGGCATTCGGCGTGTCCCCCTCGTACATGTAGGTCGCCACGTAGTCGAAGAGCAGCGACGAGGCGAACGGCGAGGCGGTCGGGGTCTCGACCTCGACCAGCGTGATCCGGCGCGAGTGCAGGTCGCCCAGCAGCTCCTGGAGCGCCGGCAGGTCGAGCACGTCGCGCATCACCTCGCGGTAGGTCTCCAGGATCACGGGAAAGCGCGGGAAGTCACGAGCGACCTCGAGCAGGTTCTGGGACTTCAGCCGCTGCTGCCACAGCGGGGTGCGCTTGCCGGGCCACGCGCGCGGGATCAGGAGCGAGCGCGCCGCGTTCTCGCGGAAGCGGGCGCCGAACAGGGCCGACCCCGACAGCTCCGAGACCACCAGGTCCTCGAGCTCGTCGGGCTCGAGCATCACCAGGTCTGCCGAGGGCGGCTCGTCGGCGTCGGGAAGGTGGACGACGATCCCGTCGTCGGACCAGATCGCGTCGGCCTCGAGGTCCTTGGTTTCGCGGATCTTGGCCGAGAGCGCGAGGCCCCAGGCCGCGTGCAGGCGGCCGCCGAACGGGGAGAGGACGCACAGCCGCCAGTCGCCGATCTCGTCGCGGAATCGCTCGACGACGATGTTCTCGTCGGAGGGGACCACCCGGGTTGCGGCCTGCTGCTCGGTCAGGTAGTTGACGAGGTTCTCGGCGGCGAGCTGGTCGAGGTCGTTGTCCTTCGCCAGCTGCTCCGGCGTGGCATTGACCGCCTCGCGCGTGAACGCGCCGATCGCGCGGCCCAGGTCGGCGGGGCGGCCGATCCCGTCGCCGCGCCAGAAGGGAACCGCGCCGGGCACACCGGGTGCCGGTATGACGATGACGCGGTCGCGGGTGATCTCCTGGATGCGCCAGCTCGTGGCGCCGAGCAGGAACGTCTGGCCCACCCGCGCCTCGTAGACCATCTCCTCGTCCAGCTCGCCGACGCGGCGGCCGTCGGGAAGGTGGACCCCGTACAGGCCCCGGTCGGGGATCGTCCCGGCGTTGGCGATGGCCAGCTGGCGAGCCCCCGGCCGTCCGCGCATCGTGCCCTTCGCCCGGTCCCAGACGACGCGGGGGCGCAGTTCGGCGAAGCGCTCGGACGGATAGCGGCCGTCGAGCATGTCGAGGACGTTCTCGAACTGCTCGCGCGAGAGGTCGCGGAAGGACTCCGAAGAGGTGACCACCGAGAAGGCGTCATCGACTCCCCACTCGTCCAGGGCAGCCATCGAGACCAGGTGCTGGGCCAGCACGTCGAGCGGGTTGTGCGGGATCACGGTCTCCTCGATCTCGCCGCGGCGCATCAGCCTCGCCACGACGGCGCACTCGAGCAGGTCCGAGCGGAACTTCGGGAAGATCCGGCCCTTGGACACCTCGCCCAGCGAGTGGCCCGCCCGCCCGACGCGCTGCAGGCCGCGGGTGACCGACTTCGGCGACTCGATCTGCACCACCAGGTCGATCGCGCCCATGTCGATCCCCAGCTCCAGCGATGAGGTCGCCACGAGGCAGGGGAGGTCGCCGGACTTGAGCATCTCCTCGACGATCAAGCGCTCCTCGTGGGAGAGCGAGCCGTGGTGCGCCCTTGCGATCTCCACGTAGCCCTCGTCGTCACGGTGGAGTTGGGCCTTGTCGCCGTTCCCGCCATGCTCGGTCGCGGGCAGTTCTTGCTCGGGCTGGTCGTTCGCCATCTCGTTCAGCCGCTTGGCGATCCGCTCAGCCGCGCGGCGGTTGTTGACGAAGACGATCGTCGAGGTGTGCTCCTGCACCAGCTCGAGCAGGCGCGGATAGATGGCCGGCCAGATCGAGCGCTGCGTCGGCTCGAAGGGCTCGGGCTCGGGGAGGCCCGAGTCGGCGCCCTCCCGGCGCTTCTCCGTGGAAGCGTCGGGCTCCGTCATGTCCTCGACGGGGACGACGATCTCCAGGTCGAGCTCCTTCGGTTTGCTCGCGTCGACGATCGTGCAGTCGCGTCCCGACCCGACGAGGAACTGTCCGACCCGCTCGAGGGGGCGCTGCGTCGCCGAAAGCCCGATCCGCTGGACACTTACCCGCATCTTCTCGGCTTCGCCTGCGGGGATACGGGGTTGCGACGCAGTCGCGGGGGATGCTGAGGCTCCGTTGGTCTTCACGAGGTGGTCCAGTCGCTCCAGCGTCAGCGACATGTGGGCTCCTCGCTTGGACGGCGCCACCGCGTGGATCTCGTCGACGATCAGGGTCTCGACGCCGGTCAGGATCTCGCGCGCGCCCGAGCTGATCATCAGGTACAGCGACTCCGGTGTGGTGATCAGGATGTCGGGCGGGGTCTTGCGCATCGCCCGGCGCTGGGATTGGGGCGTGTCGCCGGTGCGGAGCCCGACCGTGATCGACGCGCCGATGCCGGCGAGCGGGGCCCGGAGATTCCGCTCGATGTCGTAGCTCAACGCCTTGAGCGGCGATATGTAGACGATCTTGACCCCGGTGCCGAGCTCATCTGGGCGGCGGGCGAGGCTGTCGATGCCCCAGAGGAAGGCCGAGAGCGTCTTGCCCGAGCCCGTGGGGGCGCAGATCAGGGTGTGCTCGCCGGTCGCGATCGCCGGCCAACCCTGCGCCTGAGCAGGCGTGGGCGCCTCGAAAGAGCTCTCGAACCACTTCCTGACGGGGTCAGAGAAGAGATCCAGGGGTGGTTTCACGGTTGCAGCCGGAGTCATGGCGAACCTAACGACGATACTCCGGGGCGTTCACCGCGGTCAGGTCAGGGTCGGCGAGACCTTGGCGAGGCTCGGCGCGGAGCGGTCGCGCTCGGAGAGGATCGGGTCGTCGACCGGCCACTCGATCGCGAGCTCGGGGTCGTCCCAGGCGACTCCTGATTCGAGGTCGGGGTCGTAGTAGCTCGAGAGGCGATAGATCACGTCGGCCTCGTCGCTCAGCACGCAGAACCCGTGGCCGAAGCCGGGCGGGACGAAGAGCTGGCGGTGGCGCTCGCCGTCGATCTCGTGGCCCTCCCACCGCTTGTAGGTCGGGGAATCAGGGCGCAGGTCCACCGCGACGTCCCAGATGCGGCCGCTGGGGCAGCGCACGAGCTTGGCCTGGCCCCGCTGCATGTGGATGCCGCGGAGCACGGGGCCGGTCGAGCGGCTGTGGTTGTCCTGTACGAAGGCGACGTCGATGCCGAGGTCCGGCAACTCGGACTCGCGGAAGGTCTCGACCAGGAAGCCGCGCTCGTCGCCGTGGACGTCGGGCTCGAGCAGGACGACCTCGTCGATCTCGGTCGGCAGGCGCCGCATCTCAGCCCAGCGCCTTGCCCAGCTTCTTACCGTAATGGCGCTCGTAGTACTCGCGGTACTCGCCCGAGCGGATCGGCTGCCACCACTCCTCGTTGTCGCGGTACCAGTCGACGGTTCGGGCGATGCCCTCCTCGAAGGGCACCGCCGCGCTCCAGCCCAGCGCCTCCAGCCGGTCTGACGAGAGGGAGTAGCGGCGGTCGTGGCCCGGCCGGTCCTTCACGTAGGAGATCAGGGACTCATCGCGGCCCGCCAGCTCGAGGATGCGCTTGACGACGTCGATGTTCGCGAGCTCGTCGGGCCCTCCGACGTTGTAGGCCTGACCCGGCTCACCGGCCTCCAGCACCGCCCCGATCGCCGAGCAGCAATCCTCGACGTAGAGCCAATTGCGGACCTGGGCGCCGTCGCCGTAGACCGGCAGCTCGTCGCCCGCGAGCGCGTTCAGGATGCACAGGGGGATCAGCTTCTCGGGGTGCTGGCGGGGGCCGTAGTTGTTGGAGGCCCGGATGATCAGCGCGTCCGCGCCGTAGGTGCGGGCGAACGCGGAGACCAGCATGTCGCCCCCGGCCTTGGAGGCTGCGTAGGGCGAAGAGGGCTCGATCGGCGAGGACTCGGTCGCCGTGCCCTCTTCGACGTCGCCGTAGACCTCGTCGGTCGAGACCTGGAGGTGGCGGATGCCCGCCTCGCGGCTCGCCTCGAGCAGCACGTAGGTGCCGTAGACGTCGGTGGTGATGAACTCTCCCGGAGACTCGATCGAACGGTCGACGTGGGACTCGGCGGCGAAGTTGACGACCGCGTCGCAGCCCTCGACCGCCCCGCGTGCCGCGTCGGGGTCCGCGATGTCGCCCTCGACGAACTCGAGCCTGTCCTCCGGAAGCCCCGCGAGGTTCTCGCGCCGCCCGGCGTAGGTCAGCTTGTCGAGCACGCGGATGGTGTCCTCCGCGTGGGACGCGAGCCGGTGGGCGACGAAGTTCGAGCCGATGAAGCCGGCCCCGCCGGTGACGAGGAGCTTCACGGGCGTTCTCCGTCGTCGGGGTCGTTGACGGCTTCGCCATCAGATACATCTCCGCCCACCTCCTCGGCTTCGCCTGCGGGGGTATGCGGTTGCGACGCCGGCCGGGGGGATGCTGAGGCTCCGCCGGGATCTGCGGGCGACTCACTCTCGTCGGGGGATTCACCTTCGGCGTCCTTGGCCTGCCAATCGAGGACCGGCTGGCGGAAGGTGGGGGATCCCGCGCGGCGGGCGGGGGCCGCCTCCTCGGTCGTGGGAGCGTCGCGGCGGTCGAGGTAGTCGGCGAGGCCGCGTTGCCAGTCGGGAAGGGTGATCGGCGCCGTCCGGCCGCTGCCCAGGACCGAGTTGGCCGGGCGCTTGGCGGGCCGCTCCATCATGTCGGTCGTCGAGGCCATCACCCGGGTCACCACCTCGGACTGGCTGAAGATCTCCATCGCGAACTCGTACCACGAGCAGGAGCCGCTCCCGGCCATGTGGTGGACGCCGAAGGCGTCGGCGTCGATCAGGCGGACCAGGCCGTCCGCCAGATGGCCGGTGTAGGTGGGGCAGCCGACCTGGTCGTGGACGACGACCACGGGGCCGCCGCTCCCGCCGAGGCGCAGCATCGTCTCGACGAAGTTGCCGCCTTGGGGGCCGAACAGCCACGAGGTGCGCACGATAGAGCTGTGCCTGGTGGCGAGGGCCGTCGCGCGCTCGCCGGCGAGCTTCGTGCGGCCGTAGGCGTTGATCGGGTCGGGGTCGTCGTTCTCGGTGTACGGGCCGCGCTTGGAGCCATCGAAGACGTAGTCGGTCGAGACGTAGACGACCTTGGCGCCCACGTTCGCCGCGGAGCTCGCCACGAAGGAGGCGCCCTCGCCGTTCACCAGCTCGGCTTCGTGCTCGCTCGCCTCGGCGCCGTCGACGTCGGTCCACGCCGCGCAGTTGACGACGGCGGCCGGGCGGTGGCGGCCGAACGCCCTGTCCACCCTCTTGGGGTCGGTCACGTCCAGGTCGTCGCGGGTGAGTGGCACGACCTCGTGCCCCTGGGCGCGCGCCGACCTCGCCACGTCGCTGCCCAGCATCCCGCCCGCTCCGGTGATCAGGATCTTCATGGGATCGAGATCTCCGCGTTGTCCCCGACCAGGAACTGCATCGTCTTCGGCATCCCGTCGCTGCGGGTCAGCGTCACGTCCTTGCCCAGCAGGCTTCGCTCCATCCGGGCCGGAAGGTCGATGATTCGCGATCCGGCCAGCACGATCGAGTGCTCGATCTCGGAGCCCTCGACGACGACGTCCTCGCCGATCGCCGTGTAGGGGCCGATGTAGGAGTTCTCGAGCTTCGCCCCGGCGGCGATCACCGCCGGCCCGCGGACCCTGCATCCCTTCAGGGTGGCGCCCTCCTCGATCACGACCCGCCCCTCGACCTCGGAGTCCCCGACATCGCCGTCGATTCGCTCCTGCAGCTCCTCCAGGACGAGGCGGTTCGCCTCGAGCATGTCCTCGAGCATCCCCGTGTCCTTCCACCAGCCCGTGACGATGTGGGGCTCGACCCGCTTGCCGGACTCGATCAGGGCGTCGATCGCGTCGGTGATCTCCAACTCGCCGCGCGCCGACGGCTCGATCGAGCGGGCGGCTCCGAAGATCTCGGGCGAGAACATGTAGACGCCGACGAGGGCCAGGTCGCTCGGCGGGTTCTCGGGCTTCTCGACCAGCTTCACGACGCGATCGCCGTCGAGCTCGGCGACGCCGTAGGCGCTCGGGTCGTCGACCTGGGTCAACAGGATCGAAGCCTCGGGCCCCGACGACTTGAACTCCTCGACCAGCTCGACGATGCCGTCGCGCAGCAGGTTGTCGCCCAGGTACATGACGAAGGAGCTGCCGGCGATGAAGTCCTCGGCCGTCAGCAGCGCGTGGGCCAGGCCCAGCGGGGCCTCCTGCTCGATGTAGGTCAACTTCGCGCCGAACCTGGAGCCGTCGCCGGCCGCCTCGCGGATCTCGCCGCCGGTCTCGGGGGCGATGATCACGCCGATGTCGGTGATCCCGGCTTCGACCAGCGCCTCGAGCCCGTAGAAGAGCACGGGCTTGTTGGCGACCGGCACGAGCTGCTTCGCCGAGGTGTGGGTGATCGGGCGCAGGCGCGTGCCTGCGCCTCCCGAGAGGACAAGACCCTTCAGTTCAGCCATCGCAGCGCAGGCTACGCGAGGCCTGTATAACGCGAGTCGCGGTGGCCGATTTCACCCACAAGAAAGTCGACGACGGCCGCGAGGTGGTGGCTTTCGGCAGGCGCAACACCGATGACCGGGGCGAGACCTTCCCCGGCTGGTGGAAGGACTAGGCGGACCCAGCTGTGGACTGGATGGTCCAAGTGGGCCTGGGGGAGCTCGCGCTGGGCGGACTGCTCGGCTGGGCGATGGTCGCCCAGGACCAGCGCCCCGACCTGGTGAAGCGCGCGGGCGTGGTGGCGCCGCACCGGATTCGCCAGGTCCACCTCGACTACGTCTTCATGGGCCTGATCCTGATCGCCGTCGGCCTGGCGATCCCGTCGCTGAGCAACTGGATCGCGATCCCGCTGGTGTTCGGCACGATCATGAACCCGGCCCTATTCGTGCCCCAGGCCTTTTCGAAGACGGTGGACCAACAGCTCTGGTACCGCGCGCTGGCGGTCGTCTCGTTCCTCGGTGTCTCGGGAGGGCTCGTGGCCGCGGCGATCACCGGCCCGGGCTAGCCGTTCACATCCGCCCGGAGGGATCGGCCGCAGGGCCGGCAGACCCCGGTGGGGTCAGTACGTCCCGCCGAGCTTGCGGTGGTCCCAGGTTGCCGTTCGCTTCGCCACGAAGCGGATCGCGACGCGCTTGGCGGCCTGGGCCTGCATCGCGGTTGCCGCGTCACCCTCGATCGAATCTATGCCGTCGCTGTACCGGATCGTGAGCTCCTCCCCGAACTTCAGGATCGTGTCGGGATTCCGGATCAGCTCGGCCTCTGCCTCGATCATCACGCCCCGCAGCTCGAGGTACTCCTCGCCCGTCTCGACCAGCAGCGTCGCCCGCGGGTCCCGCTCCAGGTTCTTCACCTTCTGTGACTTCGTGTAGGTCCAGACCCAGATCTCGCCGTCGCGGACGGTGAACCACATCGGCATCGAGTGCGGCCATCCACGCGGGCCGAAGGAGCTGATGATCACGACGCGCTCCTCATCCAGAAGCTCGGCCAGCTCGGAATCGCTGAGGGTGATCTGATCGCGCCGCGAAGCCATCACTGCGCCTCGGGGGAGGAGGCGGGGGCTAAGGTCAGGGTGTCCCACGGGCCCTCGCCCTTCATCGGCTGCATCTGCCCCGCCATCCAGCGCGGCTGAAGGTCGTCGTAGTGCTCGCTCCAGGCGTGTCCGGACTGGCCGGTGAACGCCTGCCACATCGAGCGGTCGGGGTCGGAGGGGTCGGCGACCATGCGCCAGCTCGGCGCCCAGATCGCGTGGTAGGGGTCGTTCGGGTCATAGGCGACCTGGGCGACGGTCTCCTGCGCGCCGCCGGGATGAAGCGCGCGGTTGAAGACCCATTCGAAGGCGGGGTTGGCGTCGCCGAGCGCGTGCGGGAAGCGCAGCTCGTGCACGTGCCCCCACCGCCACCCCTCGGGGTCGGGGCCGAAGCGGGCGGTCAGCTCGTCGAGCGCTCCCCGCAGGGCACCGGCGGCGAGCTCGTCCCAGGGGCGGCCGATCAGCTCGTCGTCGCCCTTCTCCCAGAGCGAGAGCAGGTGCGCGTGCCAGCGCCAGGGCGAAGTGACGTGGGTGGTGAAGCCGCTGTCGGAGCGGTCCAGCCAGCGCTCAGCCAGGTCTCGGTCGCCGATCGCCGCCCTGGCGAAGTCCTGCGCGAGCCGCAGCAGGAACGCCTGATAGATCGTTCCGGCGATCGTGTCGGGCCCGAGTTGGCGGTCCCAGCTCTTCAACCGCTCGATCGCGGCGATCTCGCGCTGGCCACCGGGGTCCGGCAACACGGCGAGCCGACGGGCCACCTCGTCTCCGGGTATCGAGTGAAGGTCGTTCTGCATCCGCCGGAAGCTCTCGAGGTCGTGCTCGGGATCGACCTCGATCAGCTGCTCGATCCGCTTCGCGCGGAACCCGTCGAGGTAGTCGCTGGTGATGTGGTGCGGGAACTCGTCGCCCGCGATGCGGTTGTTCGCGGTGACCAGGAAGCCGGCGCCGGGGTCGACGGCCGCTGGCATCTCCTCGTAGGGGACGGCGCCGCCCCACTCGTAGTCGGAGACCCAGCCGGGCTTCGGCAGGTCGGGGCAGCCTCCTGGCCGCGTCGGGATGCGGCCCACGGCCTTGTATCCGATGGCGCCGCTGCGGTCGGCCCAGATCAGGTTCGACACCGGCATCGTCAGGTCGCTTAGCAGGTCGACCAGCTCGGCGCCGCTGGTGGGCTCCAAGATCTCCAGGTGCGCGCGGCCGATGCCGGGGAAGTCGGTCGCGATCCAGCGCAGCGCCAGGGGCTGGGAGTCGTCCGCCCCGATGACCTCGTTCACGATCGGCCCGTGGCGCCCGATGCGGACCCGGTGGGCTTCGGGCGCCGAGCGCCCCTTGACCTCGATCTGCTCTTCCACGAGCTCGAGGTCGTGCCATTCGCCTTCGAACTCGTAGCGGTCGCCCTCGATTCGCTCGATGAAGAGGTCCTCGACGTCGGCCATCGCGTTGGTGAAAGTCCACGCGACGTCGTTGTTCTGTCCCATCGTGATCCCGGGGATGCCGGGCAGCGCGGCGCCGCGGCAGAAGCGGTCGCCCAGCTCGAGGGCGTTCTGTTGCCAGATCCCGGGCATGCCCGTCGGCAGGTGGGGGTCGCCGGCGACCAGCGCTCCACCTGTGGCGCTTCGCTCGGCGCTGACCGCCCAGTTGTTGGAGCCTCCCGCGGCGCCGGCCATGCCCACCTGCTCGCGGAGCTCGGAGATCTGCGCGGCCAGGGTCGAGCCGTCGCCCTCATAGGCCTCCCCGGGCTTCAGCACGACCGGGTTGCCGCCGGGGTAGACGGGGTCGATCTTCTCGGCCAGCTCCGGCCCCAGCTCGCGGACCAGGTCGGCGCGGAGCAGCTCGCGCTCCCAGTTCGTGGAGAGCCCGAACGACAACAGCTTCGCCCCGGCCAGCAGGTCGACCGGGCGCCACGGCTCGAAGTCGAGGCGCAGTACCTGGAACTCCGCCGGGAGCGGCCGGTTGTCCGTGGCGACGGCGGCGTTGAACCCGGCGCAGTAGGCGTCGAGCTGCGAGCGGACCTCGGGTTCGAGCCCGGCCTCCTCGCGCAACGCGTGGCGCCGCAGGCCCAGGGTCCGCATCAGCTTGTCGAGCAGGAGGGTTTCCTCGCCGGCCATCTCCGACACGCGGCCCGCCGTGACGCGGCGGGTCAGGTCGCACTGCCAGAGGCGGTCCTGGGCGTGGACGAACCCCTGGCCGAACCAGAGGTCGTGCGGGCTATGGGCCCTGATCCGCGGCATCCCCCAGCGGTCTCGCGCGATCTCGACGCTGCCTTCGACGCCGCTGACCCTCAGCTCGCCCGCGGCCCTCGGCAGCGGGCGCTTGAAGAGCTGCCACCACAGGCCGGCCGCGGTGGTGCCGAGCAGCGCTCCGCCCAGGCCCCCTCGCTTCAGGCTCTTGCCGAGCAGGCTCCCCAGGCCGGTTCGCATCCGCCCTTGATATCAGCCCGTCCCTGCCTACTCGGCGAGGTCGCCCGGGAGCGAGCCCTCCTCGTCCAGCTTGTCGAGGTGGGCCTGCATCGCGAAAGCCGCCATCGGGCGAAGTTCCTCGGGCACGTCGTCCCAGACCTCGGCCAGCAGCGCCATCCGCGAGCGCTCGCCGCGCTCCAGAGCGGCGACGAGGCGGCGCTCGCGCTGGGCGCGATGCTCGGCGTACTCTGCGATCTTCGCGGCGGGGTCCTCGATCACCGGGCCGTGACCGGGGTAGATGACCTCCAGGTCCAGCTCCGCAAGAGCCTCCAGGGAACGCATGTAGTCGGCCAGCGACCCGCCCTGCGCGCGAGGCGGGACGATCGTGGAGCCTTCCCCGAGGATCAGGTCGCCGGCGAAGCAGGCGTCGCCGAGGAGGAAGCAGACGTGATCGGCGGCGTGCCCCGGAGTGGCGATCGGCGTCAGGCCGTGCAGCGCGTCCCCCTCGGGTATCTCCGTCGGCTCGATCCCGAGCCGCTCGACGCCGTCGGAGTGGTCCCCGTGGGAGTGGGTCAGCAGGACCTCGCCGATGCCGCCGCGCTCCAAGGCCGCCGCGCGGATCGCCTCGATATGGCGCTCGTCGTCGGGGCCGGGGTCGATCACGATCGTCGGATCCCGGCCCACCAGATAGGTGTTCGTCCCCTCGAGCGTCATCGGCCCGGGGTTGGGCGCCACCAGGCGCTCGACGTCGGGACCGTCCATCAGGCGGGCGGGGAGATCAGGGAGGCGCCCGGGATGTGGGTCGCAACCCGGCGGGGATCCCGCGTGAGCAGCGGGCGGGCGGTGACCGCCGCGTGGGCACCGATCAGGAAATCCGGAAGAATCGCCTCCCTCGTGCCTCCACCCCGGCGGTAGTCGGCGTGGGCGTGACCGGCCAGGAATGCCGCCGCAGCTGGGATCTCCTCGATGATCGCCACCGAAGGCAGGGCTTGGTCGAGCTCTTCAATCCGAGAGAAGCGCGGTGCGATCTCCGCCAGCACCACGGTGTTCAGAACGAGCGCCCCGTTCCCTGCTGCCTCTTGGAGGCGGCTCGCGGACCATTCGACCCAGTCCGGGTCTTCCGTGAAGACGTCGAGCAGGACGCTGGAGTCGACAACCGTCCCCGTTAGCGTCACCGTCTACTCAGAGCAAGGATCTCGTCGGTGGTGAGCTTGACGTCTCCGGCGCCGCGCATTCGCTTCACCTCTTCGCGGGCCAGGTCAGGATCGACAACCAAGCGGGCGCCGTCCGCTTCGAGCGCGAACGCCACCTCGGTGCCCGGCTTGATGCCGAGTGCCCGCCGGACCTCGAGCGGGATCGTCACCTGTCCTTTGCTCGTCACCCTCACGGGGCGGTAAGACTATCAAGTAATACCTTACGCCGCCCTCGCGAGCCCGCGGCACGGCCGACGAACATCGCCGAGCCTGACAAGGGCCGCTGGGCGGTCTTCGAAGTTCCCTAGGCCGCGGTGGCGTGCGCGGGCTGCGCGGCGCAGTCCGTCTCGATCTCCCGGCGAACCGCTTCGCGCGCGCTCTCGGGCTCGAGCACCACGAAGTCGCCGGCGCCCTTCAGGATCTCGCGCAGGAGCCATTCCGTGCTGCCGTAGGGGATCTCGATCACGATCGCGCCGTCGGTGAGCTCCTCGACGACGGTGTGGGCCTCACGGGCCCAGCGCGCGCGGTCGGGCGAGACCCAGATCCTGGCGACGTGTGCCGTCGGCACCTGGCCGTCGGAGAGCCAGCCGCCGTCGGCTGCCTCGATATCGGCGAACTCGGGCCGCGGCTCATAGCCGTTCTCGGTGATGTCGGCGTGCTTGATCCGGTCGAGGCGGAAGTGGCGGACGTCCTCGCGCATCCGGTCGTACGAGGCGACGTACCACCCCTCGGGCCCGTTCGCCAGGCGGTAGGGCTCGATCTCGCGCTGGGTGAACTCGTCCTCGTTCTCCTTGTAGTACTCGATCGAGAGAACGCGGCGGGCGAGGATCGCGTCGTTGACGATGCGCGCCACGCCGGGGTCGTCGCCGCCCGACGCGGCGATCTCGAGCCCTTCGTGGGAGGGGTCGTGGCCCAGGGCGCTGACGATCTTCTCGCGGGCGCTGATGAGCCCGCTCTGCGGCAGGTGGTCGCCGAACAGGTCGATTGCGGCGACGAGGGCCTTCGCCTCGAGGGGCAGCAGGCGGGCGGGCCGCGAGAAATTGTCGCCGTAGGGCTCGGAGTCGACCTCGATCTCGTCGCCATGCATCTCGGCGTATAGGACGTAGGTGCCGCCGCCGAAGTTGACGACGTTCAGCAGCTCGATGTCGTCGCGCAGCTCCGAGTTGCTCAGGTTGAGCTTGTCGGTCACCTCGGAGACCTGGAGCCTCTCCTCGCCCTTCGCGGCCTCGATCAGCATCCCGGCGAGTGTCACGAGGCGGGCGAAGCGCTCGGGCCTGATCGAGGATTCCGAGCGGCCGTTCGAAGAGCGCGCGGAGCGGGCCGCGGTTGGCCGGACCTTGCGCGAAACCGCCGCCGTCTCGAACCCACCCCGGTGGCGCTCGGACAGGACGTCGAGGCGCTCGGTCACCTCATTGGCCAGCTCGGAGGGCTCGAGCACGGTTGCGTTGCTGCGCCAGTGCAGGACCCAGGCCACCAGCTGCCGCGCTGACGCGTAGTCGGTCTCGAACACCAGGCCCTTGCCCGGGACGGGCTCGCCCTTGGCGGGCTTGCCGAGCTTCCCGTAGGAGCCGTAGTCCCGCTCGACGAGCCAGGCGATCCGGTCGCTGATGAAGATGCGCGCGGTCCCCTTGTGCTCACCGAGCTGCCACTCGGATCGGCTCGCGTAGTCGCGGCGCTTGAAGTCCTCGGGGGCGCTGAAGTCGTGCTCGGCCTTGGAGGCGTAGGAGACCTTGCCGTCGATCCTGGAGAGACGGAAGACGCGAACCTCGTCGCGCTCGTGCGCGTGGCCGATCAGATAGAACTGCCCGCCCCTGTAGACCAGGTGGTAGGGGTTGACCTTCCGCTTCTCGGTCGTGTCGCGCTCGATCGTGTAGTAGCTGAACTCGATCGTCTTGCGGCGCGAGATCGCGGTCTCGATCTTCGACAGGCGCTGCGAGACCTCGGCGCCGTCGGCCTTCGCCGTCATCCGCACCTCGACCGAGCTCTGCTCGGGTGAGGTCAGCGGACTGGGGCGGCCCCAGGAAACCTGCTGCAGCGCAAGGCGCAAAGGCTCGGCGTAGGCGAACTCGCCGTCGAGCAGGTAGAGGGCGGTCTGCAGCGCGGCCAGCTCGTCGTCGGAGAAGTCGATCGCGTCGAGATAGAAGTTCTCGGGCGGGAGGGAGTAGAGCTCGGACTCGTAGCCCTGCATCGACTCGCCGGGCTTCTCGACCTGAAGGGTGATCCCGAGGCTCTCGAGCTCGGCGCGGTCGGCATAGAAGCGCCGGGCGAAGGCGTCGTCGTTCATGTCGCTGTATCCCTCCACCTCGCGCTTGATCTCCAGAGCGGAGACCGGCCTGCCCTGCGCCATGAGGAAGGAGATCAGCGAGAGCTGGCGGATCAGCTTCTCGGTGTCCTTGGCCATACGAGCCCCACAATAGTCGCGCTCCACGCACGGCCATGGCGCTCAACGCATCGAAAAGCGCAATTTGCGCTAGGCGGCGCGGCTACCGAAGTAGGCCGAGGCCGAGAGTCCGCGGTCGAAGCGGGACCAGGCCTCGCCGTCGGCGAGCTCGCGCTCCAGGCGGTCGAAGCTGCCGAGCTTGCCGCCGAGGTTGTCCATCGTGTGGACGAGCGTCGCCTCGCGGGTGCACGGGACGACCGGCGAGCCATGCTCGAGCGAGCCGTGGTGGCTCAGGATGATGTGGAGGACGGCCTGGGCCGTGTCGGGGTCGAAGCCGTCGATCTCCTCGATCTCGCGGCGCACCTTGTAGTAGCCGAGCGGGATCTCGCCGAGCAGGCGGCCCTTGTCGGTGAGGTCGATCGCCATCGGCTCGTCGTTGTAGGCCTCGAGCTTGCCGATGTCGTGGAGCAGCGCGCCGGTGACGGCGACGTCGCGGTCGATCCCGGGGAAGTAGGCCGAGGCCGCGCTGACGGCCTGCGCCACCGAGAGGGTGTGCTCGAGCAGCCCGCCCACATATGCCTGGTGGTAGAACTTCGCCGCCGGCGCGGCCCTGAAGCGCTCCCACGCCTCGGTCCCGTCGCCGAAGAATCGCTCGAGCAGCTGCTGAAGCGAGGTGTCCTGGATCGTCCCGATCAGCTCGCGCAGGTCGCCCTCGAGGCGTTCGGCGGGAATCGGCGGGCCCTCGGCCAGGTCGGCGGGGTCGTAGCTGCCCTCGGGGGCGGTCTCGATCGAGGAGATCTTGATCTGGCGCCCGTAGCGCGCGTGGACCGAGAAGCGGCCGCTGACGCGGACCGCCGACCCGGGGACGGAGATGTCGAACAGCTCCTTCGCCTGCTCCCAGCAGATGGCGGGAACCGATCCGGTGCTGTCGGCCAGGACGATCTTCAGGAAGTCCTCGCCGTCGCGCTTCTGGCGCAGCTCGCGCTCGCGCACGCAGAAGACAAGCTCGAATGCCTCGCCGTCGGCGAGCTCGCGGAGCGAGCGCTTGGCCTCGGGCGAAGCGCCGTTGCCGTTTGAGGCGGGCACCTCGGTCTGGGGCTGGGTTTGGAAGAGCGAATCGGTCATCGGACGCGGCTTGAAGGTAGAGGCGCCAGCGGACAGGAATATCCGGCTTTCGTGCTTCGCGGACTAGGGTTCATCGCCTATGGAGTCGTCGGCGAGCATCGGTTCATGACGCCGGCCGGGCAGGTCGATGGAGTCGCCCTGGTGACCGGCGGGACCGGCGGGCTCGGTCGCGCGGTCGTCGCCGAGCTGCTCGGCGCCGGCGCGCAGGTCGTCGTCCCCTGGGTCGCCGAGCGCGAGCGGGACGCCGTCTCCTCCGAGCTGGGGCAGCGCGACGAGCTGCACCTGGTCGAGGCGAACCTGCTCGAAGGCGGCGCCCTAGACGCGGTCGCGGCAGCCGCCGAGGCCGGCGAGCTGCACTCGGTGGTGAACCTGGTGGGCGGCTTCGCGGCGGGCGGGCGGATCCACGAGGAGCCGCCGGAGACCCTGGAGAAGATGCTCGCCCTGAACCTGACGACCGCCGTCAACACCTCCCGTGCCGCGCTCCCGAGCATGATCGACGCCGGAGGCGGCTCGATCGTCTGTGTCGGCACCAAGGTCGCCTACGAGCCCTTCAGCGGCGGGGCGGCCTACGCGATCTCCAAGGCAGCCGTCCTGGCCCTGGTCCGGTCCCTTCATGCTGAATACCGCGACGACGGCGTCCGCGCCAACGCGATCGTCCCAAGCGTGATCGACACCCCCGCCAACCGCTCCTCGATGCCCGACGCGGACTTCGACAAGTGGGTCGAGCCCGCCGAGATCGCAAAGGTCGTGCGGTTCCTGTGCTCGGCGGATTCCTCTGCGATCTCGGGAGACGAGATCGGGGTGTACGGGCGGAGCTGATGGCCGCCGCACGGCCGTCCTGGCGTAGCTCAGCGCCTGAGCTTCAGACGGTGAATCCGCACCTGGCCGCGAGTAAGGGTCTCGATGGCCCAGCGGCTGCCCGCCTGGTCGAGAAACGCGCCGGCGGCGGGACGGCCGGGCTCGGCGAGCCAGACCTCCGGTGCGAGGCGCGGCAGGAGTACGAGCAGGGGCCCCACGTTCGAGCGCTCGTAGAGCACGTCCGAGGCGAGCACCAGGTCGAACGGTGCTCTCTCGACGAGCTCATCCGGCTGCGTCCAGTCGATGGCCGCCGTCTTCACCTCCACGTCGTTCGCCCTCGAGTTCCGCCTGACCAGAGCGAGAGCCTCGGCGGAGTCGTCGGTCGCGAGCACATCCGCTCCTGCCCGTGCTGCGGCGAGGCTCGGCGCCCCGAGCCCGCATCCAAGTTCCACCACGTTTCGGCCGGCAAGGCCGGCACCCTCGACCTCCCGGGCCAGGGCGACGCTGCTCCGCCAAAGGACCGACCAGTACGGCACGACGGGCGCCCACTCGACGTCGCCCTCATCGGGCAGCTCTGCCGACTCCCGCGGCTGGAGCAGCCGAAGCTCTCCGCTCGACAGGTCGACCGACTGGGTGACCAGGTCCTCGGGCACCGGCGGAGCTTAGGACGCTCCGCGAAGACGACTCGGCCGGGCGGCCGGGACCACCGGGCGGTCCGGCCTCTAAGCTCACCGGCAGATGAAGCAGTTGGCTGACGACGTCTGGCAAATCGGCGGATTTCCGCCGAACGCCATCAACGTCTTCCTGATCGACGACGTCGTCATCGATGCCTCCACCCGCCAGGCTGGCAGGCGAATCCTCAAGCAGTTGCGCGGCCACGACGTCGGCGCCCACGCCCTCACCCACGCCCACCCCGACCACCAGGGCGCCAGCAAACGTATCTGCACCGAGCTCTCCGTCCCCTTCTGGGTCGGCGAGCGCGACGCCGACGCCGCCGAGGACCCGAGCCTGATCGCTCAGCGCCAGCCCGACCATCCGATCGCACGGCTCATCGACAAGGCCTTCACCGGCCCCGGCCATCCCGTCGATCGAAAGCTCCGCGAGGGTGACGCCGTCGGCAGCTTCACCGTGCGTGACGTCCCCGGCCATTCGCGCGGGCACGTTGCCTTCTGGCGCGAATCCGACCGCGTCCTGGTCGCCGGCGACGTCCTCAACACCGCGGATTCGATGACGATGATCCCCGGGCTGCACGAGCCGAAGAAGTTCTTCACCACCGCCCCCGAGACCAACCGCCGGTCGCTCAAGCGTCTTGGCGAGCTCGAGCCGAAGCTCGTTCTCGTCGGCCACGGTCCGCCGTATCGCGACACGAAGAAGTTCGTCGAGTTCTGCGAGTCCGTCTAACCCGGTGCGTGGACGCCGTGCGTCCCGTCCCGCGGCTCCGTGCCAGCACCTAGCCAGTGTGGTGCATGCACGGTTGCGCTCAGCGTGGCTACTGAGAAGATGAACGAGTCATGGGGGTAACCAAGACCGTCACCACGCTTTTCACCGATGTCGTCGGCTCGACCGAGCTGATGGCGAGGCTCGGGCCCGTGGAGGCGGAGGCGCGGCGGGCGTGGCACTTCTCGAACATCAGGGGGGCTCTCGCCGTCCACCGCGGCACGGAGGTGAAGACGCTGGGGGACGGCTTCATGGCGACCTTTGACAGCACCGCGGACGCGGTCGGCTGCGCGGTCACCATGCAGCGGGCGGTGGACCGCGAGAACGAGAAGCGCCCGGAGCAGTCGATCGGCCTGCGGGTGGGGCTGAGCACGGGCGAGGTGACCGTCGAGGAAGGCGACTACTTCGGCATCCCGGTCGTCACCGCCAGCCGGCTGTGCGCTGCGGCCGAGGGCGGCCAGATTCTCGCCTCCGAGGTGGTCCGGATGCTGCTCGGTGAAGGTGGCATCCACCGGCTGGAGCCACTCGCCCCGATCGAGCTGAAGGGGCTGCCGGGGCCGACCGCCGTCTGCCGGGTCGACTGGGACGCCGAGGAGAACTTCGCACTGCGGGTGGCGCTGCCGCAACGGCGCTCGTCTACGTCACCGAAGACCTGCGCCTAGGAGTCCAGACCTGGGAGGGCGAGACGGCCGTCGTCTTCGCCGAGGCGGCGCTGCGGGAGCTTGCGGCGAAGTACGCGATTGTCGAGGTCGCCTTCGACCCGTGGCGATTCGGTGCCCAGGCCCTCGACCTCTCGTCGGCAGGAATGCGGATGGTCGAATTCCCGCAAGCTGACTCGCGAATGGTCCCGGCATCGGAGCGCCTGTCGGCGGCCGTCCTCGAAGGTCGCCTACGCCATCCCGGCGACCCGGTGCTCGATGCCCACGTCGCGGCCGCGGTAGCGAAGCAGACTCCGCGCGGCGGCAGGATCGCCCACGCGGGCGGGCGGCACTCGGCGCATCGGATCGACGCGGTGATCGCGCTCGCGATGGCCGTCGACCGGGCCGAGAATCAGCCCGAGCCCACGAGGTTGGTCGGGTGGCTGTAGCCCGCCCCTGTCTCGGCTGCGGGGTGCTGATCCCGAAGGCGATGGGGAGCCGCTGTCAGGGCTGCCAACTGC
>Ga0183260_10000166_pt1 | contig 49968 bp, 42 predicted proteins | sample AntDrymUQ4972206_2_FD_129768 | JGI IMG/M metagenome (GOLD analysis project Ga0183260, IMG submission 129768) | Polar desert sand microbial communities from Dry Valleys, Antarctica - metaG UQ497 (22.06) (version 2) (version 2) | ecosystem: Environmental > Terrestrial > Soil > Desert | place... | reverse complement strand
GCACCTGACTGGGGCGTCCGCCCGAAGGGTTAAGGCAGCCGGTTAAGCTAGGTCGAGGCCCTGCGCCTCTCGGCGATCTCGGTCAACGCCTGTTTGTCCAACTGGTCGGCGGGAACCGCTGCAACCCGGCACGCGGTCACCGCGCGCAGGGTTGCGGTGCGCTTTCCGTCCTCGAGCGATGCCATCTCGCCCAGGATCGCCCCCGGGCCTACCTGGGTGATGACCTTGCCGTCGATGGCAACCTCCAACACCCCGTCGAACAACAAGAACAGGTCGGACCCGGGGTCACCCTGCTCGACGAGGGAGTCACCGGCCTTGAGCCGGCGCCACCGAGGCTTCGAATTTACGATTCCCAGCGACAGCTCACGCTCGAGTGCGCTTTCGACCGCCGTGACCAGCGCAGGCGAGTCGGCGTCGCCCCAAGGGGTGTGTGCGCCGAAAGCCTTCCGGTACCAATGGTCGAAGTCGATCAGACCCGACTTGGCGATCAGCTCGCCGTCATCGTCATACACCCAGTGGCGCGGGAACGGGCTTGCGCCGATCAGCCCCCGCTCGGACGAGCCGTCGGCGCGAATCGTAAGGGTGAGCGTCGACCACGCGCTCGGTGCGGCGATCTGGACGAAGGGGGGGCGGCTGACCCGGCGGGGAGCGGCTACTCCGGTTCGCCCGCCTGCGGTCTGGACGAAAGTGACCTCGGTGGATGTGACCGTGGGCTCGGGGCGGAGGTCGGGGAACGCTACCGCCGGAAACGCCATCCCGATCGAACCAAGCTTGAGCTGGGTTCGTCCGAGGCGGCCTTGCCCGAGGTGGCCGTGGTCGACGATCTTCCCGTCCTGGACCTCGATCCAGCCTTCCAGCCGATTGGCGAAGCGGACGGCGTCGGCATCCAGAAGCGCGTTGTGATCGACCAGCCTGTCCGGAGGCGGCATGTCGTAGTGGGCCACGCTCAGATGGAAGGGCAGCTCCGTAAGGCCCGCAATCGCCCCCTGCGGAATCCAGCCAATCGATGTGACCGAGCTACTTATGCGCACGTCAGTCTTCCCGGGTCCAGGCCGAGCCGGTATCGGGAGTCACCTTACGAGTTTCGCGTCTAGCTCGCAAACGCTTCAACTGCATGACGAATGGCGCCGTCCCAGTCTGCTGCGAAGCGGGCGATGTCGAAGCGTTCCCGTGCATAATGGCTTGCGCCTGCAGACAAGCGCTGTGCCTCGCCCATATCGTGCAAGAGCCGTCTCATGGGCTCGATGAGCTTGGCTACGTCGGTGTCGACGTAGCCCGATATCCCATTTCTGACCGTGGTCGGCATCTCGGTGGTGGCCAGGCCGATGATCGGAAGCCCGATGCTCATCGCCTCGCATACGGCAAGGCCCAGACTTGTGTAACGGATGGGATTGAACAAGAAGCGGTAACGCGCGATGAAGGCGTGCAGCTGATGGTTGGGGACCTCGCCGAGGCCACCTATCTCTTCCGAACCCATCCCCACGAGGTCGATCGGGACGTGCTCCCGGACGCGTTCGAAAACGTCGCGCCCCACCCGCCGTCCCCGCCACGGCATCCCATTCACTACGGCTATCCCTCGCTCGAGCTCGCCGGAGTAGGTCACACCTGAAGCCACCTTGACGCCGTGATCGATGACCCGCGTCGGACTGGTCCCGCTGTCCCACATGAGATCGTTGAACGGGGTGACGTGGACCAACAGGGTGCGGGGATCGTCAACCGGGTGGCGAGTGTCGGTGGGACTCTGCCGCGGAGGATCGTGCTCGACGTAGATGCGGGGGAGCGAGCGCTGCTCGGCCGACAAGATGTCGTACTGGTCGACGTCCCAGTTCACCCTCGACTGATAGAGGATGCAGTCGAAGTCCATGTCTTTGGCGGCGTCGGCCGGAAACTCCTCCAGATTGCCGGGCCACGGAAGATGGCCCTTACGCCCTCCGTAACCCTCTGGGCGGCCCGGCTTGGTGGGCACCAGGAAATTGTGAGGAGCGGAACAGAGATAGTAGAGATAGTTGCCGTGTACGTGCCAGGTGAGAACTCGACAGGGCATGACACCGGCTTTACCCATCAAGACGACCCGGGAACCCGGCGCGGTTAGTCTGCCCCTTCGGTAACACCAGACCAAGGGGGCAGTGGGTGGCAGACAGGCTTAGGTTGGCAGTCGTCGGATGTGGTGACGTCGCCTTTCGGACCTACCTTCCGTCACTCGAGCAGCTCGGCGAGGTGAGCCGTGTGACTGCCACCTGCGATCTCGACCCCGGCCGCGCCCACAGGGCAGCCGAGGTCGCCGGGCGATGGTCGGGCGACGTTCGCAGCTACACCGACGTTGGTGAGTGCCTTGCTTCGGGTGCCGTCGATGGCCTGATCAACCTGACGCCCGGGCCCAGCCATCCACTTATCACCCAAGCGGCACTGGCCGCCGGTGTCAATGTCTTCAGTGAGAAGCCTCTCGCGAATTCGGTACCGGAGGCTCAGGCATTGATTGCACTGGCCAAGAACCAGCGTCGCTTGCTGCTGTGCGCGCCGGCCACGACGGCTACCAACCGATGGCGACTCGTGGAACGGCTGGTGAAGGGGGGAGACCTGGGGCGCCCGACACTGGTTACCGGAGGACATTCGAGCATGGGGCCTGCAGGGTGGCGCGGCTACACCGGCGATCCCGAACCCTTCTATTCACCAGAGGTGGGGCCGATCCTCGATCTCGGGGTCTACCTGTTGCATGCCATGACGAGCCTGTTCGGTCCTGCGCTGAGGGTGCTGGCTTCCGGAACGATTGCGATTCCGCAACGCCGGGTGCTGTCCCAAGGGGCGGCGGCGTCCCGGGTGATCGAGGTTCGCACCTTCGATCACGTCCTACTTCAACTCGAGTTCCCGGAGGGTATGGCGCAGCTGATCACCAGCTTCGCGGTCCCCGCCTCTCGTGCCCCGGTCATCGAGGTTCACTGCACCGAGGGGAGCGTCAGCTTGGGACAGGCGGGATGGTTCGATCCGGAGGCTCCCGTCGATGTCTACAGAAGAGACGAGGACAACGAAGACGCAGAGGGATGGCGCGTTGAAACGCCCTCGAGCCCGGGCCCGGTGGACAACCTCATCGGGATGGGCCCGGCTCACTTCGTTGCCTGTTTGCGGGGCGAGGAAGAGCCCGTCCTGACCGCAGAGCAGGCCTGCCATGTGCTCGAGATTGCGCTTCGGGCCAAGGAATCCGCGGCGACCGGCAGAGCCGTGGCGCTCGAGACAACCTTTTAGGGGACACATGGCCGATCGCATCGTCGCTCTGCAGATGTACACGGTAAGGGAGCTTGCCGGAAAAGACATGCTGGGCACCCTCGTTCAGGTGGCCGGCATGGGCTACCGGGCTATCGAGCTCGCAGGGTACGCAGGCGTCGCCCCGGGCCGCCTTCGCTCGGCCCTCGATGAGGCCGGGCTCAGGGCGATCGCATCACACGTGCCCTTAGGTCAGTGGGTGGAGCGTGCGGACCAGGTCCTCGACGAGCTGCAAACCATCGGGTGTTCGTATGCGGTGGCGCCCTCTCCTCCGGATGACGCCCGGATGGACGAGCGGGGGGTGGCGGAGATTGCAACCATGCTGAACAGCTGCGGCGAACGGTGCCGGGCGGCCGGGCTCCGATTCGCTTATCACAATCATGCCGGCGACTTCGCCGCCTTGGAGAAGGGTTCGTTCTGGGAGCGCATGGTGGAGCGGACCGATCCAGAGCTCGTGGAGTTCGAGCTCGACCTCTACTGGGCCGAGTACGCAGGGGTCGACGCGGCCGAACTGCTCGCTCGTCACCCGGGCCGCGTCCCCCTGGTGCACGTCAAGGACATGGCCCCCGGCCCCGGACGAGAGGACCGGCCGGTGGGGGAGGGAACCCTGCAATGGGACAGTCTGCTGCAGGCCGCCGAGCGTGCCGGCACCACCGGTTACATAGTCGAGCAGGACGAAGCAACCGATCCCCTCCGGGACTCCGCCACCAGCTTGAAGAACCTTCAGAGAATGATGGAGTGAGACCGCCGGTCAAGTCGTAGTAGTGGTCTGCTTTCGGGAGGGGAAGAGCTCTGGTCGTCACGTCGGGCGGTACCGGCGACGGCCGGGCGTTGCACTTTCATCTATGTCGGTGATCCTCGAGGCGGGGATGAAGTGATCCATCGGTGTGCTGACGAGCTCCCTGTCGTGCAGATCGCAAACCCGGATCACCTGAGAGAGCTCGAGGAAGCCGTCTGCGGTCGGAAGCGGGCCGGGCGCCCTGAATCCCTCTACGATGCGACCGTCATTCAGCGTCACCCGAACTCGTTGGCCGCGCGAACGTCGCTCTAGTTTGCCTCGAAGCCGACGAATATCGCTCTCCCGTTCAGGTCTCCGACCGTCAGGTGGGTGCCCGGCGCGCCACGAGAGTTGCACGCGTGTGCCGAACCACCTGGTCACTCACCGAGCCCATCCCAGGGGGCCGTGCCCTGCCGCGGCCGGTGGCGCCGAGTGCTATGAGAGCAACATCTTCGGCCTGCGCCTCGTGCAGCATTTGCTCCGAGGGATGGCCCAGAGCCGTTCGAGCGCGCGCGTGAAAGCCTGCATCGTGAAGCATGGCTTGCAGCTGCTCCGCGCCGCCGCGCGCCTCGGACGTGATCTCGTCGTCCACGCGTCCGGTTACCTCCGACGTCTGAGACTCATCCCCGACCTGCACGGACTTCTCCGGCGGACGGATGACCGACACCACTTCGACCTGACAACGCTGAGGGTCTGCGAGCTCGATGACGTTCCGGGTGGCAAGCTCCGCTCCGAGGGAGCCGTCGGCTCCGATCAGAATGCGAGGGGCGCCACCGCCTTGGTAGGCGTGTACCACGAGGACCGACGTCGGCGAGGCGTGAAGCACCGCCGTGCTCACACTGCCGAGCAAGAGGTTGCCCAGCCAGCTCCGGCTGCCGGATCCAACCACGGTGAGGTCATACCGCTCCCGCTCGATCAACCCAAGTATCTCGTCGCTTGGATCTCCTTCGAAGGTCTCTTCCTCGGTCTTGAACCCCTCTGAATCAAGCAGGCGAGCGGCGGCGCCGACTATCTCGAGGCACTGCTGCCTTCGGGCCTCGATGGAGTCGAGCTGGAGGGGAAGGTGCTCTAGGTGATGTGATCCATGCGGCACCACTGAGACAACGGAAATCTCAACCCGCTTGGGATCGGCAACTTCCGCGAGGAGCCGGCCTGCGGCGGCCGCGGCTGGGAACCCGTCGGTTGCGTAGAGGATCTTCATCGCTGGTCAGTGTAGCGGAGCCGGTCGGCGCTCCCCGGGGCCGGCGCTACTCGACTCCCCAGTACTCGCTCAGGTATTTCTCCCCTTCGTCACAGAACATCGTCACTATGCAGGCCAATTCTGGATTCGAGGCCCGGACGCGCTGAGCCGCCACCAGGTGCGCTCCCGAGCTCGGTCCCACGAAGATGCCGTGTTCTTTGGCGAGGCTTCGCATGACCTGTAGGGCCTCGGCGCTCTCGACCGTCATCAGCTGGTCGACGATCCCGCGATGCCGGGCGAAGATGCCGGGGACAAAGCCGTCCGCGATGCCTTCGATTGCATGCTTGCCGGTCTCCCCACACAGAATCGTGCAGGACTCATCGGGTTCGACGCCAACCAGCCACACGGCGCTGTTCACCGCACGGAAGGCCTGACCGACCCCGATGAGGGTGCCGCCCGTTCCCACTCCGGAGACGAGGGCGTCGGGGGTCATGCCCTCGGGGAGCTGCGAGAGGATCTCGTGGCCCAACCAGACCCGATTTTCCTCCACGTTCCACTCCGATTCGAACTGGGCAGGGCAGAAGTAGCCGGGTTTGGTCCCCATCTCCTTCGCTTTGGCGAGTGCTTCGTTGACATGAAAATGCCCGGCCAACAGGACCTCGGCGCCGAAGGCGCGCGAGATGGCGGCTCGTTCCTTGCTCATGCCGTCGGGCATGACAACGAGCATGTCGTAGCCCTTGACGGCCGCAACCATGCTGAATGCGTTACCGGTGTTGCCGCTGCTGGCCTCGACGATGGTGTCGCCCGGGTGAAGCAGGCCTTCTCGCTCCGCGCGTTCGACGATGTATTTGGCCATCCGGGCTTTGATCGATCCCGAGGGATTCAGATACTCGAGCTTGACCCAGACCTCGTCCACCTCGACCAGCGGGGTGTTTCCTATGGCGTCTAGCACGGAGCCGGTCACGCCCGAAGCTTAGGGGATCGGACCGAACCGGCGCGTGGGCTGGTAACGTCCCCGTGGACGAGAACCGGATCTGATCGGCGGAGGAGGATCCTGTGACCCTGGGGAAGCGCGTAAAGAAGCTGCGCCTGGACAAAGGGTTGACCCAGAAGGAGCTTGCCGAACCCAGCTACACACATGCCTACGTGAGCACCATCGAGGCGGGGCGACGCCAGCCCTCCGGGGAAGCCCTGAAGCACCTCGCGGCCAAGCTGGGGGTGGCGGAGGAAGAGCTGGCCACCGGACGGCCCCCTGATCTTCTGTCCCGGCTCGAGCTCGAGATTCAGACGGCTCGGAGAGAGGCGTCCCGCGGCCACCTGGGGACCGCTCGTTCGGCCTTCAACCGCGTCGCCAAAGAGGCCAGGCAACACAGACTGTCGAAGGTGCAGGCGCGCGCTCAGGAGGGTAAAGCGCTGTGCGAGCTTCGCAGCGGCGACTTCGACAAGGCGATGGCCCTGTACGAACAGGCTCACGAAACCCTTCAGCACGAGCCGGTCACTGCGCGTGTTGACGCGATCGTCGGCAAGGCGGCGTGCGCGAGGCGGTTGGGCGACCTCGGGTATGCAATCTATCTGCTCGAGAATTTGCTCCAATGGCTGAAGGGGAGCGGCCTCTGCGACCCGACCTCGCTGCTCAAGGTGCACGCCTCTCTGGTCGCTCCGTACTTCGAATCCGGCGCCTACAAGAATGCCTCGGCGGCCGCCGACGAGGCGTTGGTTCTCGCTCCCAAAGTCGACGATCTCGAGCGACTCGGGAGCATGCACATGAGCGTCGCCCACGTGCATCTTTCGGAGGAGCGTTACGCAGAGGCTCAGGAAGCTCTTCGGCGCGCCGAGGACATCTTTCGGCAGCTCGAGCTGGTCAACGAGCTCGGGCATTGTCACTTCGGGCACGGTTTCGCGCTCAGCCGGCAGGACCAGAATGAAGATGCGTGTAGGGAGCTGGGCGTGGCGCGCCAGATGTTCAGACAGACGGCGAGCAGGATCGACGAGGCGAAGTCGGTCAACGAGCTTGCCCGCATTGCGCGCGTGACAGGGGACCTCCATGAAAGCCGGCGTCTGCTCGGGCAGTCGCTCGAGCTCCTGGCCGAAAGCGGTGATGTGGCCGAGCTTGCCCTGACCCATCGCGAGATGAGCCTGGTGGAGGCGTCGCTGTTTCCCACCCGTGCCGAACGACACCTTCACCAGTCGATCGAGCTCTACAAGAGGATCGAAGCCCATGTCGAGCTTGCTGCCACATACCGGATCCTGGGTGATCTGCGCCGCAAGAAGGGCGATTGGGAGCGCGCCTGCGAGGCCTACCGCAACGGCAGCGTGCTGGTCGAGACCAGGTTGTAGCCGGCGCGCCTCGTGGTCGCGCCGGCCCACTACAGGCGGAGCGGTGCGGATGCTCCGGCCGGGGAGGCGCCGGCCGCCTTTATCGCAAAGGCGCGGGCGATGGCGGCCTGCTGGTCTTTGACCTTGTAGGGCGAGCCTATGTAGAACGCCCCCCGAACCGGCAGGCTCCCGAGATTGACGGCGCCCTCGGTCCAGGTCATCCCGTGCCTGAGCCCCGCCACATGACCGGGCTGGCCGTCTTCGGCGGCTCCCCAGCTGGGGGCGTCGGTAACCGCGTGCCGCACTCCGCGCTCGTGCAGAAGCTCGACCGCGCCCGGGTCGGCAGCCACCCAGGCGGGCTCTGACTTCTCGACGATCGGCTTCCAGAGCATGCGGTCCTGGAACCGGTCGTTATCGGGGAACGGTCTGTAATACCGGTCCGTGTAGCCCGAGAACCACATTGGAACCTCGTTCGCCTGAAAGCGCCCGTAGCGTTGCTCCCACCGCAGGAGCCATTCACGGGTGATCTGCGCGCTGACGCCGGCTGTGTCGTTGCCGTCGAGGAGATCGCGCACGTCGACGACTACCGCCGGCCCCATGAACGCGGCGAGCTCGATCTTGTCGCCGGTCATGAGACCCCACGAGCTCCCCGGCGCGCCGGGGATGTCCAGGCCCGGGGGTGGGATGAAGTGGGGGGGAAAGTCAATCTGCGTGGCAGTGTGCTCGTTGATCTCGTACCGCTGGACCGCCGCTTCGGAGGGCTCAACCGCTCCATTCGTTCCGTTGGGTCCGGGGATCCTCTTGAACCACGTCATCGGCACGACGTGAAACTGTGGATCGGTCGGCCAGTTGGTCGGGTGATTCTCGGCGGTGGTAAGTGACAGATCGACCACCTCCCAGGCGCCCCCGGCAACCGCGTCACCGATTACCTGCCCGGGCTCGTGCGCCGATTCCAACCCGGCCTCCGCCTGGTCGGCGAGGTTCACGGCGGCCGTAGCCGACAAGCCGAGAGCTCCAACCTTGGCCAGAAATCCGCGCCTCGTGAAGTAGCCGTTCGCGTAATCGGTGACGAGCTCATCGAGTCTCTCTTGCACAACTGCCCCCTTGGTCTCTCCGCACGACCGGTCCATTAGATCTCACAGCCGTCGGCGGTGTTGCGGCGATGGATATGGTTTGAGCTCTGACGCGTCTCAAAAGCGAAAGGAATCTCATGACCCACACAGTTCGTGCGGTGATAGCGGGCGCCGAGGGGGCCCCCGTGTCGATCGAGAACATCGTCGTGCCCGATCCCGGGCCCGGTGAAGCGCTGATACGGGTCCAGGCATGCGGCGTCTGCCATACCGACCTCCACTACCGGCAGGGCGCGATCACCGACGACTTCCCGTTCCTCCTGGGCCACGAAGCGGCCGGAATCGTAGAGGAGACCGGCGAGGGGGTGACCGGGATAGAGCCCGGCGACTTCGTGGTTCTGGCCTGGAGAGCCCCGTGCGGTGAGTGCCGGGCGTGCCGGCGCGGGCGCCCCTGGTACTGCTTCGGAAGTCTCAACGCACAGCAGGCGATGACCTTGGCGGACGGGACACCCCTTGTCCCCGCACTCGGAATCGGCGCCTTTTCGGAGTTGACGCTGGTCGCGGCCGGCCAGGCGATCCCTGTGAGCAGTGCCGCCAAGCCGGAGCCCGCCGGGCTCATCGGGTGCGGAATCATGGCGGGCCTCGGCGCGGCCCTCTACACCGGCCGGGTCGAGCGGGGAGACACGGTCGCGGTGTTCGGTTGCGGAGGCGTCGGCGACGCCGCCATCCAGGGAGCCAAGCTGGCAGGGGCGCGCCGGATCATCGGCGTAGATGTGGACCCCCGCAAGCTCGAGTGGGCGAAGGACTTCGGCGCCACCGACGTCGTGAACGCTTCCGGCGAGGATCCGGTCGAGGCGATCAGGGCCCTGACCGACGGGTTCGGAGTGGATGTGGCCATCGAAGCCGTAGGGCATCCCGAGGTCATGAAGCAGGCATTCTTCGCCCGTGACCTGGCCGGCACCCTGGTGCAGGTGGGCGTACCGGACCCGAAGATGACGGTGGAGCTTCCGATGATCGAGTTCTTCGGACGCGGCGGCGCGCTGAAGCCGTCGTGGTACGGGGACTGCCTGCCATCGCGCGACTTCCCGATGATGATCGACATGTATCTCGCAGGGGAACTCGATCTGGACCGCTTCGTGTCCGAGACCATCTCGCTCGAAGAGGTCGAGGATGCATTCCACAAGATGGAGCACGGGGAGGTGCTGCGCTCGGTCGTCGTCTTGTAGGCGACCTCGCTTCATCCCGCTCAGGTATCTCGTTACATACCGAGGAGGCGCTTGGCGAGCTTGGCCCGGCGCGCCGGCCGCCCCGTTCGCACCTCGGCGTGATCTGCGCTCGTCATCACGTGCAACGCGAGGTTGGCGCCCACCCATCTCAGCGGTTCGGGCTCCCACCGGCGGGAGCGGTGGCCGACCCACGGCAGCGTGAGGAGATCACCACCGCGCCCGCCGATCAGCTCGGCGAGGGTGCGCCCGGCGAGATTGCTCGTCGACACCCCATCGCCGACATAGCCGCCCGCCCAGGCGATGCCGGTGTCGTTATCGAGCCCCACCGAGCTGTGCCAGTCCCGGGGGACCCCGAGGGGGCCGCCCCAGGTGTGGGTCACCTCGAAGTCGCCGATCGAAGGCCACAGGGACCCCACGACGTCTCGAAGGCTTCCGAATACCCGGGGGTCACGGTCGAAGAGGTCGTTGATCTGCGAACCGAAGTGGTAGGGCGCTCCCCGGCCCCCGATGGCGATGCGGTCATCCGCCGTGCGCTGCGCGTAGATAAGCATGTGACGGCCGTCGGTCAGCGTCTCACGCCCGGACCATCCGACGGTGTCCCAGAAGCTCTCCGGGAGCGGCTCGGTGGCGATCATCAAGGAGTACAGCGGGACGATCTTTCGTTTCATTTTCGGCAATGCCGCTGTGTATCCCTCGGTTGCGCGCACGACGACGTCGGCGCGCACAACGCCGTTGGGCGTGGTGAGGGCACCCGGTTGGATGGAGGTCACCGGGGTGCGCTCGTAGATCGCCACTCCGCGCCGTTCGACCGCGCGCGCCAGCCCCCGAACCAGGCGCGCCGGGTGCAGCGCCGCGCAGTGTGGAGTGAAGGCCGCGCCCAGGGAGCCCTCGACCCGGATTCGCTCCCCGGCGGCGCCCGCGTCGAGCCACCGGATGTCGTCTTCGGTGAAACCCCATTCGTACTGTTCCTCGACGTCCTCTTGGATGCGCCTGAGATGACCGCGCTGGGTCACGTGGGTGAGGCTGCCCCCTTTGATGAAGTGCGCGTCGATGCCTTCGAGCTCGACCACCCTTCCAACCTCGTCTACCGAGTCGATGACGGCCCGGTGCATCGCCACCGCCCGTTCCCGGCCGTGCAGCCGGGCGAGCTTCTGCTTGTCCGCGGAGAAGAAGGGCGAGCACCAGCCCCCGTTGCGACCCGAGGCCCCGAAGCCCGCGATCTCGCGCTCGAGCACGGCGATCCTCAGCGTGGGGTCCGCCTCGGCGAGGTAGTAAGCGGTCCACAGGCCCGTGTATCCGGCTCCGGCTATTGCCACATCGACATGTAGGGGCGAGTCGAGCGAAGGACGCAAGGAGAGATCGTCGGGCACGGTATCGAGCCAAAAGCTGTAGGAGCGATAATCCCGCTCGCCCTGCCGGCTGGAAAGCATAGGGTCAGGCGCCTCCTGTTGAATGAAAGGAATGGACATGGGACCACACGATAAGGGCGCTGACCTCGTTCTCACGGGCGCGGCGATCTACACGATGGATGCCGCCCGTCGCTGGGCCGAGGCGATCGCTATCCAAGACGGCCGCATATCCGCAGTCGGATCGGGATGGGACGTGATGGCTGCGGCCGGACCGGCGACCAAGGTCGTGCAGCTCGAAGGCCGCATGGTGCTGCCCGGTTTTCAGGACGCCCATGTGCACGCCCTCTTCGGAGGGCTCAATCGTCTGCGGTGTGATCTTCATGACGCCGGCGACCGGCAGGACCATGTGAATGTGGTCGCCGCATACGCGCAGGCCAATCCGGATGCGGAGTGGATCCTGGGTGGGGGCTGGGCGATGGATGCCTTCCCCGGCGGCACTCCGCACCGCACTCTTCTCGATGCCATAGTTCCCGAGCGGCCGGTGTATCTGCACAATCGCGATGTTCACGGAGCCTGGGTCAACTCCAAGGCGCTCGAGCTTGCCGGCATCGATGCAGACACACCCGATCCGTCGGGCGGGCGCATCGAACGGGATCCCGGCGGCGAGCCTTCCGGCACCCTCCACGAGCACGCCATGGATCTGGTCGGCGTCCATACTCCGCCGCCGACTTCAGGGGAGCGCCAGGAGGCGCTTGCGCTTGGGCAGAGCTACCTTCACTCTCTCGGCATCACGGCGTGGCAGGACCCATGGATCACCGGGGCGGAGCTCGAGACGTATTCGGCACTCGATGGCCGAGGCGAGCTCACCGCCCATGTCTGCCTCGACCTGCTGTGGGAGCGCGATGGGGACGAGGCCCAGATCGAGATGCTGATGGCTCAACGGGAGCAGTTCACGCGCGGCCGGGTCCAGGCGGGCGGTGTGAAGATATTTCAGGACGGTGTGGCCGAGAACTCCACTGCGGCGATGCTCGACCCCTACCTCGACGGCTCGGGCCGGCCCACCGGCAACAGCGGGATGAGCATGGTGGAACCTGAAGCTCTCAACCATTACGTCACGCTTCTCGACGCGTCCGGCTTCCAGGTGCACTTTCATGCAATCGGCGACCGAGCCGTCAGGGAGTCTCTCGACGCACTGGAAGCGGCCCGGGTCGCCAACGGCATCCGGGATGCGCGGCATCACATCTGTCATCTTCAGGTCGTCCATCCGGCCGACATCGTGCGCTTCCGGCAGCTCGGCGTGGTGGCGAATTGCCAACCCTTCTGGGCGTGCGAGGACCCGCAGATGCGAGACCTCACGATCCCGTTTCTCGGGCCGGAGCGGAGCGTCCGCCAGTATCCCTTCGCCAGCTTAAGGCGCTCGGGAGCGACGCTCGCATTTGGCAGCGACTGGTCGGTGAGCACACCTGATCCGCTGCTTCAGATCGAAGTGGCGGTACGCAGGGTAGCGACCGACGACCGGTCGGCGGAGCCGTTTCTACCCCAGGAGCGCCTCGATCTCCCCGCCGCGCTCGAAGCGTTCACGATCGGGTCTGCCTATGTCAACCATCGGGATCGAGACAGCGGCTCGATCGAGACGGGCAAGGCCGCCGACCTCGTCGTGTTGGACCAGAACCTCTTCGACGGAGACGCTCCACCCGGCGAAGCGAAGGTGATGGCCACGTTGGTCGACGGCGAGCCGGTCTACGTCGATTCCTCATGGGACTGGTAAGGGCCGGGAACCGTTTCTGCAAAAGGCCGGAGACAACCCGGCATGCCGCCCGTCCTCGGGGTTAGGGTTGGGCGCTTCTTGGTTGTCGAGTCCCACCGGGGGGCCGGAGATGGCAGAGCAGACTGAGCAGGCCGCGCCGAACGAAGGTGAATAACGCCGGGACGTCGGACTCATCCCGCTGCTGTTCTCTTCAGTGGGCGCAATCATCGGGTCCGGCTAGGCTCTTCGGGGCGCTCTACGCCACCATCGAAGCCGGGCCGCGGCGATCTTCTCGTGGCTCATCGCCGGAGCGGTCATCCTGCTGTTGGCCCTGATCCACGCCGAGCTCGGCGGCATGCTCCCGTTGACCGGCGGCACCGCCCGGTATCCACAGTTTGCATATGGGTGGGTGGTCAGCTTCGCCGCCGGATGGATAGCCTGGGTAGGCGCCGTGACCATCGCTCCGATCGAGGTGTTGGCGGTGATCACCTACGCATCGGTCTACCTCCCCTGGCTCGTGACGGACACGGTTGGTGACTTCGGTCTGTTGAGCTTCCCGGCCGGCTACATCGTTGCGTCGGCGCTCATGCTGCTGTTCACGGTGATCAACCTCGTGGGGATGAAAGCATTCGCCAAGTCCAACGCCGCGCTGGTGTGGTTCAAGATCGCGGTACCCACCGTGACCGTCCTTGCGCTGCTGTTCTTGGCGCCGTTCGATGCAAGCAACTTCTCCGGAGGCGACGGTTTCATGCCCACGGGGATGCAAGGCGTGTTGACCACCATATCGGTTGGAGGCGTGTTCTTTGCGATGTTCGGCTTCGACCAGGCGATTCAACTGGGCGGCGAGAGCTTGAACCCGCGGCGGAACATCCCGCTCTCCGTCATAGGCTCCGTCCTCATCGGGGCCACCATCTACCTTTGTCTCCAACTGGCTTTTGTCGGGGCGCTTCCCGACAACTCATTTGCAAAGGGGTGGTCGAATTTAAGCTTCGCCAACGCCGCCGGCCCCTACGCTGGGATCGCTCTGTTGCTGGGATTGAGCTGGCTCGCTATCACCTTGCAGGTCGACGCGGCGATCTCCCCAGGCGGGACGGGGCTCATCTACACCGCCACAAGCGCACGGCTTGTCTACGGTCTCAGCAAGAACGGGTTCGTCCCGAAGATCTTTCAGCGAACCAGCAGCCGGGATGTGCCGATCGTGGCGATCGTGCTGTCGTTCATCGTGGGCCTGATCGTGTTCTTCCCCTTCCCCAGCTGGATCAAGCTCGTCGGCCTGATCGTCTCCGCCAACGCTCTGGTGTACGCGTTCGCGCCTCTCGTGTTCGGTGCTCTGCGCGCCCAGGAACCCGAACCGGGAGCGCCCCTTCAAGCTGCCGGGGGGATCCGTCCTGGCGCCTCTGGGGTTCGTGGCGGCCAATTACATCGTCTACTTCACCGGATGGGTGACCAACTCGAAGCTGTTCCTGCTCGTGCTTCTGAGATTCGTTGTCCTCGGGATCTCCTATGCGATCCAACCTGCAGATGAGCGTCCCCCGTTGGAGTGGAAGACGACGGGATGGATGTGGCCGTACTTCGGAGGAATGGCGTTGCTGTCCTATCTGGGCTCGTTCGAAGGAGGGAAGAAGACGATTCCGTTCGACCTCGACCTCGACCTCGTGGCCGGTTTCAGCGTCATCATCTATCTGCTTGCGATGCGAATCCGGCTCGACTCAGACCGCGCCCGCATGGACATAGACGCCACCCAGGAGGAGGAAGGTGTCAGGGAGCCCACCGGGGACGGGGACGGCTCTCCGGCGGGCCGGAATGACGGCGTGGCCGCCAGGGTGAAGAAGTAGCCGCGCGCGCGGCTAGGCTCGGGGCGCACACTCAGCCCACCAATGGGAGGTAGTCACGCGATGGCGGTTCGCAAGCTTCAAAACTTTGTCGGCGGTGAATACCGCGACGCCGCAGACGGACAGACTGCTTCGCTGGTCAATCCGGCGACGGGAGAGGAATTTGCCGAGGCGCCGGTCTCGACTCGGCCCGACATCGACGCTGCCTGCGAGGCCGCACGGCGCGCTTTCGGGACGTGGCGAGAGGCGATTCCCTCCGAGCGCAGCCTTGCACTGATCAGGATCGCCGACGCAATCGAGGAGCGCTCCGAGGAGTTCGTCCGGCTCGAGTCGGAGAACACCGGCAAGCCGTTGGCCCTCACCGCGAGCGAAGAGATACCCCCGATGGTGGACCAGATCAGGTTCTTCGCCGGTGCGGCTCGCTGCCTCGAGGGACGTTCGGCCGGGGAATACATGGCGGGCATGACGTCCTTCGTTCGCCGTGAGCCGGTCGGCGTGTGCGCCCAGGTGACGCCGTGGAACTACCCGATGATGATGGCCGTGTGGAAATGGGCCCCTGCGATTGCGGCCGGCAACACCGTCGTCCTGAAGCCTTCGGACACGACCCCTGTGACCACCTTGAAGATGGCCGAGGTGATGTCGGAATTCCTGCCGCCCGGGGTGTTCAACGTCATCTGCGGCAACCGCGAGACGGGCGCCGGGCTCGTGTCGCATCCCGTACCCGATATGGCGTCGATCACCGGCAGCGTCAGGGCCGGGACCCGGGTTGCCGAGGCCGCGGCCGTGGATCTCAAGCGCGTCCACCTCGAGCTCGGCGGCAAAGCGCCGGTCATCGTCTTCGACGACGCCGACCTCGACGCCGCGACAACCGCAATCTCCGAAGCCGGTTACTTCAACGCAGGCCAGGATTGCACCGCGGCCACGCGGGTTCTGGCCGGTCCGGCCGTCTACGACGATTTTGTCAGCTCGATCAGCCAGATGGCGAAAGAGACCACCACTGGAGACCCGGCCGACGAGGACACCGCTTACGGGCCACTGAACAACGCCAATCAACTTGCACGGGTCGAAGGTTTCCTGGACCGGACACCGGCCCACGCGGAGGTTGTCACCGGGGGCCAGCGGGCCGATGTCGGCAAGGGCTACTACTACGAGCCGACGGTCGTGGCGGGGCTCGAGCAAACCGACGAGATGATCCAGGACGAGATCTTCGGCCCGGTGATCACGGTCCAGCGCTTCGACGACGAAGAGAAGGCGCTCAGATGGGCGAACGATGTCGACTACGGTCTCGCCTCGAGTGTGTGGACCAGGGATCATGGACGAGCTCTGCGGATGGCCAAGGGACTCGATTTCGGATGCGTATGGATCAACACCCACATCCCGCTGGTGGCCGAGATGCCTCACGGTGGCTTCAAGAAGTCCGGATACGGCAAGGATCTCTCCATGTACGGCTTCGAGGACTACACCCGCATCAAGCACGTGATGTCGAACCTGGACTCGTAGCCTTCCGGCGCGCCGAGTGGTGGTGAGTGTGGGTAATTCACTTCTCCCATCCACTTCGCTGCTGCTCGACGCGCCGAGCCTGGTTTATCGGGCCTTCTTCGCTCTCCCGACCACGGTCACCGACCCGCAGGGCCGTCCGGTGAACGCGGTGCGCGGGTTTCTCGATATGACCGCTCGGCTGGCCACCGATCACCCCGGGAGCCAGATCGTCGCGGTGTTCGACGCCGATTGGAGGCCCAAGTTCCGGGTCGACGCCTACCCCGGGTACAAGGCCGAGCGCCCCGAGGATCCGCCGGAGCTGCCGCCCCAGTTCGACGTCATCGCCGACGTGTTGGACGCCGCCGGTGTCAAGCGGATAGAGGCCCCGGGACTCGAGGCCGACGACGCCATCGCCACGCTCGTTGCCCGGCTCGACGACGGCTCCCGAGCGTCGGTTGTGACCGGGGATCGTGACCTGCTGGCGCTGGTGGAAGACCCTCGGGTGGACCTGTTGTTCCCGGTCAAAGGGCTCAGCGCCCCAACCCGTTTTGACGAAGCGGCGGTCGAGGACAAGTACGGAGTCCGGCCCTCGCTCTATCCGGCCTTCGCCACCTTGAGAGGTGACAGCTCCGACGGCCTGCCCGGGGTGGCGGGCATCGGCCCGGTGCGCGCCGCAAAGCTGCTGCGCGAGTGGGGATCGATCGACGGCATCATGGGACACCTCGAGACGCTGCCGCCCAAGCAGGCGGAGGCGTTCGCCGCCGCAAGTGAATATCTCGAGGCCATGAAGACCGTCGTACGCCTGGTCACCGACGCCGAGCTCGAAGCCACGGCGGGCGGTGAGCCGGACGAGGCGCGCGTTCGGGCACTTGCGGACGAGCATGGTCTGGGTAGCTCGGCGACCCGCTTTTTGCGCGCGCTCAACGCGTCTTAAGCGCGCCCGCCGTCTACTCCGAGCCCTGTGTCGGGATTGAAGAAGTGCATGGCCTCCTCGTCTACCAACAACTCCGCCTTGGTGCCCTCGCGCACGTGGGTCTGAGGGCTCAGCCGGGCGATGAATGTGGCGGTGTCCGGGGGCCGGTTGGCGGGATCGGCGACGTCGAGGGGCTTTCCGGACGCCTCGGGTGCGAAAGCTGGGAGACCGGAGAAGTATGCGTAGACGTCGGAGCCCACGTCCTCACGCAGATCCACAACCACCGAGAGCCGCCGGTCCGGGGGTGCTTCCGGCACGATGCTTGCGTCTTCGAACCCCTCCGGCCGAATTCCGATGACAACCTTGCGGCCCTCGAAACGGTTGAGCTCGGGCCGCCTCGCAAGGGTGTCGTCGCCTATCCGCAGTCGATGATCTCCGAAGCGAGCTACGAGTGCGCCGTTCTCCCGGTCGAGCGACGCCTCGGTCAGGTTCATGGCGGGTGAACCGATGAACCCTGCGACGAACAGGTTGGCGGGACGATCGTAGAGCGTCTTTGGCGTGTCGAACTGTTGCAGGGCGCCATCTTTCATCACAGCAACCCTCTGTCCGAGGGTCATCGCCTCGGTCTGGTCGTGCGTGACGTAGACCGTGGTGGTTCCGAACTCGCGCTGGATCCGGGCGATCTCCACACGGGTTTGCACTCGCAGCTTGGCGTCGAGGTTCGATAGCGGCTCGTCCATGAGGAACACCTGAGGGCTGCGAACCAGGGCGCGTCCGAGTGCGACCCGTTGGCGCTGGCCGCCCGAGAGCTGACGAGGCCGGCGCTCGAGCATGGCCTCGAGTCCCAAGATGCGGGCCGCATCCCGCACCTGTTTGTCGATCTCAGGGCCGGGGACCTTACGCATGCGCAGCCCGAACGCCAGGTTCTTGTACACGGTCATTTGCGGATAGAGGGCATAGTCCTGGAACACCATGGCGATATCGCGTTCGCGTGGCGGGATGTCGTCGACCTGTTTGTCCCCGATGTAGACGTGACCCGAGCTGATCGACTCGAGCCCGGCGAGGAGCCGCAGCGCGGTCGTCTTTCCGGAACCCGACGGCCCGACGAAGACGACCAGCTCACCGTCCTCGACGGTCAGATTGAGGTCCTCCAATGCGACGACGTCACCGAAGCGCTTGGTTGCCTGTACAAATCGGACCCGGGCCATGCGCGCCTAGCCCTTGACCGCGCCGGAAAGCATCCCGCGGATGAAGTGCCGTTGAAGGAACACGTAGGTGACCACCACCGGGAGAGCGACGATGATCGCCCCTGCAGCGAGAAGGGTCGCCTCGGAGGCGTGCTGGCCCTGGAAGAAGGCAAGTCCCAGGGGGGCCGTGCGGAGATTCTCACTGGAGACCATGACCAGAGCCAGCAGGAACTCGTTCCAGGTCCACATGAAGATCAACACCATCATCGTCAGAACCGCAGGGCGCGCGAACGGCACCAGAACGCGCCACAAGATCGACCAGTTGCGCGCGCCGTCGATCTCGGCGGCTTCGATCAAGGAGCGAGGGGTGGCCATGAAGAAGGCGCGCATCCAGAAGGTACCGAAGGCAAGCGACAGCCCGATCTGGGGAAGGATCAGAGCCCAGTATGTGTCGGTGAGCGATAGCGCACGCAAGTCGTAGTAGAGGGGTATCACTATGCCCTCGAGCGGCACCATGAGCCCCACAAGGAAGATATAGAACAACATCTTGTGGCCCGGAAACCTCATCGTTCCGAAGGCAAAGCCGGCCAACACAGACAGCAGGGTGGCCACTACCACGACGCTCACTGAGACGATCACGCTTGACTTGAGGTAGGTCGCGAAGTGGCCCTGCGCCCATGCTTCGCCGAAATTCGAAAAGTTCAGCTCACGAGGGATGCTGAAGCCGGAGAGCTCGCCCGGGTGCTGCAGCGCGGCGAGCACTATGCCGACGATGGGATAGAGCGCGATGAATGAAAAGGCAACCAACAACCCGTAGTTCACCGCCCGATCGATACGCCCGGTCACTGCTTGCCCTCCGCGATGCGATTTACGACTCCGGTGATCGCAAAGATGATAAGGGCGAGGACGACGCCGATCGCCGAGGCGAATCCGACTTGCCCCACCTCGAAGGCCTGGTTGTAGACCTCGAAGGCGGGGACCGAGGTGGCGTTGCCCGGGCCGCCCTTGGTCGTCAGGTAGACGAGGTCGAAGTTCCGGAGCGAGGCGATGATCGTCAGGGTGAGCGCCACGGCGATCTCGTTCCTCAGGTTGGGGAGGGTGACGGCGAGGAACTCGTGGCCGGGCCCCGCGCCGTCGACACGCGCAGCGTCGTAGAGGCTGGTGGGGATCTTCTGCACCCCGGCGATGAACAGCACCATGCAGAGGCCGTACTGCACCCAGGTCCCGATCAGGCCGACCGACGGAAGCGCCCACGAGAAGTCCCCCAGCCACGACCGGGTAAGCCCATCGAGCCCGGCTGCGCGCAAACCTTCGTTGAGGGGCCCCGCGCCGGGTGCGTAGATATAGCTCCAGATCACCGCCACCACCACAAGCGGCACGACCTGCGGGAGGAACAAGATGGTGCGGAACCAGGTAAGACCCCGCAGGTCTGTGCGCGAGATGAGCGCGGCAAGCAGGAGCCCGATTGCAACCGGGAGAACCGAATAGAAGAGGATGAGAACCAGGGCGTGCAGGAATGCGGCGCGGGTCTGGGCGTCGGTGATGAGTTCCTGGTAATTACCCAGTCCGATCCACGTGCCCTCGGTTATGCCGTCCCATTCGTAGAACGACAACAGCACACTGTGGCCCAAGGGGAGCAGCACGAACGCGCCGTAGATCAGCAGCGCGGGCAGGAGATAAAGGTATCCAATCGTTCGTGGTTCACCCGGGGGCGCCTTGTCCCGTGCCTGCGCCCGCCGTCCGGCGAGCCAACCGCTGCGGGCCGGAACCGGCAGGCTCACCTTCATCTGTCTATCTCGACTCCATGAAGTCGGCATAGTCCTGATTCACGGTGTCGACGAAGCTTGCCGGGCTCACTCTGCCGGCCATCAGCTCCTGGACCGACGCAGTGATCGTGTCGTAGAACGTCGGCGTCGCGTAATCGATGTAGGGGACGATTGAATCAGTGGCGTTGAGCTGTTCCCAGGCGCTGAAAATGTCGCCCAGGACCGTGCCACTGGGGACACTCGGGGCCCCCTTGGGGGCCGGGAGTCCGCCGGTCTGGGTTATGACTTCAGCCGCGTGCTCGTTCGTGATGAAGTCGATATAGGCAGCGGCGGCGGCTGGTTGATCGGAGCCCGTGGTTATGGCAAACGGCAGCCCCTCGCCCCCGAGAGCAACCGGGTCGTCCCCGCTCTGCGCCGGCGGCATCAAGAAGAAGCCGACGTTCTTGCCCATCTCCTCCCCGAACAAAGGCGCCTGCCAGGTGCCGGTGATGAGAAAGACGCCCTCGTCCTTGGTGAAGGCAGCCGATGCGTCGTCGTATTTGACCCCGTTGAAGCCGGGCGTGAAGTAACCCGAGTCGACCCACTGCTGCAATACCGACGCGGCCTCTGCGTTCTGGTCGGTGGCGAAAGAGACATCGCCGAGCCCGAAGACGAACTGGCGAAGGTAATCCTTCGGCGCGAATTCGTTCTGCACCGCCTGGAACTCGTGAATCCCCGGCCATTTGTCGAGATTGCCGAACTGTATCGGTATCTCACCCGCCTGCTTGGCAGTCTCGAGGGCATCCACGAACTCATCGAAGGTCTTGGGTATGGTCAGATCCAGCTCGGCCAGCTTGTCTTTGTTGTAGTACACCCCGACGATCTCGCCCACCTGGGGCAGGCCGTAGAGATTGCCCGTGCCGAACTGATCGCCGTCGGCGGAAAACGAGTTGAGCTCGAGCAGGGTCGGAGAGTAGCGCTCGGCCCAACCGTATGTTTCGGCGTAGTCGTCCAGTGGGCGCAGCAGCCCTCCCGTGACGAGCTGCCCCATCACGACGCGGCCTTGGTTCGCCTGCACCACGTCGGGGGGGTTGTCGTCTGAAGCAGCAAGCTTGAGCGTCTTGTTGATATCGGTGAACGACTTTGCTACACGCTTGATCGTGACGTTGGGATACTCGTCCATGAACTCTTTGTTCAGCTGCTCGATCTGAGCGTTCTGTCCGCCGCGCACCTCCTGATCCCAAACCGTGAGGGTGACATCTTCTTTGGGCAGCTCGGTGGACGACGATTGCGGTTGCTGGGCTCCACCGTTGTCCGAGCTTCCGGGCGTGACGCTGCCGCAAGCGACAACCGTCAGTGACAGCGCCAGCAGCGCGCTCAAAGACCTCATGGACAACCTTCCAGACGACATTCCCCAACCTCCCATGACCTTCGCTTTTCCCCGATGACTTTCAGGGACTGAACCCCCTGAGGCCGTGCCGGGACAGGTATTCATCCAACATAGCCGTAGCGAGACGGTATGAGCCGACCAGGGGATGGGCAACCAGGGCCTGGGTGGCCGCGGAATAGGACTTGGTAACGGCCGCCTCGACGGTGAGGCGCTCGTAGGCCTTGACCGGTTCCATCAGCGCCCGCGCGGTGGAGGGCACTGCTGGGGCCGCCAGTGGAGAGGCGCCGCGCTCGTCGACGAGACAGGGAAGCTCCAGGACGTCGTCGGCGAAGCCGGCAACCGCCCCGTTCGCCGGAACGTTCACGATCAACGGTGCCGCGGCCTGCGTTCTGATCGAGGCCATCACGGCCAGGGCCAGGCCCTCGTAGCCCTCGCCCTCGAACAGCTCGTCATCCGATTGGATATCGGGGTCACCCCGGCCGCTTTCGCGTGCCATGTAGGTCGAATGGCGCGTCGACATCGCAAGCTCATATGCAGCCCGGGCCCCGGTCCAATCGCCCGAGGCGGCGCCTGTGGCCAACGCCTCCCACACCGGGCGGTTGAGCGTGGCGAGCTGCTGGGCGCGGGTGGCGCCGGAGGCCCGGATGTGCTCGAGCGCCTCCTCCCGAAAATAGAAGTAATAGAGGTACTCGTTGGGCAGCATCCCGAGGTCCCTGACGAGCCGGGGGTCGAACGGCGCCCACTCGGCGCCTGCCCTCTGGAGCTCCTCGAAATGGTCGAGCAGCTCGTCAAGCCGGTCGGCCCCGTCCACCATCACCCGGCGCACCCACCCCAGATGATTCAACCCGAAGTAGTCGAGGACGACGGCGTCACCCGGAACCCCGAGCGCACGGGCAATCGTCCGTTTCATTGCCGTCGGCGTGTCGCAGATCCCGATGACCTTGACGTCGGTGTGGTCCGTCAACGCCTGCGTGATCAGCCCCGCGGGGTTGGTGAAGTTGATCAGCCAGGCATGAGGTGCGACACGCTCTATCGTGCGCGCATAGTCGATCATCACCGGGATCGTCCTGAGGGCCATTGCGAACCCGCCCGGACCGGTTGTCTCCTGACCGACGATCCCGTATCGGAGCGGGACCTGCTCGTCGATGATCCGCCCCGCCTCTCCGCCGACCCGGATCGCCGAGAACACGAAATCGGTCCCTTCGAGGGCCGCCTCGGCATATCCCTCGGCCCGCACGTCGAAGCCGGCGCCCCACTCGTTACAGAGCCCGCCGCCGAAGGCGGCCATCGTCTCGAGCCGGCCCTTGTCGCAGTCGTGGAGGACGACCTCCTCGAGTCCGAGCGATTCGGCGCGCCGGGCGAGCCCGCTGAGGAGAAGCGGTGTGCGGATGCCCGCTCCGAGCACGGTCAGCTTCACGGGCGATGCCCAGGGCTGAGGGCTGCCAAATCGGTGCCGCGGAGTCGCGCCGCCTCGAGCAGGGCGGCTTCGGTCGGGCAGCCCGCGTAGCCGCCGACCGCCTGGACCGCTGCGCCCCCGCAGAGATTGCCCAGGGCCAGCGAGACGCCCGGCGGGAGACCGTGCAGGAGCCCATAGACGAAGCCGGCGTTGAAGCAGTCACCTGCTCCGGTGGCGTCGAGAACCTGAACCCGTTCGGTGGGGCTGATCAGAACCTCTCCGTCCACCACGGCGACCGCCCCGGCCGCTCCTCTTTTGATCACCACGCATCTGCACAGCTCTTTGAGCTGCTCGAGCCCGGCGCGAGGATCCGGCGCGCCGGTCATGGTCATGGCCTCCGCGTCGTTCATCAGGAGCACGTTGCTAAGGCAGGCAAGCTCCCATATCCGCCGAGACTCGAGCCAGGGCTCCCATCCCCAGGTGTCCACCGAGACGGTCATCCCCCTCGCGGCGGCTGCCTCTGCAACGGGCCGGAGCCAGGGGACCAGGTGGATGTGGACATGGCGTGCGTCGACCCTCGAGATCATCTCGACCACGTGCTCGGCGAGCCTCCAGTCACACTCCTCCGCCTCCGCCTCGTGGGTGATGAAGCCGCGGTCTTCGTCGACATTGAGGGCGACCGAGACGGCCGGGAGGGGGCGTTCGATGACCTGGAGGAACTCTGTGGAAACTCCCTCGCCGGCAAACTGCTCCCGCACGTAGCGGCTCCACACGTCGTTGCCGATGAGGCCCCCGAAGGCGACGGAGAGGCCCAGGCGGCTGGCGGCGGCGGAGAAGTTGAACGCGCCACCCGCGGAGACGTTCAAGCCGGAGGCGTAGTTCTCCCTCCCGGGCTCGGGCCATTTGGACATGCCGGTGAAGATGACGTCGCAGGTAGGGCGTCCCACCACCAGCAGGTCATATTGCATGGTTCCTCCAACAACCACCGTCCCCCGTCATCACCGTAACCCTCCCCGACGCCGGGTCGCGGCAGCAGCAGCGCTGCAGTGCCTATTGCTGCTGCTTGTCATCAACCTCCTGCATCACTCCCTCGACCGTCTCGTGACCGCTGAAGCTGGCTGGGTCCCCCTCGGTTGCCCCGGCCGGTTCTATCCGTGCTCCCTCGTCCCCCGGCGCGCCGGCCGCCGGCTTGTCGAGATGAACCTCAGCCCCGCAGTTGGGACACGAGGCCAACCCGCTGAGCGGGGCGGTGCTGTGCTGGCCGAGCTCGCTCGGCAGGTTGTGGCCACACTCAGGACACGTTCGATCTGCCATTCCCTCCACCTTTTTTCCCTCCTCCACCGTTCTTTCCTGTTGCGCGTTCACCGGTTCGAACGCGTCGGCACCCCCAGGCGCCTTTTGCGTCCGAGCGGCACTATCATGGCATCCGCTTGGGGCAGTGGGGAGGACACCGGTCGGTGTGTGAGGGTCGGGGGTACGCTGGCGGTCGGCGACCGATGGAGCGCTCGGGCTGATAGCGTCCTACGAGCGGCCAACAGGAGGTGTTGATGTTTCCACGGAGCTTTGATTACCTCGCCCCCGACTCGATGGACGACGCGCTGGCGATGCTCGCCGAGCACGGAGAGGACGCCAAGGTCCTCGCCGGCGGCCAGAGTCTGATCCCCCTGATGAAGCTGCGCTTCGCGGCGCCGGATTACATCATCGACATCAACCGGATACCGGACCTGGGCTCCATCATCGAGAACGGATCGCTGAACGTCGGCGCGCTGGTGCGAACCCACGACATCGAGCGCTCCGAGCTCATCAAGCGCCGCTACCCTGCAATGGCGGCGGCGGCTCCGTTGATCTCGGATCCCCTGGTTCGCAATCTCGGCACGGTCGTCGGTTCTCTCTGCCACGCGGATCCTCAGGGAGACTGGGCGTCGGTGATGCTCGCCATGAACGCCGAAATCATCTGTCGCACCGGTGACTCTCACCGTCGCATCCCGGTGGCCGAGTTCGTTCAAGGCCCTTTCACGACCAGCCTCGAGCCGAACGAGATCGCGACCGGGGTGGACATTCCGGATCCGGGCTCGGACACATACGGCACCTACATGAAGCTCGAACGAAAAGTCGGGGACTTCGCATCGGTCGGAGTGGCGGTTCATCTGTCCTTCGACGACGGCGGGGGGGTTGAGCGAGCGGGCATCGGGCTTACCGCGGTGGGCCCGGCAAATATCAAAGCCACAGAGGCCGAGCGACTGCTGACGGGGGCCGAGCTCGACGGCGGGACCATCGCCCGGGCGGCCGACCTCTGCGCCGAGGCGGCCAACCCGCACAGTGACCAGCGTGGAAGCGCGGAGTACAAGCGCGCGATCGTGAGGGTGTTCGTGTCTCGCGCCCTCAGCGCGGCGGCGGCCGGCAAGGCAGCGTGAGGAGGATGAACGTGGTGGATAACAAATCAATATCGGTCACGGTAAACGGCCGGTCGAAGACAACAGAGGTCGAGCCTCGCCGGCTGCTGGTCCATTGGATCCGGGAGGCCCTCGGTCTGACCGGCACGCACGTCGGGTGTGACACCTCAAGCTGCGGCGCATGCACCGTCTTACTCGACGGGACCCCGGTGAAGTCGTGCACGATGTTTGCCGTGCAGGCCGACGGCCGCGAGGTCACCACCGTCGAAGGCTTGCAGCAAGGTGGGAAGCTGCACCCGATCCAGGAAGGGTTCAAAGAAGAGCACGGGCTCCAGTGCGGTTTCTGCACACCCGGCATGATGTTGCTGGGGGCCGCGTTGCTCGAGGAGAATCCCGATCCGAGCGAAGAGGATGTTCGCTGGGCCATCTCAGGCAACCTTTGCCGCTGCACCGGTTATCAGAACATCGTCAAGTCGGTTCAATGGGCGGCGAAAAAGGCCGCGTCCGAGCAGGCGGGAGTGAACGCATAACAGGGCGCCTGCAGCTATCCAAGGAGGAGACGTGGCGGTAGAAGAAAAGGAAATGCCCTGGGTCGGCAGAAGCGTAAAACGCAAGGAGGATGACCGTTTCATAAGAGGCGGGGGCAATTACCTCGACGACGTCCGATTGCCCAACATGCTGCACATGGCGATCCTGCGGAGCCCGTTTGCCCATGCGCGGATCGAAGCGATCAACACCTCGGCGGCCGAGGCGGTGGATGGGGTAGTCGCAGTGGTCACAGGAGAGCTGCTCGCCCAACACAAGCTCGCATGGATGCCCACGTTGTCGGGCGACACCCAGGCGGTTCTGGCGACGGACAAGGTGCGCTTTCAGGGCCAGGAGGTCGCCTGCGTGGTGGCGACGGATCAGTATGTCGCCCACGACGCCCTCGAGCTGATCGACGTCGAGTACGAGCCTCTTCCGGTGGTCGTGGATCCCAAGAAGGCCGTCGAGCAAGGCGCGCCGATCATTCGGGACGACAAGGAGGACCAGAAAGACAATCGCATCTATCACTGGGAGGCGGGCGACAAGGCGAGCACGGATCGCGCCTTTTCGCAAGCAGAGGTCGTGGTGGCACTCGACACCCACTATCCGCGCTCCCACCCTGCGCCGCTGGAGTGCTGCGGCTGCATAGCCGACGTCAATCCGGCAACCTCGAAAACGACGATTTACATGACCTCTCAGGCGCCCCACGCGATCCGCACCGTCTTCGCCCTCGTCACCGGGCTTCCCGAACAGAACATCCAGATAATCTCGCCCGACATCGGCGGCGGGTTCGGCAACAAGGTGCCGGTCTACCCCGGCTACGTCGTGGCGACCGCCGCATCGCTGCTGATCGGACAACCGGTCAAGTGGATAGAGGACCGCACCGGGAATCTTGCCTCCACCGGCTTCGCCCGCGACTTCCATATGCACGGTGAGCTGGCGCTCAAGCGGGACGGCACCATGCTCGGCCTTCGCGTGGGAATGCTGTCGGACCAGGGCTATGCTTACGCCGACGCACAACCGAGCAAGTTCAAGGCGGGCCTGTTCCATGTTGTCACGGGTTCATACGACATGCCTGCGGCGCACGTCGTCACAGACGGCGCGTACACCAACAAGGCGCCCGGTGGGGTTGCCTACCGGTGCTCGTTCCGAATCACGGAGGCGTCGTTTTTGATCGAGCGCCTCGTGCAGAACGCTGCCTACGAGCTTGGCATGGAACCCGTCGAGCTCAGGCGCAAGAACTTCGTCCGGCCCGAACAGTTTCCCTACACGTCCATCACCGGATTCGAGTACGACTCTGGCGAGTACGCTAGAGCGCTGGATCTCGCGCTGGAGAAGTCGGGCTACGAGCAGCTGCGCGCCGAGCAGAAGAGTCTCCGGGCGGAAGGCAGGCTCCTCGGCATCGGTGTCGCCAGCTTCACCGAGGCCGTCGGCGCCGGTCCGAGCAGGGATTACGACATCCTCGGGATCAAGATGTTCGATTCGGCCGAGCTGCGAATCCATCCGACCGGCAAGGCGATCCTCAAGCTGGGAGTCAAGTCCCAGGGACAGGGCCACGAAACGACCTTCGCTCAGATAGTGGCCGGCGAGCTCGGGATCCCCCCGGAGGACGTGATCGTCCAGGAGGGCGACACCGACAACACGCCCTACGGGTTGGGCACCTATGCGTCGCGCAGCACCCCAACCGGCGGAGCCGCGACCGCGATCGTCGCCCGCAAGATACGCGAGAAGGCAAAGCAGATAGCTGCTCACACGCTCGAGGTGTCGGCCGATGATCTCGAGTGGGCCGATGATCGCTTCTTCGTCAAGGGCGCGCCCGAGCAAGCGGCCACCATCCAGGAGATCGCCTTCGCGGCCTATACGAACCATCCTCAGGGGATGGAAGCCGGGCTCGAAGGTGTGACCTACTACGACCCCCCTAACCTGACCTATCCCTTCGGGACCTATGTCGTCGCGGTCGAGGTGGACGCTCAAACCGGTGAGTGGAAGGTCCGTAAGGTGGTTGCAGTCGACGACTGCGGAGTGAGAATCAACCCGATGATCGTCGAAGGGCAGATCATGGGTGGGCTCACCGAGGGGTTCGCAATGTCTGCGATGCAGCAGATCGCCTTCGACGAGGACGGGAACTGCCTGGGCTCGAACTTCATCGACTACCTCCTGCCGACCGCATGGGAGACGCCGGCGTTCGAGCTCCACGCCACCGTCACCCCTTCCCCCCACCACCCGATAGGGGCCAAAGGCGTCGGGGAGTCCGCCACGGTGGGCTCGCCGGCCGCCTTCGCCAACGCGGTCGTGGACGCCCTCGCTCATCTCGGTGTCCGAAACATCGACATGCCCCTGACCTCGGGGAAGGTGTGGGAGGCGATGCAGCAAGCCGCAAGCTCGTGACCGGCGAGGTTCTCCGCCGGGCCCTCGAGCTCGAGGGGGAGAGTCGGGCCTACGCCCTGGCGACGGTTGTCCGGGTGGACCATCCGGTTTCTGCGAGGCCGGGGGACAGGGCGCTCATTACCCGGGACGGGCGGCTCGAGGGCTGGGTGGGCGGGTCGTGCGCGGAACCAGTGGTCGTGAGAGAAGCGTTGGCCGCCCTCGCCGAGGGCGCTCCGAAGCTCCTGCGGATACGGCCCGTCGGGTCGCCGCGCGAACCGGCCGAGCCCGGGGTGATCACCGAGGTGACCACCTGCGCATCCGAGGGCGGCCTCGACGTCTTCGTCGAGCCGCATCTGCCCGCGCCGCGTCTGGCCGTGGCCGGCTCGTCCCCAACCGCCCGGACACTGGTTCGCCTCGCCAAGATCCTCGGCTACCGGGTGACGGCGGTTCTCGATGATCCCGCCGAGCGACTGCCCGGAGCGGACACCACGATCGACCTCCGGGCACTGGCCGCCGGCGACCTGGGATCCGACGATGCCGTCGTGGTGGCCACGATGAGCCGCTACGACGAGGAGGCGGTCGACGCCGCGCTCCGGTCGGGTGCGGGTTACGTGGGCCTCGTCGCAAGCAGATCCCGGGGGGCGCACGTGCTGGGCCTCCTCCGGTCCAGTGACCTTCCCAAAGAGCAGCTTGCCCGCGTCTCCACCCCGGCAGGAGTCGATCTCGGGCCGTCGACTCAGGACGAGATCGCGCTGGCGGTCCTGACCGAGATGGTCGCCGGGCGCACCCGGCGCGCCGACGGTGCGGCGGATCACCCGTGTGCGCCGCTCGAACCGACGACTGCGATCGATCCGGTGTGCGGCATGGAGGTCGCTTTGACCGGCAGCGCCCTCTCTGCAACGCGGCGTGGCGCCACCGCCCACTTCTGCAGCCCCCACTGCCGCAAGCAGTGGTTGCAGGAGGCTCGCCCCGCGTCGGGGAGCTGACCCCCGCGCGGGTGCGATAACTTTCTGGGCATGGCGAGCGATCTAGGGACCACAACCGTTCTCAAGAATTACAGCGGCGGCCGGTGGGTCGAGGCGTCGTCGCAAGAGCTTGTCGACGTCTGGGACCCCGCAACGGGTGATGTGATCGCCCGCACGCCGTTGTCGAACCGGAGCGACCTCGACAGGGCCGTCGACGATGCGACGCAGGCCTTCGAGCTCTGGTCGGAGGAGCCTCCGCCCCGGCGCGCCAGGATCATGTTCGCTCTCCAGCGGCTGCTCCAGGACAATCTCGAAGAGCTGGCCGAGCTCATCGTCCTGGAGAACGGAAAGGGCATCGACGAAGCGCGGGGCGACGTGCAGCGCGGCCTCGAGGTCGTGGAGTTTGCGGCCGGTGCGCCGACGCTTCTCATGGGCAGCGGGCTCGAACAGGTCTCCAGGGGGATCGACACGGACATGTACCGCTATCCGCTTGGTGTGGTCGCAGGAATCACTCCATTCAACTTCCCGGCGATGATCCCTCTCTGGATGATGCCTCTGGCGATCGTTTGCGGCAACACCTTCATCCTGAAGCCTTCCCAGCGGACCCCGCTGACCGCCGCCCGGCTCGTGGAGCTGTTCGAAGAAGCCGGGTTGCCTGCCGGAGTCCTCAACCTCGTGCACGGCGCCGGAGACACCGTCGACCACGTTCTCGACCACCCCGGTATCAGAGCCGTTTCGTTCGTGGGGTCGGCCACGGTGGCGCGCCACATCTATGCGCGCGCCGCGGCCAGCGGGAAGCGGGTCCAGGCGCTCGCCGGCGCCAAGAACCACATGGTCCTGATGCCGGACGCCGACCTCGACTTTGCGGCCGAGGCGATCTTCTCGTCGGCTTTCTCCAACGGAGGCCAGCGCTGTCTGGCCGGCAGCGTCGGGGTTGCCGTCGGAGGGGCGGGGGACGAGCTGATCGAGCGGCTGGCGGCCATTGCCGAATCGGCAAAAGTGGGCTCGGGCCTCGACGCCGACAGCGTCATCACCCCGGTGACGACCGAGGAGCACCGGCAACGGGTGAAGGGCTGGATCGACACGGGCGCCGAAGAGGGAGCGCGAATCGTGGTCGACGGCCGCAATCAGGGCTCCGACGGAGGGTTCTGGCTCGGCCCGACCGTGCTCGACGGTGTGCGTCCGGAGATGGCGGTGGCGCAGGAGGAGATCTTCGGGCCCGTGCTGGTGGTGCAACGGAGCGCCGGCCTCGACGAGGCGATCGAGACGATCAACCGCTCCCACTACGGCAACGCCGCCGTTATCTTCACGCGCGACGGGGGATCGGCCCGCCGCTTCAGGCGGAGGGTTCACGCAGGGATGATCGGGGTGAACATCCCTGTGCCTGCTCCGATGGCGTTCTTTCCCTTCTCGGGGTGGAAGGGCTCGTTCTACGGCGACCTTCACGCCACCGGACGGGACGGCATCGACTTCTACACCGAGCGCAAGGTGATCACCACCCGCTGGCCGGCGCCCCCCTCCTAAGACCCGGCGGAAGCCCTCTTCCGGGCGGGTGGGTCCGCGCGCCGACCGGCAAGAGCTGGGCAATCTGGCGGCGATCGCTAAGTCACCGGACCGTCGATGTCGATGGACGAAATTCCATGCCCGGCTGCTTTCCCACCCGGGAATAGAGGGTAAGTGCCCGCGGTTCTAGCTGGTGTAATCATGTAATAAGCCTGCTACCAGCGGGCAAGAGCGTTGTCTCAAGCCTAGGAGACGTTCATGGCGCAAGCTACAGAAATTCAGACGCTTCCCCTCCTTCCCCTGACCACGGGGGTCGTGTTGCCGCAGATGGTGGTAACCGTCGCGGTCGAGAGCGAGGAAGCCAACGCCGCGCTCGGCGCGGCCAAGAGCGGCGGTGATGGGTTGGTTCTGCTCGTGCCCAAGACCCCCGACGGGCGTTACGCACGCATCGGCACCGTGGCAAAGGTCGAGGATTCCGGCCAGCTCCCCAGCGGCATCGAGGCGCTGGTGCTCCGGGGCCTGTACCGCGGCGTCATCGGCACAGGGGTGGCCGGCACGGGGCCCGCCGTGTACGTCCAGGTCGAGCCCGCTCCCGACCCCGACGAACATTCCGAGCACGCCCTGCAGCTGGCGCGCGAGTATCGGGCCACGGTAGAGAGCATCGTCGAATCACGCGGCGTGCCGCAGGTTGCGGAGTTCCTGCGCGGGATCAACGAGCCCGGCGCCATGGCCGACACATCGGGTTATTCGCCCGACCTGTCGTTCGACCAGAAGGTCGAGGTCCTCGAAACCCTCGACGTCGAAGCGCGTCTCACGAAGGTGCTCGAATGGGCCAAGGACACTCTCGCCGAGGTCACCCTCAAGGACAAGATCCGCAACAACGTCTCAGAGGGGATGGAGAAGACCCAGCGCGAGTTCTTCTTACGCCAACAGTTGCAGGCGATAAAGAAGGAGCTGGGCGAGGACGACGACGAAGATGTCGTCGCGGTCTATCGAGACAAGATCGAGGCCGCCGGCATGCCCGAGGAGATCCGCAAGGAGGTCGAGCGCGAGCTCAAACGACTCGAGCGCACCAGCGAGCAGAACCCCGAGCACGGCTACATCCGCAACTATCTCGATTGGATGACCGAGCTTCCGTGGGACAAGCGATCGGAGGACCGCCTCGAGATCAACGAGGCGCGCGCCGTGCTCGATTCGGATCACACGGGCCTCGAAGAGGTCAAGGACCGCATCATCGAGTACCTCGCCGTGAGGAAGCTGCGTTCGGAGCGCGGTTTGGGGGTTGCCGGTGGACGCGGATCCGGCGCCATCATGACGCTCGTGGGCCCTCCCGGAGTCGGTAAGACCTCGCTCGGCGAATCCGTTGCGCGGGCGCTCGGCCGTAAGTTCGTACGAGTGTCTCTCGGCGGCATCCACGACGAGGCTGAGATCAGAGGGCACCGGCGCACCTACATAGGGGCGCTTCCCGGACGCATCGTGCGCGCCTTGAAAGAAGCCGGCACCAAGAACCCTGTGTTCATGCTGGACGAGATCGACAAGGTCGGGAGCGATTGGCGCGGCGATCCGTCGTCTGCGCTTCTCGAGGTCCTCGATCCGGCTCAGAACGACTCCTTCAGGGATCACTACCTCGAAGTCGACCTCGACCTTTCCGAGGTCCTGTTCATCTGCACCGCCAACGTCGCCGAGACCATTCCCGGCCCGCTGCTCGACCGCATGGAGCTCATCAGGCTCGACGGCTACACCGAGGAGGAGAAGGTCGCCATCGCGCGCGACCATCTGCTCGAACGGCAGCTCGAGCGCAACGGCCTTCATGCAGAGGAAGTCGAAGTGAGCGAGGACGCCCTGCGCGGTGTGGTCGCCGATTACACCCGCGAGGCGGGGGTTCGCAACCTCGAGCGCGAGCTGGGCAAGCTCCTGCGCAAGGCCGCGACCCGTATGGCGGCGCACGAGCTCGAGGCTCCGGTTGTGATCGACGGGCAGGACGTCCGGACCTTCCTCGGACGCCCCAAGTTCTTCTTCGAAGCGGCCGACCGCACCTCCACCCCCGGGGTCGCTACCGGATTGGCCGTCACCGGATTCGGCGGGGATGTGCTGTTCATCGAGGCGTCGGGGATGGAAGGGGACCCGGGGCTCACGCTGACCGGGCAGCTCGGCGACGTCATGAAGGAGTCTGCGCAGATCGCCCTGTCGTACGTGAGGGCGCACGCATCCGAGCTCAGCATCGACCCGCAGTCCCTGGTCGGCCGCTTCCACGTCCACGTGCCGGCGGGAGCGGTGCCGAAGGACGGCCCCTCGGCGGGGCTTGCCATGGTGACCGCCCTGGTCAGTCTGTTGACCGGCCGGCCCATGCGGAGCACCGTGGGCATGACCGGCGAGGTGACGCTGCAGGGCCGGGCGCTGCCGATCGGCGGCGTGAAGCAGAAGGTGCTGGCGGCACACCGCGCCGGGCTCCGGGAGGTCGTTCTGCCCAAGCGCAACGAAGGCGACCTCGAAGATGTGCCGGAGGGCGTTCACGACGAGATGACGTTCAAGCTGGTGGAGGATGTTCAGGAGGCGGTTGGATTTGCACTCGAGCAGGGCTCCGAACATCAGACGAAGGCCGCGTAGCCGCCCACAGGTCGGCGAAGAGTGGGAACGGAGCGGATCAGCGTGACGCTGGCTGACGCCGCCCCCGGGGGACAGGTTCCGCTGGGGGCGGGCACCCCGGCGCCGGACTTCACACTGCCGAGCTCGGTCGGCGACCCCGTCACTCTGAAGGAGCTTCGAGGCAAGCCGGTGATCCTGGCCTTCTACCCGGCCGACTGGAGCCCCACCTGCAGCGACCAGATGTCGCTCTATCAGGCGCTGGCGCCCGAGTTCGGACGCTTCGACGCACATCTGTTCGGGATCTCGGTCGACGGCAGGTGGTGCCACCAGGCCTTTGCCAAGGATCGGGGGATCGAGTTCCCGCTGCTGGCGGATTTCGAGCCCAAGGGAGCCGTCGCATCCACCTACGGGGTCTACAGCAGCACCGGGGTCAGCAAGCGGGCGTTGTTCGTGATAGACGCCGACAGTGTAATCCGCTGGAGCCATGTCTTCGATAGGGGAGTCATACCGGGCGCCGACGGCATCGTCGACGCGCTCGATCGCTTGAGCACGGGTTGAAATCGAACTCATAGGGGCATAGCGTTAGGTAGGGACCCAGCGGCCCCATGGAGGGGGTGGTGCGTTTCGCCTAGATGCTCGGTTCGATTACGCCTGCATTGCAATCGGCGGTGCGGCGGCTTCAACCAAAGCAATCCGAAGGGAGTCTCAAAATGGCAGGCAACAGAGGAGTGGCCTACATGGGCCCGGGCAAGGTCGAAGTTCAGGAGATCGACTATCCCGAGCTCCAGATGAAAGATGGTCCCGGCGTTCACCCGGACAATGTCGGGCGCAAGACCGAGCACGGCGCAATCCTCAAGGTGGTCTCGACAAACATCTGTGGAAGCGACCAGCACATGGTGCGGGGACGGACAACGGCGCCGGAGAACCTCATCCTGGGTCACGAGATCACCGGCGAAGTTGTGGAGACCGGGCGCGACGTCGAGTTCATCAAGGTCGGCGACATCGTCTCGGTGCCGTTCAACATCGCCTGCGGCCGCTGCCGAAACTGTAAGGAGCGCGCAACGGGTGTATGCCTCAACACCAACCCGGCGCGGCCGGGCTCGGCCTACGGCTACGTAGACATGGGTGGCTGGGTCGGCGGCCAGGCCGAGTACGTCCTGACGCCGTACGCCGACTTCAATCTCTTGAAGTTCCCCGACAAAGACCAGGCGCTCGAGAAGATCCTCGACCTCACCATGCTGTCTGACATCTTCCCGACCGGCTTCCACGGCGCCTACACAGCCGGAGTGGGCCCGGGATCCACCGTTTACATCGCCGGAGCCGGCCCCGTTGGCCTGGCCTCGGCGCATTCCGCGCAGTTCCTCGGCGCAGCGGTGGTCATCGTCGGCGATATGAACGCGGACCGGCTCAAGCAGGCTCAGAGCTTCGGTTGCGAGACCATCGACCTCAGCCAGGAGGGCGAGCTGCAGGACCGGCTCGAAGACATCCTCGGCGTCCCCGAGGTCGACGCCGCGGTTGACTGCGTGGGCTTCGAGGCCCGTGGGCACGGCAAGGCATCGGAGGGTGAAGCACCCGCAACGGTGCTCAACTCGATCCAGGCGGTTACTCGTGCGGGCGGAAAGCTGGGTATACCCGGCCTCTACGTGACCGAGGACCCCGGCGCAGTCGACGAGCCCTCCAAGGTCGGATCGCTCAGCATCCAGATCGGCCTCGGCTGGTCCAAGTCGCTTGTGTTCACCACCGGCCAGTGCCCGGTGATGCAGTACCACCGCGAGCTCATGCAGGCGATCCTGCATGACCGGGTGCAGATCGCAAAGGCGGTCAACGCCACCGTCATCACGCTGGACGAGGCGCCTCAGGGCTACCAGGACTTCGACAAGGGAGCCAGCAAGAAGTACGTGATCGATCCGAACGGGATGATCAACGCGTAGTAGGTAGAGGCTGCAATGCGGTGGGTGGCGGGGGCTGCAGAAGGCGGCCCTCCCGCCCACCAAGCGGGCCCTGTCCTAGGTCTGCGACAGTCGCGGTTCCTGTTCGAGGTCGCTCAGGCCGTTCCACGCAAGGTTGACGAGATGCGCCGCGACCTGCTCGCGCGACGGCTTCTTCACATCCAGCCACCACTGGCCGACCAGCGCCACCATCCCCACCAGCGCATGCGAGTAGAGCGGCGCAAGCTTCGGATTGAAGCCGCGCTCTTTGAACTCGGCAACAAAGATGTATTCGACTTGCGACGCCATATCGCCGATGAGGCTGGCGAGGGTCCCCGAAGTGCTCGTGACGGGGGAGTCGCGCACTAGGATGCGGAAGCCGTCCTGCTCCTCTTCGATGTACGACAAAAAAGCACATGCGGCTTGCTCGAGCATCGCGCGGGGCTGGGTTGCGTCAAGCGCCTCGGTGATTCGTCCAAGCAGACGCTGCACCTCCCGGTGCACGATCACCGCGTAGAGCCCCTCCTTGCCGCTGAAATGCTCGTAGATGACCGGCTTGGTGATCTTGGCTCGCTGTGCAATCTCTTCGATTGAAGCCGCCTCGAAGCCACGTTCGGCAAACAGCGCCCTTCCCACGTCCAAGAGCTGCTCGCGCCGCTCCTGACCCGTCATCCGGACCCGCCGCTTGTCAGCCATGGTGCGCGAGCGTTCTCATGGACGGGCGTCCCTGAGGCTGCACGACGCGCACAGCCCAGGGACTACACCCTCGTGGTTCGTGTCAGCGCTTCTTGGCGTCAAGTTGCTTGGGGCTTGGAAGCTTGACGTTCCGCACCCAGCCGAGCCTCTCGAAGCCGCGGATCACCATGGCACTCACGTCGAGCTGGCCTTTGCCGATGCCGTGGCGCGCCGAGGTGGGAAAGGCGTGATGGTTGTTGTGCCACGACTCTCCGAAAGAGATGAGCGACAACAGCCAGTTGTTGGTGCTGAAATCACGGGTGTTGAACGGCGTCTTTCCGTAGAAGTGACAGATCGAGTTGACGCTCCAGGTCACGTGGTGCAGAAGGAAGATCCGCGCCAGGCTGCCCCATAGAAACGCTGTGAGCGCGCCCTGCCACGTCTGCGTTATGGCAAGTCCAAGAAGCGGCGGGATGCCAAGGGTGGCGAGGATGAGCCACGGGAACGCCTTGTCGATCTTCACCATCGCGGGCTCCCTGAGGAGGTCGGGCGCCCATCTTTCGTGCGAAGTCTTTTCGGGGTCGAACAGCCATCCCATGTGGGCGTGCCACAGCCCTTTCGCGACGCCCTTCAACCCGGGGCCTTCGTCAAGGTGAGGAGAGTGCGGATCGCCCTCTTTGTCGGCGAAAGCGTGGTGGCGGCGATGGGCTGATACCCACGCGATCACCGATCCCTCGATGGACATCGAGCCGGCAACGGCAAGAACGGCGCGCAGCGCCGGCTTGGACTCGAAGCTTCCATGGGTGAGCATGCGGTGGTATCCGACGGTGACGCCGAGGCCGGTGAAGACGTACATGCCCAGGAAGATGCCTGCGTCGACCATGCTCAAGCCGTTGCCCCACAAAGACCACACCGCGAGAGCGAATCCCACGAACGGCAGGATGGAGGTGACGAGAATGGTTCGCCGCTGGAAACGCGCCTGCTTTTCGTCGAGCAGGATGACTCCCGGGGCCTTCTGGGATGCTGGGCCGCCCCCGGCCGCCGGGCGTTCCATTACCGAGTTGCTCATGATCACCGTCCCCTGATTAGGAAGCTGCACTGGCACTTACGCTTACGTAACCGTAACTTACCACGTCCTGTGGCGTTGGGACAGGAGCTGGGGAGGCGGTTGCGCCAAGACTAGCGATTGTGGGCCCCTACCTAGCGGAGTGCTGGGACTATTCCGGGGAGCGGGATCCTGTGGCCGCGGTGGCGACCGGGTCTTGGCGCCGTCGCCGGCGCGTTCCTTCGAGTGTCAGCTTCGGCACCAGCGGTGCGGTGGCCGGGTTCGAGCCGTACACCAACAGCGCCAGCATTGCCCCGTACACCGGGAGGTGACCGATCAGCTCACTCGAGCCGAAGTAGAACAGCGTCGCGTTGAACGGGATCCCTGCCACGATCACCGCGATCTGAGGCAATGCCCCCGAGATGACCAGCAGGCCGAACAGGAGCTCGATCCCACCGGCCAGCCGGATGAAGGCGATGTCGCCGACGTCGAGACCCACCGTGTGCAGGATGTTGAAGGCCGGGTAGCGCTCGAGGAACGCCAGGGCCAGGTCCGGACGGGCCAGCTTCTCGGTGAAGGCCAACATCACCAGCGCACCGCCGACCAGCACGCGGAGGCCGATGAGGGCCTGGGTGAGAGTGCGCGCAGGGGGGTCGACCATACCTCCGGGCCGGTGGTCGTCGGGCGGAAGGAGCGCAAGGAACAGGGCGATGCCGAGGAGGTCGACGCGCTCGAGGATCGGGACGATCCCGTAGCCGGGGACCCCGAGCGGCCCTGCAGCGACGAGGAGCCACGCGGCAGGCCTGATCCCGTAACCCGAGATGAGCCATACTCCGGTGATCCCTTCGAGAAGCGCCAGAAAGGTGCCGGAGATCCCGTGGGGGAGCTCCAGGGCGGGTGCGAGATAGGAGCCGCTCGCCGCCTGCGCCGGAGCGACACGCCCGCATGCACCGCCAGCAGGCGCGGGACCCAGGGGCTGAGCCGCCCGAGAGGGCGAAGGAAGGGCAGCTCCGGACGCGGCGCCCGGGCCGCCAGCAGCCGCCATGCGATTGCCACGGCGACGACTGCGGCGATGGTCAGGAGGGTTGCCGGGCTGAGGGCGAAAGCCAACGAGTACGGCGGCCGGTCGTCGGTGAACCAGGTCTCGTGCGCCAGGAGCGGCATGGTGGGTATGGGCCGGTGCTAGAACGCGCGGCGTCCGGCGCGCCGACGAACGTAGTCCCGCACGATGACCTCTCCGATGTCCGACGAGCGCGCCGGGAAGACCTGGCCCCCAGTCAACTTCGCCAGGCGGTTCATGAACGCGACCAGGCCGGGTGAATGCTCGAGCATGAAGACGTTGATCGAGATGCCCATGCGCGCGAGACGCGCTGCTTCCCGGAGCGTCTTTTCGATGGTGACCCCCACGGGCGGCCAGTTGAAGAAGACGTCCTCGCCGTCGAGGTGGGCGGTCGGCTCGCCGTCGGTCACCATGATGACCTGCTTGATTCCCCTCGGATCGTCGGCCAGCAACCGGCGCGCCAGAATGAAGGCGTGTTGCATGTTGGTGCCGTGAACATGCTCCCAGCCTGCAACCGCCAGATCGGCCGGCTTCATCTGACGGGCGTAGTCGGAGAAGCCGATCAGGTGGAGGCTGTCCTGGGGATACTTGCCCTCGATGAGGGCGTTCATCGCCAGGGCCATCCGCTTGGCCGGGATCCAGTGGCCGCCGAGGGGCATGGAGAAGGACAGGTCCAGGAGCAGAGCCGTGGCCGTGCGCGGGCGCGCTTCGGTCTCGCTCACCTCGAAGTCGTCCATCGACAGCCGAACCGTGCGGCTCGGGGAACCGCTCCCGGCGGCGCCGGCGACGGGCCCGGTCCGGGTCACCGCGTTGTAGACCGTGCGCTCGACGGAGATGGGGTCGGAGTCCCCGAAGACCCACGGCCTCGTCGCCCCTGTGACCTCCGCCTGGCCACCGCGTGCTCGATGGGTGGGCTCCCTGCGGATGCGCTCGAGCACCTTCGTGAGAGATCTCTCCCCTAGCAGGCGTGCCCCCCTGGCGGTGAGCTCGAGCCGACCGCGGCTTCGGTTGACGAGCCCCGCCCTCTCAAGCGCCCGTTCGATCTCCTTGAGACGCCTTAGATCCCTGACTGCGTCGTCGCCGAGGGCGCGCCGCAGCTTGTCTTCGTCGATGTCGTCCAGCGTTGCCCCCGGGTAATCGCCGTGTACGGCCGCGTCGAGGTCCTCGAGCTCGCCCATCCGTTCGATGGCGTCGACCGCCGCGGACATGGGCGCGGCCTCGTCCCCCGAGCCGGAGACGTCCTGATCCCACGGCAACTCGGGTATGAGCTGTCGTAGCCGGCCGTCCAGCCGGTCGATCTGCCAGGCGAGGTCGAGGTCGCCCAGCACCGCCGAGGCAAGCTCGGCCAGCTCCTGGCGCTGTCCCGGTGTCAGACTCGCCATCAGCCGGCTCAGCGCGGCCATCCGCCTTGCCATTGCCTCGAGGAGCTCGTCGAGCGAGCGGGGCCGCTCGGGGAAGAGGTCCCCGTGCCGCTCCATGAAGGCGTCGAAGTCGTACTCTTCGCCCCGGGCCCTCCTGTCCATCATGTCGTTGAGATCGGCAAGCATGTCCTTGACCCGCTCGAGACTCTCGGGCTCCACGTCCTTCAGCCCCCCGGCGAGCCGGTTGAAGTGGGCGTCCAGCACTTCCCGGCGCAGTGCTTCCACGAGCTCCCGGAAGCGAGCCCCTGCATCGGACGACGTCCATCGGTAGTCGGACAGGTCCCTGATCGCGCCCGCCGGGTGCCGGGGAAGGGCGTCGAGCACCGCCTCCTGGAAGCGGGCGCCGTCGTCATCGAGCTGCGCCAGCTCGAGCCGCTCGAGGTCGAGGATCTCGTCCAACCGGGCGCGCACCTCTTCCAGGGGGCCGGCGAGGTCGAGCCTCTCGGCCGAGCGGCGGCGCGCTTCCTGAAGGCGGCGGCCGAGATCCTGGAGCCCCCCGAACCGCCCCTCGAGCCCCCGCTCCTGGACGCTGCGGAGGGCCTCAGCGGCGCCCGATCCCTCGAAGACGTCCTGTGCCATCGCCTCGAGAACCTCCCCGACATCGATGTCTGAGCCGAAGGGATCTCCCTCGCCGTCCCATCGGAGATAACGGAAGCGCGTCAACTCTAGAGGTCTCCGAAGACGAAGCCGCCGGCGGCGGTGGACTCCTTGCTCAGACGCTTGCCGAGATAGAGACCCTCGAGCGTGAACTCGAGGGCGCCCGCCACCGCGGCGGGGCTCTCTTCGGTGACACCCAGCCGCCGGGTGAAGCGGTCGAGACCCGGCACCGCCCGCGGGTCCCCGCCGGCGCCGACCCCGAACTGGGCGAGGAAGTCGGCCGAGCTCATGGAGTCGGAGGTGTCGACCGTCAACCCGTTCTCGAAGCGCTCGAGCAGGGATGTGAAGCTCTCGCCTCCGAGCCGGGCTCTCCAGACCAGCGCGACCGCCTGCTTGAGCGCACGGGCGAGGATCTCCGGCTCCCGCCCCTCCTCGAGCGAGTCGAATTCGATGCGCCCGATCGAGGCCGGCAGAACCGACCAGAGATCGACCATGCGCGGCACCGCTTCGCGCTCGCCGGCGCGAACCGCGCGCCTCAGCGCGCTCGCACCCACCGCCTCCAGCGCACCGATCGAGAAGCGGACGGAGACTCCGCTGCGCTGATTGACCTGTGCGCTTGCTCTCAGCTGAGCGGCGAAAGCCGCAACCACCTCCTTGAGATGCCGGGGAACCGTTACCGGGATGCCCTGGGGTGGAGGAGCCGCCTCCTGCTCCATGATCGCTATCTCGTCCTCCATGTCGGACGGGTAGTGGGTGCGGACCTGGCTGCCGAAGCGGTCTTTCAGCGGAGTGATGATCCGGCCGCGGTGGGTGTAGTCCTCGGGGTTGGCGCTGGCGACCAGCATGAGATCGAGTGGGAGCCGGATGTTGTAGCCGCGGACCTGGACATCGCGCTCCTCGAGGATGTTCAACAGCGAGACCTGGATTCGCTCGGGTAGGTCGGGAAGCTCGTTCACGGCGAAGATTCCCCTGTTGGTGCGGGGGATCAGGCCGTAGTGGATCGTCAGCTCGTCGCCCAGGTAGCGACCCTCGGCTACCCGGATGGGATCGACGTCCCCGATGAGGTCGGCAACGGCTGTGTCGGGCGTGGCCAGCTTCTCGGAGTAGCGCCGGTGGCGGTCCATCCACTCGATCGGGGTGGCATCGCCCAACTCGGACGTCAGCTCTCGACAGCGGCGGCAGATGGGCCGGTAGGGGTGGTCGTTGACCTCGCATCCGGCAACCACGGGCACCGAGGCATCGAGCAGTTGGGTGAGGCCCCGAATCAGGCGGCTCTTGGCCTGTCCCCGTTCACCCAGAAGGATGATGTCGTGCCCCGCGAGAATTGCCCGCTCGACGGTGGGAAGGACCGAGTCGTCGTAGCCGACGAGACCGGAGAAGACCTCGGCCCCCGACCTCAGCCGGGAGAGGAGATTCGCCTGGAGCTCCTGCTTGACCGTGCGATCCGGATACTGCGCCGTCCGCAGCTCGCCCAGCGTGGCGGGTGGAGTCATCGTCTCCAGCCTACCGGGGGCTCGTGGAAGACGTGAATGCCGTGGGTCGCATAATAGTCATATTTCCGTATATATTCAGCAGCGATGGGAACAACGGTCAAGATTTTGGGGGCCTCCGGATACAGCGGCGGAGAGGTCGCGCGCCTGGTCGCCGGGCATCCCTCTTTGGACCTCGCGGTCGCGGCGGGGGACCGGCGCGCCGGACAGGCCCTCTCCGGGGCCCACCCCCACCTCGTCGGCGCCGGTGACGTCCGGCTGGTCGGTCTCGAGGACGCTCTCGACGCGCCGGCCGACCTCTGCTTTTCGTGTCTGCCCTCGGGCGAGCTCGGCGATTGCCTGGCCCGCCTCGAAGCCGGGATCGTCATCGACCTGTCGGACGAGTTCCGCGTCGGCGGATGGCTCTACGGGCTGACCGAGTTCGTGCGCGACCGGCTGCCCGGCGCCACCAGGGTGGCAAATCCGGGCTGCTATCCGACCGCGGCGCTGTTGTGCCTTCTGCCCTTTGCGCGCGCGGGGACCATCACCGGCCCGGTGATCATCGATGCGATCTCCGGGTTCTCGGGGGCGGGCCGGCGCGCCGAAGACCACCTCCTGTTGAGTGCGGGGGCGGGAAATGTCGCCGCCTACGGCACGACCGCACATCGCCATATCCCCGAGATCGAGCTCGCGCTGTCTGGTCTGGGCGGCCTCGAAACCACGGTCTCGTTCACACCGCATCTCGCGCCCACGCCGCGCGGGGTCCTGGTGACCGCCCGGGCGGGTCTGCGCGCCGCGATGGGCGATGACGACGCGTTGGATGTTCTTCGATCGCTCTATGGAGACGAACAACTCATCGAGGTGGTCGAGGGTTGGCCCGCGACCAAGCCGGTGGCTGGTACCGGCCGCGCCCACGTCTCGGCGCGAGTGGATGAGCGCAACCGCCTGTTGATCGCATCGGCCGCAATCGACAATCTCGGGAAAGGGGCGGCCGGCCAGGCGCTCCAGAACGCAAACGTGATCCTGGGCATCGAGGAATCGACCGGACTGGGAGCCTACGGGGTGTGGCCGTGAGGTGGGCCCAGGGGTTTTCCGGCGCGGGGGTGGCTTGCGGCATCAAGACCGGCGGACAGCTCGACCTCGGGCTGATCGTGGCGGACGAAGGGGTTCCGTGGGCGGGGACCTTCACAGCAAACGGCGCCGCCGCTTCGTGCGTGCACCACTGCAGGTCGTTGCTGGGCCGAACGACGCGGGCAGTCGTCGTCAACAGTGGGAACGCAAACGCATGCACGGGGCAGTCAGGGAGTCGCGCCGTCACCATCATTGCCGAGAAAGCGGCGCGCGCGGTTGGGTGTCTGCCGCAAGAGGTGCTGGTTGCCTCGACCGGTCCGATCGGAGTGCCGTTGCCGGCCGAGTTGGTGGTAGGAGCGCTTCCCCGAGCGGTGGGAACCCTGTCAGGGGAGGTCGGTCCGTTCGCCACCTCGATCCTGACGACCGACACGGGGGCAAAGACGGCTGAGGCCGACCTCGGCGGCGCATCCATCACCGGCGTTGCAAAAGGTGCAGGGATGCTTGCCCCCAACATGGCAACGATGCTGGCCTTCATCGTGACCGATGCACGCATACCGACACATCTTCTGCAGCCGGTCTTCACAGACACGGTGGCTTGCACTTTCAACCGCGTGGTTATCGACGGCTGCGAGAGCACGAACGACTCGGCCTTTCTGTTGTCCAGTTGCCGGGGGGAGCGCGTCGATTCCGAGCGCTGGGAGAGGGGCTTGCACGACGTGTGCTCGGATCTCGCACGGCAAATGGCGCGCGACGGTGAGGGGGCCACGAGATGCTTCAGCGTCGGTGTGGCCGGGGCGAAGGATGAAGCATCGGCCGTGGCACTCGGGCGCGCAGTAGCCTCGTCCGCGCTGTGGCGCGCCGCGGTCAACGGCGCCGATCCCGACTGGGGGCGTATCGTCGCTGCCCTTGGATCGGTTGACCGCTCCCTGGACCTTGCCGCCCTCAACCTTTCCATAGGCGCCGTCCAACTGTTGAGGAACGGCCAGCCGACGGGCTTACAGAAAGACGCGGAACGGGTCATGCAGGCCAAGGACTTCGACGTCACCTGTGAGGTGGGTGCAGGAACCGCGTCGGCACGCGTCCTGTCCGCGGACATGTCGTGCGATTACGTTCGCATCAACGCGCACGGGTCGGCGTGACCCGGGTCGGCGAGCCCGAGGTCGGCGCATCGCAAGCCGAGGCTCAAAAAAAAGCGGGCGTCCTGATCGAGGCGCTTCATTACATCCGTCTCTACAGCGGCAACACCGTTGTGGTGAAGATCGGAGGTGCGGCGCTCGACGAGCCGGCGATGGCGGCGCGGGTGGCCCAGGATCTGACGCTCATGGATCTCGTCGGGATCAACCTCATCGTGATCCACGGTGGGGGCCCGCAGGTTTCACAGGCGATGATGGATGCGGGAATCGTTCCCCAGTTCATCGACGGTCTGCGCGTGACGGACGACGCTTCAATGGAAGTGGTCAGGCGGGTGTTGATAGGGTCGATCAACAACTCTCTCGTTGCAAGATTGTGTGAGTCGGGACTCGAGGCGGTCGGGCTCTCGGGCACCGATGCCGGGCTGATCCGGGCGGAGCCCGTCACTGGGCGGGCCGGCCGGAACCTCGGGCGGGTAGGCCGTGTCGCAGGGGTCAACACCGCGCTGCTGGCTGCTCTGTTGAAGGACGGTTATACACCGGTGATTGCGTCGGTTGCAATGAACCGAGACGGCGGCGGTGCCCTCAACATCAATGCGGATGCGGTCGCAGGAGCGATCGCGGCCACGATGTCGGCGGCCAAGCTCATCTATCTCACCAACGTCGAGGGTCTGTATCGAGATTTCGGAGATTCGCAGTCGTTGATCCCCCAGTTGACTCTCGCGGAGCTCGCAGCAATGTCGTCGGGGATCTCGGACGGCATGGGGCCAAAGGTTGCCTCGGTCATCCATGCATTGAAGGCAGGAGTCGGTAAGGCGCACATCCTGGACGGGCGGGTCGAGCACGCCCTCTTGCTCGAGATCTTTACTGAAAAAGGGATTGGGACTCAGGTGATCGCATGAGCACTACGGAGATCATGGCCGGCACCCCCGACTACACCATGCGAACCTACAAGCGCTGGCCCATCGAGATCGTATCGGGTTCCGGTTCGGCCGTGACCGATTCGGATGGGCGCACCTATATCGACATGGTGGCAGGGATAGCGGTTGCGAGCGTGGGCCACGCCCACCCGAAGGTGACCGAAGCGATTTCCGATCAGGCAGCGCGCCTGGTGCACGTATCGAACTTGTACGGGACGCGCGCGCAGCTGTTGCTGGCCGAACGGCTCGCATATCTGAGCCCGGGAATGTTCTCCTTCTTCGTCAATTCGGGGGCGGAGGCGATCGAGTGCGCACTGAAGCTTGCGCGCAAGTGGAGCGGACCGGACAAGAACCGGGTTGTCGCCGCCGCCGGGGGATTCCATGGGCGCACCTTCGGCGCACTGGCGGCGACGGGGCAGCCGGCAAAGCAGACACCCTTCGCCCCCATGCTGGCCGGCTTCGGCCATGTCCCCTTCGGTGATCCGGCCGCGCTCGACGCGGCCATGGGAGCAGACGTCGCGGCGGTGATACTGGAGCCCATTCAAGGCGAAGCCGGCGTGATCGTGCCGCCGCAGGACTATCTCGGCGCGGCGCGAGAAATGTGCGACCGCTGGGGTGCGATGTTGATCCTCGACGAGATTCAAACCGGGTTGGGCCGGACCGGGCGCTGGTTCGCTCACCAGCACGACGGGGTCGTACCCGACGTCATGTGTCTTGCGAAGGCGCTCGCAGCAGGGCTCCCTATGGGAGTGTGTCTTGCGAGATCGGATATAGCCGCCGCCTTCTCGCTGGGAGATCATGGGACGACATTCGGCGGGGGGCCGGTCCAGTCGGCGGCGGCTCTGGCCGTCCTGGACGTCATCGAGTCGGAGGGACTCGTCGAGCGATCGCGCCTCGTCGGTGAGCGCGTGGCATCGCAACTGCGGGCGGAGCTGCCTGCCGGCGCAATCGTGCGAGGGCGCGGGCTGATGATCGGGATCGAGTGGCCACATCCGGTGGCGCGCGAAGTCGCAAGCGTCGCTCTCGAGCGCGGCGTGCTGGTAAACGACGCGACGCCGGGTGTCACACGCCTCACGCCTCCGCTGGTCATCTCGGACGACGAGATCGAGGCCGCCGTCGAGGTCCTGGTGGGGGTGGCCCATGAAGTCGCAGCGGCTTAGGGATCTCTACGGTCTGCTGCACGAGGGCCGAGCCGCCAGCCAGGAGGTCCTGGTGCAGGAGCTGCGCTCCGCAGGGCACGAGGTGACCCAGGCCACGGTGTCGCGCGATCTGCGGACTCTCGGCGCGCTCAAGGTGAGAGTGGACGGTGAGCTCGCCTACCGGCTCCCCGACGACGTTCCGAGCGCCGCCGGGAACGAGTTCACGGCGCGTAATCTCGCTCGCGTACTGAACGAGTTTGCCGTCGACATCCGCCCGGCCGGCTCTCTCGTCATCGTCTCGACCCCGCCCGGTCACGCGGGGGCCGTGGCCCGGGCGCTCGACCTCGCCCCCGCCGGCGAGGTAATGGGCACGCTCGCCGGAGACGACACGATCTTCGTCGCCACCGCAAACGCCGGTTCCGCCAAGAGGCTCGCCCAGAGATGGCTGAACGCAGCCGGGGTGCACGTGCGAAGGCTTGATTCGACGGAGGAGACCATTCCATGAAGCGCGTCGTACTCGCATACTCGGGCGGACTCGACACCTCGGTGGCCATTCCTTGGCTGACAGAGCAAGGCTGGGATGTCATTGCCGTCGCGGTCGATGTAGGACAGGGAGAAGACCTCGAGACAACCGTCAAGCGCGCCGAGATTCTCGGCGCCGTGGACGCGCGTCTCGAAGACGCGCGCGAGCGATTCGTCGAGGGCTATGTTGTCCCAGCCCTCCATATGAACGCGCTCTATCAGAATCGTTACCCGTTGGTCTCGGCGCTGTCTCGGCCGTTGATCTCCGAAGTCCTGGTGCGGATCGCGCGCGAGACAGGGGCGAGCGCGATAGCCCACGGTTGCACCGGGAAGGGCAATGATCAGGTTCGCTTCGAGGCCTCTCTGGCGTCGCTTGATCCCGGCATCGAAGTTCTCGCTCCCATACGTGACTGGGACATGACCCGCGCAGACACCATCTCCTATGCCGAAGAGCGCGCCCTGCCGATCAACACGACCAAGTCGTCGCCCTACTCGATCGACGCAAACCTGTGGGGCCGCAGCATCGAGTGCGGGATATTGGAAGACCCCTGGAGCAGCGCGCCGGAAGACATCTTCGAGTTGACCGCAGTGTCCCCCGGCGCGCCGCCGTCCATCGATGTCGAGGTGGGCTTCAGCGGCGGCGTGCCGGTGGCTCTGGACGGCCACGAGCTCGGCGCGCCGGATGTCATCGAACGGCTCGGCCGGATCGCGGGAGGCTACGGCTTCGGGCGCATCGACATGATCGAGGACCGCCTCGTGGGCATCAAGTCGCGCGAGATCTACGAGGCTCCCGCCGCACTCGCCCTCATTGCTGCGCATGTCGATCTCGAATCCATGACTCTCGAACGCGGACTGGCCGCAGAGAAGCGCCGGCTGGAACCGGTGTGGGCCGAGCTCGTCTACAAAGGCCTGTGGTTCTCGCCCCTGAGGGAGGCGCTGGATTCCTTCGCCCGCACGAGTCAGAGTTCGGTCTCCGGCGAGGTGCGCATGCGGATCAGGCCCGGTGTCTGCACTCCGGCCGGCCGCAGGTCGCAGAACTCGCTCTACAACCATGCGTTGGCGACCTACGGCGCCGGCGACGCATTCGAACAGGCGGATGCAGCCGCCTTCACACGGCTCTGGAGTCTGCCGACGACCGAGTGGGCGAAGGTGACGCGCTCTGGCGCCTGAGAAGGACTCGGTCCTCTGGGCCGGCCGGTTCGGCTCGGGCCCCCACCCGGATCTGGTGCGGCTCTCGGCTTCGACCGATATCGACATTTGTTTGCTCCCCTACGACGTGGCGGCCACCAAGGCACACGCAAGGGTGCTGGCGGCCGCGGGCCTGTTGACCCAGGACGAAGCCGGGCTCATCGAGGGAGCACTCGGAGCGATCGAAGCGCAGTGGCGCGCCGGAGCGTTGGTTCTCGAAGGCGACGAGGACGTCCATTCTCTGGTCGAACGGCTTCTTACCCAGAGGCTCGGGGAACTGGGGGCGCGTATCCACGCAGGCCGCAGCCGCAACGATCTCGTGGCGACAGATCTGCGCTTGTGGTGCCGGACCGAGGCCGGCGCCGTGGTCGGATCAATCGCCGCGCTGATCGAGGTCCTTGGTCGGGTCGCCGCCCCTCACGTCCACACGGTCATGCCCGGCTACACGCATCTGCAGCGCGCCCAGCCGGTGTCTTTGGCGTTCCATCTTCTTGCGCACGGCTTCGCCCTGGTACGCGACGGTCGGCGTTTCGTGGCAGCGAGAGACGCGGCCGGCGTTTCGCCTCTGGGAGCTGGCGCGCTCGCGGGCAACACTCTCGGGCTCGACCCTTCTCTTGGCGCCTCCGCTCTCGGGTTAAAAGGCGCGTTCGACAATGCCATGGACGCGGTCTCACAGCGCGACTTCGCCTGCGACTTCCTCTACGCGGCCGCATTGTGCGGTGTGCATCTGTCGCGCCTCGCGGAGGAGATCGTGCTGTGGACTTCGGCGGAGTTCGGCTTCGCTCGCTTGCCCGATGAGTGGTCGACCGGTTCGAGCATGATGCCCCAAAAGCGCAATCCCGATATCGCCGAGCTCATACGCGGGCGCGCCGCAGGAGGCATAAGCGACCTGGCTGCGCTGCTTACGCTTCTCAAGGGACTGCCGCTGGCCTACAACCGCGATCTGCAGGAGGACAAGGTGGCGCTGTTCTCCGGGGCGGAGCGCGTGCAGAGAGGCCTGGAGGGGATGACGGCACTAGTCGGCGCGCTGAGCTTCGATGTGGACCGGCTCGCGGGGGCGGCAACCGGAACCACGATGTGGGCGACCGACGTCGCCGAGCGCCTGGTCGCACGAGGGGTGCCGTTTCGCACTGCGCACGAGGCCGTCGGTGGGCTCGTGGCGGAACTGGAAGGGCGTGGAATCGGTCTGGCGGACGCCCCCGCCGACCTCCTGAAGTCGCATCACCGACTGCTCGAGCCGCACGACAGGGACCTCGCCGATCCCAGGGCGGGGTTGACGGCTCGCTCGAGCCCGGGGGGCGCCTCGCCGGAGAGGGTGGGGGAGCAGCTTCAACGACTCGAGGCCGCGGCGGAGGCGCTCAGGGCGTCCATTGCACCCTGAGGCCCGGAACCCGGACTCCGGGGTGCAGCGGAGTTGGCCGGGACGCCCCGGGGAGCCGGCCCCCGGGTGTTTGACGGAACGTTCCGCAGTACATACAATCATCAACGCTGTACTCGACGGAAAGGCATCGGAGTGTCCAACTTCTTCCACGGGGCGTACGCCTAGGCACCGGTCTCGCGACCAACGCCGAAGGCTACCCGCCGGCCTGCACTGTGCCGGCGGTTTTTTTTGCCCGGAAAGTGGGAGAAGGACGGATCCCTCGAGTCTGGCCGTCAGAACCTTGGAAACTCCATAGCGAGCGCGAGCATCAATACCAAGTTGTTAAGAGCGTACGGTGGATGCCTTGGCGCTAGGAGCCGACGAAGGACGCGGTAGGCTGCGAAAAGCCCCGGGTAGGAGCCAAACATCCATTGATCCGGGGATGTCCGAATGGGGAAACCCACCAGTGGTCATGCGCTGGTACCCAGGTCTGAATACATAGGGCCTGTGGAGGGAACCGGGGGAACTGAAACATCTCAGTACCCTGAGGAAGAGAAAGCAAATAGCGAGTCCCTGAGTAGCGGCGAGCGAAACGGGATCAGCCCAAACCTTTGTGGTGTCAAAGCTTGGCGGCGTTGCCACATCGGGGTTGTGGGACCCATCTGATCGGGCGCCAAACCGATCGGGGAGTTACAAAGTCAGCGGCTAGACGAACTTTCTGGACAGTTAGGCCAAAGAAGGTAATAGCCCTGTAGTCGAAAGCCGACTGACCTCCCGATGGCGTTCCCAAGTAGTACGGAGCCCGAGGAATTCCGTGCGAATCTGCGAGGCCCACCTCGTAAGGCTAACTACTCCCTAGCGACCGATAGTGAACCAGTACCGTGAGGGAAAGGTGAAAAGTACCCCGGGAGGGGAGTGAAATAGTACCTGAAACCGTGCGCTTACAAGCAGTCGGAGGATTCGTGCTTGGGTCAAACCAAGCAGATCTGACGGCGTGCCTTTTGAAGAATGAGCCGGCGAGTTAGTGGTGCGTGGCAAGGTTAAGGAGAGATCCGGAGCCGTAGCGAAAGCGAGTCTGAATAGGGCGATCTAAGTCGCGTGCTCTAGACCCGAATCCGGGTGATCTATCCATGGGCAGGGTGAAGCGGAGGTAAGACTCCGTGGAGGCCCGAACCCACCAGGGTTGAAAACCTGGGGGATGACCTGTGGATAGGGGTGAAAGGCCAATCAAACCCGGT